>Ga0255773_10000425_pt1 | contig 45815 bp, 47 predicted proteins | sample 011ome_17_FD_179971 | JGI IMG/M metagenome (GOLD analysis project Ga0255773, IMG submission 179971) | Coastal salt marsh microbial communities from the Groves Creek Marsh, Skidaway Island, Georgia - 011502XT metaG (version 2) | ecosystem: Environmental > Aquatic > Marine > Intertidal zone >... | reverse complement strand
GTCGTAATCGGTGTATCGGGTGGTATTCTTAATATTTACATTATCAGAAAAATTATGTTCGATATTAAAAAATGTTGAGTTCACACTGACCTCGTTAGGGCTGGCACTTGCTGCACCATAATATGTGCCTCGATTCCCATTGTAAGGTCTCCCATTCTGTGATGGAACACCTCTATAACCAATCCTCTGATCATGAAAATATTCCCTACCAAACTTAATGGTTGTTTTATCATCAAGTAAAAATGTAAATACAGGGTTGATGCCTTGTTTCTCATAATTGACTCCACTTATAAAAGAGTCACCCTTGTCTACCAAAACATTAAGTCTAACTGCAAAGCGATCTGTTATTTTTCTATTGATGTCTAATGTGGCACGTTTAGAATCAAAACTTCCAAGCTGTAACGCATAGCTATTAATATCACTAAATAATGCTTGCTTGCTGACTCGGTTGACAATACCACCGCTACCACCCTTGCCGAACAGGATGCCATTAGCTCCCATGAGAACATCAACTCGTTCTATATTGTAAAGATCTCTATAGTATTCTGCATCATCCTTAACCCCGTCTAGAAATATATCTGCCGTGGTTTTATTTCCTCTAATTATAAAGGCATCACGATTGCCCTCTCCTTGATCAAGATCTATTCCTGGAGCATAAGTTATCGATTGACCCAGGCTGGTGGCCTGCTGATCTTTTAATTGCTCTTGATTAATCACGTTGACTGACTGAGGCAGGTCAATTAATTTTGTATTCGTCTTTGTTGCAGTCACCGAATAAGAATTCGAATACTTGCTGATAGGAGCAGTCACGTCAATACTCTGCAGACCAAGATCACCGGCAAATAAGGTTGATGAAGCAAGCATTGAAATAATGAAAGCTTTAATGAGTGTACCTTTGTTCATAATTAAATCATAAATGAGAATGGTTCTCATTCTAAATGAGAATGATTCTCATTACAAGTAAAATATTTAATCATATATATTGGTATAATCTGACCATGAAATCAGACCTCATTACCAGATTTATCATTAATAATTCCTCTATTCGAGGCAATATTATTCGTATAAAAAACAGCTTGAGCGAGTTAAAAAAATCATTAACTATTCCAGAACAACTAACATCCTCATTTAATGAAATCATTACGGTTTGTCCTATGCTAGCCGCAACACTAAAGTTCGAAGGAGGTTTAATTCTTCAAATACAGGGGAAAAAGTCCTTAAAACTAATCATCGCAGAGTCCGATAATGATTTTAAAATCCGTGGAACCATCAAACTATCAGAACATACAAATGAATCTTTTCGGGATTTGATTCAAGATGCAATTGTGGCTCTAACTGTAATTCACAAAGATCAAAAAACACCCTATCAGGGAATTATCGAAGTGGGGTCCGGTGAGATCAAGGCTATGATTGAGCATTACATAACCCAATCCATGCAGATCAAAAGTAAAGTATTTTTTCACCAAACAAAAAATGAAAGTTTTGGCGTATTATTTCAAGAACTTCCTCATGAAAATGAAGAGCAAAAAGTAATTACAGAGTCCCTATGGAATGATATTGATCTTATAAATTCGAATGCTTTATCTGACGGACCTGAACAGTTTTTAAAAAATATTTTTACTCAAAATGATGTACAAATATTTGAGGAACATGTCGTTCAGTATGAATGTTCATGCAATCAGGAGAAAATTTATAAAACGATCAGCTTAATCCAAGAAAATGAAATCTACTCCTCAATAAAAGATGATTGCATCGAGATGGTCTGCGAATATTGTCATAAAAAATATACCGTTACTAAAGAAGAGATTGATATTATTTTTAATAAAAATCAGCGCTTAAATTGATTCGAAAATTGGTAGCCAATTATTGATGCCGATACTGCAACATTAAGCGACTCCACACCATTCATCATCGGTAACGAAATTTTGTCATATTTAATACTTTGAAGGTTTGTTGAAATTCCTTGCCCTTCACTTCCTAAAATAAGTATTGTTTTAAGTGCAAAGTTGTAATCAAAAACATTTTGTCCATTCAAATCTGCTACAACAAAAGAAAAATCATGTGAGATAAGGCTATTGATATGAGTATTTTGGTATATTGGAAGCTGAAACTGAAAGCCTTGGCTCGCCCTAAGAGATTTGGGTGACCAAGGGTCAGCACATTGTTCTGATAAAAAAATTCCTTTATGTCCTAGGGCCTGTGAGGTTCTTAAGATGGTTCCAAGATTTCCTGGATCCTGTACCCTATCCAAAAAAAGATACATGCCATCATCAAAATGATTTGGGTATGCAGCACATTCAGGAATCTCAATTAAAGCCAGAATTCCAGTTGGTGTTTTTAATTCAGATATATTATTAAAAAAATTATCGGGCAGGATATAAATTTTCTCTTGCCATTCCTCTTTATAATATTCGGGCCAATTTTTATTAAATGATTCGGAACAAAATAATGCTAAAAAATCATTTTTTCCATCAAGATAAGCTTCTACTAAATGCGGTCCCTCAATAATTGTCAAATTATTTTCCTGCCTATATGACCTATTCAATTGAATTTTTCTTAACTGCTTTAAGCGGATATTATCTTTAGAAGTTATAAATTGCATATATTTTAATACTAGTAATTAATATTTTTTACCTCAAAACCCATCTCTTTAAAAAAGTTTAAAACACCTGAAAAGCCAGCCAAGTGAGATGCTCCAATTGCTACAAAAACATTATCTTTTTTCATTGCCTCATATATTTGTTGATTAAAAATATGATTTCGGTCGACTAGGATTTTTTGTTTGATTTTATTCCATAAAATGTCAGTCATGATTTCAGATGTCATAGATTCGTTCATATTCATAATATGATCTAAGTCACCATCCATGTACACCCGAATCAACTTTTCATAATTTTCTTCTTTAACTTCCATCGGTCTCCTTAATGAATTCTTTAGTAACAAAATTTGTTCTTCGTCAGTTAAAAAATCCAATGCGGAAAAATGATCACTTGTAGGCATCAGTCCTCTGGTAGGAATTCCAGAATCTTCAGCATATCTTTTTAATAAATTATCTTGATTAAATGGCGTTGCAGGTCTGGGTGAGTCTAATATAAATGCCAACAACCATGGCTTCATTGAAGCAATCCGATCAAAAAACATCACATGATAATCTGATAACTTTTTCAAGCTATCTAACTCATCCTCACTGAGCTGATCAATAAAATTAATATTGGATTGAATATGCTTTGGATCAGAGAGTTCATCGGTCTCCATTAAAAATAGGCTTGAGTTTTTGATAGATGTTAATAAATTTGCATTAAACGAAGTAATTCTAATGTCATCAGAATGAAAGGTGCCAAAAATAAAATGTGTTCTTCCTTCATGATCAGTCAGTTCATATAAAGTTGTATTAGCAAAAACTTGATTGCTAAAAAACCAACAAAGCGCTATTAGGAGTTTGAGTAATACATTAATGTGATTCATTCATTTATTATAAACAGCATGGAGAATAAAATTTTATTAATTAGAGAACCATCTGATTTTTGCAAGATTGATTTTACCAACATTCCAGACGATGGCCTGGTTGGTATTTCTGAGGATTTGGATGTTAATCTTATTCTATCGTCTTATAAATATGGAATTTTTCCTTGGTTTAACCAAAGTGAGCCTATCCTCTGGTGGTCACCAAACCCTCGACAGGTGTTATTTATTGAAAAGTACAAACCATCTAAAACATTGCTCAAAGAAATAAAGAAAAATAAATTTATATTTCATATTAATAAAAATTTTTCGGCTGTTATTCATGCTTGTAAAAATATGCAAAGAAATCAAACAGGGACTTGGATAGACTCAAGAATCATCGCCAGCTATACAAAACTTCATCAAATGGGATATACCCATTCTTTTGAGGTTTATAATTTGGAGAATGCTTTAGTTGGTGGGATATACGGAATGCTCACCAAAACTGCGTTTTTTGGAGAATCAATGTTTCATCTTGAAAATAATGCATCTAAAGTTTGTTTTTATTATTTATGTAGATGGCTGAAAGATAAAGGGATTGGGGTCATTGATGCCCAAGTCAAATCCGAGCATATTTCTCAATGGGGTGGTGAGCTCATATCACGAGATAAATTTATGGATATAATAATGTGATGAGCGTTCCAGAGAATAAAGAATTCAAAAAAATTCAATTTTATTTAACTGCAAATTACAATTGCGGTTATCTACCGGAAAAAAAAGCACAATCTATCGTTGCCTCGCCCTACCAAGATGTAAATCAAAATGAATTTGACAATTTAATCACGATAGGTTTTAGAAGAAGTGGAAATCACGTCTATAAGCCCCACTGTCATAATTGTGAGGCTTGCACTCCTATTCGATTGCACGTTTATCAATTCAAACGAAATAGATCTCAGGAAAGATGTTTTAAGAAAAATAATTTAAGAGTGATTGAAGAAAATCTAGATTACTCAGAAGAAGATTTCCTCCTATATTCAAGATATCAAAAAATACGACATAACGACCTATCTTCTTCTCTTGAAGATCAAAAGGAAGAATATAAAAACTTTCTTCTTACCAGTAATTTCAAATCAAAAAGAATAAAGTTTTTTCATGATGAAGAACTGCTTATGGTAAGTATTGTGGATTATCTCAATGATGGCATTTCTGCAGTCTACACGTTCTATGATCAAGATTGCTTGAATCAAGGTTTAGGAACCTATTCAATACTCTGGCTGATAGAAAAATGTAAGAGAGAAAGTTTGCCATATCTTTATCTAGGATACTGGATCAAGGAAAATGATAAAATGAATTATAAAACTAAGTTTAAGCCGTTTGAGCTTTTTGAAGATAAACAGTGGAAAATTTTTAATGAATAAAATTTGTATTATTGGTCTTGGGCTGCTTGGTGGATCCATAGGCAAGGAATGTATTTCAAAAAATCTAGCAAAACAGGTAGTTGGTTTTGGTCGTAAACATGAGTCTTTAAAGAAAGCAAAGCAATTAGGTCTAGTGCATGAAATTTCAGAAAGTTTTGAGGATTTAAAACAAGCTGATTTAATAATCATTGCCACTCCTGTTAAACAATACAGCTCTATATTTAAAAAAATAAATCCATATTTATCCACTACTACATTAATTACAGATGTGGGCAGTACCAAAAAAAATGTACTAAAGGATGCAAGCCATCTGCTAAATGAACACTATCAAAAATTTATTGGTTCTCACCCTATCGCTGGTTCAGAAAAACATGGACCTGATGCGGCACAACTTGGACTTTTTAAAAATAAAAATATCATCATCACACCACATGAAAAAAATACCAATGAAGATATCGATTTTATTATTAATTTTTGGAATTCATTGGAAGGCATTTCATTAATCATGGACGCTATGAAACATGATGAAATTTTCTCAACTGTCAGCCATCTTCCACATGCATTAGCAATGATTTTTATGAGCATGTTAAATAATAAAGGTAACAAGGATGAGTTGTTAAGATTTGCGGCTAGCGGCTTTCGTGACTTCACAAGAATCGCCGCAAGCTCGCCAGAAATGTGGAGGGATATCTTTATTGATAATAAAGAGGCTTGTTTAAAAGATTTAAATGAATTTAAACAACAGATTGAAAAATTTGAATCTATCATTACCAATGAGGATGATTTAGAACAATATCTTCAACATGCAAGCATTCTAAGAAGCAACTGGAATGAATAAAAATTTATCTCTTAAATTAGCTCCTAAATCAAAAATTAATGGCGTGATAAAGCCACCTGGATCAAAAAGCATTACTAATAGATTACTTCTTCTCAGTAGTCTCTGTAATCAAAGTATTTCATTGACTAACCATCTTATTTCCGACGATTCAAAATACATGATTAAAGCTCTCGAAGACTTGGGGGTGTCAATCAGCCAAGATACGAAAGACAAGATTACAATTTTTGGAGATCCGAAAAAATTTAATAATTCAGCTGATCTTTTTCTTGGAAACGCAGGGACGGCATATAGACCTCTCTGTGCTTTATTGTCTATTTTGGGTGGAAATTATCGGCTTGATGGAGTTGAAAGAATGCATGAAAGGCCCATCAAAGATTTAGTCGATAGCTTATCAAGCATTGGTGCAGATATTAAATATCTAAAAAATATAGGTTACCCTCCCGTTCAGATTTCTGATTTTAAATTTAGCGGCTCAACAAATATATCCATTAAAGGGAGTGTCTCCAGTCAATTCCTCACCAGTCTTTTAATGGCTGTTCCATTGCTTGGGAAAGATTTTAAATTAAATATAGATGGAGAGTTAATTTCAAAACCTTATGTTGACATCACTCTAAAGCTTCTCAAACTATTTAATGTCAATTACATTAATCATAATTATTCAAGTTTTGAATTCAATTGCAATAACAATTCAAAGCTATATTCATTAGATAGGCAATCAATTGATATTGAGCCTGATGCATCTTCAGCTAGTTATTTCTTTGCAGCAGCGGCCTTAAGCGGCAATGTCAGGGTCGAAGGTCTTAATAAAGACTCTATTCAGGGTGATATTCAATTCTTAGATGTATTAGCTAAAATGGGTGCTGATATTACTTACAATAATAATTCTATAGATGTGAACAAAGCTACTAAACTTGTTGGAGGTCAATTTGACTGTATAGCGATTCCAGATGCTGCTATGACTCTGGCCACAATGGGATTATTTACCGACTCACCTGTTGAGTTATTTAATATTAACAGCTGGAAGGTCAAGGAAACGGATCGAATTATAGCCATGGAGAATGAGCTAAGAAAATTTGGAGCAACTGTGACCTCAACAGACAATTCATTAAAGATAACTCCTCCAAAGAAAATTTTAGATAATGTTTCAGTTCATACTTATGATGATCATAGAATTGCGATGTGTTTTTCACTTGTATGTTTAGCAAATAAATCAGTTGAAATTCAAGATCCAGAATGTGTAAATAAAACATATCCAAATTTCTTTAATGATTTTTTGAAATTATTATCATGAATCTCATAACTATTGATGGCCCTGCAGGATCAGGAAAAGGAACTATTGCAAAGCAACTTTCGGAAGTATTAAAGTTAAATTATTTAGATTCTGGTGCCATTTATAGAATCCTTGGACTTCATTTGATAGAGAATAATATTCCAATTGATAATGAAGATCTAATTAAAAAAAGTATCGAAAAAGCAAATATTCAATTTTCAAGACACAAAATATCTTTAAATAATCGTGACGTGACTGATGAAATTAGAACTGAGTCAATTGCTAAAATAGCTTCATTAATTGCTGCCAACAAGACTGTAAGGGAAGGAATTCTAGATTTACAAAGATCATTCTTAAAAAAACCTGGATTAGTCGCTGAGGGAAGAGATATGGGAACTGTTGTATTTCCTGAAGCAAAAAATAAGTTTTTTCTCACTGCGTCAGTTCAAGAAAGAGCTGATCGGAGATATAAACAGTTGATTTCTAAAGGTTTTGATGTTAGTATTGCCGACCTTGTAGTAGAAATACAAGAACGAGATTTTCGTGATATCAATAGATCTATATCACCATTGGTTCCTGCAGCAAACGCAGTGATTATTGATACAACAAAATTATCTCCAAGCCAAGTTGTTGAATTTATACTTGGCAACATTTGAGTTCTTCATAGCACCAAACTATGGAGTTTGATTAATAACCCCATTGCTAGATGGGAATTGGATATTTTAATGACAACTTTAACTAAAACAACAGAAACAAAGAATAACGAAAATTTTGCAGCAATGCTTGAAGAAAGTCTTGCCCTCAAAGAAATGCGCCAGGGAGAGATTATTACGGCTGAAGTCGTATCAATTGACTCAGATGTGGTTATTGTTAATGCAGGATTAAAATCAGAGAGCTTTATTAAAGCTGATGAATTTTACAATGATAAAAGAGAAGTTGAAGTTGCAGTTGGTGACTTTGTAAAAGTGGCTATTGAAAAACTTGAAGATGGATATGGTTCTACAATTCTTTCTCGAGACAGAGCAAAAAAAATACAAGCCTGGGAAGACCTTGAGAATGCAATGAATGATAAGACTACAGTATCAGGTTTTGTCAGCTCAAGAGTTAAAGGTGGGCTAAGAGTATCAGTTAAAGGAATTACTGCATTCTTACCTGGATCATTAGTTGATTCTAGGCCAGTAAAAGATACGTCACCATACGAAAATAAAGAAACTGAATTAAAAGTTATTAAGATCGATAAAAAAAGAAATAATATTGTCGTCTCAAGAAAAGCAGTCCTAGAAGAACAAATGGGAGCTGACCGTGAATCGATTATTGAATCACTCACTGAAGGCGCAACTGTTAAAGGAATTATTAAAAATATTACCGATTATGGTGCATTTGTAGATTTAGGTGGTATCGATGGATTGCTCCATATTACTGACCTTGCATGGAAAAGAATTAAACATCCATCTGAGGTTTTAAATGTAGGTGATGAAATCGAAGCCAAGGTCTTAAAATATGATCAAGATAAAAATAGAGTTTCACTGGGCTTAAAACAACTTGGCGATGATCCATGGGTTGGTTTAGAAAGACGATACCCAGTAGCAACTAGAATGTTTGGTAAAGTTTCAAATCTCACAGATTATGGTGCGTTCGTTGAAATTGAAACTGGCATAGAAGGACTAGTTCATGTTTCTGAAATGGATTGGACAAATAAGAATATTCATCCAACAAAAGTTGTAAACCTCGGGGATGAGGTTGAAGTAATGATTCTTGAAGTTGATGAAAGCAAAAGAAGATTATCGCTTGGTATCAAACAATGTAAAGAGAATCCTTGGCAAGCTTTTGAAAATGATCACAAACAAGGTGAAACAATCAAAGGATCGATAAAATCAATTACTGACTTTGGTATATTTATTGGGCTAGATGGAGGTATTGACGGACTTATTCATCTTTCAGATATATCTGCAACCGAATCAAATGAAGAAGCTGTGAAAAAATATAAAAAAGGTGACGAAGTTGAAGCAAAAATACTTGCTATTGATGTAGACAAAGAAAGAATATCGCTTGGTATCAAGCAACTTTCAGATGACTATACTGAAGAAGCGATAGATGATGGTTCTTCGTCTGGCAAAAAAGAGACAAAAAAAGCTAAAACAAGTGTCGAAAAAGAACCAGAAAATGCTGGCACCACCAATCTTGGAGCTCTTTTAAAAGCAAAGATGAGTGATGCGACAGATAAGGAATAATTTATTTAAACAATGACACGATCAGAACTTATTGAAAAGTTATCTGCACAATTTCAGCATCTTCTTCAAAAAGATGCTGAGTTGGTTGTGAAGAATATATTGGATTCAATGTCAAAAACACTGAACAATGGCAAAAGAATTGAAATTAGAGGTTTCGGTAGCTTTTCATTAAATAAAAGACCTGCAAGAATCGGTAGAAATCCCAAAACAGGTGAAAAAGTTCATATCAGTGAAAAACTTGTCCCCCATTTCAAAGCTGGAAAAGAGCTGAGATCTCGTGTTGATAAGTAACTTTTAAAGTATACTTTTTATAATATTTTCTTTCTTAATTAGATATGGTTGAATTTGAGCTTTGGTGGCTTTTGCTTATCCCATTTTTTTTTGGGCTGGGATGGATTGCTGCTCGAATTGATATTAAGCATATAATATCTGAAACCACCGATTTACCCGCCTCTTACTTCAAAGGTCTTAATTACATCCTCTTTCAAGATTATGAAAAAGCATCCGAATGTTTTTCTGACGCAATCAGAATAAAACCAGACTCCCTTGAGCTGCATTTCATTTTAGGCAACATATTTCGAAAACTTGGAAAAATTGATCAAGCAATTAATCTTCACAATAAATTATTAGAACAGAAAGAGTTAACGCCACAACAAATTGAATCTGTTAAAGCTGAGCTTATGCAAGATTATTTTACAGCTGGATTTTATGACCGATGCGAAACAATTTCAACAGAAATTTTAAATGAACAATATCAAGAATTTAAATTAAAAATTTTGTTAGATATATCCATTAAACAAAGAAATTGGGAATCTGCCATTAAATATGGCAAAGAAGTTGAACAAAATTTTGGTACTTCTTATAGATTACAGATTAGTCATTTTTTATGTGAACTAGCTTTAGAAAAAATAATTAATGAAAAAAAAGACCAAGCAATAAAACATCTCGAACAAGCGTTGGATATTTACAAAAATTCAACCCGAGCAAATATTATTCTTGGCGAGTTGGAATTTGAAAAACAAAACTACAAGTCTGCAATAGAAATTTGGAAAAGAATCGAACTACAAAAACCTACTGAATTTATCTTAATAGCAGCGAAATTTTTAGAATGTTATGAAAAGCTAAACAAACAGAATGAATGTTTATCTTTCCTTTCACATTTAAGAGAGAGTTACGGAATAAACCAAATAGATTCGGTGATCTTTGATTTTATTCTCCAAAAAGAAGGGCCAAAAAATGCTGAAGAATTTGCCAAAAATAATTTAATTAAAAAACCGTCTATTGAAGTACTAGATCAGTTATTTAGTTCAAAGTCTCTAAGTGATGATAATGATAGTGATACTAAAATGATACAACAGGTGATTAAAAATAGTATTGGTACTAAACTATTTCACGTATGTAATCATTGTGGTTTTAAGGCTAAACAACATCATTGGCAATGCCCAGCATGTAACTCTTGGGAAACAATTTCCAACGAACTTAAAGATATTAGCAAATAATGAATAACTCCAAAATTATTGTAGCTCTTGATTTCGAATCTCTAAAAGAAACTGAAGATTTTCTAAAAAAGGTCAAAGGTCAAAATTGCAGAGTAAAAGTTGGTAAGGAGCTTTTTACTAACGAGGGACCAAATGTTATCAAATTAATACAACAATATGGATTTGAAATTTTTTTAGATTTAAAATTCCATGATATTCCAAATACGGTATCAAGAGCTATTAAAGCAAGCTGCAATTTAGGTGTCTGGATGGTTAATGTGCATGCATCAGGTGGAAAACAAATGTTGCTTGCTGCAAGAGAGGCTGTAGACTCCTCTTCAAACAAACCTATTTTAATTGCTGTCACAATTCTTACTAGCTATGATAATTCTTCCTACCAAGAATTAGGTTTTAAAAATAATTTACTTGACCAAATTGCTTGTTTAACCACACTATCTGAAAATTCTGGAATGGATGGAATCGTCTGTTCAGCAAATGATATTTGCTCAATTAAACCTTTAGTAAAAGAAAAATTTCAATTTGTAACGCCAGGGATAAGGCTTGCGAATAGTAATGATGATCAAAAGAGAGTGACAACTCCAGAAGATGCCATAACACAAGGATCTAATTATCTTGTGATCGGCAGACCTATTACTTCAAGCGAGGATCCTGCAGCTTTAATCGAGAAGATTAATCAAAAAATCAATTAGTTTTATTTGATTTTCATACCAGCCTGAGCACCATCATCAGCTAATAAAATAAACGGACCTTCGTTACTGTCTGATGCGGCAAGAATCATTCCTTCTGAAACTCCAAACTTCATTTTTCTAGGTGCAAGATTAGCAACAAAGCTTACTTTCTTGCCAATTAAAGACTCTGGATTGTATTTGGATTTTATTCCAGCAAATACATTTTTCTTACCTAACTTCCCAACATTTAAAGTTACATGCAATAATTTATCAGCGCCATCTACATGACTTGCTTGAATCACTTCTGCCACACGAAGATCTATTTTATTAAAATCATCAATAGAAATATGATTTTCTTTGTCATGCTCTTTTTTTATGCTATTTGTATTGTCCATTTTTTTATTATTTTCAATTAATTTAACTAAATTATCTTTATCAAGTCTTTGATATAAATGATTATATTTATTGATTTTTTTAATATTATCTTTAACTTGCTCAAAACTATTAAAATCAGTCTCATTAAATAAACTGGCTACTTCTTGAGATAAATTTGGAAGGATTGGAGAAAGATAAATTATTGAATTTCTAAAAACAATTGCAGATGTTGTAAGAATATTATGAAGCTGTTCGCTATTCTGTTGATAGTCTTTTGCCAAACTCCAAGGTTGCTCATCGCTTATTAATTCATTTATCTCTTCAACTAATGTGAAAACTTTTCTGACTAATTGGCTGTACAACCGCGACTCATACAAAACCACTATTTCATTTTTAAGTTCGATCGATTTTGATACCAACTGTGAATATTTACTATCTGATGGTAATTGACCTATTAACCTAATTTTTCCATTAAATAATTTATGAATAAATCCGAATGTTCTGCTTGGAATATTCACCAACTTTCCTACTAAATCAGAGTTTACTTTAGACATTAAATCATCTAAATTCAAATCTATATCAGACATTGAGTCATTTAACTTAGATGCAAAATAATATCTCAAAAATTCTGGCTCATGAATGTTGTCTAAAAAACTTCTAGCAGTAATGAACGTGCCTCTAGATTTAGACATTTTTTCACCATTGACTGTTAAAAAACCATGCGCAAAAATTTTCGTAGGCTTTCTGTAACCAGAGAAATGTAATGTTGCTGGCCAAAATAATGCATGAAAATACAATATATCTTTTCCAATAAAATGATAAAGCTCTGTTGAACTATCGGACGACCAAAAATCATCAAAATTAATTTTTCCTTTTTGATCAATTAGGTTTTTAAAACTGGCCATATATCCAATAGGTGCATCCAGCCAAACATAAAAATATTTATCTGTTTCACCAGGAATCAAAAAACCAAAATATGGCTTATCTCTTGTTATATCCCAATCTTGTAATCCGGATTTAAACCATTCTTGGATTTTATTCTCTGCTTCAGGTTGTAACGTTCCAGATGCCGTCCAATCTTTTAAAAATTGTTCGCATTCAGATAAATTAAAAAAGTAATGTTTTGTTTTTTTCTTTACTGGAGTAGAGCCGGATAATGATGAGTAAGGTTTAATCAAATCTGTTGGTGAATAAGTAGCTCCACAAGCTTCGCAAGAATCGCCATATTGATCTTTTGCATTACATTTTGGGCATTCCCCTTTAATAAACCTGTCTGGAAGAAACATTTGTTTATCATCATCAAAATACTGCTCTATCTCTTTAGTAGAAATTTTTTTATTTTTTTCTAAAGATTTAAAAATTTCCTCAGAAAATAGTTTATTTTCTTCTGAATCAGTTGTATAAAAATTATCAAAATTCACATAAAAGTCTGCAAAATCCTTGGCATGTTCTTTATGAACATCAGCAATCAATTGTTTTGGAGTGATCCCTTCATTTTGCGCCTTAATCATGATCGGTGTTCCATGCGTGTCATCAGCACACACATAAAAAACTTCATGGCCATTCATTTTTTGAAATCTTGACCAAATATCTGTTTGAATATATTCAACCAGGTGTCCAAGATGTATACTCCCATTAGCGTAAGGAAGTGCAGATGTAATTAAAATTCTTCGCATGTAAACTTTATAAAAAAATAATGATCGTATTCTAACAAATAATTATCAATTCAACCGAAATATAGTGCAATGGAAAATATAAAAGATTTACTAGAAAAAATTTTTGATGAACACAATCAAGTCAAACCTTTTCTTAAAAAAAATATAACTGTAGATGAAGCTGAAGATCAGTTAAATATAACTATTAAGGTAGGTTTTACATTCAAAAATCTTGAGCAGAATTATAAAAACAAGATTACTGAATGCTTAGGCAACATAGAAAAAAAAATCAATATTTCACTTGAGTTGGATGTAGTCAGCCACAAAACCCAAGGGACAACGGAAAGCATCAAAAATGTAAAGAATATTATTGCAGTTGCTTCTGGTAAAGGCGGTGTTGGGAAATCAACCGTTGCATGTAATCTTGCAATTGCATTGCATCAATTGGGTGCAAGAGTTGGCATTCTGGATGCTGATATTTATGGGCCAAGTCAACCATTAATGTTTGGCGCTAATAAAAAACCAGAATCACGAGATGGAAAAAGCATGGAGCCTATAGTTTCACATGGCATTCAAACCATGTCCATAGGTTATCTTGTCGACCCAGATACTCCTATTGTATGGAGAGGGCCTATGGTTACTAATACCTTGCAACAACTCCTTAATGAGACAAATTGGGATAATTTAGATTACTTAATAATTGATTTACCCCCAGGCACAGGAGACACTCAACTTACACTAGCTCAAAAAGTTCCTGTGACAGGCTCTGTCATTGTCACCACTCCCCAAGATGTAGCTTTAATAGATGCGCAAAAAGGTATTGGTATGTTTGAAAAAGTAAATATTCCAAACATTGGTCTGGTGGAAAATATGGCTGTTTTTGAATGTCCAAATTGTGGTCATCATGAGCATATTTTTGGTGAAGATGGAGGGAAAAATTTGGCTGCTAAAAATAATATTTTATTACTGGGTTCGATACCACTAAACGCGATGATTCAGAAGAGAATGGACTCAGGAGTGCCTCCATTGTTAGACAATGAAAATCCATCCATAAATGACGCATTCTTATCAATCGCTGAAAAAGTGAGTATCAAAATTGCCCAAATGAAAGAAAATTTTAAAGATAAATTTCCTAAAATTATAATTCAAAAAAGTTAATCAAAATTACAGTAAATATCGATAAGATTATCGGACATAATTTTTGAAGCAGGAATCCCCTCTCCTTGTTTCCATGCATTAACTGGCTCTATCTTTCCATGACCTGTCACTATAAAAAATATTTTTTCAGCTTTTAAAAATGCTTTAGGAGTCATTGAAACTCTATCTGAAGGGGGTTTGGGTGCATTCGATACTGGAACGACATTCAATTGGTTATCCCAGCAATGCTCAGGAAATAGGCTCGCGGTATGTCCATCTTCTCCCAGACCCAATAAGACAAGATCAAATCGATTCACCTTATCAACAATAGTGTTGTATTCATTAGCAGCTTCTTTAGATCCTTTTTCGCTATTAATGGGAAAAAATTTTGGTTTTAAATCCTCTGGCAGATGATCAATGAATGATCGCTTTATCATTAAACTGTTTCTACCTTCATCGTCTACTGGAAGGCATCTTTCATCGCCAACATATAATTCCCAGTTACTGAAATTTTGATTTTGAATATTGAGAAATGATTTATATAACCTTTCAGGGGTTGATCCGCCAGCCATCACAATTTTAAAATTTCCATTTTTCTTTATTGCATTATTTGCAATATCTACAATGTCTTGAAGTAATATTGATTCAAGCTCATTTTTGTCTGCGAATTCTTTCCAGTTAAGTTTTTGATGCATATTGATTTTTATATTATTTGAGGGATTAAAAACTATCAGACTATCTCATCGTTTGGTATAATTCTGACCTTAAAATGTAATTCACAAGATTACCAAAAAAATAACTTTAACAAAAGGATAAATATGAAAATTGCAATGCTTGGACTTGGAAAAATGGGTGGAAATATGGCTACACGTTTAATTCGCAATGGAATTAATGTGGTCGGATTTGACATGTCATCAGAAATGGTTGCTAAGCTTGAGCAAGAAGAAAATTTAATTCCAGCCAGCTCAGTTGAAGATGCGGTTAATCAGCTTGAAGGACAAAGAATCATCTGGATGATGCTCCCAGCTGGAGAAGTCACAGAAAAACAAATTGATGACCTTATCCCTATGTTAAATCCTGGAGACATCATTGTGGATGGAGGCAATTCTAACTATAAGCACAGCGTCAAAATTGGAGCGATGTTAAAAGAGCACAATATTGGCTTTATGGACTGCGGTACCTCAGGCGGTGTTTGGGGTCTAGAGAATGGATATTGCTTAATGGTCGGTGCTGACAATGATGTTGCGAAAGCAGTTGAGCCTGTTCTAAGAGCTCTTGCACCTACACAACAAGATGGCTGGCTTCATGTAGGTCCAATTGGCTCTGGCCACTACACAAAAATGATTCACAACGGAATCGAATATGGAATGATGGAATCTTTTGCTGAAGGTTTAGAGCTTCTTAAAGGAAAAACGGAGTTTGACATTGATTTAGCAAAAGTAACTGAACTTTGGCGACATGGCTCAGTGGTTAGAAGCTGGTTGCTCGATCTAACAGCTGAATCTCTAAAGGGAGATCAAAACCTTGATAATATTGAACCTTATGTTGCCGACTCAGGTGAAGGGCGATGGACTGTTGTTGAGTCTGTTGATTTAGGAATTCCTGCCCCAGTATTAACCTTAGCTCTTCAAGTAAGGTTCAGATCACAAGAAAAACAAAAAGGCTACGGATATAAGCTACTGTCAATTATGCGTAATGCATTTGGCGGTCACCTGTTAAGAAAAAAAGGTTAAGTTATGACGCAAAAAGAAGCTTCTACCCTTCTCTTATTTGGCGCCAAAGGTAACTTAGCTAGAGTAAAACTATTTCCTGGGTTGTTTAAATTAGATCTCGCTGGAAAACTTCATCCGGACATGAAAATTGTATCAATTGGTCGGCAAGAAGAGTCACATGCGGAATGGATAACAAACCTAAAAAGTATAATTCGCGCCAAATATGATAAAGATCTAAATCAAACTGTATTAGATCGTTTTCTAAAAAGAAATGTATATCACGCCAACCTACCAGATGATCCTGATGCTTTCATAAAACTGTCAGATAGATTAGGTCAAGAAGGGTTTTCACAGAATTTAGCTTTCTTTTTATCAGTCAGGCCATCTGATTTCGCTTTGATTGTTGATCAACTAGCCGAAGCTAAACTACTCGATGAATCAAGTCACTGGAAAAGAGTTTTAATTGAAAAGCCTTTTGGGGTAAATACTGAAACAGCTCAAGTTCTTCAGGATTCAATTTCCAAGCATCTTAAAGAATCTCAAATTTATCGTATAGATCATTACTTAGGTAAATTTGCATTACAAAATATATTATTCACACGTTTTTATAACACTCTCCTTGAACCAATCTGGAATAGGCAATACATTGATCACATACAGATAACAAATCATGAAACATTAGGTGTAGGCGACAGAACAACATTTTATGATGCCACCGGCGCCCTAAGAGATATGATGCAAAGTCATATCCTACAAACCTTAACGCTTACCACTATGGAAAAGCCAAAAAGTTTTTCTCCCAACGATGTAAGAGATGAGAAAGTCAAGCTGTTGAACCAAATTAAACCGGTACCAATTAATAATTTTGAAAAGCATGTTTTTAGGGCACAGTATACTGCGGGAACGATATCAAATGAAGGTGAAGTTAAAGGTTACCTAGAAGAATTAGGTCAAGATAGTAATGTTGAAACATATGCAGCAGTTAAATTTTTTATTGATAATGATCGATGGAAAGATGTTCCAATCTATCTTCGAACTGCCAAAAGGTTACACGAAAATGCAACCTATATTTCCGTAAAATTAAAACCAACAACAACACCGAGTGGTGAAATAAATGATAACTGGATTATTATTAGCATTCAGCCAAAAGAGTCAATTCACATTGAAATGAATACAAAAGTTCCAGGACTCGATGACACAAAATCTAGAAAAATACAACTTGATGGAGGGATAAGGTTCGAAGGAGACGAAACCATTGATTCTTATGAAACCTTACTGCTTGACCTTATCGAAGGTAATCAATCTAGATTTTTACATATTGATGAAGTGAAAGCTCAATGGAAACTGATAGACCCAATTATTGAAAAATGGCAGGACACATCAGTTCCAGTTCATTGTTATCCTGCCGGATCAAAAGATCCGGTTGACTCAAAAATTATTTTTGAAAATTCAGATCAATTTTGGCGCAGTAGTATTAATATAGAGTAATAATTTTTTTAGGATAATTATGGCAATTAAATCTGATCGTTGGATAAGGGAAATGGCAGAAAATCATGGCATGATTTCACCCTTTGAACCAGGATTGATTCGAGAAAAAGATGGAAACAAAATTGTTTCATATGGTACCTCTAGCTATGGTTATGACATTAGATGTGCAAATGAATTTAAAGTGTTTACAAATATTAATTCCACTATTGTTGACCCCAAGAAGTTTGACCCAAATTCTTTTGTTGAATTTGAATCAGATCATTGTATTATTCCCCCTAATTCTTTCGCTCTAGCAAGAACGGTCGAATTCTTTAAAATACCTAGAAATATACTAACAGTTTGTCTTGGTAAATCTACTTATGCAAGATGCGGAATTATCGTTAATGTCACTCCATTCGAACCTGAATGGGAGGGTTATGTCACTTTAGAGTTTAGCAATACCACACCCCTACCTGCAAAAATATATGCCGGTGAAGGTTGTGCGCAGGTTCTATTTTTTGAATCTGATGAGGTTTGTGAAGTGTCTTACAAAGATCGTGGCGGTAAATATCAAGGTCAAACCGGCGTTACTCCGCCGAAAATATAATGAAATTTAACTTTCCAATTATTATTATTGATGAAGATTTTAGATCAGAAAATTCTTCTGGTTTTGGAATCAGGCTTCTTGCTGAAGCCATCAAAAAGGAGGGTTTTGAGGCAGTCGGCGTCACAAGTTATGTGGATCTTGCTTCCTTTGCACAACAGCAAAGCAGAGCCTCAGCTTTTATTTTAGCAATTGACGATGAAGAATTTGTGGAAGAAAATCCAAAAGCAATTAAAAGTCTTAAAGATTTTGTAGATGAAATTCGATACCGTAATGATGAGATACCTATCTTTCTTCATGGCGAAACAAGAACCAGCCGTCACATACCAAATGAAGTTTTACGTGAATTAAATGGCTTCATTCATATGAATGAAGATACACCCGAATTTATTGCAAAATATATTACAAGAGAAGCCAGATCCTATCTGGATAGTCTTCCACCTCCCTTTTTTCGAGCCCTAACTCACTACGCAGCTGATGGCTCATATTCATGGCATTGTCCTGGTCATTCTGGTGGGGTTGCTTTTTTAAAGTCTCCTGTTGGTCAAATGTTTCATCAGTTTTTCGGTGAAAATATGCTTCGTGCAGATGTTTGTAATGCGGTTGATGAGCTAGGACAACTTCTTGATCATACCGGTCCTGTTGCAGCATCAGAGAAAAATGCTGCAAGAATTTATAATGCTGACCATTGTTATTTTGTTACTAACGGAACATCCACTTCTAATAAAATGGTATGGCATTCGACTGTTGCACCTGGTGATATTGTAATAGTAGACAGAAATTGTCATAAATCGGTGTTGCACTCTATTACAATGACCGGCGCTATTCCAATTTTTCTTATGCCGACGAGGAACCATTTTGGCATTATTGGCCCCATTCCTAAAGAAGAGTTTAGCTGGGACAATATCCAAAAAAAAATTGATTCAAATCCATTCATTAAGAATAAAAAACAAAAACCTCGAGTTCTTACAATTACCCAATCAACATATGACGGAGTGTTATATAACGTTGAAGAAATTAAAGAAATGCTTGATGGAAAAATTGATACCTTACATTTTGATGAAGCATGGCTACCTCATGCAGTTTTTCATAACTTTTATGGCGATTATCACGCAATTGGTGAAGATCGTCCTAAATGTAAAGACAGTATGATTTTTTCTACCCAATCGACTCATAAATTATTAGCTGGATTAAGTCAGGCCTCACAAATTCTTGTGCAAGATGCTGAAAATAATAAACTTGACCGAGATGTCTTTAATGAATCTTATTTGATGCATTGCTCTACCAGTCCTCAATACTCAATCATTGCTAGCTGTGATGTAGCTGCTGCCATGATGGAACAGCCGGGAGGGTCAGCTCTAGTTGAAGAATCCATAATGGAAGCTTTGGATTTTAGAAGAGCAATGAGGAAAGTAGATAGTGACTGGGGTCAGGATTGGTGGTTTAAAGTCTGGGGGCCTGATGACTTAAGCGAAGAAGGCATTGAAACACGCGACTCATGGATGCTTAAATCTGAGGATAATTGGCATGGCTTTGATAAGCTATCGGAGGGCTTCAACATGCTTGATCCGATCAAGGCGACAATTATTACCCCTGGTTTAAATATGAAAGGTGAATTTGATGATGATATCGGTATCCCCGCATCAATTGTAACCAAGTATCTCGCAGAGCATGGGGTAATTGTTGAAAAAACTGGTTTGTACTCATTCTTTATTATGTTCACAATTGGGATTACCAAAGGTCGATGGAATACACTTCTGGCTGCACTTCAGCAATTTAAGGATGATTATGATAAAAATCAACCAATCTGGAGAGTGCTCCCTGAATTTACCCAGAAGTATCCACAATATGAAAGAAAAGGCTTAAGAGATCTTTGTAATGAAATACATCAAGTCTATCGTAAGTATGATGTAGCAAAATTGACTACGGATATGTATCTATCTGATATTGAAACTGCTATGAAACCGACAGAGGCTTTTGCAAAAATGGCGCATAAAGAGATCGAAAGAATTGCCATTGATGAGCTTGAGGGAAGAGTGACATCAGTATTACTTACCCCCTACCCTCCCGGGATTCCACTTCTTATTCCAGGGGAAAAATTTAATAAAAAAATAGTTAATTACTTACAGTTTGCTAAAGAGTTTAATGAGTTATTTCCAGGATTTGAAACAGACAATCATGGATTAGTCAAAGATTCCTTAAATGGTAAAGCTTCGTATTTTGTTGATTGCGTAAAAACTTAATTTAAATTTTTCTGTAAGTCAGATAGGAATACTCCAAATCATTTTCAGTAAATTTTTCTGACTGATTTATCAAACTCCATACAGAAAGATCTATGATGGGAAAATATGCATCACCATCAATTTCACAGTGAATTTTAGTTACCAATAACTCATCGCAACTATTAATCAGTTGGGTGTAAATTTCGCCCCCTCCAATTATGAAAGTTTTTTTGTCAGAACTTGGAATATCATTTAACGATTTAATTACATTAATGCCATCAATTTGTAGCTTTGCATTTCTGGTTAAAACAAAGTTATCTCTATTTGGTAGTGGTCTACCAATTGATTCATAGGTTTTTCTACCCATCACTATTTGATGTCCAGTAGTAATTTCTTTAAAGCGTTTTAGATCATCAGACAAGTGCCATGGTAACGAGTTATTTAAGCCAATGACATAATTTTCAGACATAGCAACAATGATTGAAAATTTATTCACTATACCGCAACAGGAGCTTTAATTAATGGATGAGGATCATAATTTAATATCTCGAAATCCTCATACTTAAAGCTAAAAATATCTTTAACATGTGGATTAATTCTCATAATAGGTAAATCCTTTACATCTCGTGATAATTGCTGATGTACTTGCTCAATATGATTACTATATATGTGCGCATCACCTAATGTATGCACAAATTCTCCTGGTGTTAAATCGGTTACCTGAGCTATCATTAAAGTCAAAAGCGCATATGAAGCAATATTAAAGGGCACACCAAGAAAAATATCTGCACTTCTTTGGTAGAGCTGACAAGATAACTTATTATTTGCAACATAGAATTGAAAAAAACAATGGCAAGGTGGCAATTTCATTTGATCTATCTCGCCTACATTCCATGCCGAGACAATCAATCTTCTTGAGTCAGGATTATTTTTTATAGTGTTGATTAAATTAGAAATTTGATCAATCGTTCTTCCATCAGTGGTTTGCCATGATCTCCATTGGGACCCATATACTGGTCCAAGATTACCATTTTCATCTGCCCATTCATCCCATATGCTTACCTCATTTTCTTTTAGGTAACGGATATTTGTTGAGCCCTTTAGAAACCAGAGAAGCTCATGAATGACTGACTTAAGGTGTACTTTTTTTGTTGTTAATAGTGGGAATTTTTCCGACAAATCAAATCGCATCTGGTAACCAAAAACAGAAATGGTACCTGTGCCTGTTCTGTCCTCTTTTTTATCGCCATGTTCAAGAACATGATTCAATAAGTCCAAATATTGCCGCATAAATTAAGAATGACTTTCGATAAATTGTTTTACTTGATTAATATCATTATCAACCTCAAATGACTTTTGTGGTAATTGTTCGATATTAGACAAGCCATCTGGTCTGGGTGGTTTCATCTTAATTGCCTCCATTACTGTTTCTTCAAATTTAGTTGGCAGAGCAGTTTCTAGAACCACCATTGGAATAGCTTCAGTCTGATCAAAATGATCAAAGGCTGCCTTGAATCCATCAGCAGTATGTGTATCAATAATCAAATTATATTTTTTATGTAATAACTTTATAAAATGTAAGCGATTTTGGTGTGAACTAGATGAAGACGTGAAACCGTAATTAGATACTTTTCCAAAGTAGCCTGTATTTGATAAATCAAAACTTTCACCTTGATCAATTTTTTTCCATAGAGATCTTAATTCATCAGGATTTCGTTCAATTAAATCAAATATAAATCTCTCAAAATTTGATGCCTTGGAAATATCCATTGAAGGACTGGATGTATGATATGTGTCATCTGATGTTCTTGGTTTATACACACCAGTTTTGAAAAACTCATCAAGAACATTATTTTCATTTGTTGCGACAACAAGTTTTCTTATTGGCAACCCCATCATTCTAGATATATGTCCAGCACAGATGTTACCAAAATTACCTGATGGAACTGTAACGTCAATCACTTCATTAGAGGCATTTGTTGAGGAAAAATACCCCTTAAAATAATAGACCACTTGAGCAATAATTCTTCCCCAATTAATTGAGTTAACTGCGCCAATTTGATTCTGATTCTTAAAATCAAGGTCATTGGAAACTCCTTTAACAATATCCTGACAGTCATCAAAAAAACCATCAATAGATATATTAAAAATATTATTATCTTGCAAACTATACATTTGAGCAGTTTGAAATGGACTCATTTTTCCACGAGGTGATAACATAAATACGTTTACGCCCTTTTTACCAATCATGGCATATTCGGCAGCAGAGCCTGTATCTCCGGAAGTAGCTCCTAATATATTTAATGTCTTATTTTTTTTATGTAAAAGATATTCAAAAATATTTCCAAGAAATTGCATTGCAATATCTTTAAAAGCTAATGTTGGACCATTAGATAATGAAAGAAGATATAAATGATTATCTACTTTTGTTAATGGAGTAATATCGCTTGAATCTTGATTGTCACGAGTATAGGAAAATATTTCTTTGGTATATGTTTTATTAATAATATTTCTTAGATCATCATGAGGAATGTCATCATCATCAATAAATAATTTCATGATTGCAAAAGCTAAATCGGAATATGATAGATTTCGAAACTCCTCAAGATTGTCTGTTGATAAGTTAGGGTAATTTTCTGGTAAATACAATCCACCATCAGAGGCTAATCCGGTAATTAAGGTCTCACTAAAATTTATTTTTGGTGCTTGTCCACGCGTAGAGATATACTTCATTTTATTAGCTCTTCAAGTCTTATTTTGACAACATTTCCAACATTTGATTGCATTTTTTGAATGTCATCAATAATGCCATTAATTTCTTTTTCTTGAGCATTCTTGACTACAATAATGACATCATTTTCTGTTTGATTTTTTTTCAGCATTTTTTGATGCATCTCATCAATTGAAATATTTTTATCAGCAAATAAAGATGTTATTTTTGCAAGCACTCCTGCTGCATCAATAAAATTTGCTCTAATGTAATATCCAGAACTTATCTGATTTATTTTTTTAAACTTCAATGAGGATAAACTTGATTCTTCATAACCGAAGGAAGGGATATGAAATACTTTATTTCCTTTGGAAATTGAGCGTGCCAAATCAATGACATCAGACAATACTGCACTCGCTGTTGGATCAGACCCTGCTCCAGCACCGTAATAAAGAGTCGGACCCAACATGTTACCCATTACCAAGACTGCATTCATCGGCCCGTCTACATTTGCAACTAGCTGCGTTTCAGAGATCAAGGTCGGATGCACTCTCACCTCAATATCTTGATTTACTTTCTTTGCCAAGCCTATCAACTTGATTCTGTAGCCAAGTTCTTCAGCATAAGCCACATCTTTTAATTGAAGATTACTGATACCTTCAACAAATACGTCGTTATAGTTTAATGCAACACCAAAAGCAATTGATGCAATAATTGTAATCTTGTGAGCTGCATCAATCCCTTCAATATCAAAAGTTGGGTCGGCCTCAGCATAACCTAATGATTGCGCCTGAGATAATGCTGTTTCAAATGAAAGCCCATTATTTTTCATTTCAGTAAGTATGTAATTGGTCGTTCCATTCAAAATCCCAGCCACCCATTCAACCTTATTTGAAACCACGCCTTCACGTAATACTTTAATAATTGGAATTCCACCTGCTACTGAGGCTTCATAGAGGATTGAGACATTATTTTCTTTTGCTAAATTAAAAAGCTCAGTCCCATGCAGAGCAATTAGTGCTTTATTGGCTGTAACCAAATGCTTCTTAGCATTTAAAGCTTTTTTAGCAAAGTCAAAAGCAATTCTAGTTCCACCAATTAATTCAAGCACCACATCAGATGTATTGATTAAATCATCAATGTCTTTTGCTATCATTTTTTTATCTTTAGCAACGCTTATAATTTTTTCATGATCTAGATCTAATATGGATACAATTTCAAAATCTATACCTGTTTTAGAAAGAATTTCATCATGATTTTCCCGCAAAACATTAAAGACCCCAGAGCCAACAGTTCCAAAACCCAAAATTCCTATTCTAAACTTACTCATTATTTGACAATTCCTGTAAAAAATTCATTCAATCTTGTAAACGCCACTTTTAAATTATCTTCATCAGGCAAAAAGACAACTCTAAAGTGATTTGTATCACACCAATTAAAACCGCTTCCCTGAACCAAAAGCACTTTTGTATCAATTAGAATCTTCAAAATAAGCTCTTGATCATTATCAATTTTGTATTTTTTTGGATCAAGCCTTGGAAATAAGTACATAGCAGCATCAGGTTTCACACAGCTTACTCCAGGAATTTGTGACACGAGATCATACGCTAAATCTCTTTGTCTCGACAACCTCCCCTCAGGAGCAACAAGATCATTAATACTTTGATAGCCGCCTAGAGCAGTTTGAATTGCTAATTGACCTGGTACATTCGAACACAGTCTCATTGATGCAAGCATATTTAATCCTTCAAAATAATCTGTTGCATTTTTTTTATCTCCTGACAAAATGAGCCACCCAGCACGATATCCACATGCTCTATAATTTTTGGATAAACCGTTAAAAGTTAAAAAAACTATATCGTCAGCTAATGATGCAATTGAAGTATGTTTTTTTCCGTCATAAAGAACCTTATCGTAAATCTCATCTGCCATAATAATCAGATTTTTCTCTCTAGCAATTTGAATAATCCCTTGCAAAATCTCATCTGGATACAAAGCTCCAGTTGGATTGTTTGGATTAATAACCACTATTGCTTTTGTCTTTGATGTCACTTTAGATTTAATATCATTTAAATCTGGATACCATTTTTGTTTTTCATCACATAAATAATGAACTGGTTTTCCACCGGCAAGCTTAACTGCAGCTGTCCAAAGTGGATAGTCTGGCATCGGAATAAGGACTTCATCTTCGTTGTTGATTAAACCCTGCATCGCCATAACAATTAATTCTGAAACACCATTACCAATGATAATGTCATCCACATCGACATCTTTTATATATTTTTCTTGCGCATAATGCATGATTGATTTTCTTGGTGCAAAAAAACCGTGGCTTTCAGTATAACCAGATGCTTGAGACATATTTCTGATAACATCTTGGGTAATTTCATCAGGTGCCTCAAATCCGAATGCAGCTGGATTGCCAATGTTCATTTTTATGATCTTATGGCCTGACTCCTCCATTTGCTTTGCATGACCCAACACAGGCCCACGAATGTCATAACAAACGTCATCAAGCTTATTAGATTTTTGAATTTTTTTCACTTTAAAACTATATAATAAATAAAATTATCAACAAATTATCAGATTATGAAATTTCATGAAATGACTGATAAAGAACTTAATTATATCAGTGCCTACGAAGAAAATTGTTTAAAAATTAATAATAAAAAGTATAGTCAATCTATAATTGTTTTACCCAATGAAGTTTTAAGTATTGCGAATTTATCCTCACTAGATGTAACTCAATTAATTAAAGATATTCATAAAAAAAGAAATCTTGAGCTAATTATTGTTGCATCTAAAGACAATATTGAATTTACTCGTGTCGAGAAATATAAAGAGATTATCTCGATGCAAATCGGAATAGAGTTTATGAAACTTGAAAGTGGTTATCGAACTTACAATATTACTATGTCAGAATTAAGGGAAGCTGCTTTAATTGTAGTTCTTAATTAATTTTTGATAAAAGCAGGGTTGCATTAGTGCCGCCAAATCCAAAGCTATTTGACATAACCGTGTTAATTTCTTTATTTTCAATTAATCTAGTTACAATTGTTACATCCTGTATATTTTCATCAATATTGTCCACATTTGCCGAGGCGGCAATAAAATTATTTTTCATCATGATAAGAGAATAAATAGCTTCATTAACCCCAGCTGCGCCCAAGGCATGACCTGATAATGACTTAGTTGAAGCAATTAATGGGATATCTCCAAATCTTCCTGAAGCAAAAACATTTTTAATTGCATTAATTTCAACTATATCGCCAACTGGTGTACTTGTGCCGTGTGTATTTATATAATCAACTTTATCAATATTTCCTAATGCCATAATCATTGATCGCTCAGCACCTTCTCCACTTGGAGCAACCATGTCGTGACCATCTGAAGTTGCTCCATAACCAGTCACCTCCGCATAAATAGTCGCGCCCCTTTTTATTGCATGTTCATATTCTTCTAAAACTAAAATTCCTGCACCGCCGGAAATGACAAATCCATCTCTATCTTTATCATAAGTTCTTGACGCGGTTTCAGGTGCATCATTAAACTTTGATGACATGGCTCCCATTGCATCAAATAGATAACTCATGGTCCAATGTTCTTCTTCCGCCCCTCCTGCAAAAACAATATCTTGTTTGCCAAGCTGAATTTGCTCAACTGCATTACCAATACAATGAGCGCTGGTGGAACAAGCTGAGCTGATAGAGTAATTTATTCCTTTGATCTTTGCACCAGTGGCTAAACAAGCTGCAACACCATTAGACATTGTTTTAGTTACCATATAAGGGCCGACTCGTCTGATTCCTTTTTCAGCCAGGACTTCTGTTCCATGGAGCATAGATTCGGTTGATGTACCACCTGCCCCAACAATCAAACCTGTCATTGTATTAGATATCAAGTCTTCACTTAGTTGAGCATCTTTGATAGCCTCCTGCATAGCAATCCATGCATAGGCATGGCCTTTGGCCATAAAGCGAAGAAGTTTGCGATCAATTAATTCTTCGTAATTTATGCTAACTGATCCGGCAACCTGCGAACGAAGACCTCTTTCCGCATATTCAGGCTGAAAGGTAATCCCTGATTTGCCATGATAAAGACTATCTTTAACTTCGGACTGATTATTTCCTAAACTTGAGACAATCCCTAATCCAGTAATAACTACTCTTCTCAAACAATTTCCTTAAAAATTTTCTGTTGTCTTAAATAAACCGACTTTTAGATCATTCGCTTCATAAATTACACGTCCATCGACTAGCATTTTAGCATCTGCAATACCCATCACCAATTTTCTCATAATCACACGTTTTAAATTGATTAAATATGAAATTTTTTTTGCGTTCGGAAGAACCTGACCAGTAAATTTAACTTCACCGCTACCAAGGGCTCTACCTCTCCCCTCTCCACCCTTCCAACCAAGAAAGAAGCCAACCAACTGCCACATCGCATCCAATCCAAGACATCCTGGCATTACAGGATCATTTTCAAAATGACATTTAAAGAACCAAAGATCTGGAATGATATCCATTTCAGCGTGGATGAATCCTTTTTTAAATTCACCTTGATTATCGTTGATCTCAATAATTCGATCAAACATTAACATCGGTGGTAAAGGAAGTTGAGCATTGCCAGGGCCAAACATTTTACCCTGCCCACACTCAATTAGTTCATCGTATGAATAGCTATTTTTCGTGGTCATGTTATATTTAATTCTAATAAGAATTCATTATTATAAACAATAAAAATAGTTTAATGATTAATTCATAAACCTTTAGTTATATAGAAAGATCAAGTAATGGCAAAAAAAAATCTCGCTGACTGGTTAAAAAGCGCAACAACCCTTGAAAAACAAATTAATGAAGTTATCCTAGGTCAAGAAAATCCGATACGCCTCATTCTTATCTCAATATTTGCTCGCGGACATGTTCTTTTAGAAGGGGATGTTGGGGTTGGAAAAACAACAATGCTTCGTGCTGTTGCTCGAGGTATTGGTGGTGGTTATGAAAGGATTGAAGGGACCATTGACTTAATGCCTAATGACCTAATCTATCATACTTACTTAGGTGATGATGGCAAACCCCATGTTGACAAGGGTCCTGTTCTAAGATCTGGTGAAGATTTAAGTATATTTTTCTTTAATGAAATTAATCGAGCGAGGCCCCAAGTTCACTCACTCATGCTAAGAATCATGGCTGAGAAAACTCTTTCAGCATTTAATCAAGAATTTCATTTTCCTCATTTAATTGTTTTTGCAGATCGAAATCAGGTAGAAAAAGAAGAGACATTTGAAATACCATCTGCTGCAAGGGATCGATTTATGATGGAAATTCCAATCGTCATTCCAAATAACGATGGCTTAATGACTGATTTGATTTTTGATACAAAATTTCACAACGCTGACGAACTAATAACTAAAGTCAAAACAGATCAATTGAGCTTTGATCAGTTAAATCATGTAGCTGCTGAAATTCAAGAAAATATAGATGCAACTAAAGAGTTGGAAAAATATGCTTTGAATTTATGGAAGGCAACAATAAAACCCCAAGACTTTAATATTAAAATTTCAGACATTGATATCAGCAGGCTTATTGTTTCTGGCTCCAGTCCTCGAGGAATTAGTATGATGATGAAATGTGCTCGGGTTAATGCGTGGATGAATAATCGATCGTCTGTTCTGCCAGAAGATATTCATCAAATTTTTCATGAAACTATTGCGCACAGATTAGTTTTTAATCCAGTATATGATTTAAGAAGAACTGAAATTTCAAGAGAATTAACTACTGAAATAATAAACAAGGTTAGTGCGCATTAATGTCTGTCGAGTTTTTTAATTATCATATCAATTGGAAATCTAAAGCCATTCATCCTGGAAGTCATAAATCAGATCAGAGGGGAATGGGAATTGAATTTGCTGGTCACTCAAATCTTCTTGATTATCCAGATCCGAGAAGGATCGATTTGCGAATGACAATGAGGGATCCAATGGATCAAGTTTATGTTCGAATATTTAATCAAAGAAGTGCTACACCAATTATGATTTTTAATGATTTATCAGCAAGTATGACCTTTGGTCAAGCAAGCAAGTTAGAACGCGCAGCAGAGATTGCTGAAATTATTAAAAACTCTGCTTATCATAACAGAGATGCGATTGGGCTGGTTGGCTTTCACGATACTGTAAATGATGAGTGGATCGCACCTTTGTCTTACAGGCCATATCTTACAGAAAGTTTGATTAAAAAAATTACTTCAGAAAAAAATCACAATAAAGGATCACATGGGATTTCAAAACTTCACCAATACCTTCCGAAAGACCATACTTTAATTTTCTTTATTTCTGATTTTCATATGCCAAATGAGCAAATCACTATGTTTTTGAATAACACAAGAAAACATACCGTTGTTCCAATTATTCTATGGGATAAAAATGAATATTCTAATTTACCCAAATTTGGTATTACTACATTCACCGACCCTGAAACATTTGAAGAGAGGACAATTCTTCTGCGAAAGAAACTGATCAAAAATATTATTATTGAATTTAATCAAAGAAAAAAACATCTGATCAAATTATTTAATAGTTTTGATGCCCCGCCTTTTTTTGTTGAGGGTGAATTCAATCCAGATGATATGACTCACTACTTTAATGAGTATTACCATGCTTAGATTTATTCTATTAATTTTAATTGCAAATTTAGCATTTGCCTTTGAAGACCCAAAAAAGTATCCTGACCTTGATGAGAAATTTTATTCACTATCAATAACAGAACCTGATCAAAAAGTTGGTTATCACGTGGGTGATTTGGTTCAAAGACACATCAAATTAATAGTCCATGAACCTTATGCGCTTATCGAAGAATCTTTACCAATTGTAGGCTATGAAAAACGCTTTAGGGGGCAATTACTTGGTATTACGCTCCAAGATATCGACAAGAAAATTAACAAAAATGAATTAGACTTACTTCTGACCTATCAAATATTTACTAACAATGTAGTAGCCAAACCTGCATTTGTAACTGCTGATTACTATAGAGTCGTTAATAAAAGAAATTCTGAAGAAGTATTAAAATTAAGAATACCTGAACTAACCATTGCTGTATCCCCCATTGCTATATTTGGCGATATTAAAGTCCAAGAGGATATGAGTGGCTTAAGAGGACCAATTTTAATAGAACATCAACAATACTTAAATAAAATTTTCATCAGTAGCGCTGTCTTTATTTTGTCTCTATGTATTCTTTTATATATATACACAAAATTCACTATTCTTCCTGGATTTAAAAAGACATTTTTACCGCTATATAGAACATTAAAAAAAGATAAAAAAATTAAGCTTGATGAGATGATCAAATCAATTCATAGCCAAATAAATAATTATTCTGAAATGAGTATTTTTGAAAAAAATATCAAAGATCTGTATTTAAAAAATTCATCTTTTAAGCTAATTGAAAAAGAACTTGTTTTATTTTTTAAAATTTCTAATCAAAAATTGTTTACAAAAAAAATGCAAGAAAGTGAAGAAATTAGGGATTGGTTAATTTTTTTCTGCTTCCATCTTCATTTGTGCGAAAAGAACATTCCTGTTAAAAATGCAGACATTAAATTAATAAAAATATAAATATGTTTTTTTTGAACCCTTTTTTTCTGATCTTAATCCCATTAATATTTGTACCTTTTATTTTTAAAGTCATATCAAAAAACTTTTATTCTTGGAACAAGTTAATACCTGATGATTCATCATCATTATTTCTCTCCATCTTAATAAAAGTTTTTAATAGCTTGATTATCCTTTTTTTAATTCTTTATTTTGCATCCCCTCAAATGCCGCAAGAAACAGTCACTAAAGTAGGAATTGGATCTCAAATAGGTCTTGTATTAGATAGAAGCGCTTCCATGGACGACCCTTTTTCAGGTTCAACCCAATTAGATAATGAAGGTGTTGGGGAGACTAAATCAGCAGCAGCAGCTAGGCTTATTATCAATTTTGTTGAGTCAAGAAAAAATGACATGATTGGAGTTATAACCTTCAGCAACTCAGCAATGTTTGTTTTGCCTCTAACTCAAAATAAGAGCGCAATTACTGGCGCGGTAAATGCAACAGCTGGTAATGCTCTATTCCAAACAAATATTGGTGCTGGACTTTCTAGCGTCTCAGAACTCTTTGCTAAGGTCGAAGACTCAGGCTCTCGAGCAGTCATTCTATTATCGGATGGAGCCGGAAGAATTGATGCGCCAACCCAACAAAAAATTAGAGATTGGTTTGATCGATTTGATATCGGTTTGTATTGGATTGTATTAAGACAACCAGGCGGAATAAGTATCTTTGATGAAAATCTTAAAATAAGAGACGAAACACAACCGCCACCTCAAATAGAACTTTTTGAATATTTTAAAACTTTCAGATCACCTTTTCAGGCTTATGAAGCTGAAGATCCTGCATCACTTGAAAAGGCGATCAAAGATATTAACCTGAAAGAAAAAAAACAAATTTTTTATGAGGAAGTAATTCCTGGCTCCAATTACTCTCTTCATTTTCTAATTGGTGCGTTTTTAATGACATTTGTACTATTCTTACTTAAACTAATTGAGTTAAAAAAATAAAATTATGAACAAATTAAATCAATTTTTCACAGCTAAATATATCACAAGGATTGCTTTGGCTACTTTAGTGTCTAGCGCCTTATTCATCTTTTTTAATCTTTTTAATCTTTACCAAGCTAATAAATTTAATAATGAAGTGTTAAATGGTGAAACCCCATCATTTTTTGAACAAAGCTTTGAAGCTAGATACGCCACAGCTTATTGGTTAGCCAAAAAAGAAATCTTTAAAGAGTCAACCATTTTATTTAACGCACTTATGAAAGAAGCTGACGATGACCAAAAATCCGCACTCCAATACAATATAGGTAATATCTTCTTTACGCGAGGTTTGATTATTAATGGCACAAGCATGTCTGTCAGAGATGAGGCAGAATATTTGTTTCAACAAGCCAATAAAGCCTATCGACAGTCATTAAAATTCGGTCCTTATTATTGGGACGCAAAGCATAACCTAGATAGACTACTTACCATGTTACCTCCTGACCCAACTCCTGGAGTTGGAGACTCAGATGCTCCAGGTTTAATTATGGGTAATATTCCTATCGGTTTACCATGATTTTGTTTAATAAATTTAAAAAACATTTTGAGAAAAAAAGTGACTTTTTTCTCCTGGTCAGCTTTCTTTTAATGGTGCTCGCCTTAATCAATCCCTCTATACCAGTGAAACAATCCCTTTATAACTATATTTTGATTGCAGACATTTCTCAAAGTATGAATACAGAAGATATGAAGATTAATCAAAAAACGGTATCTCGATTAGACTATACCAAACACATCATGAGTCGTTTAGTAGAAGACTTTCCGTGCGGCACTAAAGTCAGCATAGGCATGTTTGCTGGAGTCTCTGTTTCAGCAACCTACTCCCCTATAGAGGTATGTGAGAACTTTAGTAATATCAACACAACTATTAGCAAACTTGATTGGAGAGCCACTTGGTCAGGCAACACGAGAATTAGAGAATCTGTAGTTAATTTAGCGAGACTTATTCGAAGTTTTCCCGAATCGGCTCAAGTAATTTATTTTACTGATGGAGAAGAAGCGCCAAAACTTCATGTTTTTAATACAAGAGATCTTGAGCAATTTCAGGGGGGTAATGATTGGTTATTTGTTGGAATAGGCTCTGATGAAGGAGCACCAATACCAAAATATGATAATAAAAATCAACTTATTGGGTACTGGTCGAATGATAGCTTTGCTCTTCAACCAGGAATTGCACAGATATCGGAATCTAATATAGGTGTAAGGGATAACAAAGTAGCTAGTGGCGCAACTGATCGCTATATGTCTAAACTTGATAGTGAATACCTAGAAAAATTAGCTAAGGAAATTGACGGCCTATACATTAATGGTCAAAGTTATCGTGCTATTAGAAAAGAAATGAAAAAGCAGCCTCCTGCATGGAAAGCGCCAGACCAGTTTTATCTTCAACCTATTTTATGTTTTTTTGCATTATTATTTTTTATCGCCAGATATTTATCAAAAGCAAATATCAATAGCCTAATTAGAAAAATTACATGATGCTTGTCAATTTACTAGATCGCTATTCAATAATTGAAATTTCAGGAGAAGATCACCTTGATTTTCTTCAAGGTCAACTGACAAACGATATCAAAAAAAATGAAAAAAAATTTATATATAGCGGCATGTGCAACCCCAAGGGAAGATTATTTGCCTTTTTAAGAATCATGAGAACTCCTGATTCCAGCTCAATATTTTTTGTCATTCCCTCATCTCTTGCGGATGCTGTTCAAAAAAGATTAATGATGTTTATTCTTAGAGCTAAGGTTGTGATTCAGAAAGCAGAGAACTTTCATCTAATAGGAATTATTGATGACAATCCTCTAATTGATATATCTGCTGATCGCAAATTAAACTTACCTGATCAAACAAATCGCTCTGTAATGATTTTTCAAGATAATGATTTATATAAACAAATTACGACTAAACATTCTTTTGATGACATATCAAATTGGATTAAAAAAGATATTGAATTTGGTATTCCTGAGGTAATGGAACAGACACAGGAAAAATTTTTGGTACACACATGCAACCTTGATTTAATAGATGCCGTTAATTTTAAAAAGGGGTGCTACACCGGCCAAGAAATAGTGGCAAGAACACACTACCTTGGCAAACCGAAACATCGAAGTTTTTATGGTGTGGTAAATTCTAAATTATCTTTAGACTATGGAGAGCAGGTCTTTGAAAATGATCAAAGCGTTGGAGCTGTGGTCAACTTTACTTGCTGCGAAGATAAAACATACGTTCTGTTTGAAAAAACCTTAGACACGCAAGATGATAGCTTAAATATTAAGGGTGAAAAGCTCGTAATAACTAAATCATTTGCAAATTAATTTTTTTTATCAATAATTAAAAAAAATGTTTCATTTTTTTTAATCAAACCCAAATCAAAACGAGCCTTGCCTTCAATAACATCCGTGCCATTTTTTAAATCCTGAACAACTGCCAAAAGAATATCATTTTCTGATTTGATTGCCTCGTTGACTTTTAACTGTTGATCGATTTGTTTTTGTAACGAAATCACATTCAACCAGCCACCTTTGCCAAACCATAAAGGATATTGCAATGCTAATATTAAAGTAATAAAAATGAATGTCAGAAACTTCATTTATTTAATTGATAAAATGCGTCTAGTCCAGCATATATAGACTTTCCTTCTAACTCTTCTTCGATTCTTAGAAGTTGGTTATATTTAGCTACTCTCTCAGACCGCGACATAGATCCAGTTTTAATCTGCATCGCGTTTGTCCCCACTGCTAAATCTGCGATGGTGGTATCCTCAGTCTCACCAGAGCGATGAGATATCACGGCGGTATAGTTATTTTCTTGGGCTAATTTAATGGTTTCAAGTGTCTCAGTTAATGTGCCAATTTGATTTACTTTAATCAAAACAGAATTCGCTATTTTTTTTTCAATTCCCTCTTTAAGTATTTTTGGATTGGTCACAAATAGATCATCGCCAACAAGTTGAATTTTTTTTCCTAATCTTTCGGTCAAAATTTTCCAACCATCCCAGTCATTCTCATCCAAGCCATCCTCAATGCTAATAATTGGATATTTATCACTCCACGACTCAAGATAATTCGTCATTTCAGCCGAGCTCAATTTAAGATTTTCAGATTTTAAATGATAATGTCCATCACAATAGAACTCAGAGGAGGCGCAATCTAAGGCAATAAAAACATGCTTTCCAGCTTGATATCCGGCATCTTCAATCGATTGCATTATTAATTCAATTGCTTCCTCATTAGAACTTAAATTAGGAGCAAAACCACCCTCGTCTCCAACTGTTGTTGATAAATTTCTTTTTGCTAAAATTTCCTTTAAAGAATGAAACACCTCAGTACCACAACGAATCGCATCTGAAAAACTTCCAAATCCAGCTGGCACAATCATAAATTCTTGAATATCAACACTGTTATCAGCATGCGCCCCACCATTGATAATATTCATCATTGGAGTGGGTAGAGAATATGTATTTTCTTTTATCACGGTTTGATACAAGGGTTTTTTTAGAGAATTCGCAAAGGCATGAGCATTAGCTAAAGATACCGCCAATAAACTATTCGCGCCTAATCTTTCTTTATTTGATGTTCCATCAAGATTTATTAAAATTTCATCGACTTTTGTTTGCTCAGACACATCCTGTCCAACAAGAGCATCATTAATTTCAGTATTTATAAAATTAACTGCATTGAGCACACTTTTACCCTTATAAACAGACTTATTCTTATCCCTTAATTCAATAGCCTCTTTAGAGCCTGTTGAAGCTCCTGAAGGAACAATAGCTCTACCAAAACTTCCATCCTGAAGAATTACATCCGCTTCAACAGTCGGGTTTCCTCTAGAGTCGATGACTTGTCTTGCTTTAATTTTTTTTATAAATGTCATACTTATCCTATTTAAATCTAATCAATTGAAGTTTGTTTGACAAGGCGATCAATACCTTGAAGGGTTTTTAATAAATCTTTTATATGGTCTAGTGGCACAGCATTTGGACCGTCAGATAAAGCCTCGCTCGGATTAGGATGAGTTTCCATAAATATGCCAGATATGCCAACGGCCATAGCTGCTCGTGCAAGCAATGGAACAAACTCACTTTGTCCACCACTTCTATCCCCTTGACCACCTGGCTGCTGAACAGAATGAGTGGCATCAAAAACTACAGGACAATTTGTGGCTCGCATGATTGATAAAGACCTCATGTCTGAGACAAGCGTGTTGTAACCAAAAGAGACGCCTCTTTCACATACCATAATGTTGTTAATCCCGCCATTAGCCTCTTTAGCCTTTTTTACCACCATAGACATATCTTGAGGCGCTAAAAACTGTCCCTTTTTAATATTTACTGGTTTTCCTGATTTTGCCACAGCATGAATAAAATCAGTTTGACGACATAAAAAGGCAGGGGTCTGTAAAACATCTACAACATCTGCAACACTCTTTACCTGATCTTCAGTATGAACATCAGTTAGTACCGGAAGGTCAAATTCTTTTTTAACCTTTTCAAGAATTCTTAGACCCTCCTCTATTCCATGACCTCGGAATGTATTATTAGAGCTTCGATTGGCCTTATCAAATGAGGATTTAAAAATAAAATTAATCCCTAAGGATGATGTTGTTTCTTTTAACTTTTCTGCAACCGACAAAGTCATTGATTCATTTTCAATAACACAGGGACCTGCTATCAAAAAAAATGGGTGATTTAGCCCAACGTCAAATCCACATAATTTCACAGTGTATCCTTTTTATGTTCTAAAACATGTTTAATATAATCTAAAAATAATGGATGAGAGTCTTTTGGGTTGGAAGTAAATTCAGGATGAAATTGGCAGGCAAAGAACCAAGGGTGGTCTTCTTTTGAAAGCTCTATAATTTCACATAAATTATCCTCTTTTGTCCAAGATGAAATAACTAAACCTGCTGCTTTTAAATCGTCAATATATTTATTATTTACCTCATATCGATGACGATGCCTCTCATTCACTTGTTTGCCATAAATTGAACTGGCTATAGTATCGGGCTCAACAATTGCCACTTGAGCACCGAGTCTCATTGTGCCGCCCAAATCTGAACTTTCATCTCGATGCATCAACTCACCCGACTTATCTTTCCATTCCGTAATCAATCCAATGATCGGATTACTTGTTGTTGGATCAAACTCGGTACTGTTCGCATTTTTTATACCAACAACATTCCTTGCATACTCAACAACCGCAAGTTGCATACCTAAACAAATTCCTAGGAAAGGAATTTTTTGCTCCCTGGCAAATTGAATTGCTCTAATTTTTCCCTCAGTTCCCCTCTTACCAAATCCTCCTGGTACTAGGATAGCGTCAATTTTTGACAATGGAGATAGATCAGATTCAAGTTCCTCTGAATCAATAAAATGTAATTTTATTTTTGCGTGATGATGGAAGCCACTATGTATAAGTGCTTCAGTTAATGATTTATATGATTCAGTAAGATCAACATACTTGCCAACAAAGCCAATATTAAGCTCAGTTTGTGAATCAGAAATAAGTTTTTCAATTTTTTTCCAACCAGACAAATCAGCGTGTGGTGATTTTATTTTTAATATATCGCAGACAATATCATCAATTTTTTGCGCATGAAGCATTTGTGGAATTTTGTATATAGAGTCTGAATCGATACACGAAATAACTGACCCTTTAGGTACATTAGTGAACAAGGCAATTTTATCTTTTTCATCCTGAGGAATTTCCATCTCTGAACGGCATAATAAAATATCTGGTTGAATACCAATCTCCCGTAATTCTTTAACTGAGTGTTGCGTAGGTTTTGTTTTCAACTCGCCCGCAGCAGCGATATATGGCAGAAGTGTTAAATGAATGTAACAAGTGTTTTCGCGTCCTTCTTCAAAACCCATTTGTCTGATAGCTTCCAGAAAAGGTAATGACTCAATATCGCCAACCGTGCCACCGACTTCAACAATGGCAACATCTGACCCCTTTGCCCCTTCTTTAATCTGTAATTTTATTTCATCAGTTATGTGAGGAATCACTTGAACCGTTTTTCCTAAATACTCACCTCTTCGTTCTTTTTTAATGACTGAATCGTAAATTTGCCCTGTTGTAAAATTACTTTTCTTGGTCATTTTGGATGAAACAAATCGCTCATAATGACCTAGATCTAAGTCAGTTTCAGCTCCATCGTCAGTCACAAAAACTTCGCCGTGCTGAAAAGGACTCATCGTACCAGGATCCACGTTAATATATGGATCAAGTTTTAACATAGTAACTTTAATTTTTCTAGATTCTAGAATAGAGCCAAGGCTTGCGGCAGAAATACCTTTACCAAGGGATGATACAACGCCGCCAGTTACGAAAATATATTTGGTCATGATTTATTAATTATTAGCTGACGGAATAATATTTTACTTTATTGAACAGATATCCACAATCGATAAATGGAGTTATGTTTTTAAAGATTTAAGCCTTAGGACCATATCCTTGAAATTTATGAATAACCTTATCCATTTCATCATCAGAGAGAAGATTTAATTCTCCAATTTTCAACAACTCAATGTACTGCTGTGATAAATGCTCCAGCTCTTGGGCCAGAAAAAAAGCATCATCGATATCAGCTGAAACGACAATAGCACCATGGTTAGCCATCAAACATGCCTTAAGTGAACCTAATGACGCAATGACCTCCTCTGAGAGTTCTTTGCTACCAAACAACTTGTAGGCCCCGCACATGACTTCTTTACCGCCAAATAAAGCAATCATGTAATGAAAGGCTGGTATGTTCTTTCTTAACACACTTAGTGTGCTCGCAAACAAAGAATGAGTATGAATGATTGCATTTACATCACTTCTTTCCTCATATATTCGTTTATGAAAATGCCACTCACTCGAGGGTCTTTGAGTCATGGTTTGAATAAATTCCTCATCCAAAGATAAAGGGCACTTCACGATGTCTATAGGTTTTAAATTTTCTGAAATGGTGCCGCTTGGTGTAATGTAAAAATGGTCATCTAACCGAACACTAATATTTCCAGTAGCTGCATGATTGAGACCTTCTTGAATGAGCTTTTTTGAGATATCACAAATTTTTTCTTGAATAGAGCTATGCATAAATAGTTTTCAGGTCTTCAGGTTTAAAAATTCCCTTTTCGGTAATAATACCCGATATCAAATGATTTGGTGTGACATCAAACGCAGGATTGTGTGCATTGAATTTAGAAAGGCTAATAGAGGATAATTTCTTATTTTCATCCAATCCCTGAATATTTAATATCTCATCAGTTGAGCGATTTTCAATATCAAAATTTATCTGGTCTTTAAAATTGATATCTATCGTCGATGATGGAGCTGCTACATAAAATGGAATATTGTTAGCTTTTGCAGCCAAAGCCTTTAGGTATGTTCCAATCTTATTGCAAACATGTCCATTGATTGAAATTCGATCTGCACCGACAATCACTACATCAACTTTTTTTTCCATCATCAATAGACCGCCGGCGTTATCAACAATTAGAGTGTATGGAATTTTTTCATTCATCAATTCCCAGCATGTCAGTAATCCCTGATTTCTTGGTCTAGTCTCATCCACCCACACATGAATTTTTTGATTATTCGCAAAAGCTTCGAATATTGGACTCAAGGCCGTCCCATGATCCACTGTAGCCAGCCATCCTGCATTGCAATGGGTAAGAATATTGTTGTAATTATTATCAATTATTAATTGCCCTCCATGAACACCAATCTGATGATTACATTGAATATCATTTTGAATTAATTTCTCAGCATAGCTCCAAGCGAAATCCAATCGTCTTTCTTGCGATATTTTTTGAATTTCCTCATTCATAGAGTTCACCGCCCAAGCAAGATTAACTGCAGTTGGCCTGGCCTTGATTATTTCTTGAGAAAGACAATTGAGATTTTCATCTGAAGAGTCAACAGACATACCAAGTAATAATGCTAATGCACCAGTAATCCCAATCACCGGAGCCCCTCTTACTTGCATGGTTTTGATGGCATTAATGAGGTCTTCATGATGGTTGGTAGATTTAATGGAAAACTTAAATGGTAGCAACGCTTGATCAATAAAAAAAACTTTACTATTTTCTCGATCAAGCCAAATGGTTTGGTAATGTTGGCCTGCGACCCTCATGATGCAGTTCCTAAATCTGGAAATATATCTGCAATATTATTCTTTAATTGCCAAGATAGATCATTCACAGAAATATTTCTTAATTGTGCAAAAAATTCAGCAATACCTCTGATTTCATTTGGATGGTTTTGGCTAGCTGCATTAACCCATGCTGGCTTCATGTCAGGCGCATCTGTCTCTAAAACAATAGATTCAATTGGTAATTCTAAAGCCAATCGATTAATTTTCTTGGCTCTTGAATAAGTCATCGCCCCACCAAAGCCAAGTTTAAAGCCGATATTGATAAATTGTTGAGCTTGTTGAAAGCTCCCATTAAATGCATGAGCAATTCCCTTTACATCCGGAAAATTTTTTAATATCTTCAAGACATCATCGATGGCTGATCTCACATGCAAGATCACTGGTAATTTATATTTGCTTGCCAGCTCAAGCTGCTGCCGAAAAATTATTTTTTGTTTTTCTCTTTCCTCGTGCCCTAAGTAAAAGTCTAATCCTATTTCGCCAATGGCGATTGGCTGTGAATTTAAAATTTCATTTTCTAAATACTGAATCGGATTCTCTGGTAATTCATTCAGATAAAGGGGGTGATAGCCAAATGCATAGACAATACTTTTATTTTTGTGATTTAATTTTTTTAAAATATTAAAACTCTTATGATTGGCGGAGGGACAAATAATAAAATCTAGCAAAGAATTATCAAACAAAGACTCATCTTTTAATTTGTTCTCATAGATAAAATCAAGGTGGCAATGTGTATCAATCCACATAATTAATCTCGTAAATAGAGCGCATATCGTCACCAAAAAACCTACAATCCATTAACTTTAATTGATGCCTAGACTCCATGGCTGCGATGACCGGATGATTAAACATCTCTCTCGCATTGCCACCTAAAAGGCATTGTGATTGGTAAATAATAAGTTCATCAATCATTCTATTTTGCAATAAAAGACCGTTTAGACCTGGTCCAGCTTCAACCAGAAGATTGTTTACCTCCATGGAAGCAATATGTTTCATAATTTCTGTGAAATTTAGGACTCCATCAGCACCAGATACTGGAATACAAATAGCTTTGTGATTTGGTTTGTTAGTAATTTCTTTCGAGTGAAAAATGACTACCTTTTCCTGTTTAAAAATATGTGCATCTGAATTTGACTTAAAACTCGTATCAATAATAAAACGATAAGGTTGCCTTGTGCTGTCGACATCTCTTACAGTTAATTGAGGATTATCAGAGTTGATTGTTTTATAAGAAGTTAAGATGCCGTCAGATAATCTTCTTAATCGCTGGACATCTCTTCTTGAAAATTCATTTGAGATCCATTTACTCTGAAAATTATTGAGAGCTGTTTTGCCGTCTGATGACACGGCAATTTTTGAGATGACTCGAGGAATGTTATTTAATATCCTTTTAAAAAAACCTTTATTCAATTTAATGGCTTGATCTTCCATCAACCCAACATCAACCTCAACACCTTTGTCTATTAATGTTGCAATACTGTTGCCATTCACTTTTGGATTTGGATCTTGGGAGGCAATCACAACTCGTTTAATGTTATGTTCTAAAATTAAATCTAAACATGGTGGTGTTTTTCCCTTATGTGCGCATGGTTCCAATGTGACGTACAAAGTGGATTTTTTTAACAGAGTTTTATCATGACAGTTATGAATTGCTTCGACTTCAGCATGAGGTCCACCAAATTGTTGATGATAACCAGTTGAGATTATTTTATCATCAGCTACAATCACTGCCCCGACTATGGGGTTTGGATTACTTTGACCCAGACCTTTTTTTGCAAGCTTGATAGCCTGTGCCATGAAAAAAAAGTCCAGTTTATTAAAAGTCAATTAATCAAGATCCTTAATGACATTGTTAAAATCTTCAACATCAGAAAAGCTTCTGTAAACTGATGCAAATCTTATGTAAGCCACCTTGTCTAATTTTTTTAATTCAGCCATCACTGACTCTCCAAGAGATCGTGAAACAATTTCTTTTTCTCCTGAGGCTAATACTTTTTGCATAATATTAGATATAGCTTGGTCTACAAACTCAGCAGGAACTGGTCTCTTATGAAGGGCTCTAGAAAAAGATTGTTTCAGTTTTTCTTGATTAAAATCTTCTCGCTTACCATCTTGTTTAACAACAGCAGGAAGTCCAAGGTCAGCATTTTCATATGTGGTAAAACGCTTTTCACATTTAATACACTTTCTCCGTCTACGGATTGAATCACCTGCCTCATTAACGCGTGAGTCAATGACTTGAGTGTCTGCCACAGAGCAAAATGGACATTTCATAACTTCTTCCTATCTATTGTAAACTGGGAATTTCTTCATCATTTCAGATACTTGAGCTTTCACTTTTAATGAAATTTCCTCATTTCCAGGATGATCCAAAATATCTGCTATGAAGTTAACTACCTCAATAGCATCCTTTTCTTTCAATCCTCTTGTTGTAATTGCAGGGGTACCAATTCGAATACCAGAAGTGACAAAAGGACTTTCAGGGTCATTAGGAATCGAATTTTTATTGACCGTAATATGTGCTTCACCCAGTAAACGATCTGCTTCTTTGCCAGTTAATTTTTGAGCTCTCAGATCAACTAAAAAAACATGTGACTCCGTTCTTCCAGAGATTACACGATATCCGCGCCGAATAAATTGCTGAGCCATTGCTTGTGCATTTTTAACAACATGTTGCTGATATTCTTTAAAGGATGGTTTAAGTGCTTCTAAAAATGCAACCGCTTTTGCTGCAATTACATGCATTAAGGGTCCTCCTTGAATACCAGGAAACACCATAGAGTTTAATGCCTTGGCATGCTCCTCTTTCGCTAAAATAAAGCCCCCTCTTGGGCCTCTTAGCGACTTGTGAGTGGTTGAAGTCACAAAGTCAGCATATGGTGTTGGGTTAGGATACACGCCACCTGCAATCAGTCCTGAGTAATGGGCCATATCCACCATAAAGTAAGCGCCAACTTTTTTTGCAATATTGGACATTCTTTCCCAGTCAAAGGTTAAGGCATAGGCAGAGGCGCCCCCTATAATTAATTTAGGTTTATTTTCAATTGCCAACTCCTCCATGTGATCATAATCAATCTCTTCTTTATCATTTAATCCATAGGGAACGATATTAAATAATTTTCCTGATAAATTTGCTGGGGAGCCATGAGTAAGATGGCCACCATGGCCTAAATTCATACCCATAATCGTGTCACCGGGCTTTAAAAAGGCAAAATAAACCGCTTGGTTGGCTTGACTACCTGAATGAGGTTGAACGTTGGCATATTCTGCTCCATATAATTTCTTAATACGATCAATGGCAAGCTGTTCAACTTGATCTACAAATTCACACCCACCATAAAATCGCTTGCCAATGTAGCCCTCTGCATACTTATTTGTGAGCTGCGAACCTTGGGCTGCCATCACAGCTGGGCTGGTGTAATTTTCAGATGCAATTAACTCGATGTGCTCTTCTTGACGTTCTTCCTCACTGATTACCTGCTCATAAATTTCAGGATCAATATCTTTTAATAAATAATCTTGGCTGTTGTACATTTTTTGTTTAGTATCTGATTAATAAGAACTACTATTTTATCATGCTACTCATAGGTATTTAATGCTTAAATGAAGGCAAAATTAAACGTTAGGAAATTTTATGAAATGGACAGACTCGACTCTAATTGCTGAAGAATTGTATGATAAATATCCAGATATCGATCCTAAAACAATTAGATTTACAGACCTTATGCAATGGGTCTTGGAATTAGATGGATTCACAGATAATGAAAATAACTGTGGTGAAAGAATTCTTGAAGCAATTCAAATGGCCTGGATTGAGGAGTATGAATAATGCTGGACCATTCAATATTCAAAGCCTATGACATTCGAGGGATAGTGAATGAAGGTCTGACGGATGACACTATTTTTGCCATCGGGAAAGCAATCGGATCTGAGGCTATTATTCAAAATCAAACTGAAATATGTGTTGGCTATGACGGCAGGCTATCCAGCCCCAGTATCTGCAATACATTGATCAAAGGAATAAACTCCACTGGTGTCAACACCATTAATATTGGGTTAGTTACCACCCCCATTCTCTATTTTAGTACTTTTTTTTTAGAAACTGATTCTGGGGTGATGATTACCGGTAGCCATAATCCACCCAATTACAATGGCTTTAAAATGGTCATTAATAAAACCACCCTTAGTGCTGATGACATTCAAAAATTAAAGCAAAGAATACTGACGAATAACTTTATTGTCGGTACTGGCAAAAGTGTGAGCAAAGAAGTTAAATCAGCTTACAAAGATAAAATTCTGAGCACCATCAAATTAAAAAGAAAAATGAAAGTTGCCATTGATTGTGGAAATGGTGCTGCCGGTGTGATTGCCAGAGAGTTATTTCAGGAGCTTGGAATTGATACGCATATGATGTATGACGAAGTCGACGGCAATTTTCCTAATCACCATCCAGATCCGTCGAAGCCTGATAATTTAAGAGAATTAATTGATGTCGTAAAAAATACAGATTGTGAGCTGGGTTTGGCTTTTGATGGTGACGCAGATCGATTGGGAGTAATTAATAAAAATGGAGAGATTATTTACCCAGATCGGCAATTAATGTTATTTGCCAAAAATATCTTAAGAGACAATGCAGGCAGAAAAATAATTTTTGATGTGAAGTCATCTAGGTATCTTCATTCTTGGATCACAAATAATGGTGGGGAGCCTGTGGTGTGGAAAACCGGCCACTCCTTGATTAAAAAGAAAATGAAAGAGGAAAATGCCATTTTGGCTGGTGAGATGAGTGGTCATACATTTTTTAATGATAAATGGTATGGCTTTGATGATGGAGTTTACGCAGGTGCTAGATTATTAGAAATCTTAAGTCACGAAACCCAAGATATAGAAAAAATATTATCCGACCTGCCCAAAGGATTTTCTACTCCAGAAATTAACATTCCAGTAAGTGAGGGAGAGCAACACAGCATTATCGAATCATTACAACAAGAGGCACATTTTGATAAGGCGCTTGAAATAATTAAGATTGACGGGCTGCGTGTTGAATACAAACATGGCTTTGGTTTAATGCGAGCATCCAATACCACTCCTGTGATTGTATTGAGATTTGAAGCAGAAACAGAAAAAGGTTTAGTAGAAATTCAGGATGACTTTAAAAGCCAATTAAAAACAAGAATTAATCTGAGGGATATCCCTTTTTGATAAATCAATTAATTTCATTACAGGCGATATTAAGATAGGCATCATTCACCGTATTATGATTGACCTTGGACCATTCAAAAGGTATTCCCTTGGATAGTATCGGCTCTCCAAATGCCATCTGATTTTTGTAAACCGAGTAGGATAAAACCCTCATCATTTGCAAGCTACAATTAAATTCGGATAGAGTCTTCACTGAGTTGTAACTAATTTTTTTTTGACCCTTTTTCGCAATCTCAGGCGCTATGTAATCCTCAAGCGTCATCATGCGGATCGTCTCTTTCCTTTTATTCAATGAAGATAAATCTACATAGTACTTCGCATTAGTTTCGTCATTAGAAAAGATTAATGTCCATTCAGCAAAAGCATGCGAGGAAAGAAATAAAAATAAAACTATATAAATAAATTTATGCATTGAACCATAATTTTAACAATAAAAAAGCCCGATATACATCGGGCTTTAAGTATAGAACAAATAATGAATTACTTGTTCATTACGTACATGGTTACTTCGAAACCAAAACGCATTTCAGTAGCTGCTGGTTTTGTCCACATAATATTTCTCCTTAAAAGAAAATTAATTAAAAGAT
>Ga0255773_10000424_pt1 | contig 45830 bp, 37 predicted proteins | sample 011ome_17_FD_179971 | JGI IMG/M metagenome (GOLD analysis project Ga0255773, IMG submission 179971) | Coastal salt marsh microbial communities from the Groves Creek Marsh, Skidaway Island, Georgia - 011502XT metaG (version 2) | ecosystem: Environmental > Aquatic > Marine > Intertidal zone >... | reverse complement strand
TAGGCAGGGCTTTGGCTGGCGCGGTGGTAAACCACTCAGGCGCTTGGGCCGCATCGGCTTGACTGACTATGCGTGCCAGTGGTTTTAGGCCGAGTTCTTTGGCTTTTTCTTCGCTCATGAGCACCACAGCACCTGCGCCATCATTAATGGTTGAGGCGTTTGCCGCTGTAACCGTACCGTCTTTGACAAAGGCCGGGCGCAAGCTCGGAATCTTATCCATGCGCACATTTTTAAATTCTTCGTCTTCACGAATAACGATGGGTTCACCGCGTCTTTGTGGGACGGAAACAGGTACGACTTCGTCGTCAAATTTACCTTCGGCCCAGGCTTTGGCAGAGCGCTCATAAGAAGTGACAGCAAAAGCGTCTTGATCTTCGCGCGAGCACCCATACTCTGTAGCACATTTTTCGGCAAAAACACCCATGGCTTCTTGAGCATAAACATCGACCAGGCCATCTTTTTGCAGGCCATCGACTAGGGTCGCAGGACCAAATTTTTGTCCTTGTCTCATAGCCACATAATGTGGAATATTACTCATACTTTCCATACCGCCGGCCACGACGATTTCGGCATCGCCCATGGCAATGGCTTGAGCGCCTTGCATCACGGCTTTAAGCCCAGAGGCACAGACTTTATTTACCGTAGTACAGGGTACGCTGTCTGTAATTCCGGCGCCCATAGCCGCTTGACGCGCAGGGGCTTGACCGGCACCGGCTTGGACCACTTGCCCCATCAGGACTTCGGAGACCAAAGCCGGATCAAGATTGATTTTTTCTAAAGCACCTTTGATGGCGATAGCCCCAAGCTCCGGGGCAGAAAGTGATGAAAGTCCGCCTAAAAAGCTCCCGATTGGGGTGCGTGCACGCGAGACGATGACAATATTTTTACTCATGAAATTCGGTTAAGATTGAGGCTAAATTAAGCATTATAAATGAATTCTTTTTGGCCCTATTGTTAAGGCTTGTGATAAGTTATACTGAATTGTTACCTTTACTTTTTAAGCCTGTTTCGATGGATCAATTTTTGTCTTTGCTCTCGCGCAATCAATCCAATGCCTATAAGCTGCTGCTGCTCGTCGGTTCTATAGTCCTGGTGATCTATATGTTGCCCAAAGGAGGACAGTTTAAGTATCAGTTTCAAAAAGGCAAACCATGGCAATATGAAAACCTTTATGCGCCGTTTAATTTCACCATAAAAAAAGACAATAAAGCCTTAGATGAGGAGCGCGAGTCGATTAAGCGCAATGCGGTGCCGTTTTTTGATTTAGACCCGGATATCCCACTTACGGCCTTGCAGGAATTTAGTGTGCTGCTGGACCTGAGTTATCAAGACAGCGCTTGGACCACGCCAAAAAATAAGGTCAAACAAATCGGGCTGAATCTGGTTAATAAAATTTATAAAAACGGTGTGCTCGGGGGCAGTGGTGACGATTATTTGCCGGAGCAGGTAGTTAACTTAAGGGTCAATAACCAGGTGCGTCAAACCGTGTTTTCTCGGGTGGTGCAGCGCGATGAACTGGAAGAATTATCCCAGCCTGAGACTCAGGCCATACCGGAGCTTGAAAATATTTTTATCCAAATTATCGCTACGGTGGTCAAACCCAACCTGACCTTTAACACATCGCTGACTGAGGCTTCTGTGCAGGAGCTTTTGGCGGACATCAACCCCAATATCGGGGTGGTGGAGAAGGGCGCGCGTATTGTCGCTAAAGGCGAAGTCGTAGAGGGGGAAAAATACGAAAAGCTCAATTCGCTGCGCGATCAGTTCCAAAGCCAGGTCTGGAGCAAGAGTAATTATAATTGGTTGGTTTTTGGGTATACCATGCTGGTATCGCTGGTGTTTGTGATGTTGCTTTTGTTTTTGCGCAAATACCGCCCAGAGATCTATGAGCACAACACTAAGGTGAGCTTTATTTTTATCAATATGCTGCTGATGATCTTTGTGACCACTCTGGTGATTAAGCTCGATGCAGCCTATGTTTATCTGATTCCGCTTTGTGTGCTGCCCATAGTGCTGAAAAGTTTTTTTGATGCGCGTTTGGGCTTGTTTGCTCATGTCCTGACGCTGCTGCTTTTGGGGTTTGTGGTGCCCAATAGTTTTGAGTTTATCTTTTTGCAGATTATCGCGGGGATCGTGACCATACTTACGGTCTCTGAACTCTCAAAGCGGGCCAATCTCTTTATCTCAGTGGGTCAGATTACCGGGATTTATATTTTGGGGTATTTGGCCTTTTTTATTGTACAGGATGGCAGTCTAGAGCGCATAGCCCTGGAGAATTTTGCCTACTTTTTGATTTGTGGGCTCATTACCCTGTTTGCCTTTCCTCTGATTTACGCCTACGAGCGGATCTTTGGACTGGTCTCTGAGGTCTCGCTGCTGGAGCTAAGCAATACGAACACTCCGCTGCTGAAGGAACTCTCTAATAAGGCGCCGGGGACTTTTCACCACTCGCTTAATGTGGCTAATCTCGCCGAGGCGGCTGCTCAAGAAATCGGGGCGGACAGTATGCTGGTGCGCGTAGGGGCGCTGTATCATGATATCGGAAAAATGAATAACCCCACGAACTTTACCGAGAATCAGATCAACTCCATAAATACCCTAAACGATTTAGAGCCCAAGGAAAGCGCCAAAATTATTATTGGACACGTGATCAAAGGCATTGAATTGGCACGTAAATACAAGCTCCCTGAGCGTATTATCGACTTTATTCGCACCCATCACGGGACCAATCTGGTGTATTTCTTTTACAAAAAGGAAATGAAAGAGCAGGGCAGTGCCCAGGAACAAGATTTTAGATACCCGGGGCCAAAGCCTTTTTCTAAGGAAACGGCCATACTCATGATGGCGGACAGTGTGGAAGCGGCCAGCAAGAGCCTAAAAGAACCCACTTCGGCCAAGATCAATGAATTTGTGGAGTCGATCGTGGACATGCATATGGAGCAGGGTCAATTTGACAATGCTAACATTACGTTTAAGGAAATCGGGCAGATCAAAAAGGTGCTTAAGAAGAAGCTCACGAACATGTATCATCTGCGCGTGGCCTATCCTGAGTAAATCGCGTAATTATTGTGAAAAAACGCCCTTAAAATTTTGGGTTATTGGGTTTAAAAAAATACATTTGCATCCGCATTGAAAAAATGCATGTTCATTTGACATAGACAGGAGAGGTGCCAGAGTGGTAATGGAGCAGATTGCTAATCTGTCAACGGGAAACCGTTGCCAGGGTTCGAATCCCTGTCTCTCCGCAATAAAACTGTAAAATTACAGCATAATTTTACGGGGTGTAGCGTAGCCCGGTTATCGCGCCTGCTTTGGGAGCAGGAGGTCGCAGGTTCGAATCCTGCCACCCCGACTTAAAATCAAGCTCTGTGGATTTAAGAATTTAGTTCTTAAATGCATGGGGCTTTTTTTATTCCCCATACTGTAGTGGGAGTTTTGATAATTTCAAGTAATTTTTAAATCATATAGAAAATTGAGTGTTAGCGTTTTACGAACGCCGGAATTATATATTAATTGTTGAGACAGAAATTTTTAAAGGAAAATCAATTAGTGTTTTATTGAGATTAAACTTGAAGCTAAAAATATATTTTGCACTACAGTGGATGAAAAAAACACTAATTTTTGAGATAAATCTTAGCCTTTAACTTTCCATAATTTTAGTTACTTTTGCTGCCACAATTTGATAGGCATATGTAATGATGTCTTCAAGGGGTCGCGTAGCTCAGCTGGATAGAGCATCTGCCTTCTAAGCAGACGGTCCTAGGTTCGAATCCTAGCGCGATCACTTTAGGATCAAGAAGGGTTACCATTGGGTAGCCCTTTTTTTATGCTCTGTTACCGACTTTTATGACAATAAGACACAAAGTATAGATATTTCAAATTTAATAAATGGTGTGTATGTTGTTTTTAGATGAAAAAAAAGGGAAAATAATACCTTCTACTTTTTATGTTAGAGTTTTAGGATTGAGTAGTGCTTGTGTAGATGAAGGAAGTACATTGGATATTATTTTTGAGAATGGAGAGAAGACTCAATTAGTTAATTGGAAAGATTTTGATTGTGAAGGGAAAAATTATTTCAATTTAAAAGGTAAGGAAGATCTATTTAAGAATAATAGACTTAAAGCAATAAAATATACTAATAAAAGAAACTATGAGTCTATGGTGGTAAAAACAAATATGGATGAAAATGGTAGTTCTTATTTGGTTAATACATTATTAGAATTAGATAAGATTAATAATGGTGAAATGAATTTAAATATTTGTGCAGAGTAACCTCTTTTTTGATATACATAAAAGAAAGGGAGTGAGTTATCACTCCTTTTTTTATTTCATAAAATTAAGAGTATCGAAAATAAGATGTGGTTTGACTGTGGTTTATAAATGAAATGCTTTATCACAAATTAGGTGGTAAAAGAGAAGAGTCTTTGTTAAAAAATTTGGATTATCCAGAGATTTATGTTTTGTTCATATCCTTTATACTCGGTGCACTTTTTTATGAATTTGCACTCGCTAATGTGCAATTTGGTTTTTGATATAACTACAATCGGGATGTTTGTCACTCAATATCCGCAATCCCTTTACTGACAAGGCTTTTCAGTGTAAAACTTTGGCTTTATTTTCGGCTTTTTTCTCTTAACCCCCTATTTTTCAGCCTTATTTTTATCAGAGAAAAGGAAAAAGGCTAACACGGAAACGATTATCAGGATTATTGTTATGTCCCTATAATAATATTCACCAAAAGTCATAATTTTCTGGTATGATGAGGCATAAAATGTTCCTCGACTGAATGCATACAACAGGAAATTAAAAATGACAAACAATAAAATTATCCTTTGAGTGGTATTTAGGCTTATGAAGTATTTTCTAATTGATCTCATATCTTCTTTATCCATACCTAAATTTAATAATTTTAATTTAAACCATAGGCATATCCTCCTCTGTAAGTTCAGCCACTTCTAAACCTCTTAAGTAAGTTAAACTAACATTTTAACTTGAATGCCCCATAGCCTTTATTTCATACAGAAATCATAGACAAAACAGAATAGTGTATCTACTTGTTTCCAGTAATATTTGAGAACTTTTTATTGTTTTTGTTTAACTTTATTTTTATTAAACAAATACTTCAAGATTATGAGAAAACTACTCTATCTCTTTTTAATATTCACAATCGTTGCCTGTAGTGACGATGATAATGGAGGCTCAAATAGCACTGAATCGTATTTCAGGGTAACTGTAGATGGTCAGACCTATGAAGAGACATCAATAGCTTATGGCAGCGGTTATAATACTGAAGACTGTAATGGGAATCTTGCTTTCGAAGAAATTTTACCAGAAGTGGATACTGCCTCGCATTGGTACTCTGGAGACCTGTCACATTATTATTTGACTTCCGATTTTCAGGGATTATCAACAGGGTCTTATCCAGTAAAAGGAGAATATCTCGACAATGATTGTAATTTCACTTTAGCCTTGCGCGCAGAACCCCTAAATGGCAGCGGTTATGACAATTTTTCAAACGGCACTCACAATATCACAAGAATAAATCAGATTAGTTCAGATAATAATGAAACTCTTTGGGCGGTTGAAGGCAACTTTAGTGGAACATTTGAAGATAGTAATTCTGGAGAAAGTATTAGCCTGACAGGTTCTTACAGAGCGGTATTGGCTACATATCAAGATTAAAAACCAAATAAATGAAAAAACTACTCTACCTCTTTTTAGCAATTACCATTATCTCCTGTGGAGGAGATGATGATGGAAATGACAATAATTATGAAACTTATTTGGAAATTGTTGTTAATGGACAAACATATCGAGAATCAGTCGTAGGTTATGGATATGGGAGCAATTCGCAAGATTGTAATGGCACATCATCATTCATAAAACCGTTTCCAGAGATAAACACTGCGTCACATAGATATTCAGCAGACATTCTACATTTTTATAATACAGTTGATTTTAACGAAACAACAACAGGAAGTTATCCTATAACAGGAAATTTTTTAGACAATGATTGTAATTTAACCCTCTCCCTATTGTATTCAGATACTTCTGGAAACAATTATTTCAACCTTACCAATGGCTCTCATACAATCACAAGAATCAGTCAATTAGATAATGATAATAATGATACCGAATGGGTAATAGAGGGGAATTTTACGGCAAATTTTGAAGATATCAGTAGTGGAGAATCATTAAGTATTACAGGCACTCATAGAGCAATTTTAATAACATATCAAGATTAATCATAATACACTTTAGGAAATGAAAAAACTACTTTACCTTTTTTTAGCAATAACCATTATCTCTTGTGGAGGAGATGATGATGGGGGAGATAACCCATTTGGCTGTAATGGCCCAGAGGGGATTATGGCGGCTTCAACCGCCCGTCAAATCGCAATCAATTTTAGCGGTGAAGACTATGACTATTTAGTTTCACAGCACGGACAGCCTATTGATGAAGGTTATTTCACAGACGGCGTTGAAGATGAGTTAGGGGATGTTTATTGCTATTATGTCTTTTTGTTTGTGAGTTCAGACAATCCTGATGAAAGAATTTGTCATTATGTTGATTATTGTATTACTAGCATAACTACAGAACTCTGTGCAGTCTCTTCCATTGAGGATTGTGATGGCTGTGCGTTTTATGGAGATTATCGATTGGATTGAACTTAACCATAGGCATATCCTCTTCTGTAAGTTCAGCCACTTCTAAACCTCTTAAGTAAGTTAAACTAACATTTTAACTTGAATGCCCCATAGCCTTTATTTCATACAGAAATCATAGACAAAACAGAATAGTGTATCTACTTGTTTCCACTAATTTTTTCTAATTGGCAGAATATTTTTACTAACTTTTATTCAGATTTAATCAAAACCCACACTATAGTAGGTTTAAAAATAATTTAATTATGAAAAAAATAATCTTATTTTTTGTCTTGTTAGTGTCATTTGGCTGTTTTTCCCAAACAAAACTATTTTTGCACCCAAATGCAGATGCTTATGCCGCAAATACCAAAACCATTGCAATTCTGCCGTTGAATGTACAGGTAAAACTGCGACCCAAACAATTAAAAGATTTTACGCAAGAGCAAATTGTTGAGATGCAAAATAATGAGTCTTTGGACATCCAAAAAGGTATGCATTCTTGGTTTTTAACTAGGCAAAAAAGGGGTACATTTAACGGGAAAGTAATTCCTCCAGCTAGAGCAAATGCGATGTTGATAAAAAATGGAATTGATATTCATTCTTTAGACAGCTATTTGCCAAGTGAATTGGGGAAAATATTAGGGGCTGATTGTGTTGTAATGGGGACTTTCGAAACTTCTAAGCCTATGTCCAATGCCGCGAGTATTGCAATGGGAGCGCTTTTTGGTGCTTTTGGCGTAACTCAAACAGCAGTATGTAATATCGATTTCTATAATGTTGCAGACGACGAATTAGTCGTGAATTATCTGAAAAAAGTAAGGGGTTCACTTGGGTCAGATGCTCAGGATATGATTAATATTTTAATGAGAAAGGTGACTCGAAGGATTCCTTACACGAACTAAACCATAGGCATATCCTCTTCTGTAAGTTCAGCCACTTCCAACCCTCTCAAGTAAGTTAAACTAACATTTAAACTTGAGTGTCCCATAGCCTTTTGTAGTTTGATAAGTGAACCAGTTCTGGTGTATATTTCGATTGCAGCTGTATGTCTGAATGAATAAAGAGTAGTACCTTCCTCAACAGGGTTTTTTCGCTTAAATCGCCTCCATACATTTGAGAAGTAACTCTCATTAAATGGATGTTTCTCATTTGTGAAGATGTTTAAATGAAGATCGCCCCCTTTTAATTCTTTACGCACATAGCTCGGCACAGGTACAATACGGTTTCGTTTATTTTTTACCCTTTTTCCTGATAGATAAATAAAACATAAGTCTTCACTAAAATCTCTCCAAGTAAGTAATCGAATCTCACGATGTGGTCTAAGTAAACATCCATAAGCCAATAAACAGCATAGATAGAGATTATAATTGTACCCCTTCAACGCTTCTAAGAGTATATTGATATCAGCTATAGGCTTATGTAAAACCTCAACCTGTTTCCTTGCTTTTAAACAACTTTTCTTTACAGGGAAAGAGTTTTCCTGCAAGAACAATAAAAGCGTATTGAGCTGCCTCCTTTGTGTATTAAAAGAGGTGTTATTTGTATATCGCAAAAGGATATCATCAATTGTTGAACAGCTTATTAACCCATATTTTAAAACATCAGGTCTAATAAGGGTAGAAAGTCGTTTTAGCTCAGTTCTATATTTTTTAGATAATGGCTCAGATAGTTTCTTTGCAATAATTTCATCAAATAACTCGATACTTGATTTCTTTGGCTCGAAAGAATAATCGTTTCGAATGAGATAGTCATAAACATCTTTAGCAAGTTCTTTTGCTTTAGCTTTCCTCAAAGCTTTAGGATAGGAATTAGGGCAAAGAGATGAGCCAATTTTAACTCCGCTAAACAACCTATGCCGCTTATTTTTGAGAGTTAAATCAACATAATATCGACCATCTGACTTCTTACATACTTTAGGGTACTTTAAACTCATTATTGGCACTTATTTGGCAATTCATATAATTTGAATCACTTCGTGCCTTTAAAATCAATAGCTCAGCTGGATAGAGCATCTGCCTTCTAAGCAGACGGTCTTAGGTTCGAATCCTAGCGCGATCACATCTTTATTTAAGAGGGTTACAGACAATTTTTAGTTTGTGACCCTTTTTTTATTCTGCAAGGTTTTTGCAAGGTTTTTTAATAAAATGGAAATATTCCACATTGTTTTTTATTTTAAGGAGTATAATGCACCAATAATTCATGGATTACGAAGAAGCTAGCAACCTATTAATCATGTGTTCATCCTATGATAGATTCGAAACTTTTTTGAAGATTAAGGATCAATTGAATGACAAAGATTATAGGAGGACTTTGGCTGATGCCTACACAGGAAGTGATAACCTTTATGCTCTCAAAGAGGAGGTTAAGGAGGCGTTTCTTGAGGATCGTTCTAATAGAGAATTCTTAATGACAAAAAAGGAATTGAAAATCTATAATTCTTTACCTGAAAACCTAACAATCTACCGGGGCATGACAGTCGAGGAACTTGAAAGTGGTGACTTTAATATATCATGGACATTGTTAAAAGAATGTGCTGAGTTTTTTGCTTACAAGTATGGGAGAAATTTCTCTACTGAAGGTATACCGAAAGTAGTTCATTAACTTGAAGTGATGAAAGTTGAAATACTAGCATATTTTCATGATGGAAATGAACAAGAGGTGATTTATCTTAATTGAAGATTATAGTCATTAAAGGGTGAAATGTATTCCATTCATATTAAGGGTCTCATCACACATGCTCAATAGAGTGCCTCCTGAAGGAATACTTTTAGACTTACATTTTAACTCCCCATTTGAAAACAAATAGGAGGCTGGATGAATTAGTTTCTAATGGTAAAGTTTTTGTGACATCAATTTTTGAATCGATTTAAACCTCAATAAGTCTGTTAATCAGGAGGAAGTAATTTAATGGAGATCTTTTTTAATTTCGATCATAAAGTCTAAATTCACTATCTTGTATGTGTAAACTTTTTCTGAAATCACATGGAAGAATATCAACTAACCGATAACCTAAAAGAAGTGATTAGAATTGCTCAGGCTTTAGCCAAAGAGCATTCACATCCTAAATATTCTGCTGCGCATTTGCTTAAAGCCTTAATGCATAAAAACATAGGGCTGATTAAATTTTTAGAGCAAATTGGACAAGATCCTTATTACATTGAGGAGTGGGCAGAAGTTCGCTTGGAAACTTATCCAAAAACATCACGGCCGTCAGAATCTCCCGCGGCTGATGAGACCATAGAAGCGACCTTGTATGAGGCGGACAAAATAAAGCTCAAACTCGGACTTCAGACTGTTTCAGAACATTGCGCCTTAATCGCTCTTTGTACTCCTGGCGTTGGATTTAACTATGAGCAATTAAAATCATTCTCGGTGAGTCCTAAAGAAATTATTGATGGAATTTCAGCAGGAGGCAACGCCGTCAATAGTTCAGGTCATTCAGCTGAAAACAATGCGACAAGCCCGTCCGCAGGGTTATCCCCACTGATCAATCAATACTGTATTGATAAAGCCAAAGCCGCTGCCAATAACGAATTAGATCAAATTTCTGGCCGAGATGCAGAGATCAAAATGATGATCGAAATATTAGGCAGACGCTCAAAACCAAATGTGCTCATTACAGGAGACCCAGGTGTGGGTAAAACCGCCTTATTTAATGGGTTGGCCTATACTTCTTTGAAAAACCATGTTCCTGAACACTTAAAGCGCGCAAAAATTGTAGAACTCGACGTCATTAGTTTGTTTTCAGGGGCTTCCTATAAAGGAGAGGTCGAGGACCGATTGAAAAAAATAATTGAGGAGATAAAACAATTTCCAAAGTCTATTTTGCTCATCGATGAGTTCAATAATTTGACAGATAAAAATTCTGGAAATCAGGGCTTGGTCAATTTGCTCAAATCTGTTTTAGCCAAGGGTGAGGTGACCATTATTGCTACGGCGACTAACGATGCTTACAGAAAACACATTGAGCCAGAGACCGGATTAGCGCGGCAGTTTGAAGTCTTAAGACTTAACGAGCCTAATGAAGAAGAGGCTTTTAACATGATTAAGGACACTGTTGATGTCTATGTGGACCATCATGAGTTAGCGGTTGAACCAGAAACCATAAAGGAATCTATCAGACTCGCCAAACGCTACAATAAAGAGAGAAGTTTGCCAGATTCTGCTCTTGATTTGATCGACAGAACAATGTCGGCGGCCAAATACATGATTGAAACTTCTTTGATAGAGCTCGATAACTTAAAATCACAGCTCGATGAGATTAAGTCAATGGACGATAATGAATTGCAGCAAAAGGAATATTTATGGTTTTATGCGTCCATGAAAAACAAGCTTAGTTATTTGCTGTTTAACGATGTAGATGAGGACAATCAAATAGATTTCACCTCAGATTCTCAGCAGGTCTTCGAGGCTTTGGATGCTACATTGATTCATTTAAAAGAGGTTGCTTCGCAAGAAAAAAATGAAATTTCTAAAACAGATATAGCCACGACCATTGCCAATAAAACTGGAATTCCAACAGGTAAATTACAATCTAACGAAAAGGAACGATTGTTAAATATGGAAGAGCACTTACAGAAACGGGTTATCGGACAAAACCATGCCGTAAGTGTTATCACCGCTGCTGTTTTGGAGTCAAGATCTGGCTTGAGTAAGCCCGGATTACCTATAGGATCCTTTTTCTTTTCCGGTCCCACAGGAACGGGTAAAACAGAGCTCGCCAAGTCCCTTGCAGAATTTTTATTTCAGGACGAAAACTCCATTTTGAGATTTGACATGTCCGAGTTTAAAGAGGAGCACTCTGCAGCGCTGCTTTACGGGGCACCTCCGGGCTATGTAGGCTACGAAGAAGGCGGTTTGCTGGTTAATAAAATTCGACAAAAACCTTATTCCATCGTTTTGTTCGATGAAATTGAAAAGGCACACCCATCTGTTTTTGATATTTTTTTGCAAATATTGGACGAAGGAAAATTGCATGATCGACTAGGGAAGGAGGGAGACTTTTCCAATGCGGTGATTTTATTCACCTCAAATATTGGAAGCGATCATATTGTTAAATCGTTCAATGAGGGAATCATTCCTAAATCGTCTGATTTATTAGAAATCATGGGGCAATATTTTAGACCAGAATTTTTAGGGCGTCTCACAGAAATCATTCCTTTTTCGCCTATTATGGAGGAAAATATCGCGAAGATTTTAAGAATTCAGTTGAAAAGCCTCTACGACGCTTTGGAAAAACAAGAGATTTCGTTGACAATTTCTGATGCTGCGATAAACTATTTGGCCAAAAAAGGATTTACCCCTAAGTACGGTGCGAGACCTTTGCGTGGGGTGATCAGAAATGACTTAAGATCACCTTTATCTAAGAAAATAATTTCGGGTGTGATCACCAAAGGAGCCAGTGTAAATTTGGATTTAGACAAGGATAATAACTTATTTTGGGAACATTGATAGTCTATCGGGCAAAAAAAATTATATATTTATATTCTAAATTAACAATCAATTAAATTTGAAAATATGGATACTTACGGACTAGGTGGTACAGAAGTTAATTCAGATGCTAATGAGGCCATTCAGGAAATCCCTCAAAACAGAACCTTATTAGTCGAGAAATTGACCCAGGATCAACCGATAAAGCCTGAAGTTGTTATGGGACTCCAAACAATAGAGGAGGTTTTTGATCATTACAAACCTTCTCTTGAGGTGGAGTTTGAGGATTCTGAAGGTGTGTCTAAAAAAGAAAATCTAGACTTTAACAATCTCGGAGACTTCGGTGCTAAAGGAATTACCAAGCAGAGTGGCTTTTTGAGAGACTTAAGCACAGATAAAGACCAATATGTCAAAGTGGTAAAACAACTCAAATCCAATAAAGTTTTGAAGTCAGCATTAGAGAATCCAGAGGCGAAACAAGCACTTTTGGAATCCATTCGTGCATTACTTTCTGAAATTGAAGAAAATAAATAATTATGGCGGCATCTCAACAACAATTTTCCCCGGTTAAAAACCCCGCTCAATACCTGAAAGAAAATAGTGATAAACTTGCCAAATATGGTGGTTTTGACTTGTTAGAAGCGTGTATTGAAGGAGTTCAAAACATGAATCCCGACCGAAAGGCTCGTAAAAACATCTTTCTGACCGAAAATTCAAAGAAAGGCGAGCTTGAGACACTAAAAAAAGTATTAGAGATCTGGTCGAACGTACTCTCAAGCTCAGACAGTATCTCTGACATGGTTGAAGAGTGTGATAAGAAATCTGAGGCTGCGGCCGACTGTTTGAATAAAAACCTTTACAAAGCTCTTGAAGCTTCTAAGGACCTAGAAAGATCCTATCGTTCTATGGCACTGTTCTTTAAAAATACAGAGTCGGACAAACTCAAGAACCTTTCTATTGTCAATGCGGAATTAGATCAACTCAAAGATTTGGACAATACGCGTTTTATCGATGCGATTTCTGAGGAGTTAAAATCTGCCTATGACCGATTAGACCTAAGAGATAATTATGGGCTATTGGTTATCCCAGGCTATTTAGGATCGAATAAGGTGGTTGAGAAGTGGGCTAAAATAGCGCATGAAAACAAAGTGATGTTGGTGACTGATTTCGAACATTTAGATGAGCCGGATGACGTCATGGAAATGTTCGAAGCAGCCAATTTAACTAGTGGCGATAAGTACAAGTCCAATGTAATCATGGGATGTAACTGGCTTGTGGGCCGTGGTAAGGTGGATGAAGTCGGTGAGGATGAAGATCTTTTTGTGCCACCAGCAGGGGCACTAGCCGGTAAAATTTATCAAACCTTGATGTCTCAAGTTACTGCGGGTAAGAAGTTTGGAGGGATTAATGAGATCGATGGCGTACGTTTTGACCTGAAAAAAAGCGAAATTGCTCAGCTCGAAAAAATGGGATTAGTGCCTATGGTAAACGAGTATGGTAAGGTAATGGCGTTTTCTGCCAAGACTCTTTTTAACGGAGACAATTTAGGTCTTCAGACTTATTCGGTTGTTCGTGTGTTTGATTATGTGACAAAAGTATTGATGGATTTCTTAAACCGTCGTGCTTTTGAGAACTTCAACGCCAAAACCAGAAAGGAATTAATGAGTCAAATCGTGAAATTCTTAGACAATATCACTGGTCCAGATAAATTGATTGAAGATTTTTCTATCCGTCGTTTTGAGCAAGACCCAAATCAAAAGGATCGCGTGTTTCTTGACATTCACATGAAGCCGTATTTCCCAGCAAAGAACTTTATGATCAAAATGGATGGTCAAAAAGGTGATGATGGGACCGAGTGGGATGCTGATTACGAACAGCAATAAATCAGATCATAGTATAGAAAAAAAAGAGGGCCGAAAGCCCTCTTTTTGTTTAGATCAAATTATATTTTCCAGTTTTAAAAAAGAAGTATTTTAGGTTTGGTAACAGTTTCCGGACAAGCTTGGTCCGTGAAACAGACTAAAACAACAAAGCCTTAACAAAAGCGTGGCTTTGTTTATTCTTGTTCATCAATAATATTCACTTCTAATTTATCTTTGACTAAATTAATCAAGTCCATCTCAGATAATTCAAACTCAGGTCCAGCATCAATAATCATAATATCTTCAACTAACTCATATAATTTAATATCAGATATTTTGTGATTCAAATAAAAATCAAAGGCATATTTTGAAACGATTTTAGGACTATAACCGCCTTTAATTATTAACCGAAGTCCTTTCACAAATTTTGCTCTATTTTCCTTCTCTACCTGCATCCTTTTATTGCTTTGCCCGAAGGTGTTGCTATTCCTGAATCTATATCTGCTTTTGTCGGAGGATAGTGCGGGAGGTTTATTTGAACTCCGTTTTTCATTTTAGGGTGAACTCTGTTGACTTTTCCCGAGTGATCATAGCTTTCCATCCAAGAGCGAACATTTCCAGTTTTTGGATCATATTCAGTAACATAAGAAGCCCCTCGAGTGGGACCAGAAGTTCTCGAAGATTTTTCAGCTCCATAGTATCGCTTTCTTCCATCTGGTAAGGTTTGTGTATTGGCTGCATTATTTGATGCGTTTTCCAATGCACTCAACTTACTTTTGAGATTTTGTGAATCGACGTCGTTGTTAAAATATATGTCCGATACCCATTGGGGGGTACTTGTGCCACTCAATCCAAAGACATCTATCCAACTGTTCAAGTCGCCGACATAGGCATATAAGTTCGGGTTATTGCCCGCAATCCCAATCGGATCCTGACTTATATAAGCTCCTGTATCAGGCGAGTAATACCTAAAACGATTGTATGCGAGCTCGGTTTCGTGGTCATAATATTGCCCTTGATAGAGGAATGGTATAAAACCACTATCGCCCTTACGCGCCTTACCGTAAATATCAAGCTCTCGCTCCCATACTTTTTCGCCATCAGAATTATAAGCCTCCACAGGGGTCCCAAGGTAGTCTGTGATGATGCTGTAGGTACCGTCCTTGGTAATTTTAGCACTTGGTATAAATGTGCCCTCATCAAATACCCAAGTAATTAGGTTCTCAGTGTTTTCAGGTTTTTCTGGGGCGAGCACCCCTGAATCATCTACGACCCACTTTGGCCGCTCAGACAGCGGATAACTAAATTCATGCAAAAGAACGTTTCCGTCGTATATGTAGCGCTGTATGATGTCGTCGGCTTCGTTTATTTTGGCCGTGCGCCTACCAAGGGCATCGTACTGAAATTCAATTTTTTTGTTGTTGGGTTTTTTGACGCTTTTTAGCATTCCATTGCCAAACCAGGCGTATTCCCAGTTGCCTTTGGGCGTGGTTTTTAAGATCAAGTTGCCTTCGCCGTCGTACTTATACGTGTCTTTGCCCGATTTTAATAGTTGTCCGCCGCTTCCGTATTGTCGATCATTTTTTTCTTTGGTTTTATAGAGATTACCGACTTCATCGGGAAGTTTGTAATCAAACTGCTTGTCTTCGTACTGAGCAGAGGCAAGTGAACCAAAGTCGTCAAAGCGATAATTAACCACTCCAGAAGTCAGGAGATTGACCATTTTTTGAAGTTGATCATTGGCGTCCCAGGTGTAGCTGCGATGCCTTATTTCTTTATTGGCTTGTAAGACTTTATGTGACACCGGCCTTCCTGCAAAATCATATTCCATGGTGTTGGTGACACCGCCAGGCAATATCCGTTCAATTTCTTGTCCTAAACTGTTATAACCTAATTTAGCTTCCCAATTCGTGAGGGTTTGTTGTCCATGATCTACCGCAGCTTTTACGTGGTTTAATTGGCCTAGGCTGTTATAACTCAATTCAATATCTGCGCCCAGACTACTGGAGAGTTTTGCTCTTAAACTCGAATTGTTATAAACACTAGCGACTTCATGCCCGTCTTGAATCTCTTTGATAACGCGGCCCGCAGCATCTCTTATGAGTTTTACATGGGTTTGTTGATTGGCACATTCGACTAAATTGCCATTTCTGTCATAGTTATAGGTTTCCCATGAACCGTCATGATATTCCGACCGAGTTAAATTTCCATTGACGTCGTACTCATACTCGGTAAATCTGTCGTCGGGACGAGTTGTTTTGATGATTTTACCGACACGGTCCCTTTTATAATCTTTTCTCAGGCCATCAAATCCCGTTTCATTGATAATGTCACCGTTGGCATTTCTTCCAAAACGATAGAATTCATTGTGCTCATTCGTAATGGCTAAAAGCTGTTCCTCGGTATTGTATCTAAAATGGACTTTACGACCATTTTCTTCGCGCATTTTAAGATTTCCCAGTGGGGTGTAGTCGAAATTAATTTTTCGATTCTGTGCGTCCAATGACTCAATTACCTCATCATAGGCATTATAACGAAGTTTAATAGTGTTTTTATCCGCTAATTGGACTTTTTCTACACGATCTAAGGCGTCATAAAAATAATGTTGTCTTTGCTGTTCTGAATTAGTCGTTCTGATGCAACGTCCCCATTCATCATAGTCCCAAATCGTCTCAGAATTATCTGACGAGGTCATTTTATGAAGGTTGTGATCCTCATCGTAAACTATTGCTGTATCATGCCCTAAATCATTGGCTATTGAGGCAATTAACCCAAAACTGTTATAGGTGAATGAAGTGACGGCGCCACCAGCATCGATAACGGCATCGAGTTGATCATTTTTATAGACTCTAGTTACCGCATCTCCCTCAGGATTCTTACTCAAAATCAATCGATCTTGCTCATCGTAAACCTTGGTGATTACACTGCCGTCCTTATTGTGAATTTTGGTCAGGTTGCCTCTTTGGTCATAACTATACCCGACGATATTCCCCTCTTCATCGATATCTCTGTAGGGTTCCATAAACTCGGTATATTCATGAAAAATACTATCGCCCAGAGGGTTTTTGACTTGAGTACATAAATTATCCGAATTGAAATAATAAATGGTCTCCTCCCCGAGGGAATTGGTGACAATATTGTGGTTATCGCCGAACTGTATATGTCCTGATAAAATATCCCCATCTCCCCAGGTTTTGATACATTTAGCGCCTGTTTGTTTGTCGTCATATTCCCAATAAAAAGACTGACCATTTCTATCGGTCTTTTTGACCATTAAATGATTTTCATAAATCATTTGAGTCGATTGACCGAGCGCATCAGTTATGGCCATTAGGTCGCCTTGCTTATTGTACTGGTAAGTTGCAAGAGTTCTCTGCTGTTCTCTGTGTTTGGCGCTAATTTTGATAACTCTGCCAGAATTATCCAAGTCCAAATCAATGACTCGTCCCACAGAATCAATGATTTGATTCAATCGATTGGAGGGATCATAATTAAAACTTATGGCAGCGTGTTTATTGCCTAAATTAAAAGGTTTGTAAAGATTATCGGAGACCTTTTTAAAGGTGTAAGTTAACTCAGATGAATGGTCTAAAACAGTGTAGGTGTTTTTGTCAACAAACGAAAGCGTTAATTTTTCTTGACGATTATAGAATTGTTCCCCCTCGTTGACCAGCCATGGAAAAAGCGTAGCCCTGCCATCGGGAAGGATCATCACTACAACATCATCTTGTGTTTCAACATGAATAGAGAGATCATAATTATTATGGACGCCATAGCCCAGTAATCCTTCATAGGCAGAGTCGGAGTACCAGCTTCTTTTCCAAGTTATGGGGATGAGCCCTGGAAGGGTAAAATCCTCTCCTTCATATATCATGCGCCCCGTGATCAAATCGACTGGTTCAAAACCCATTTTACACAATTTGTTGCTCAGGCCTTGTGTGCATTCGAATTTTTTGAGCACTTTGTGGTTAAGGGCTTTCAAAGCTTTATCCGTCACTTTAGAGGCTCCTTTCTTTAAGGCGCCCATACCGTAAGACATCACCAGTCCCATAAACATGGCCATTAAGTCAGGCGCGTAGGGGCCTCCCACAATAACCGGTTGTCCTCCGGGGATGGATATGGTGTTTGAAGTGGGTAGATATAGGCTGGGGATGGGTTTCATTTTTTTTCCGGGCGTCAAAGACAAAGGGACCCCGACGTCACTACAGGTCATGAGCATGTATCCGGCCGGAGATAAAAACGAACCTTCTGCTTTAACTCTGATACTCCCGAAGAAATTCACCGCATCATGACCAATCATTGGCGCCAACAGAAAGGGGCCACCCATTGGAATATGAGCCATGGTACCAATGATACCCGCACTTTCGCTATTTCCACGAGGTACTTTATTGATAAAGACGCTTGCCCCTATAAAGGGAATATAATCGGTAGGGTCCATAATCATTCCAATAAAAGGATGGGGGATTGGTGTGGGAATTCCCGGAGGAATGACAATAATATGGATATCAATGCCAATAATCGGAGTAAAATGTTTGTTAGCTAGCAACATAATTACATCCAATTAAAAAGTGAAAGGCGCTTCTTTTCCAGAGTTTTGCGCTGTTCTTTAATGCTTCTTCTCCAATGTTCCCCCTCTATAGAAATCATGAAACGATCAACCTCTTCGCATTGTTCAAGTTGTCTATTGTCATATAAAACTTTGTAATAATCATCTGCGATAAACCCTATGGTCGTTAATTTTAACGTCTCTTTATCGTGTTTTTTGGCCTCTGTAAAGGCCATAGTGACAATGGTCTTGAACCTTTCTGAATCTCTTTTTTTAATCGCATTGCCGGCCATCCACCAGGCTGTTATCGCTTGTTGCGGGAGTGCTATTTCTAAGTAACCCTCGGCTTGCTTACAAAATAGATCGCAGGCCAAGTCATATTTTTTTTGAAATTGATTTGAACTTGCTTGATATCCGTAGTGCTGGATTACTAGGTTTTGACAGGTCTCATCTCCAGCCGCTAAACCTTTTTTAGCTAGGGACAATCCCCGAGCCAATAATTCGTCAACTTTTTCGAATGCCTTAAAACTAAATAACATTGAAGCAAAGACTAGATGTGCCGTGGACAACATGTTTTTTAAACCAGTTTTTTGTGCCACTTCAATACCGCGTTGTCCCCATTTTTGGACTTCAGTCAGGTTTTTGTTTTGAGTCGCTTTGGACATGTTTAATATGCACTGTCTGAATTGAAACTCGGGATCGTTTGGGTTTCCTGTTGCGGCTAATTTCTGCATCGCCCCTTCTACGTCTAGAGGGATGGACAATGACTTCGAAATAGAAGAGTTTTGCTTTAATAACTTATCAAAATGGCGATCTTGAACATGATCAAAAACCATAATTCGGCAGAGCTTTTCTAGTTTTTGATTTAAGATTTGTTGAAGCCACTGTGCATATTCCTTTATATCCTCAATGGTGTAGGGCAGAAAGGCAATGGTGAATGGAGTCTTCTCTGGCAGTTGATTTTTAAACGATGAAATCATCTCGATCAAAAGATGATCTTTATTTATTTCTTCAGAAGAATTTTGTGTCTTAAATGATTCTGATTCCCAACTAAAATTAGGGTTGTTTTTTTTGTAGTCGTCAATGATGTTCTGATCCTCCTGGAACATTTTGAGCCATTGCTCGATGATGGCTTGACTAAAACTTTGGACATCTTTAAAAGGGGTGAGAAACACAAGAAGGATATCAGGTATTTTCCCGTGTTCGCTGGATTCAAGCTTTAAAAACCCTTCAAATAATTTAGCTTGCTCTGGTTTGATGAGCCATCGTACCAGCTGTATGTTTTCTGAAAGATCTATTTCATCAATCCATTTAGATTGAATTTGAGAAATTAAAAGCGCAATAGGATTGTGCTCGTTGCTCATTAGTTAAGGTTTACCATTCCGCCCTTAACATTTGTGATGGCTTTACCATCAATATCAACAGTGGCTCCTTCTAATTTTAATCCGGCATCTCCTTTAACACCAACAATTGGAGCAGTAATTTCAATTTTAACACCGTCATTAATCTGTGTATTGCGCCCGGATGACACGTTTAATTTTGAGCTCGTTGTTATTGTAGTATTGTTGTCGACATTGACAGTAAAATTTTGACCAGTACTCAATGTTGTATTTTTGCCAGAGGTGGCATTAATGTCTTCTCCTGCAGTTAAAATTATAGATTTGGTTGCTTGAATGTTAATATTCCCAGATCCATCTAATACAATAGAGCTTCCAGATTTGTCCTGAATGGTAATGCTTCCGTCTTGATCATTTATTTTAAAAATTCCTCCATTTCTACTTTGAATCATTTTTATGTGATTACTAGAGTTATAACTGGCAGAAGGCGGTTTTGAATCAGAATTATAAACACTACCCACCACGAATGGGCACTCTGCATTCCCTCCTTCAAAATCGACTAATACTTCATCGTCTACTTCGGGGATAAAATAAAACCCTTGACCTTGAGAGGCGCTTACCGATAAATTCCTGATCCAAGGGGTAGATAAGCCATTTTTGTATTGCCATCGCATCTGAACCTTTACACGCCCTAATCCTTGTGGATCGTGATTATCAATCACTTTGGCGGTTTGAAGTTGTGCTACAGGAAAACTGTTAATATTTGTGTTAGGGTATATGTTAATGTCATTTGAGACTCCTTCAAAATTATTTTCGTATCGATCCCCATTGTTGGAGTAGGAATGAGTGACTTTGATGACTCTATAAGACTTGCCATTAATGACCACAACTGAAGCTAGGGCAACTCCAGGATTATCACAGATACCAGAAACTTTATATTGTTGCAGTTGAAGGGCAGATTGTTGGTTTTTTACACCTTCATCTAATCTGTTTTTGGCATTATCATCATCAGGAAGATTGGCCCATACTTTAGTTGAGTTGGTATATAAATCTTTCGAACTTTTATTGAGTATCCCTAAATTCCCTTGTTGAGGCCCATCAGATGATGTCGTTAATTTTTCATGAACATTATTGGTCAGGTAATCATTGGCAAAATATTCAAAACTCTGTGCGATGGGGGATAAGGCAATGTTCAAGTCTTGTAAATCTCGACCTAATTTTAGGTCGATTTCATTTGTTTTGTCGCCTAAACCAAAAACAAGTTTTTCGCCATCATAATACATCCATTCTCCATATCTGGCCGCCAATCGTCGCGCAAATTGAAAAGCGCTTTCATTATACTGAACAGTGTAAACAAGGGGGGATTTTTGTTTTGAATTTTTTGTGTTCAGCGTTAGTTTAGAGGAATCATAATCTTTAAAGCATTGTTTGATAATATCCACAAAACTCATATCGGAAAATGATGAGTAGTTTGGACCATCATCTGCAATTATAGTTGGACTCTTGGCATCAATGACAACAAAATCTCCCTCACCAACGTAAAGTCCCTCTCTAAACTTAAGTCCTGTAATTACCCCCTTAAATTTTAAAGTCCCATAATAATCAACTGAGGTAAATGACTTAGTCTCTAGGGTAATTACAGAGCCTATTAAATCTTCAATTTCATTGCCATTTTTTTCGGCAAATGATTGAATGACATCTTTGAGACATTTAATTGTTAATACGTGATGATCACCAAGAACCTGTTCAAGACTACAGCTGTTATAGAAAGGCAATTTATGCCCATTAATACTTATATATGTAGATGATAGTATTGCGATGGCTCATGTTTTTAGATTACTAAAATGACTAGTGCACGTCCACTGTATTTATTTTCCACTTAAATCATGTCAAAACGATTTAATCCTAGCGAGTACTGCGGGATTTTTATAAATGCCGTCGTACTGCGGGATTTTTATAAATGCCGTCCTCAAAAATGATTTCTTCCACGACCAATTTAAGACTCGTTACCATTGCATTTGAATCAATTGAGTTGAATCGTTCACTATAGCTCATTAGAGTGGCTTGCTTAAATTCTAGCGTTCGGGATCCGGCCATGGCATCTCGTTTAAAAAAAACTATTTTTCCATCTTTTTTATCAACTAAATCCAGACTCCATTTAAAAAAACCTCCACTTGAAGTTGACTCTACATCAATGTCTATTGTGGACATTTGCGGCGCTCCAGAAATCATAAGACTTCTGGGGTCATAGTTGGAGCTCACTCCAAAGGATATAGATAATAAATTATATTCCTTATCGTCGATATTTAATTTGGCTAAGAATGACATAATGTAAGTGGTAAAATTTTGCCCTTACAGGATAAATTTTTCAATTAATGGCGAGCATCAAATTACAAGGCCCATTCATTCTCGTGCTCTCCATTACCGATACCGATGGTTCTGGCTGAAATAACGATTGATTCGGTCATAGGGTTTTTTCCAGTTGAGTCAAAATTCTCTAAATAACTCACTACGTAACCTTCTTTAAAATTCAGTTCTTTAGCCTTAGAATCAGTATCTCTTTTAAGGAATTGTATCGAGCCATCTTTACGCTCAAAATTATTAAACATCCAGTCTGACAAAGTAGTGTCGGCAGTAGACTCTAAAGTGATTTTAATTTTACCACCTCTTGTTACTGAAGATGGTCTTCCTGTTTCATCAGTTTCTTGGTATAAATCATATTGACAATTTAATACATTGTATTCTTTACCTGCGACAAGAAATTTAGCTTTGAATGACATAATATAAATTGAATTTAATTGGTTAATATCTCTTAAAATAAACTTAAAATAAATTAATATGCAATTTTTTGAGCATCAATTTTTTAGACCCTTTGGCAAACGATAATGTCGTTTTCTTTGATATTGTTTTGGGCTACAGTTTTAGAAAAGTCCAAATGTTTTGAAATACCCAGCCAATTTGGTTTGAAGAAAAAATTCCAGGAGTAGGCTTCTTGAGAGTTTGCATTTAAAAATGTAATGGGACTTTGAGGATGGCGCTCATTGTAATCGTTGATGAAAAAATAGAAAAGTTTTCCAAATTCCATATTCATGGGTGCTTTTACTCTAAAATTGGTAACTTCATGATCATCAATGTTCTTTTGAAATTCAAAACTGATGACCTCGGGATTTGTGAGTTCATGGCTCAGAGGGTCCTTAATTTTACTGTTTATTGGGTATTTCCATTTTTTAAAATAGGCCACAGGTATGCTGTAGGCTAAAACGGCTAATTGTTTAATCAATTGCGGAATAAGATAAAATAAACCAGCGCCGAGAAATACATAGCTAAGTGAGGGTCTGAAATTACTCACGACATTGACAAAGGCAGTAAAACCAATCAGTAAAATCACCAGTGAAAACAGGAATTCGGTGAAAAAATTTGAGTTCTCAAATAAAAAATATTTGTACATCACATACAGGTGAAACAGACCGAGTATAAGCATGATTAACTGAATACCTATAAAACTACTTAGCGGAGTATCATTGAGCACGACTGGTGCACTCAGCAACCCGGTCAAAGCAAAAGTTAACAAAGTGAATAATGCGTAAAGCAAGAATTTCTTTTTGTCCTTATTGATCAGTTTTCTCAGCTTTTTTACCACACCAAATATTAATGCGCTAATGATAAAAAATAAGATGCTTACGTTAATTGTGGATAGACTCATTTTTTAAAATTTAAATTTGTGTTGTTATGCCAACAATGGGTTGATGAGTTGGACTTAGGGTCAATAGGTTTTTTTGTTTGACTTTGAATTGAGTCTTAATCTCGTATTCAACAGGAAAAAAATAGTTGTAAAAGACATTTACTACCTTTAACAAGCGATCATCTTTGAGGTCATGATCAAGAGATGCATAATCCTCCACAGAAATTTCAACCTCAAGTGTTGGGAATAGCGTTGATTCATATTCACTTTCTAATGTGAAGTCTTTTCCCAGATACTGACCTTGAGAGGATTGATCCTTTTTTTTGGGTTTCGAATGTTTAATTACTCGAATAGAAACTTCTTTTTCAATTAATTTTCCCAAACAAATACGAGCCAAATCAATATCACCAACAATTTTTGCACTATGTGGTAAAAATTTGAATAATTTATGCAAAAACTCACTCGGTATATTCTCGTCAATTTTCCAGAAATCCTTGAAAAAATCATCTTTAAGCGCTAAGACATTTTGTGTTAACACTTGTTCATTTTTCTCAATGTTCAGTTGTTGATGGAAAAATTCGTTTTCAAAAGGAGAGAAAAAATGACGCGCGTCTTTTTCCTCTTCTTTGAATGTTTTTCTCATTTCAGAGAAGGAAGATTTCGAGTTCTTTTTCTCAACCTTGTGAAATAATCCTTCAGGCAATTGATCATACAATCCATTGCGAGATAAATAAATCGGTAAGGTGTCATCGACAATCGGACCAAAATCGAGAATGTCTCTCCTGAATGACCGTTTAAATGTACTTTGATATTTGACAATTATATCTTCCTGATCCAATGAAGTGTTTGCTAGAATTTCGGACACAATAACTTCGGCATTGATATCTGCATGAAATGATTTCAATTCGTCAAGAATGTCCTCTAATTCTTCAGCCTTCATGATTTTGTCCTCGATTAGTTGCGTATCCTTCTTCCAGCGGCGTAAAAACGCTTTTTCCAGTAAGGGTGATCTAAATTACTAATTTTTACGCCACGAGCACCAGTATCTTTTTTGTGCGACGTCGCGTGAACAAATCGTCCGTTTTTTAAATAAATACCGACATGACTAATGTTATTAGTTTTGTCATTAACCCCTGTAAAGAAGATCAAGTCACCCTCATGTAGGTATTCTTTTCCTTGAAATTTATCGGTCAATTTAGAATCGTATTGTTTTTGTGCTGTTCTTTCGATATACAAATCATAGACGGTAGTGTATAACCTTTGCGTAAAGGAAGAGCAATCTATTCCCTCTGATGTTTCTCCACCCAACAAGTAAGGCGTATCAAACCATTCTTCTATAAAATCATATAGCGCAAGATTGGTTATTTCGTGAGATGAAACACCGAGCAATTGAGCGTATTTACTGACCAAATCTGAGTTTAACGGAGAGGCAATAGAGTTTTCCTCAAAATTAGACTCATTTTTAGCGTTTTTCTTGGACAGTCTTTTTTGTAAGTGTTTTAATTCCTTTTCTCTTTTCTCTTTTTCCTTCTTTGTCTTGGCCAAAATTTTCTCAATTTCTTTTTTCTTTTTCTTCTCTTCTTTTTTTAATTCTTTGGCGATTTTTTTTCGACGCTTCTTTTCTGCTGAGGTTAAGCTTAGTTTTACGTTATCTAAATGCACGTCACCCGATTCAAAGACCTCGATGAGAACAAATTCTGTTTTGTATCCATTTTTACCAACAGAAACCACGTATTCTGCAGAGGGTAGGTCAATTTCCATTGAAAACTTCCCTTCATCGTCAGTGATTTCTGAAATGGTGGTTCCTTCAACAGTCACAATTGCCCCTGATAAGTTCTTTGAAGTTTCATCCTCGGACACAACACCGCTGATTATTTTTTGCGAGAAACAATCAATCGATATTAGCAAAAACAAGAAAAGTGCAATACTCTTATTCATGGAATGTCAAATAAATAGGTTGATTCATTGTTGATGTAGCTAATTCAGAGGTCAAAGTAAGAATTTTATTGGTGGTAATAAATTTTTATTTAAAAATTTGTAGAGAATCCTAACCCCTTAAAAACCTTGTTTTTTTAGGCAGATTTAATTAAATATTCTATATTCAATAATTAAAAAATGACGCGATATGGAGAAGTATTATTACGAGCTCCCACTAAAACCTTTAAACTTTTTTGAAAATAATCGTCGGAACTACTGTGGTTTAAAGGAGTCCATTGCTCATTTTATTCACCTGATCAATACGACTCATTTTGGGGAATGTAGATTTGATCCATCTTTCGGTTGTGCGATTTGGGATGTGGACTTTGATAACTTGAAAAGTACAAATAGTTTAAAGAGTCAAATCGTTAAATCTCTTAATGATTCTATCAGCCATCATGAAACAAGATTAGAAAACATCAATGTTGGGGTAAGCATAAAACAAGAAGAAACTGATGGTGATCTTCAAACAAATCGTATCAAAAAACGAGTTGACATATCGGTTAAAGCAATAGTTAAGAAAACGAACGAACCATTTACTTACGTGGAATATTTTTATATTGGTCCATTGTCGTATTGAAGGAATAAATGAAAGCAAAGCCATACGAGTCAGTAAAAAATAGAATGTTAAAAACAGCCGCCAAAATCTGGGGGGTTTCGGCTAATGAAATTGAAACTTCCTTTGATCCTGTGGTTAGTTTATTAATTTCTGCGTGTGCTTCAGAAATATCAAAAGTTCAAAGTAGGTTAAACGAATCGGAGAATAAAGTCACTGAGAAGTTAATTGAGTTGATGACTCCTGAAACCACTTATGACTCGAAACCGGCTCATGCCGTGATGTATGTCAATCCCCAAGACACGCATGTGAATTTGAACGCTGATTCCTTATTCTATTACAAAAGAAAAGAAGCCAACAAGAATACGCTCAGTATTCAAAATATATTTTTTTCACCAGTTCAAGACTTTAAACTTATTCGTGCAGAGTTGAAACATTTCATCTGTAGCAATTTTTATAAAACATTCGATCAGAGCGACGTCTTGGCGCAGAAGAGCATCAAAATCAATGGAGCCGATTTGTCGCATTCTACAATTTATCTGGGTATTGAATCTGATCTAAATTCATTAGATTTTACAGACGTTTCCTTTTATTTTTCTTGTGAAGATCTAGAACAAAGTGATTTATTTTATCACTATTTAAAATACTCAAAGTGGTTTATTGATAGTAGAGAAATTGAGACTACTCCAGGGTTTTATAATAGTGATGAATCGCTAAAAAATGATATCATTTCGATTTTTGATCACTCTTCAGATAAATCGAACTACATCAGCAAGCAGACCTTAAATTACTATCAAAAGTTTTTTGTAACCATTAAAACCAAGACTGATTTTGATAATTCCAATCAGGGTGATGAAGTTCAAGAATTGTTGAGCGCGATTAATCTTAAAGTTGATAAAGGAGTTAGGTGGATCAAAATCGTTTTTCCCGAGGAAATAAGTAGTAAAACGCTGCAATCAATATCAATTTCATTAAATGCTACACCTGTATTAAATAAAGAATTGAAAAGCTTCTCCTATCAAATGAGGGGCGTAATCAACATTATTCCTGTGAAAAGTGACGGTTATTTTTTTGACATCAAGTCCATAAGTAACACCAATGGAAAGACCTATCAACTTAAAAACAAAAATGTAAATGACGGCACAAAAGGGACATATTCTGTCCGAGATAAAAGTGTCGGGAAACTCGATTATAGAAGTGCCAAAGAATATTTGATTCATCTGATGGAGCTTTTGAAGGATGAAAGTGCGTCTTTTTCATTTATGAATCATGATTTTCTTCATGCCAATTTAAATAGCTTAAATCAGCAAATTTCACTTATTGAAGACAAGCTTTCTAATAGCGAGACTGATTTTTCTGACACCAAGTACATTTTTATAGAACCTTTTGAAATCAAAGAGGTTTTGCTCATTGAGTATTGGTCTACAAATGGAGAGGACGCCAATGGAATCAAACCAGGCAGTATTTTAGAGGTATACAAAGCACTTGGTGTGAAGCAACAAGGAAATTACCTTATTACTTCAAGCTTTGAAGGGAAAAGTAGTCTATCGCTCGAGGAAAGATTAAATGCGTATAGGAGTTCGTTATTGTCTCGGGATAGAATCGTAACCACCAAAGACATCGAGGCACTTTGTTTTGAACTTTACAATGATAAAATTACAAATGTGGCCGTTAAAAGAACCTATCAAACTAATGTTGAATTAAACAAAGGACTAACGCCTTGTATTCGCATTCAACTTACGGCCAATAAATCGAAAATGATTAGCGCCACAGAATGGGAATTACTGAATACACATTTACAATTAAATTTGAAAAACAGATCAATGAATGTTTTTCCTTATTTCGTTGACATAGTTTAATCAAATAATGGTCCATAAAATCTCAAAGAAAGTATGATGAACAAAAAACAAGACATTCAACATCTGGATCGGTCCTTAATATTTTTATTTGTGGCTACCTTTTTAGTTTTTGGATTTGTTTTATTGATGAAATTTATAAGCCATTCACCATGTAGTGAAGTAGTCTTTGACATAAAAGCCCAAAGATTTATTGTGGGTGAATTGGTCCAATTTGAAGACAAAACTAAATCCGCAGAAAATTGGCTATGGGATTTTGGAGACCAAGCCGCGGCCTCCTCTAAAGAAGCACTGCATATTTATCAAAATCCAGGGGAATATACCATTAAACTCATTGTGAATGATTATTGCGAGTCCTCGAAAAGCATTGTCATTGAAGAGAAGTCTGCAATAATTGATTCTACTAAATTTCCCGTGTTTGAATTACCAGCAAAAATTCGCATGGGACGCACTTTATATGTTGAAGACCAGACTAAAGATGCGTCATCTTGGGAATGGAGATTTGGTGAAACAGCAAGCGCCAATGCGAGCACCAAAAAGGCTCAATATAATTTTACATCTCCAGGGTTAAAAACGGTTTCATTAATTGTAAATGGAGATCTAAATTATATCACAAAAAAAAGGATTGAAGTACTGCCTGAAGTCAAAAACAATGCTTCAGCTTTGGATTTAGATAAAGATCAAAATGCTCGGAAAAAGTCCCCGAAAACCGTTCCATTTATTAACGAAATAGAGTTTGCCAATAAACTTCTTTTAGTGTCTCAAGGCCGGATGAGTCCAAAACAATTTTCAGATTATTTATGTGGAGATTTGAATAAACAAGTGATTGCCAACGAAAAAAACACTACATTTTTGCTTTTTTGCGAAAAAATATTCGACAAGAAAATCAAGATTAAAAAAATTGAGCTTTTCAGAGACGAAGGATCGAATTGTATCAAAACCTTTACCATTGATTATAAAAAATCTGGCTGGTTTTAAAATATTCTATAGTTGCCATTATGAAAGAAACAAATAAATATCGCGTAAATTGGATTGACGGAATGAAAATTAATAAAAATCATTTTATTGATTTAGAGAATTCTTTTCTTAACGCTCTTAAAACAGTTGAAGAGATAAATCTCGCGCCGACAAATTATGGATTACTGCCTGATTTTTCAGAAAAAGGAAGTTCAATAGAGCTTTCAATTTCATTGGACGGTCAAAATTCTGTAGAAGTAAATATTACGTATTGTAAGGCCATAACCCTGGGAGGCTATCATATTGATATTTCGGAATCCACGCGTCCACTTCTGGAACAAGCTGGATGTGAGCTCAGGAAGAAAATTCATATTTCTGGCCAATCTGATCAGTATTCGGTTGTGCTAATCATTAATCCTTATCAACGCATTACTGTCGGTGCTGCGGACCCTGAAGAAGAACCGCCACGACGGCCATATGTTCTTCCAGAATATAAAATTGATATTTTAGAATCTTCTGAATTGAATCATAAAGAATTGGGGCTTCATCATCTAACCATAGGCAGAGTGCAGCTTGTCGACGGGAAACTGTCTGTGATTAATGATTTCATTCCCCCCTCAAAATCGATACAAAGTCATATCGATTTGAAGCAAGCCTATAATGGCATCAGTACATTTTTTAGTAATCTAGAAGCTTATCTGGTCCAAATAATTCAAAAGATTCATCAGAAAAAACAGGATAATGATTTGGCTTTAATGGTTTTACAGATGTCCCAAAAGATGTTGGACTATTTAAATTATGGTTTAGCTGATTTTAAAATTCAAACACAATTTTCTGCTCCCATAGAGCTCGTTGTTAAGACTTCATCTTTAGCGCGTATTATTAAAAATAGCTTGGATGTTTTTTCCGGTGCAGGAAAGGAAGAGTTTTTAAATTATATAGCTGATTGGGGTGATTTGAATCAAGGAGGTTTTGAAACAATCATGAGTGAAACAATAGATAATCAGTATCAACACACCAATATTAACCCATCACTCGATCAAATTTCCAGGTTTACTCGGATAATTTTAACCACGTTCAAAAAATTAAATGAGTTAGATTATATTGGCAAGAAATCAGATTCTAATATCTTTGTTAAAGAAAATGTAGTAGATAAAACTAATGAAACTGGCAGAAGAAGCTTTTTATTAGATTAAATAGATGCAATAAAACTATCCCGATGAAACCGATAAACGATAAGGAAAGACAAAAGGCATTCTTAAAGTTTTTATTGTTTTTTTTAGCAACGAACATCATTATAGTTTTTGCTATATACTTTGATTTTAAAGTCCCTGTAAAAGAAAATGAGTTGTTGAAATCTCAAGTTGAGCTTTCAAAATTTGAATCAGACTATCAAATGAGGTTTTTTGAAAACATGCAGTCAATAAATGCTATGTTAGACTCTCTTGACATTCCAGGTCAAAATCTTTCTTATCAAAACTCTCTTATCAGTGCTAAGTTAGTTGAACTAAAAAAATCAATTCCCACTAAAGATTCTACTTTTAGATATGACATGTATTCCAGCATCGTCAATCTCTTGGTTGAATACCAAGATTTAAAAAGTGAAATACTCGAATTGAGTGACTCTAAAACAACAATAGAAGAGTATAAAACAGCATTAGATCGTTGTCGCGCTGATTTAAGACAAACAGAAAGAGATCTGTATATCGCTAGAGGGGCAAATTAATTTTTCTCGTTTAAATTCCTATTTCTTTATTCATCGTTGTTAGCTATCACACAATGGTTTTAAAGAATTGGACTGGAACCCATCCTGTTTCAGGCTCTACGATTGTGGGAGCCGTTGTTATTCTTACAGAGAGTTCAAACATTAATTTTTCCAATAATTCAATAATTGATGATAAAGGCAATACAAAAAAAGTGAGTATCAAGTAACTGAAGACATTGAGGGAGAAGAATTTTAGGTGATGAAACTTGAATTCCTTCTGTTTACAAACAACGCAGATTAACTATTTTACGCCTAAAAATAAAAAACGCTCAAGCAAGCTTGAGCGTTTTTTTGTTGGGGTTATGTTCAGAGCGGAGCTCTGTCAAGATCTTTAATTCTATCTATACAGAAATGACACCCAATTGAATTATTTAATCATTGCCATTTTTTAATATCAAATTTAGCCTCAAGTGAAGATTCAATGTTTTCGTCCAATTCAATAAAAAAATCTATACAAGTTATCTCCTCAATTTCATCTACGGTCATTACGTAATTCCAAATGCCATCTAATACTTTTTGATTTGGCAGAATAAAACCGATCATTTCATTTTCTTTAGGGGCATATATAATTTTGAAAAACTCTTTAGGTACGGAAACATTGTTGGGTCCAATTTTTTCTAAATTGCCATCGTTAAGCAAACCGCCCGTTACCACTATTATTTCAAAAGATTTTCCCCATTCTCTTACTCTAGATTCTAAATTTTTCCAAATCCCGCGATTAAATGATGGTCTCTGGGGCGCAATGTTGGAATAAAGAAATGATTCCGACATTGATTCTGTAGAATAAATCATATCGCCCGCAGGAACCAAATGACCACGGTCATAGCCAGATTTAGCGTAATCTCTTGAATCAGCTGATTTACTCTGAATTTTAAGGTCAGGACGGAAATTATTTTTTCGAAAGGCATTGCCTTTCAAGAAATCGGGATATAAATAATATGTGACCCACTCGGCTTGTTCATGACTTTCCAGATATGATAAAGAGTAAAATTTATGCTTGATTATTTCACCATTTGAACTGTGCTTATCTAGGTATCTGTGCTGACTACTCGTTGAAGTAGTCCATAACAAGATGAATAGATTAAGACAAAATTGCCAGTACATTAGTTTATCATTCAAGCAAGAGAAACACTATTTGCCTGCCGGGCCAATATACGTAAATGATCCAAATGCAAGAATAGGGTAAAAAATAAAGGGTAATAATAATATGCCAATTGTATATCCTTCATCTTTTCCGAAGCTTTTTGAAGTAAGATTAGTAGCCCAGACAATAAAAATGATATTGACATACGGAATCAAAAAAAGAATTAACCAAAACCAGGGTTTTCCAATAACTCTCAGCCAAATTATGGAAGAATAAAAGGGGATTAATGATGCCCATCCAGGCTGATTAGCCTTTTTATATAAGAACCGATTGGGCAATACAAAAATAGAGAGAAATACTAGTATTATTAATATTTGAGGCATTCCTAAAACTAATTGTATCATATTCTTACGCTTAATTCGAATTTTTCAACAAGTTAAATTTTTTCATTCATTTTTTTCACCACCCATATTCTCTATGCTCAAGATGGCTGTCTTGAGCGGATTAAAAATGAGAATTATTTTTATGTTGGGTGTTTAGATTATGAGGGTCTTCCTCACGGTAGTGGTACAATAACTTTATACATGGATACTCAAGAGCAAATTCTCAACGGAAAATTCGATCATGCCGAATTCAAAATTGGAATTCAAACAATCAATTTTAATAGTGGTAATAAACAAGTTATCGAGTATGAGGATTATCAAGTAGAGAAGAGATTAAAAGAGGAATATTATTGGACTAATGGTGATAAAGAATTTACTGAGTATATCAATGGCTTCAAAAGTAAGATTCACTATGTTTCCTCGGATAGTGGTGAAACTTTAACGCATTTTGAAAATGGCACAAAAGTTTATGAAAAAACAACCTTTGGCGAGATTTCTAAAAAAGGACTAATTATTGAAAAAAAGTATAATTCAGATGGATCTTTTATAGAAACGTCGAACATTCAAAATTATAGAAAAGAGGAGGACGTTATTGGCGATAAAAATTTTATTGATTTACCTTTAGAAGAACGTAGTAATCAATATCGTTTAAGAGTTGGATTTAAAACTATGGATGGAGAATTGATTGAAGTTCCCATTCAATTTGATTCAGGTGCATCTTCAAGTCTATTTATAGGATATCGATTATATCAAGAACTTCAATCTCAGTGCGAAGTTGTTGATTTAAATGTTAGGTCGATGGCTGGTGGTGTAGGTTCGGAGTTTAATACTCGATATGTTAAATTTAAAGAAATTCAAATCGGAGAATATACTGTTAAAAATGTTGTAGCCGTAGTTCCCGAAAGAAATGACATCAATGATTTACTGATCGGCGTTGGGTTTCTTAGAAAATTCAGTGAGGTTGAATGGAGATTTAATTCAAATACTTTAAGATTTTATAAATAAAACAAAGATTTTTTGTAAATGCCTCTGACAGCATCTATAATCCTGCGCCAAGCTTGCTTGAGCGTTTTTTATTTAGGGTATTTTCACTCGAGAGCTCCATCAGGATCTTTAATCCTTCTACTTCCCGGTAATATGAATTTCTCCGAAGTCTTTATCGACAATTAAAATAGTCACATGATCTTTGGTAGAAGCAACAACCTCTGCTTTTTGATTGTCGATATACACGCTTTTAACCGCATAGGGCAAATGATGAATATTGAGTTTAAAAGTTCTGTAGCTAGCATCGTATTCTCCATCTTTATGTTGAGAAATCACGAGGTCATGTTCACGACCTTTGAGATGGATGGTGCGCAGTGAGTAACGTCCCTTGGCATAGTCATAACCATCTCCTTTGTCCGTATAAATCCGCGACCGAACAGAGCTTTGTGTATAGTACATATCGATTTGAAGCTCTTCAATAGTCTTTTCACCGACATATTGTTGAACGGGATATCTTGGAATGGCTGCTCCAGCCCTAACAAAGAGGGGAATCTGATCTAAAGGTGCTTCTACGTAACATTCCTTACCGCCGACAATATGCTCACCACTCCAGTAATTATACCAGTCTCCTTGAGGAACATACATACGACGCCCTTGGGCATTAGGTTCTAGAATAGGGCAGACTAACAAATGATCCCCACATAAAAATTCATCAGTTCTATAGTGGGTTTGTACATCTTCTTGGTCTACATAATAAAGCGGCTTGATCATTGGTTTGCCGTAAGTAATGTACTCCCAAAACATAGTGTATAAATAGGGCAGTAGAGTATAACGCAATTCGATGAATTTACGCGTCACCTGAAGAACCTCTTCGCCAAAGGACCATGGTTCTTGATCCCCATGGTGGCCGCTGCTGTGGGTGCGACAAAATGGGTGGAATACCCCGAGTTGTATCCATCGGGTAAATAATTCAGGCGTGGGTTGTTCGGCAAATCCTCCGATATCAACACCTGTAAAGCCCATACCACTGAGGTTGAGTCGCTGAACCTGAATATTGGCTAACCATAGATGTTCCCAGCTGGCCACATTATCTCCGGTCCAAGAGCTGGTATAGCGTTGTGTGCCACTATAAGCCGCTCGCGTAATCAAAAATGGGCGACGGGGATAGGCAAACTTTTTAACCCCGTGATAACTGGCACGGGCCATTTGCATCCCGTAAATATTGTGTGCCTTTCTGTGTGAACAGGGTTTGCCGTCATAGTCATGGCGCACATCCAGGGGAAATGTCTTACCGGGAATTTCCATCACCGCCGGTTCATTCATGTCATTCCATACCCCACGGACCCCCAAATCTTCAATAAGATTTTTATATAAATCACGCCACCAGTCACGTACCTCTGGCTTGGTAAAATCCGGAAAATTACATTCTCCCGGCCATACTTTACCCTTCATGAGTGGTCCGTCGCTTCGATGGCAGAAATAATCATTATCTAAAGCCTCCTTATATACTGGATATTCAGGATCGATTTTTATCCCTGGGTCTATGATCACAACGGTTTTAAAGCCGTCTTTTTCCAAATTTTCAATCATTTTCTTTGGGTCAGGAAACAACTCGTTGTTCCAAGTAAAGCAGCGAAAGCCTTCCATATAATCAATATCCAAATAAATTGCATCACATGGAATTTGGAGCGCTCTGAATTTATTGGCGATACCCACAAATTTCTCCTCAGGATAATAGGACCATTTGGATTGATGGTACCCCAGCACCCATAAGGGCGGCATTTCTGGCACCCCAGTTAGGTTGGTATAGGCTTGCACGACGTCCTTCATTTGAGGACCGTAGATAAAGTAGTAATTCATTTCCCCACCATCGGCCCAAAAAGAACATACATTTCTGCGTTCTGCCGCAAAATCAAAATGTGTTTTAAAGGTATTGTCAAAAAACACTCCATAACTCATCTTATCGTGAAGACCAATGTAAAAGGGTACCGTTTTATAGATAGGATCGCGATCCTTACCAAAAGCGTATTCATCGGTATTCCAGTTTTCAAATCGCTTGCCTTTGAGATTAGAATGAGACGGTTTGTCGCCCAATCCGTAAAAGTTTTCACCCTCCGGGCTGAATTTGGACATTTTCACATATTCACCGCCGAATTCCATGTTTTCTTCCCAATGAAAGCCCAATTCATCTTCCAGTATGGTGTTTCCCAGCAGGTCATAGATACCCACCCTCATATCGGCCTTGGCGATTTTAATAACTAATTTAGATGTGGTGAGTATGTAATTTTCAGTTTCTTCAGAAAAACTAAGTTCGTTATATCCATTAGTATGGTTTTTATTGATGGCATAAGAGAAGTCTTTCTCAAAATTACCATCTATAGCATATCGGAATCGAATCATGCTGTCTCGCAACACTTGCACCTTCAAAACGACGTGGTTCTCCGCGGAGAATGTATAGGTATCAACGTGTTTGGTATAGCCAATAACGGCACCAGGTAAAAGGTTCCCTTTATAGTGTAATTCGGTATTCGTAATCATATTTTAACTCGGTTTCAAGGCGATCATCGCCAGAGGGGGTAAACTTAATTTGATGGATTGTTTTTTACCGTGGCAAGGTACATTTTTTGGGGTAATTGATTTGCCGTTAGTGACTCCAGATCCAGAATATTCTCCACGGTCTGTGTTGAAAACTTCTGAATAGGAATGAACCGTGGGAACGCCGATTTGATAGTCGTGAAGGACTCTAGGAGTCATATTACAAACCACGACTATTTGGGAATCTCTACCTGAGCGAATATAGGCCAATACAGAGTTTTGATGGTCGTCATAAGCAATCCACTCAAAACCTTCAGCCAAAAATTGATTTTCAAAAAGAGCGGGTTCAGAACGATAAAATAGGTTCAGATCTTGGGTTAGCTTTTGAATGCTTTTGTGTTCTGGGTATTCAGTTAGGTGCCAGTCCAAGCTTTGTTCAAAATTCCATTCTTCTCTTTGTCCGAACTCTGCGCCTTGAAATAGAAGTTTTGTCCCTGGGTGGGTAAACATAAACCCATAGAGCAGTCTCAGGTTGGCAAATTGCTGCCAGAGATCGCCGCATTGACGCCCTAAAAGGCTTTTTTTGCCATAAACGACCTCGTCATGACTCAAGGGAAGCATGAAGTTTTCGGTAAAAGCATAGGTCATCGAAAACGTAATATCATTTTGGTGAAATAGCCGGTAAATAGGGTCTTTTTTAAAGTATTCTAAGGTGTCGTGCATCCAGCCCATCATCCATTTCATACCGAACCCTAATCCTCCAATATAGGTGGGACGCGTTACCATAGGAAAACTGGTGCTCTCTTCGGCTATAGTTTGTATGCCTTCATAATTTCCATAAACGGCCTCATTTAATTCCTTGAAAAATGAAACTGCTGCTAGATTTTCTCGTCCACCAAATTCATTTGGGGACCATTCTCCATCTTTTCTGCTGTAATCCAGATAAAGCATGGAGGCTACTGCATCAACTCTTAATCCATCAATGTGATATTGATCAAGCCAAAACAATGCATTGCTGATTAAAAAGCTTCTGACCTCCGGGCGTTCATAGTTGAAAATAAGGCTTTTCCAATCCGGGTGGTATCCTTTTTTAGGATCGGGGTGTTCATAGCAGGCGCTACCGTCAAAATTTCCCAAACCATGTTTATCTTCTGGAAAGTGGGAAGGAACCCAATCCAAAATCACACCGATTCCCGCTTGATGAAAGGCATCGACTAAGTATTTAAAATCATCGGGCGTGCCAAATCTAGAGGTAGGCGAAAAATAGCCTGTGAGCTGATAACCCCATGAGGGATCATAAGGAAATTCCATCACGGGCATCAGTTCTATATGGGTAAAGTTCATCGATTGAACATATTCCACAAGGTCTATGGCCAGTTCACGATAGGTGAGAAATCTACCTTCAGCATTGCGTCTCCAAGACCCCAAATGAACTTCGTAAACACTATAAGGTTTATCTAGGGCATTGTGCTGCTTGCGGTTTTTCATCCATTGGTTATCCGACCAAACGTAGCTTGAGTTATATAAAACCGAAGCTGTTTTTGGAGGATGTTCTTGAGCCCGTGCATAAGGGTCTGCTTTTTCAAACCATTGATTTATTGCAGCATTGTAAATTCTGTATTTATAACTTCCTTTTAGACTCAAGTTCGGGATAAATCCTTCGTAAATTCCTGACCCATCCCATCGCACATTGAGCTCATGGTCATTCGTATAGCCATTGAAATCGCCCGTAACAAAAACTTGAGAGGCTGCAGGGGCCCAGACAGCAAAATAAGTCCCGCTTACGCCATTATTTTGGACGACATGGGCGCCAAACTTTTCGTAGAGTCGAAAATGTTTGCCGGACTGAAACAGTGAAATATCAAATTCACTGAATAGTGAATAGGGTTGGACGAGTTGACTCATAGGCTTATAATAGTGATTTGATCCCTTTTAACGGAATTATAGCCCATCGGGGCCTTGAATTAAGTTCATAGCCCAGTTCATAGACCGCTTTTTCCAGAAGGTGGTAGCGCAACAGAAATTCGCGTTCTCGGGTATAACCCAGACTCAAATTTCCTTTGGAATAGACTTGATTCAAATAGGCCTGAAAAAACACACCCACAAGGTATGAGTATAATTTTTCCGCGGCCTCATACAAGTGCTCTGTCTGATAATTTAGGGTCTCAGAATTTGTAATAATTGCGCTATATACGGCATAGTGAAAGCTTCTGAACATGCCAGCCACATCTTTTAAGGGGGGCTGTTTAACTTTTCGATCTCGAATAGTGCTTTCGGGTTCTCCTTCAAAATCCAGTATATAGAAATCTTCATCTTTTACAAGGACTTGCCCTAAATGATAGTCTCCGTGAATACGAATCCGTTCGCTCTTGAGTTTGGTCCAATTAAAATTTAAAAATCGCTTTCGAATCTCTTTTTTTTGAGTCAAAAACCACTCAGCCATTTCAAGGGTTTCGCCCTTGAGCTGGTGCAAATTATTTTCAATACTGTTAATTCTATTTTGAAATTGATAGACAAGCCGATTCTTTAGCCATACTTCATAATCCCCATTAAAAATGGAGGGAGTAAAGGCGGTGTGTATAGTACTTGCCCCTAAATAAGTATGCATCTCTGCCGTTCTTTTCGCGAGCTGTACGGTTAGATTGAAAAGGCGAAGACCTACCCAGTCTATAAATTCATAAGGAACTTGTGCTATTTCAATGCCGTTAAAAATAGGGTTTGAAGGTAAGGACGAGATATTTACCTTTTTGGCTTCCAACACATGAAACGCATTACCTAACTCTGTGGTAAAGAGTTTCCACGCATCGCCCTCATTTGGAATCAGCTCTTGCATGAGTGCAAGGGTTACGGTTTCGTGTTCGAAATTCATGTTCAGCGACCCACAATACTTTGGACAGTTTTTAAAGCCCTGAATTTCCGTTAAAAAACGATTGACTTCAAAGTCTGGATTTGGGTCTGAAAATATGCGTCTAAATATCTTTAGGACATAGATCTCGTTGTAGACGATACTCGTGTTGCTCTGCTCAGCAGACATGAATCGTGAGCTCTTATATTCAGTCCCTTTTCCGCTGTTATTAATGTCAAAAAGTAATCTAGGATGAACCTTACCTTTATGATTTCCAACGATCTTATTGAAAAGCATTTTACGGAAATCCTCAATATGTAAGGCGTCCACCAGATAACCGCTCCCTTCGCTCATAGAGGCAGGAGCGATCAAGGTGTTGGTTTCGTCGAGCTCCTCATGAAGCATAAAACTTATGGGGATAAAGTAATTTTGTGAAACCGCCTCTGTAAAAATAACCTCAATTAAAAGCCCAAAATAATTGTGTTTTGAAGAAGGCACCTCAAAAACATCCATGATATCGATGTACTTCACCGTAGCGCTTTTACCTGCGAACCATCTTTTTTGAACGAGATAACGCGGCAGGATTTCTTGGGTGAGCACAGAAACGAACGAATCACTTTCAAATGCTTTGGACCAAGCACAGTTGAATTCAAATGGTGTTTTGAAAACGGTTGAATAATCCCGTTTCCGTTTTAATTTCGATTTTTCAGGTCTTGGGTGACTCACAATAGTTCAACGTTAAAAAGGTGGATCGGCAAAACCGGATGAAGTTCGATATACGCTTTATCCTCTCGCCAGTGATAGCTATTTTTGGTCAATAAATCAGTCACCCGAATGTGCTGTCCTGAAGCTCTACCAGCAATATGCTCGGGTAGATGAAGACTTCCTGTTTGGTGATAATAAGGATCTAAATTCACCACAACCACTATGTGTTCTTTTTGATCTAAAGACCACTTATAATAGGCTATTAAGGCATCATTGGCTGTATCTAAAAACTGAATTTGATTTGTTTGTTGAAGGGCCTTGTGCTCTTTTCTTGCCAAATTAAGCGCTTTCATCAGTCGACTGATCGATGTAGAGGCGGACCAATCCCATTGTCTTGTTTGATATTTCTCTGAATCTAAATATTCCTCTCTTCCCGGTACGGCGTCAGAAATGGCATGTTCAAATACCGGTCCATAAACCCCGACGTTTGAACTCAAAGTGGCTGCTAGTGCATAGCGAATCATATGTGCATTTTCGTTTGCCCCTTGCAGGTGCCAAGGATTAATGTCGGGTGTATTGGGCCAGAAATTTGGTCTAAAATAGTGGGGCATAAGCCCAGTTGTGAGTTCGCGCATATATTCCGTTAACTCAGACTTACTTGTTCTCCATGTAAAATAAGTATAGCTCTGGGTAAATCCTTGTTTACCCAGTTGTTGCATGATTTTTGGCTGGGTAAAGGCTTCTGATAAGAATAGAACTTCTGGATATTTTTTTTGGACCTCTCGGATAAGCCAACCCCAGAAAGAAAAGGGTTTAGTATGTGGGTTGTCTACTCTGAAAATCCTAATCTCAAACTTTTCGACCCAGTAGAGTGCGGTCACGAGCAGTTCATTCCATAAATTTTTCCAATCTGGCGTTTCAAAGTAGATCGGTAAAATATCCTGATATTTTTTAGGGGGGTTTTCGGCGTATTGAACCGTGCCGTCTGGGCGCCACTTAAACCACTGAGGGTATTCTTTAACCCAGGGATGATCCGGTGCCGCTTGCAAAGCAAAGTCCATAGCAATTTCAATTCCCAGCGTTTTGGCTTTTTTAATTAATGCTGCAAAATCAGCTTCGTTCCCTAATTCAGAATGAAGTGATTTGTGACCGCCATGCTTACTACCAATTCCCCAAGGCGAACCGACATCGCCGTCTTGAGCCGTGGTCGCATTATTTTTTCCTTTTCTATTGATTTCTCCAATGGGATGAACCGGTGGGAGATAAAGGACGTCAAATCCCATGTCTGCAATGCGATCGAGTTGTTTTTCACAATCTTTAAAAGTACCATGCCCAGATTCGCCAGCACTTCTGGGAAAAAATTCATACCATGTAGAGAATCGGGCTTTTTCTCGTTCTACGCGAAGAGAATAGGTCGGACTCGTCGATATCACAACAGGTTGAGGATATTTTAAGAATAAACTCTCAAGCTCACTTCCTAAAACGAGTGCAGTGGCTTTTACCAATTGAGTTTTGTCTTGCAGAATGGCACAATAATTGGCCACTTTTTTTGCGCTACTGCCTTTTAATTTTGAACTTATATTCTGAATGTAAGCAGCGCCTTCTATGAGTTCAGAGTAGACATCAAGTCCTGCTTGTATCTTTTTTTGAGTTCCTTTTAACCAGCTTATAGGCCAATCGATGAACGCCTCAACTTTAAAATCAAAATGTCCTTCTTTTTCACAAATATAGGTGGCCATCCATCGATTATTATCAATGAGGCTCATCGCTATAATGGTCCCCGAACGCTTGCCTCTTTCAGTGATGCGCAGTCGCGCGGTAATGACTTCATGCCCATCAGCAAGTAAATCAGATTCAAAAACAAGACACTCTCCTGGGGTCTTTTTGATGTAATGGTCAGGATTTTCAAGAACAGGAAAGCAGTTCTCGATGATGACTCTATTCAAGCTTGGTTTCATTCAATAATAGTCTTCTACAAGATTAATAAAATTTTCAGTACCCCCAAAGCTTTACTGTGCCCAATTAAACCCCTTTCGCCGCCAAAAATCTGTACCGATTGATTAAATGTTGATTAGTTATTTAATAAAAATTTGCATTGTGCAGTATAGCCGAGTGATTTGCCATAATTTTACCAAAATGTTTAAGGTTGTGCTTAAAAAAGTAAACAAATCATAAATGTTTCAATAAAATCCGTTTTACTTGAGCAAACGCGTAATCATTATCGGTTCAGGGGCTGGAGGACTTTCCAGTGCTATTTTACTTGCCAAAAAAGGCTATAAGGTCACTGTGCTGGAGAAAAACAGCACTTTTGGGGGTCGCGGTAGTGTCTTTTCTGCAGAAGGCTTTCAATTTGACATGGGCCCTTCGTGGTACTTGATGCCCGATATTTTTGAACACTATTTTGACTTGATCGGAGAAGATATTAAGGAGCATCTTACCCTCAAGCGACTCGATCCCTCGTATAAGATTTGGTTTGGCGAGCAAAAAGACCCTATTGAAATGACCTCGGACCTGGAGCGAGATTCAGTCCTTTTTGAGTCTTATGAACCGGGGGTGATGAAAAAAATCAAGATTTATCTTCAGGAAGCCGCCGCCAAATACGAAGTCTCCAAAAATACATTTATCTACAAGCCCTTCGATACGGTGTTTGACTTTATCGACCGAAAAACCATTTTTCTGTGGACGAAATTTTCAGTGATTTCTTCGTTTCACAAACATATTGCTCATTTTGTAAAGCATCCTATTCTAAGAAAGATCCTCCAGTATCCATTGGTATTTCTGGGCACATCGCCCTATAAAGCACCAGCGGTGTACTCCTTGATGAACCACATCGATTTTAAAATGGGGGTGCATTACCCCATGGGTGGGATGACCAAAGTTTTAGAGGCCTTATATCGCATAGCGCAAAATAATGGGGTGGAGTTTTTATTTGACACCCCGGCAGAGAAGATTTTGGTTAAAGACAAAGTGGTAACTGGAGTGAAAACCACTCAGGGTCAGGAATTGTCTGCGGATATTGTGATTTCGAATGCCGATTACCACCATACCGAGATGCATCTGCTTGAAAAACCAAACCGACAGTTCAGCAAGCGTTATTGGGAAAGTAAGAGTGTGGCCCCATCTGGGTTTATCATTTATTTAGGGCTTAAAAAACAATACGACACCTTGGTGCATCATAATCTTTACTTTACCGAAAAGTGGAAAGAGAGTTTTGAGGCCATTTTTGATCACACTGAATTGCCTGAAAACCCTTCGTATTATGTCTGCGCCCCGAGTAAAACAGATCCTGCCGTGGCCCCTGAGGGTTGTGAAAACCTGTTTGTTCTTGTGCCTACCTCCACAGGGTTAAACTTGGATGAAAAAACCATAAAGGCTTATCGTGACAAAACCTTGAGTCATCTACGGGAAACCATGGATTTACCTGGCCTTGAGGAAAATATTATTTACGAAAGGATTTTTACCGGACATGATTTTGCAAGTGTTTACAATGCCTTTAAAGGCACTGCGCTCGGGCTGGCACAAAATCTAACCCAAACGGCAGTATTTAGGCCAAAAACTAAATCCTCTAAAGTCACCAACCTATACTTTGTAGGGGCGAACACCAATCCAGGCATCGGGGTTCCCATGTGCCTTATTAGCGCACAAATTGTTTTTAAACGCATCCACGGCATCAAACATGGCAGACCTTTAAGCGCCGATGATACAAATTTTTGAGACCCAAAAAATCATGAAACAGTATCATTGGATCATCAATATCAGTCGTCCTCGTTTTTGGACCTATTTGGCCGGTCCCTGGGCCGTAGGCATGGTCACCGCCGTAACCCAGTTTAGTGATTTTGCGGACCTTTTGTTTTGGGTCGGTATGTTGTTTTTCTTGTGGCCCGCTAACTTTTTTCTCTACGGCTTAAATGATTTTGCCGATAGAGATACCGATCAATGGAATCCCAAAAAAGGCAATTATGAAGGCCTTTACGTTAGCGATAAAGACAGAACACTTTTAATGATCTGCGGGGGTATTCTCGTATCGTCCTTAATTTTCGGGTGGATGCTTCCGAGCATTGAGTCGCAATATGTCTTATTGCTATGGCTCCTTTTGTCCTCGTTTTATTCGTTAAGACCCCTTAGATTAAAATCTAGGCTGTTTTTGGACTCTTTTTCAAACGTGCTCTACATTTTGCCCGGCGTTATCGTCTATTTAGCCTACAAGCCACTTTCGGAGTTGTCCTGGCCGCTGGTCGTCGGTGCTTGGACCTGGTCTATGGGTATGCATTTGTTTTCGGCATTGCCTGATATTGCGGCTGATCGCAACGCCAATGTCAAAACGACCGCGGTGTGGCTGGGCCATAGATACGCCACCTTCTTGAGCTTATTGTATTTTGCTATCGCAACAATCCTCAGCGCGCTTTATGTAGAATTGTGGATGGGACTGCTAGGTTTTTTGGCCTATTGTGTTCCCACTATTTATGTTTTGTTTTTGACCGAAAAGGACAATCAAAAATTACTCTCGGTTTACAAAGCCTTTCCGCTGATAAACTTTATTTGTGGGGGCTGCTTATTTATTTATATTTTCTTCAAGTACAACCTACTCGGTTAAGCGGAACCTATGAATACAAAATCAATGATCTTGATTCTTTTATCCGGGCTGATGGCTTTTATCGGCTATTATGCCGTGGTGGTCAAAGATGATTATTTTTCGATTATCCCTATGATTCTCTTGGCGGCGCCGGCTTATTGCGATTTGCTCAGGGTAGAATTAAAAAAGGGCTTGCTACTCATTGCGATTTTAAGTGTTTATGCGACCTGTATTGAGGCCTTGAGTATTGTTACCTCATTTCCTTATGGTTCCTTTAATTACAACGCCCAATTAGGCTACAAACTATTTGATTTAGTCCCATGGGCCGTGAGTTTTGGTTGGGTTCCTTTGGTCATTGGAGCGTTTACCGTTTCGTCCTGGGTTTTTGACAAAAGGCGGGTTCAATTCGGCGTAGGAGCAGGGCTTCTGGTTTTTGCAGATTTAATTTTGGATCCGGGTGCAGTACTGATGACCTTTTGGACCTGGAATGACCCCGGGGTGTATTATACCATTCCGTTTACTAATTATCTGGGGTGGGGGTTTTCCTCAATTATCGGCGGGCTGATGTTTTATTATTTGATTCCAAAAAAGGCGCTTGATAATTTATCCCTGTTTAGTGTTTTAACCCTCTCTTTGGGTAATGCTTTTTGGATCGGGGTAACACTCAGTGGGGGTTACTGGATTCCCTTTGCGCTCGGGATACTGCTTCAGTTATTTATGATTTATGCGGCGGGTCGAAAATTTGTTTAGGCGCGACTATTTTATTGAATTTTAGCCTTGGATTTGAGGCCTTAATTAGGCATTCTTGGCTATCTTTACAACGCTATGAAATTTGATCTCTCTGCCACAGGATTGCGGTTCAGCCGCCATGTGCCAAAGGAGCAGTCGCCCTTTGAGCGTCTTTTTGAAATTTTCAAAGAGCTCATCACCCATACTTCGGGCGATTTTGATGAGGCCATTGATTGGTTACGAGAACTGGACAAAGAATACACCCTTACCGACGAGAATTACACCATAGACGATTTTGTACGCGATCTACTCGAGCGCGCTTACATTCAGCCCAAAGGCGGTGGAAAAGACGGGGAGGGTTCTGGTATGGCCTTGACTCCAAAGACGGAAAAGCTGCTGCGGGAGCACGCGCTCAAACAAGTTTTTGGGAAATTAAAGAAAGCGGGGTCTGGGGACCACAAGACTAAATCAACCGGTCAAGGCAATGAAGCCACAGGAGAGTTCAAGGCGTACCAATTTGGAGATGCTTTGGAAAAGATATCCATTACCGAGAGCATTAAAAATGCGCAAATACGCAACATTGGTGGGGATTTTGACTTGCAACAAGAAGACTTGGTGGTCGAAGACAGCACCTATAACACCCAAATGAGTACCGTGCTGATGATTGACATTAGCCATAGCATGATCCTTTATGGCGAGGACCGAATAACTCCGGCGAAAAAGGTCGCGATGGCTTTGGCCGAATTTATTACCACCCGCTATCCAAAAGATACTTTGGATGTACTGGTTTTTGGCAATGATGCATGGCCTATAGCCATTAAAGACATCCCATACCTAGAAGTAGGGCCTTATCACACCAATACGGTGGCTGGGCTTTCGCTGGCTATGGATTTACTGCGTCGCCGTAAAAACAGCAACAAGCAGATTTTTATGATTACCGATGGCAAGCCCAGTTGTCTGAAGGAACCAGGGGGGACGTATTACAAAAACAGTGTGGGTCTAGATGAATACATCGTTGATAAGTGTTATAACATGGCCCGGCAGGCCCTTAAACTGCACATACCCATTACCACCTTTATGATTGCCAAAGATCCTTACCTGATGCGTTTTGTGCGCACCTTTACCGAGGCCAATAAGGGCAAAGCCTTTTTTACAGGGCTCAAAGGTCTTGGCGAAATGATATTTGAAGATTACCAGCAAAATAGAAAAAAGAGATTAGGATGAGTAAAGAAATTAAGACCCTCAGGCAGTTAAAAGCCTCAGGATATACCCCAAAAAACATACAGCAAGAACTCGCTGATAATCTGCGTGCGCGCATCAAGTCTTGTGAACCGACCTTTGAAGGATTGCTTGGGTATGAGCACACGGTGATTCCT
>Ga0255773_10000422_pt1 | contig 45958 bp, 38 predicted proteins | sample 011ome_17_FD_179971 | JGI IMG/M metagenome (GOLD analysis project Ga0255773, IMG submission 179971) | Coastal salt marsh microbial communities from the Groves Creek Marsh, Skidaway Island, Georgia - 011502XT metaG (version 2) | ecosystem: Environmental > Aquatic > Marine > Intertidal zone >... | reverse complement strand
TACAATAATTTTGCGTCCTGTAAGTCCAGTATCACCATGAGGCCCACCAATGACAAACTTTCCTGTAGGATTGATATGATAGGTAATATCATCATTAAAAAGTGCTTGAGTCGCCTTTGGTAATTTTGAGATTACTCGTGGAATCAAAATGGCTTTGATATCTTTTTTAATTGTATCAAGCATTTCTTTTTCATCTTCCGAAAAATCATCGTGTTGAGTTGAAATTACAATAGAATCAATGCGCAATGGCACATTATCGTCACTATATTCAATGGTGACCTGACTTTTGGAATCTGGTCGTAGATATGTAATTTCTTTATGTTCTCGGCGTAATTCTGCTAATTCTTTTAAAATCAGATGAGATAAATCTAAAGCCAAAGGCATGTAGTTTTCTGTTTCGTTGGTGGCATAACCAAACATCATACCTTGATCTCCAGCACCTTGATCTTCAGGATTTTCTTTGTCTACTCCTCTATTGATATCATCGGATTGCTCGTGAATGGCAGACAATACACCACATGAATTGCCATCAAACATATATTCGCCTTTGGTGTAGCCAATTTTATTGATGGTCTCTCTAGCAATTTGTTGCACATCCAAATACGTCTTAGATTTGACTTCACCAGCCAAAATAACTTGCCCTGTTGTCACCAAAGTTTCACAAGCGACTTTGGATTGTGGATCAAAAGCTAAAAAATGATCGATTATTGCATCACTTATCTGGTCTGCAACCTTGTCTGGGTGACCTTCAGAAACACTTTCAGATGTAAATAAATAACTCATAATTTAGTTTTATGAGGAAAAATAAGTGCAACAAGCTAAAAGGAATTACTGCTTTAGCTTTTTTTTATGAGGTTGCAATCAGATCAAATTTATCCTCTATTAGTCGACTGCAAATGTATATATAATAATATTAAAAAAAAATCTTTCTCTCGCTTATATGATTTTACGGAGTTATTTAATTAGTTTTACAACGCCTTATATTATGATAAAACACATACTTCAATATGCTTTTTTGTGTTTGTTTTTTTTGAGTAATGCTCAAAAAGAAAACCCTAGTTCATTTATTGATGTCAATATGTATTCTGGGAATATTACGCGCCACAATGATAATATTGCTCATCTGATTCAAGGGCATCCCAATGGTTTTATAATTGGTTGGAATAAGCGTGTTTCTGGGGGAAAAATATGGCATTCTCAGTACAATTACCCTGAATTTGGGGCTTCTTTTGTAGCTCAAAATTTTAATAATTCAACACTTGGCTCATCTTATGGAGTATATGGGCATTACAATTTTTACTTTTTAAAAAGATGTTTGATGCTTCGAATCGCACAAGGGGTTTCTTATGCCACAAACCCTTATGATAAATTCAAAAATCCAAAAAATATAGCTTTTGGTTCTGATTTATTGAGTGGTACTTATTTGATGCTTAATTATGTTCGTCCTCAAGTCTTTGGCCCTGTAGGTGTACAGGCTGGAGCAACATTATTGCATTTATCCAATGCCAATATAAAGGCCCCAAATACGAGTATCAATTCCGTTACATTTAATCTTGGTCTTACTGCTGCTCTAGATGATAATATAAAAACTAAAGGAATTGAAACCTTTGAAGAGGTTATAAACAAAAAAATAAGGTTTGGATTGATATTTCGAACCGGAATCAATCAAAGTGATGTGGTAGGGACACCTCAGTTTCCTTTTTATATCTTTTCAGCTTTTGCAGAAAAACGCCTAAATCCGAAAAGTTTAATTATGATTGGTAGCGAATATTTCAATTCAAAATTTTTAAAAGAATACATTTATTATCAAAGTGTCGCCTATCCAGAAAATAATATTGATCATGATTTGGATTACAAACGCATTGGGGTTTATGTTGGCCACGAACTTCTTTTTGGAAGATTTTCAGTGCAAACGCAATTAGGGTATTATGTATATTCTCCTTTTGATTTTGAAGGGCGTGTGTACAATAGAATTGGAATGAAGCATTATTTGTCATCAAAATGGTTTGTGAGTGCAACTTTAAAATCACATGCGGCAAAGGCTGAAGCCTTAGAATTTAGTTTTGGAATACGATTATGAGAACATCTCTTTTATATGGTGTAATTTTTCTAATAATGTCTTGTGCCAAAGATAATGCTCCGAATTGTATTCAAATTGCAGGAGATTTAACAATATTAGAACAAAATATTGATCCATTTGATCGTATTTTGGTCAATGAAAATATAGAACTAATTCTTTTACAAGGTTCGGACTATCACCTTAAAATAGAATCAGGGGAGCATTTGATATCTGATATAAATTATACTATTGATAACACTGGTTTATTGACGCTTAATGATAATAATCAATGCAACTGGGTACGAAACTATGCACCAACGAAAATTTTTGTAACAACTCCAAATCTTAAAGAAATACGAAGCAATACACAATACACCATCAAATCGGAAGGTCTACTGACGTTTCCAAATCTTAAGTTGATTTCTGAAAATTTTAATGAAGATAATATAAGTTCTGGGGATTTCAATCTAATAGTTCAGAATGATAGTATAAGTGTTATTTCGAACAATATCTCCCAATTTTTTATTTCGGGGAACACAGACACTCTTTTTGTGGGGTTTTACTCTGGAACTACAGCTTTTTTTGGGGCAAATCTGTTGGCGCAGGATGTCGAAATTTCTCATCGTAGCAGTCATGATATTACTGTACATCCTGTTCAGTCTTTGAGTGGAGTATTGCGCAGTACGGGGAATTTAATTTCAGTCAATGAACCACCAAATGTAGAGGTATCAGAACTCTATACAGGGACTTTAATCTTTATAAACTGATTGAGTCTATCTCAAAATATACTCCAAAAAATAAATATTCTTTAATTTTAACCTATTTTATTTTAGAATTATTGAAAACTCTCTTTAGATTTTAAAAAAAATAAAATTCAATTTTGTTTTGAAAAAAAAATATTTACTTTAGCCGTTCATTATCTATAATGAAACACACAAATTACACAACATATAGCTGGTTTTATTTCTTTTTTAGCGAAAAGAACGAGACTTTGTTTGTATAATTTTAAACAATAAATTTAAATGTAAGTCTCGGTCCAAAAGCCGAGATTTTTTTTTATGATAAAAAAAGTTGCCATACAAGGAATTCAAGGATCGTTTCACGATATCGTTTCAAAAAATTATTTTTTGAACGCTGTTGAAACCTTACCTTTTTTGACATTCAATGAAGTGGTGTGCAGTCTTGCTCAACATAAAGCTGATGCAGCGATTATGGCACTTGAAAATTCTATTGCAGGTTCAATTATTCCAAATTATGCATTAATTGATACTAATGAACTTCATATAACAGGGGAATATTATTTAGACGTACAGCATAATCTAATGGCGCTATCTGGCCAAAATATAATGGATATCAAAGAAGTTCACTCACATCCAATGGCTTTATTGCAGTGTAAAGTGTTTTTTGATCAATATCCACATATCAAATTGGTAGAGGATAGCGATACGGCAGAAGTGGCGAAACGAGTTCATGACCAGCAACTTCTAGGTATTGCAGCCATTGCAAGCGAAGCTGCAGCCGAAATTTATCAATTGAAAATATTAGCGAAAAGCATTCAAACGATCAAGCAAAACGAAACCCGATTTGTTATTGTAGAACGCCATCAAAATTCATCTGTAACACTTAATAAAGCCTCATTAAAATTCATGTTAGACCACAAACGAGGAAGTTTGGCTGCGATGCTAAATGTGATGAGTGACTGCAAATTGAACTTGACAAAAATACAATCTCTACCAAAAATTGATACTCCTTGGAAATATGCTTTTTTCGTGGATGTCACCTTTGATGCCTATGAAGATTATCAAAAAGCAAAGTCTATTATGACCATTATGGCTGAAGAATTTAAAGTTTTAGGAGAATATAAAAATGCTAAACAATGAGTAGTGTAGCCCATCGATTACATACTGTTGAAGAGTATTATTTTTCAAGAAAATTGAAGGAAGTACGCGCGCTCTTAACAGATGGTAAACCAATAATTAATTTGGGGATAGGAAGTCCAGATTTACCACCGCCACCACAAGTAGTTGAAGCACTCAATACTAGTCTTTCAGATGTAACCGCACACAAATATCAGAGTTATCAAGGGTTGCCAGAACTAAGAATGGCTATTTCTGATTTTTACAAAAAGAATTATGATGTAGAATTGAATTCTGAATCTGAAATTCTCCCACTCATGGGAAGTAAAGAAGGAATTATGCATATTTCGATGGCATATCTCAATGAAGGTGATGCGGTACTTATTCCTAATCCTGGCTATCCAACCTACAGCTCTGTTACAAAGCTAATGGGGGCAACGCCAATTTTTTATGATTTAAAATACGAATCGCAATGGCAACCAAATCTTGATGAATTATCAAAAATGGACTTGTCTAAAGTAAAACTCATGTGGGTGAATTATCCACATATGCCAACAGGAACAAAGGCATCAAAATTGCACTTATCTGCGTTGATTCAATTTGCGAAAGCACACAATATTTTATTGATTAATGACAATCCATATAGCTTTATTTTAAATGATAATCCAACAAGTATTTTCAATTTTGAGGGGGCCAAAGATGTTTGTTTAGAGCTAAATTCTTTGAGTAAAACGTTCAATATGGCGGGTTGGCGTGTGGGCATGCTTTCAGGTGCTGCACGTCACATAGAAAATGTCATTAAGGTAAAAAGTAATATGGATTCTGGAATGTTTTATGGTGTTCAAAAAGGAGCTGTAGAGGCACTTAAATCATCAACACAATGGTTTAAGGAGTTGAATGCTGTTTATGAAAAACGCCGACAACTTGTTTGGCAATTGGCCACGCAATTGGGTTGTGATTTTGATAAAAAAACATCAGGAATGTTTGTTTGGGCAAAACTTCCGCTAGGCATCGACTCAGAGGAATTTATTGATGAATTACTTTATAAGAAAAATATATTTATAGCTCCTGGAACTATTTTTGGTTCCAATGGAAATGGATATGTTCGTTTCTCTCTTTGCGCATCAGAAAAGTCTATTAATGAAGCCATAAAACGTACTGTATGAAAAATATATATGTCATAGGGGTTGGACTCATTGGAGGTAGTTTTGCTTTAGATTTAAAAGCTCTAAAACCTGATGTTGTTGTGTATGGAATAGATCATAATGAAGCGCATTTGACCACAGCATTAGAATTAGGATTGATAGATAAAAAGGCCATTTTGAATGATATTAAGAATGCCGATTTAGTAATTTTATCCATTCCTGTAAATGCGACATTAAAACTTCTTCCAACGCTTTTAGATCTTATTCCAAAACAAGGGATTGTTGTTGATATGGGTTCTACAAAAGAGGCTATATGCAAGGTTGTAGATGACCATCCGAAACGATCACAGTTTTTGGCCAATCATCCTATTGCAGGAACAGAATTTTCTGGACCAACAGCGGCACATGTGGGGTTATTCAAAAACAAAACTAATATCATTTGTGATATTGAAAAAACAGACACAGAACGTTCAAAAAAGGTGATTTCAATTTTTGAATCTATTGGGATGCGTATTCGACATATGAACGCAAAAGATCATGACAAACACATTGCCTATGTGTCTCACCTGTCTCACATTAGCTCATTCATGCTTGGGAAAACCGTTATTGACAAAGAGAAAAACGAAAGCAATATTTTTGATATGGCTGGTAGTGGATTTGAGTCTACAGTACGGCTAGCAAAAAGTTCACCAGAGATGTGGACCCCAATTTTTGAACAAAATAAAACTAATGTTATTGAAACATTAGACGAGTATATTCAAAATTTGACACACTTCAAAAAATTAATGGAGTCCGAAGATTTTGAAGCTATTCGAAACGAAATGAAAAACACAAATTATATAAAAACAATACTTAAAGGAATTTCTTAAACCAAAACCACTATGGAAAATAGTAAACAACTTAGAACATGGTTAGATGATTTAAAATTAGATCATCCACTAGTCATTGCAGGGCCATGCAGTGCAGAAACAGAAGAGCAAGTTTTAAAAATTGCTCACGAACTTAAAGACTCAGATGTTAGTTATTACAGAGCAGGGATTTGGAAACCTCGAACTCGCCCAGGTAATTTTGAAGGCGTTGGTGCTTTGGGTCTCAAATGGCTTCAAAAAGTAAAAGCCGAAACAGGACTAAAAACAGCAACAGAAGTAGCCAATAGAGCACATGTAGAGTTGGCACTAGAACATGATATCGACTTACTTTGGATTGGTGCACGCTCAACAGTAAGTCCGTTTATTGTCCAAGAAATTGCAGATGCATTGGAGGGGACCGATAAAATTGTTTTGATTAAAAATCCTGTTAATCCAGACCTTGCATTATGGCTTGGTGCTGTAGAACGATTGGCTTCGGCAAATATTAAAAAATTAGGAGTCATTCATAGAGGGTTTTCAACTTATGAAAAATCAAAATATAGAAACAACCCAGAATGGCAATTGGCCATTGAGTTACAAACGAAATTTCCAGACCTACCACTAATCAATGACCCTTCGCACATTACGGGAAGGCGTGATATGGTTTTTGATGTATGTCAAACAGCTTTGGATTTAAATTTTGATGGTCTAATGATTGAAACTCATTTTGACCCCGATAATGCATGGAGTGATGCGGCACAACAAATTACACCAAGCACACTTATTCAGTACACTAAAGATTTAAAAATCCGTAATGAAAGTATTACAGAAGCAGATTATAATAGTGAGCTTCAAAAATTACGTGCACAAATTGATGTCGCAGACAATCAACTTTTAGAAACATTAGGGAAAAGAATGAAAGTTGCAGAAGCTATTGGGGCTCTAAAAAAAGAGAAAAATGTTGCCGTTTTACAAAGCAAACGTTGGAACGAAATTCTAGGTAAAATGGTTCTTGAAGGGGAGCAGCATAGTCTAAGTGAGGAGTTTATCCTGAAACTTTTTAAGGCCATTCATCAAGAATCCATCAATCATCAAAAACAAATTTTGAAAGGATAAAAAAAGGGTGCAACTGCACCCTTTTTTAGTGGGTATAATTTTGAACACTAAATGGTGTAAAAAGAAATTTGTTTCTTTGTGTTTCCAAAGATGTTTAATATATGACAGGAACGGTTTATAAATCGACAGGTAGTTGGTACACTGTCAAAGCTTTGAATGGTGCTTTTTACGAGTGCCGTATCAAAGGGAAATTCCGTATGCAAGGTATTAAAAGCACAAATCCTATTGCAGTGGGTGATGTTGTTGATTTTGATTTAGAAACGAGTAATAATAAAGAGACCGGTGTCATTAAAACTATTCATACACGAAAAAATTATATTGTCAGAAAATCTGTAAATCTTTCCAAACAAACACATATAATTGCGAGTAATATTGATCAGGTCTTTTTGTTGGTTACCATCGACAACCCACCAACATTTACAAGTTTTATAGATCGTTTTTTGGTCACTGCTGAAGCTTATGGAATTAAAACCATTTTGTTGTTTAACAAAATGGATACTTACGATAGTGATACTAAATCTATCGTAGAAAATTTGATTCAAATTTATACTAAAATTGGATACGATTGTCTTAAAATATCTGCCAAATTGAGTGAAAATTTAGAAGCTGTAAAATTAAAAATGAATGGAAAAATTAGTATGTTTTCTGGACATTCTGGAGTAGGAAAATCGACACTTGTAAACACCATCGAACCTCAACTGAATTTAAAGACCAAAGCCATTTCTGAGCAACATCAACAAGGTCAACATACAACTACTTTTGCGGAAATGTTTGATTTAAGTTTTGACGCTAGGATTATTGACACCCCTGGGATTAAAGGATTTGGTGTTGTAGACATGGAGCCAGCAGAATTGGATCATTATTTTCCAGAGTTATTTGCCATAAAAACGCATTGTAAGTTTCACAATTGTCTTCATTTACATGAGCCAAAATGTGCTGTAAAAACAGCTGTTGATTCAGGCGAAATAGCGTCATCGCGCTACAAATCGTATCTGCAAATTCTACAAGGCGAAGAGGCTAATTATCGAACCGATTCATACGATACAGCATGAGAGCAGTGATTCAAAAAGTTACAAGAGCAAGTGTAACTATTAATAATAAAATTGAAGGTCAAATTGCATTAGGGGTTCTTATTTTTTTAGGTATTGTTGCTGAAGACACCTTAGAGGATATAAAATGGTTGAGTAAAAAAATTTCAAACCTTAGGATATTTAGTGACGAAAATGACGTGATGAATTTATCTTTAATCGACCAAAATTTTGAGGCACTAGTTATTAGCCAATTTACGTTACATGCACAAACTAAAAAAGGCAATCGGCCTAGTTATATAAGAGCTGCACGACCAGAAATTGCAATACCATTGTATGAGGAGTTTATCCGTCAATTACAACAAGATTTAGGCAAGGAAGTTCAGTCGGGGGTTTTTGGTGCAAACATGGAAATAGACCTTTTAAATGATGGCCCAGTTACTATTATCATTGATACAAAAAACCGTGAATAATTCTTAGTTAATTTAAGACGATATTATTTGATATAAAAAGGACATTAACTACTTTAGTTCTTTGTAAAATAGAAAGTTATGAATCTTCAAAACGCACAAGAAACAGTTGACCAATGGATTAAAACTCATGGGGTACGCTATTTTAATGAACTCACCAATATGGCACAACTTACAGAGGAAGTAGGGGAGGTAGCTCGTATTATTGCACGCCGTTATGGAGAGCAAAGCGAAAAGGAATCTGATAAGAACAAAGATTTAGGTGAGGAATTGGCCGATGTTATTTTTGTGGTGCTTTGTTTGGCAAATCAAACGGGGGTAGATTTACAAGCCGCTTTTAACAAAAATCTAGATCTAAAGACAAAACGAGACCATAACCGTCATCATTCCAATCAAAAATTAAAATAGAAGTGCAGATTCAACTGAAAAAATCCAAGATTAATTCATTTTCTGAATTGAAAATAACAGGTTCTAAAAGTGAATCGAACAGAGTTTTATTGCTTCAAGCACTATTTGAAGGATTAGAAATAAAAAACGTATCCAATTCTGATGACAGTCAATTGATGCAAAAAGCTCTAAAATCAAACTCTTCGGTTGTAGATATTCATCATGCAGGAACAGCAATGCGTTTTTTGACTGCATATTATGCAACACGCTTGGGAAAAACAACAACACTAACAGGTTCTTCGCGAATGCAAGAACGCCCAATTAAAATTTTAGTAGATGCATTGAACACTTTAGGAGCCTCAATTTCCTATACCAAAAATGATGGTTATCCACCCTTATTGATAGAAGGCAAAACGCTTACAAAAAGCAACGTACAGATGAAAGCCAATGTTAGCAGTCAGTATATTTCTGCTTTACTACTCATTGCACCAACATTAGAAAATGGATTAACACTTCATTTGGAGGGAGAAATTACCTCTACACCATACATAAAAATGACACTTTCGTTGCTCAATGAATTGGGTGTTCAAACAAGTTTTGAAACCAATACCATTACGGTATTTCCATTTCGTCAATTAACTTCAAAAACTTTTGTTGTAGAATCAGATTGGTCTTCAGCATCTTACTTTTACAGTATTGTTGCGCTTAGTCCAGTGGGCACTCAAATTGCTATTTCAGAATATAAGTCCACAAGTTTACAGGGTGATGCAATACTTCAAAAAATTTATAAAGATTTGGGTGTAGAAAGTACATTTAATGGAACTACGCTCATTTTAAAAAGAATTGAAACCTCATTTCCAAATTGCTTATCTATCGATTTATCAAATGCTCCAGACATAGCACAAACTATTGCTATAACATGTTTAGGATTGAAAATAGATTGTGATTTGACGGGGTTACACACTCTAAAGATTAAAGAAACAGACAGGTTGGTGGCCCTTCAAAATGAAATTCAAAAATTAGGAACAACCATAACTATTACAAATAAAAGCTTACAACTGAAATCGCCATTGAATTTAAATTCAGATGTTGTGATTAGCACCTATAACGATCATCGAATGGCTATGGCATTTGCACCACTTGCCCTAAAAACACCACTTTTTATTGATGATGCAGAGGTGGTTTCAAAATCATATCCTGACTTTTGGAATGATCTTAAAGCTATTGGATTTACAATAGAGTAATTAAAAATAAACTCCTATTTACTTGACAACGCCTATTTTGTGATTGTATATTTGCAACTTGAAAAAATAAAAACAAATGAAACTATCCCATTTTAACTTTAATTTACCAGATCACCTTCTAGCAGAATATCCTTCGGAGCACAGAGACGAGGCACGTTTAATGGTATTGAACAGAGAAAAACAAACCATTGAGCATAAGTACTTCAAAGATCTTATTGACTACTTCGATGAAGATGATGTTATGATTTTAAATAATACCAAAGTATTTCCAGCAAGGCTTTTTGGTAATAAAGAAAAAACAGGTGCTCGCATTGAAGTTTTTTTATTAAGAGAACTTAATTCAGAACAACGTCTTTGGGATGTTTTAGTCGATCCAGCTCGAAAAATCCGTATTGGCAATAAGCTTTATTTTGGTGACGATGAAAGTCTAGTTGCAGAGGTTATTGACAATACCACCTCAAGAGGAAGAACTCTTAGATTTTTATTTGATGGATCTTATGAAGAATTTAGAAGAAAATTAACGGAATTAGGTCAAACACCTCTTCCAAAATATATTCGTAGAGAAGTTGAGCCAGAAGATGAAGAACGCTACCAAACAATTTATGCTAAAAATGAAGGGGCAGTAGCAGCACCAACAGCTGGCCTACACTTTTCAAAGCATTTGTTGAAACGCCTTGAAATCAAAGGAATAAACTTTGCTGAACTCACACTCCACGTTGGATTAGGGACATTTAATCCTGTTGAGGTAGAAGACCTTTCTAAACACAAAATGGATAGTGAAGAAATTATTATTGACAGTAATGCCACACAAACTATCAATACTGCGTTAAAAGATAAAAGACGAATTTGTGCTGTAGGAACAACCGTTATGCGTTCTATAGAAAGTTCTGTATCTTCTAGTGGCACACTTAATGAATTTAGTGGCTGGACCAATAAATTTATTTTTCCACCATATGATTTTTCAATTGCCAATTGTATGATCACTAATTTCCATACGCCAAAGTCTACATTACTTATGATGACTTCTGCATTTGGAGGTTACGATTTTGTAATGAAAGCCTATAAAGAAGCTGTAAAAGAAGAATATAAATTCTACAGCTATGGCGATGCCATGCTTATTCTATAAAACCAATTAAGCCTCCTTGGAGGCTTTTTTTATCTTTATAATTGTATTCAATTGAGTCAAACAAAACAAGACATACGTGCACTTTCAAAAGAGCAATTGATGGCATTTTTTACTGCTCATGGCGATAAAGCCTTTAGAGGGAAACAAGTCTATGAGTGGCTGTGGAAAAAAGGGGTGCATCAATTTGACGATATGACCAATTTATCTCTTGAAACTCGACAATTGTTGAGCGATGCTTTCAGTATAAACCATATTGAAGTAGATACTATGCAACGAAGCTCCGATGGAACCCTAAAGAATGCCATTCGTTTGCATGATGGTCTTGTTGTAGAATCTGTACTTATTCCTACTCCAAAGAGAACAACAGCCTGTGTATCTTCTCAAGTGGGGTGTAGTCTAGACTGTAAGTTTTGTGCTACATCAAGGTTAAAGCGTATGCGTAATTTAAACCCCGATGAAATTTATGACCAAGTTGTAGCCATTGACAAACAAAGCCGTCTATATCATGACAGAAAGCTCACTAATATTGTTTTTATGGGCATGGGTGAACCTCTAATGAATTACAATAATGTTTTAAAAGCAATAGATAAAATCACTTCTGATGAGGGACTAGGAATGTCTCCAAAACGCATTGTAGTATCGACTTCTGGAGTTCCAAAAATGATAAAAAAAATGGCAGAGGATGGGGTCAAATTTAATTTAGCTGTATCATTACATTCTGCAAGAGATGAGGTTCGAACTCAAATTATGCCTTTTAATGAAACATTTCCTCTGAAGGATCTTCGTGAGGCTTTACAATTTTGGTACGCCAAAACAAAACGTCAAATTACTTATGAATATGTTGTTTGGGAGGGCATCAACGATACTTTAGAAGATATTGAAGCCCTTATTGACTTCTGTAAATTTGCACCAAGTAAAGTTAATATTATTGAATATAACCCTATTGATGATGGGGAATTTAAGCAAGCAAAATCCTCAATCATAGAACGTTATGTTTCAATGCTTGAAGCAAATAATATTACGGTAACTGTTCGAAGATCTCGAGGCAAAGACATTGACGCAGCTTGTGGTCAACTGGCCAATAAGTCCTAAAATCAAGGCGCTGGATTTGGAATCTTAGCATGAATTTCATTAATTCTAGCTAATGTGTCTTCGCTTAATTTTGTTTCTATACTATTAATATTTTCTTCAAGTTGTTCCAAATTTGTTGCTCCAATGATATTACTAGTTACAAATGGGCGTTGATTTACAAAGGCCAACGACAGTGTTGTTAGTGATATCCCAATGTCATTTGCTAAGTCCAAATACTGTTTTGTAGCCTCAGTTGATTGTGCACTACTATAACGAGCAAATCTTGGAAACAAATTCAGTCGTGCATTATCAGCAGCAGTGCCTTTGATATATTTTCCAGAAAGCACCCCAAAAGCCAATGGCGAATAGGCCAAAAGACCAATATTTTCTCGAAGAGATATTTCTGCTAAGTCGCCTTCAAATACACGATTCAATAGAGAATAAGCATTTTGAATGGTGCTAATTTTGGGTAAATTATCTTTTCGAACTTCTTCGGCATAACGCATAGTACCCCAGCCTTTTTCGTTGGAAAGTCCATAAGCTCTAATTTTTCCTGCTTTTACAAGATTATTTAGTTCATGTAATACTTCATTGAAATTATCCAACCATGGGTCGTTTGGACTAGGTTTAAAATCCCTTACCCCAAAGGTGTTGGTGTGTCGTTCTGGCCAATGCAATTGGTATAAATCAATGTAGTCTGTTTGTAATCTTTGGAGTTCTAGCTCAATAGCTTCTTGGATTGATGTGCCTCCAAATCCTGTAGTTCTAATATGTGCAGTATAGTCTCCAGGACCAGCAATTTTACTTGCAAGAATTACTTTGTCTCTATTATTACTCTTTTTTAGCCAATTTCCAATAATCTTACTCGTTTGTCCTTGAGTCTTTTTTGTAGCTGGAACAGGATATAGCTCTGCTGTATCAAAGAAATTGACACCACACTCCAAAGCATAATCCATCTGACTAAAACCTTCAGCTTCTGTATTTTGGTTGCCCCAAGTCATTGTACCAAGGCAAATTTTACTCACTTTAATGTTGGTATTTGGAAGTGATGTATATTCCATTAATTAGTATTTAAAAGTTTAGAAATTTCATCAAGTTTTGGAGTCAAAACAACTTCAATACGTCTGTTTTTTGCTTTTCCTTCGGTTGTTTCATTTGTTGCAATTGGCGCATATTCACTACGACCAGCGGCGGTTAAATTTTCAAGATTAATTGCATCATTTTCACTTAAAATTGCAATAATAGAAGTTGCACGCTTAGTGGATAAATCCCAGTTTCCAGAAATTTGGCCACCATTAGAAAAGGGAACATTGTCGGTGTGTCCTTCAATTAAAACAGCAATGTCTGGATTTTCACCAAGAACTTTTCCAAGTTGTACAATCGCTTTTCGTCCATCAGATCCTACAGACCAACTTCCAGATTTAAAAAGAAGTTTATTTTCCATAGACACATAAACTTTCCCGTTGCGTTGTTCAACAGTAAGTCCTTTGCCTTCAAAAGCAGTAAGTGCACTAGAAATAGCATTTTTTAAATCGGTCATTGCTTGATCTTTTGCCGCTATCAATGCTTCTAATTCTGCAATGCGCTGCGAACGTTCTTGCATATCTGCTTCAAGTCGCATCAACCGATCATTTTCTGCAGCTAATGCTTGTTCTTTTGCCTCAAGTTGAGCAAGAAGTTCTCTGTTTTTTTGTGCATTTTCTTCTATCGACTTTGAGCTGTTTTGCTCCAATGCAGAATATGCAGCATCTAAATTTTCATATTTTTTTTGAAGTGCCTCAACTTCTTGAGCCAACTGATTGCGCTCGGTTTGTACGTCATCAAAAGCTTCTTGAAGTGTCTTCAGTTGTTCTTCGAGTTCTTTTTTCTGGAGAATTTCTTGATCATTATTCCCAGACAATTCATCATAATCTGATTTTAGTGTATTGTATTTTCCTTCTAGTTCTTTATACAACTTTGAAGATACACAAGATGTGGTTGTAAGTGCAAATACGGATAAAAGAATAAAGTGTTTAAACATGATTTTTATTTTTATTGTTTTAATTCTAATAGTACTGGACAGTGATCGCTATGTACTGCTTCTGAAAGTATAACGGCTCTTTTAATATTTTCTTTTAAAGGGGTTGAAACTAATGTATAATCTAAACGCCACCCTTTATTATTGGCACGAGCATTAGCTCTGTAGCTCCACCAACTGTATTGGTGCGGTGCTTTATTTAGATGTCTAAAGGCATCAACAAATCCACTTTTTAAAAAATTACTCATCCATGCACGTTCTTCAGGTAAAAAACCTGAAACATTTTTGTTTCGAACAGGATCGTGTATGTCGATGGCCTCATGACAAATGTTATAATCCCCACAAATAATCAAATTTGGAACTTCTTTTTTTAATTCATCAATGTAGGATTTAAACAAATCCATATATTCAAACTTGTGTTCCAAACGTTGAATATTAGTTCCAGATGGAAGGTATAAACTCATTACAGAAACATTAGAAAAGTCTGCACGAATGTTTCGGCCTTCAAAATCCATGGATTCAATTCCAGTTCCGAAAACTATATTTTTGGGTTTTGTTTTGGATAAAATAGCCACACCGCTGTAGCCTTTTTTTTGAGCGCTAAACCAATAAGTATAAGGATAGCCAGCAGCTTCAAATTGACTTAGGTCTAGTTGATCTTCTTGGGCTTTAATTTCTTGTAAACAAATCACATCTGGATTGGCAGCAACTAGCCAATCCAAAAACCCCTTTTTAAGTGCAGCTCGAATTCCATTGACATTATATGAAACAATTTTCATAGAGTAAATTGAATATTTTAGCTAAAATAATTAAAGCCTTACTTTTACACTAAATAATTTTAGAGTTTTATTGAAAAGTATCAACAAAATATTTTCGTTTTTTTATAGTTAAAACTAAGTATGCACAGGTTTTTGATTTCTGTAATTTTATTTTCATCATCTTATGTTTTGGCACAAGACTCAAAGCGTTTGTACCAAACTAAAAAAATGGCGACAAATAAAACCATTGTTTTAGACAGTCTGAGCATTAATCCTTCCTTTTTTAAAATTGTGGATTCCAATGGAGTTTCTGTTGATACAGCTTCTTATTATATGGATTTTAAAAAAGCAGTTTTAAACTTTAAAAATACGCTTCCACTAACAGATTCAATTGAAGTAACCTATTTAAAATATCCTGAATTTTTAACCAAAACCTACAAGCAAATTGACACTTCAGTTATTGTGAATTCAACGGGGACTTTGGACAAATTGTATCAAATATCAGAATCTAACACTGCACAAGAAGTTGTTCCTTTTGATGGCCTAACAACTTCTGGTAGTATTTCAAGAGGTGTAACTATTGGTAACAATCAAAATTCTGTTTTAAATAGTGAGTTAGATTTACAAATTAGTGGAAAAATTAGTGAAAAAGTAACACTTAGAGCATCTATTCAAGATGCCAATATTCCTCTACAACAGAGTGGGTATTCTCAACGTTTAGATGAGTTTGATCAGGTGTTTATTGAAGCTTTTACAGATCAGTGGGCCTTACGAGCTGGAGATATAGATTTGGAAAACTATCGCTCTTATTTTGCCGAATTTTCAAAACGAGTGCAAGGACTTTCTGTTAGTTCTGTTTTTAAACACAATACATCAAAAACAACAGCCTATGCTTCTGGAGCATTGGTGCGAGGACAGTTTATTACAAGTCAATTTACTGCTCAAGAGGGTAATCAAGGGCCATATAAACTTAAAGGGCAAAATAATGAATTGTTTGTATTGGTTGTTTCTGGAAGTGAAACCGTATATGTCAATGGCATTGCTTTGGAACGTGGAGCGACTAAAGATTATATCATTGACTATAATGCTGGGGAAATCATTTTTAACCCAACATATCCTATTACTTCCGAAATGCGAATTACTGTTGATTATCAGTACAGCGAACGCAACTACACAAGATTTGTAGGTTATGCAGCCGCTGAATTTGATTCAGAAAAATTAAAATTTGGGGTATCATTTTACAATGAAAATGATTTGAAAAATCAGCCATTACAACAAAATTTAAATGCCAATCAGGCTGAAATATTGTCCAATGCGGGTGATGATACTTCACTTATGACTGCGCCGTCTGCAACTCCAGCAGAGTTTAGTGAAAACAGAATTTTATATAAAAAAGAAATTATTGATGGCGAAGAAGTCTTTGTGTTTTCTAACAATTCAGAAGACAGTCTATATCAAGTTAATTTTTTGTTTGTAGGAGAACAACAAGGAAATTATACGTTATCAAATTCAACGGCAATTTCAAATATTTATAGCTATGTATCGCCCATTTCTGGTCAAATGCAAGGAAGCTATGAGCCTATTGTACAACTTGTTGCACCAGTCAAACTTCAACTTGCAGTTTTAAACGGGGCATATATTCCAAATGAAAAAACGACTGTAGACTTTGAGTTGGCAGCAAGTCAAAATGATCTTAATACATTTTCGGGTATTTCAGACGATGACAATGATGGTTTTGCAGCACGACTGGCTGTAAAACAACATATTCTTAAATCTAATAAATGGAACATAAAAATGGATTACGAAATGGATTATATTCATAAAGATTTTAGGAATTTACAAGGACTCTATAATCCAGAGTTTAATAGAGATTGGAATTTGGAACGATCATCAAGAAATCAAGTTGTTTCAGATTTTGGCGATCAGCTTTTTATGAACGCTGGAGTTTCTTTTTATCATATAGATTCAAATCAAATTAGTTATCAATATCAGCATCTGAATTTTTCTAAGGAATTTAATGGGAATCGCCATATTTTAAATTCAAATATACGTCTGAAGAATTTTGAATTTCGAACAAATTCTAGTGTTCTAAATACAAATGGCGCGCAATCAAAGTCCACTTTTTTTCGTTCTTTCTCTCAACTCAAATACGATGTTGGTGTATTTTGGCCAGGCGTTAAATTTTCTACAGAACAAAATAAAATCACTAAACTTCCATCAGAAGATTTAGACCTTCAAAGTCAAAAATTTAGCGCCTACGAAACGTTTATAGGCGTTGGAGATTCAACCAAAGTTTTTATGAAAGTAGGGTATATCAAACGTCATAATGATAGTGTGCAAAATAACACTTTGAGACGTGTTAACACCTCTGACACCTACTATGCTAATACTCAAATTATTCGAAATGAAACTTCTAATTTGAGTTTATATGCAAATTATAGAGTTTTTAAGCCTGAAGATGAAAATAAATTAATTCAAAAAATACTTAATTCAAGATTGTTTTATGATCAAAAGTTGGCCAAAAATCTAGTCCAGTGGCAAAGTGTTTATGAAACAAGCTCAGGGCAACTCCCACAACAAGATTTTACTTACGTAGAGGTTGAGCCAGGACAAGGAAGTTTTGTGTGGTTGGATTATAATGGCAATGGTATTCAGGAACTTGAAGAATTTGAAGTTGCACAATTTCAAGATCAAGCAACGTATATTCGAGTGCTTTTGCCAAATCAAGTTTATATTCGAACACATCAGAACCGTTTAAGTCAATCGCTTACAATTGATCCTATTCAATGGAGTGGATCTTCCAATAAAGCAAAACGTTTTTGGTCTCATTTTTATAATCAAACCACATTTTTAATCGATAGAAAACAAAGAAACACTGGTCAAGATATCAATTTAAATCCATTTCAGTCCAACCCAGAAAATCAACTAGCCTTGCAGTCCAATTTTCGAAATCAATTATTTTTTAATAGAGGCAAACAACACTACACAGTGTCCTATAGTTTTTCGGGTTCAGAGTTGAAAAATGTTTTATCGTTTGGCTCTATTGCCCAAAAAAGCTATGCACATCAATTGAATTTTACGCATAAAATCCAGAAACAATGGCTTTTAAATTTTCAATTTAATTTTGATAATAATAAATCTGAAAGTGAAAATTATTCTTCTAAAAATTTTGAATTAGATCAAATTTTAATGAATCCAAAGATTTCATATTTATTAGACGACAATAAATGTTTTGATGTTTTTTATCAGTTTCAACAAAAAGAAAATTTAATTAATGATAATGAACATTTGAAACAACATAAACTTGGAGTTTCTGCTGTTATGAATCAAAATACGAGTTCTTCCATTTCTGCAGAGTTTAACTATTTTTCAAATGCTTTTGAGGGTAATGCAAATACCCCTGTGGCCTACCAAATGATGGAAGGTTTACAGCCTGGAACAAATTTTACTTGGTCATTAATTGCACAAAAAAAACTCACTAAGTTTTTGGATTTGAATCTAAATTATTTTGGCAGAAAAACTGAAACTAGCCGAACAATTCATACTGGAACAGTGCAATTGAAAGCTTATTTTTAATATATGATGGTATGATTTTTGATAATTATTTTATCTAAATCTTACAGATCATGAAGCACTTATTATCAATTTTTTTTATTTCTCTTTCAATTCAATTTTTTCCCGCTCAAACTCAATCACAATCTTCAAATGTTGTTTTTGATAGTCGCCATGAAATTAAACTGGAGGCTATAAAATTATTAGCCGTTCCTGTTATTGAATTAAATTATGAATACATCAAGGATGTGAATCAAGGCTTAGGAGCTATTTTATTATTAAATCTTGATAAAGAAAAATTTAATGAAAAATTTTCTCTCACACCATATTTCAGGTTTTATTTTAACACCAATCAGGAATATGGTGCTAAAGGATTTTTTGTTAAAGCATTTTCTTCATTTTATTCTGGGCATGATATAGAATTATTTTCTTCAGACCAAAAAGAGAATTATTTTGATATCGCATTAGGCTTTGGTGCAGGTCAAAAACTAATCAACAAATCAGGGTTTGTATTTGAATATTATATAGGTATTGGTCGAAATCTTCTAGGAAATTCGAATGAAACATTTTTGGGAAAATTAGGTGTAAATCTAGGCTATCGCTTCTAAACAATTCATTTATCTTCTTAAAGTAAAATGGGATCTGAATTCTTTTTTAATTCCATTTTCATCATAATATGTAACCAAAAACCAGTAGTCACTTGTTGGCATAAGGTTGTTGTTGTAAGTCCCATTCCAGCCAGAGCCAGTAGTTTTAAATTGTTTTAGAAGTTTTCCAAATCGATCAAATATTGAAACTAAACCTGCATTGTTTCTAAGGCATTTTATATTCCAAAAATCGTTAAACCCATCACCATTGGGGGTAAAAAACTTGGGATAAGATAGAATAGTAACCGTAGATTCAGGTTCATTACTACAGCCTTCTGCATCTCTAACTTTAACAATATGATCTTGACACCCCACTACGTTTTGAAACATAGAACTTGTTTGCCAATTTCCTCCATCTAATTGATATTCATAATTACCACTTCCACCGGTTACTGTAACTTCAATAATTTGGTTGCTATTGAAAGGTTCCGAGGTATTTTCAGTTGTAATCGCTAAGGTGTTTATTGGGTTAACTTCAATTATTTCTGTAGTCGGATTTGCACATTGTCCAGGATCTGGAGTGAATGTGTATGTTGTCGTCGCTAAGCTATTAATTGCAGGGCTCCAAGTTCCAGTAATTCCTTCTTGAGAAAAATTTGGCAATGGAGGAATAGTTTGTCCAATACAAATATCATCTATTTGAAATGTTGGTGTTATTTGTTGCAATACTATAATTTCTAATGTTGTATTTTCTACACAATTTCCACTATTTGGTGTAAAAGTATATGTGGTGGTGGTTGTATTGTCAATTGTAGCTGGAATCCATGTTCCATTTATTCCATTATTAGATGTTGTTGGTAAAGGTCCAATAGCATCGCCAAAGCATATTGGATCTATTGGCGTAAATGTAGGTGTAACAGTTGGAATAATATCTACAGTAAGGGTTGTTCCAGAAGCACACTGTCCGGCATCAGGAGTAAAGGTGTATGTCGTTGTTATATTGGGGTCAAAAGCTGGGCTCCAAGTTCCAGTGAAGCCTTCATTTGATGCCGTTGGTAGCACTATATTTGTGCCTTCACATACAGGAGTAATTGAATTAAATGTTGATGTTGTTTCAGGAATTATACCAATCGTCATAGTGGTTTGATCAGCACATTGATTAGGGTCTGGCGTGAATGTATATAACGTTGTAGTTATTGGGTCAAAAGCTGGGCTCCAAGTTCCTGTTATACCGTTGTTTGATGTTGTAGGAATGGTTAAACTCGTACCAAAACACACATCAGCTATTGCTGTAAAATCTGGTGTTATAAGCGGTGTAATTCCTATGGTCATCTCTGCTGTTGTAGCACATTGTCCAGTATCAGGAGTAAAGGTGTATGTTGTTGTGGCATTGGGGTTAAAAGCTGGGCTCCAAGTTCCTGTAATACCATCGTTTGACGATGTTGGAAGTGTAATGTTTGTTCCAATACACACATCAGCTATTGCTGTAAAATCTGGTGTTGTAAGCGGTGTAATTCCTATGGTCATGTCTGCTGTAGAGGCACATTGTCCAGCATCTGGAGTAAAGGTGTATGTTGTTGTTGAATTGGGGTTAAAAGCTGGACTCCAAGTTCCTGTTATACCATTGTTTGATATTGTAGGAATGGTCAAACTCGTACCAATACACACATCAGCTATTGCTGTAAAATCTGGTGTTGTAAGCGGTGTAATTCCTATGGTCATATCTGCTGTAGAAGCACATTGTCCAACATCTGGAGTAAAGGTGTATGTTGTTGTTGTATTGGGGTTAAAAGTTGGACTCCAAGTTCCTGTTATACCGTTGTTTGATGTTGTAGGAATGGTTAAACTCGTACCAAAACACACATCAGCAATTGGCGTAAAAACTGTTGTAGTTTCCGCTAAAACTATAATTTCTAAATCACTTGAATTAGCACACTGTCCAGCATCTGGAGTAAAGGTGTATGTTGTTGTTGTATTGGAGTCAAAAGCTGGACTCCAAGTTCCTGTAACTCCGTTAGTATCGGACGTTGGAAGTGGATTTGGATCGCCAATACATATTGGTGAAATAGGGTTAAAAACGGTGGGATCTTTTGGGGTTACTATTATTTCAACACTTTCTGTTATGGCATCACCGCATTCATCTTCAATAGTTACGGTGTAAGTTGTTGTTGTTGACGGAGAAATAATTGGATTTGCAATACTTATATCGCTAACTCCTGTACTTGGTGACCAAGTATAGGTGTCACCACTCGGTATTTCAGCATCTACTTGAACAGATTCCCCTTCACATATGGTTTGATCTTGTAACACAAAGTTGTCTATAAAAGAAATTCTATTAAAGCAAACTTGATGAAGATTTGAAAGACCTCCAGTTGAACCTACAAATCCAAAAAACACTGAACTATCTCCACCAAAAATTGTATTTTCTATATCTTGAATTAGAGTCAAACGCAATTCACAATCGAAAAATACTTCAAAAGTTTGTGTTGCAGCTGTCCATACAATTTTAACATTATGATCTACACCATCTTCTATATTGATTAAGGTACTTGTTGGTTGAACAGGTCCAGCTAAATTTGTTGATGCTGTATGTACAGGGTTACCGTTAGAGACAATTGCAATATGATCGTCATATGGATCGTTGTTGTCTGCATCATTCCAATAAGTGTCAAATTCAACTATCAGAGAATTCGAAATTCCTGCATAACCCAAACCACCTCCAATACCACCAATGTCTGCTGTTGAAGTTGGTTTAAATACAAGAGCCATACCATCAGCACCGTTGAGGTCTTTTGTTCCAAAATTATTTTTGTAATATATGCTAAAATCGTTAGCAAAATCAATAGGATTATTATAAAACACACCACCAGCTTGATCCAATTGATCTGGAGTTATTTGAAAGCAATTGTTTCCTAGATCTTGGGCACTCCCTATAGTCTCTGCGTTCAACTGAGCATGGTTTTTTGTGGCATTAAATATTAAAAAAAAGCCTAATAAATATAAATGTATGTGTTTTTTCAAAGCTAAATCGTTTTCTTGAATGCGTATTAATTAGCCCTCAAAATAATCTATTTAACTGAATATCAGCTTAAAAAAAACAATACATTTGCTATACAACCTGTAGAACGTAATTTTTTTAAGAAACTTTAGAATTTGTTTTAAGCCTACAATTTTTGCAACCAATTTTTCATTGAAACATGATTTTCAATAAGAGACTTCAAATCTTTAATAGCTACTCTTTCTTGTGCCATGGAGTCTCTGTGTCGGACGGTAACCGTATTGTCTATTAAGGTTTCATGATCTACGGTTATACAAAATGGAGTTCCAATAGCATCTTGTCTTCTATATCGCCTTCCAACGGCATCTTTTTCATCGTAACTCACATGGAAATCCCATTGTAAATCTTTTAAAATTTCTTGGGCAATTTCTGGTAATCCATCTTTTTTTACAAGGGGTAAAATTGCCGCTTTAGTTGGAGCCAAAACTGCAGGTAGTTTAAGAACTGTTCGTGTAGAGTTATTTTCTAGAACTTCATTTTTTAAGCTATTAGAAAATACAGCCAAAAACATACGATCTAATCCAATTGAAGTTTCTAAAACATAGGGAACATAATTTTTATTTTCCTCAGGATCAAAGAATTGAAGTTTTTTTCCTGCATATTTTTCATGTTGACTAAGGTCAAAATCTGTTCTGGAATGAATGCCTTCAAGTTCTTTAAAACCAAAAGGAAATTTAAACTCAATATCGGCTGCCGCATCGGCATAATGTGCAAGTTTTTCGTGGTCGTGAAAACGGTAATTTTCTTCTCCCATTCCTAAAGAAAGATGCCAGTTCAAACGCTTTTCTTTCCAATGTTCATACCATTCCCCTTGTGTGCCTGGTTTGATAAAAAATTGCATTTCCATTTGTTCAAATTCGCGCATTCTAAAAATAAACTGACGCGCAACGATTTCATTTCTAAATGCTTTTCCTGTTTGCGCAATTCCAAAAGGAATTTTCATTCGTCCTGTTTTTTGAACATTTAAAAAATTCACAAATATTCCTTGTGCAGTCTCAGGGCGAAGATATAAATCCATTGCACTATCTGCTGAAGCGCCTAGTTTTGTACCAAACATGAGATTAAATTGTTTCACATCTGTCCAATTTCGGCTACCACTTATAGGGTCTGCAATTCCTAATTCCTCTATGAGTGCTTTTACATCTGCCAAATCTTCATTTTCTAATGATCTGGCCAGGCGTTTAAGAATCGTATCAATTTTTTCTTTGTACCCTAGAACTCGTGGATTTGTACTAATAAATTCATCTTCATTAAAAGTCTCACCAAAGCGTTTTTTAGCTTTTTTGACTTCTTTTTCAATTTTTTGTTCAATTTTAGCACAATATTCTTCAATAAGAACATCGGCTCTGTAGCGTTTTTTGGAATCTTTATTGTCTACCAATGGATCATTAAATGCATCAATATGCCCAGACGCTTTCCAAGTGGTTGGATGCATAAAAATTGCAGCATCGAGCCCTACTATATTGGTGTTCATTTGCACCATCGCTTTCCACCAGTATTCACGAATGTTCTTCTTTAATTCTGCACCGTTTTGGCCGTAATCGTACACAGCACTTAGGCCGTCATAAATCTCACTGCTTTGGAATACAAATCCATATTCTTTCGCATGAGAAATGACGTTTTTAAAATGATCTTCTTGGTTGTTCATGCCACAAAAATAGAAAACACAAAGAAATTAAGCGCTGAGAAATCAAAAAATATAAGATTATTTTTAATTTTACTTCGCCTTATATCTATGTATTGATAATGAACTATTTAGTTGATCTATTTTTTCCTCAATCCTGCTTTGCATGTTCAAAAACTTTGCATGACAATGAAATTGAGATTTGTACAGAATGCAGACATCATTTGCCATTAACAAATTACCATTTTCGAAAAGAGGAACCTATAAATCAGTTGTTTTTTGGGCGTCTTGAATTTAAAGCTGCTACAGCGTTATTTTTTTTCAAAAAAATGGCCGTGTACAGAAACTTCTGCATCAACTTAAATATAAAAACCAAGAATCACTTGGTACAACTTTAGGTACTTGGCTGGGATTGGAAATGAAATCTTCTATGCTTTTTGATACTGTTGATTTAGTTGTTCCTGTACCATCTCATAAAAAAAGAATGAAAAAACGTGGTTACAACCAGGTTCTTTCCTTTGCACAAGCAATTGCAAATGTACTTGAGGTTCCTTGTAACAATTTAGTTTTAATTAAAACAAAAAATACTAAATCTCAAGTTTTTCAAACAAAGGAACAGCGCTGGAAATCAGTTGTAAATAGTTTTAAAATTAACACAAATGAATTCATTTATAATAAACATATTTTGATTGTGGATGATTTAATTACAACAGGCTCAACTATTGAAGCATGTGCGAAAGTATTAATTGATGCAGAGGTCAAAAATCTTAGTTTGGCAACCATTGCAATTACATCATCTATGTTTCGATAAAATTAAAATAAGTTGTTTCTTTGTGGTCAATTAGGCGGTATGAAAAACACGATTTCAAATTTTATTCTCTCCATAACGATTAGTTTGGTTTTATTTCAATGTGCCAATCGTGGAACAGCTGAAGGTGGCCCAAAAGACGAAAGCCCACCCAAAATTACAAAGGAAGAACCAGCGAATTTTTCAACAAATTTTAAGGCAAATGAAATTCGAATTTATTTTGATGAATACATTAAGTTTAAAAACCTTCAAAAGCAACTTGTAGTTTCTCCACCAATGGATCCCACGCCGGAAATTACACCATTAAGTGCTGCTAGTAAGTATATTACAATCAAAATTTATGATACGCTTCAGCCCAATACTACTTATGCGATTAATTTTGGTGAAAGTATTATTGACAATAACGAAGGCAATCCTTTTCCTTTTTACAAATATGTTTTTTCTACAGGTTCTTACATCGACTCACTTTCTGTCAAAGGATTAGTTATAGAAGCCTTTGAAAGAGAAACTCCAGAATCTGTTTCAGTATTGCTACATGAAGTCGATAGTACCTACACAGATTCAATTGTATTTAAACAAAAACCAAAATATATAGGTATTACAGATAGTTTGTCAGAATTTTCAATTGATAATATCAAAGCCGGAAGTTATCTATTGACTGCCTTAAAAGAGGAAAACACTAATTATATTTATCAACCAAAAGATGATAAATTTGGATACAGAAGTCAATTTGTAACGGTGCCTTCAGATACGGCCTATGTTCTTAAATTATTCAATCAAGATCCTGAATTCAAATTTACTCGTGCCAGACAATTAGCAGAAAGCCGAATTGGCTTTGCTTATGAAGGGATTCCAGATAGTTTAAGTGTAAAACTGTTGTCTGATGTTCCAGATGATTTTTTATCTACAACTTCAAAGGAATTTGAAAAAGACACCTTAAATTTTTGGATGAATCCAAAACTTGATATTGATTCTTTACGTTTTCAGGTGACATATTTTTCTACAAAAGATACTGTTACTGTGCGTATGAAAAAAATGGAAAAGGATTCATTAACACTAAAAACAGTCAATTCTACACTAAAACCTGGAGACGATATGCTATTACGTTCAAGTATTCCTTTGGCATCTGTAGACATGTCAAAAACTTCAATAATTGATAAGGATTCAATAGCAATTGAAAGCCAATTTTCAATTGATGAAAACAACCGAACCTTAGCGAAGTTAAACTTTGATTTGACTGAAAATAACAATTATGATATTACTCTTTTTCCTGGTGCTTTAAAAGATTTTTATGGTACAGAAAATGACACACTACGCCTAAGAGCAGGCACAAAATTACTGTCCGATTATGGAAATATTCGTGTGAGTCTCCGCAATGCAAAGTATCCTATTATTCTTCAATTTGTAACCACAAATGGCGATATAAAAGAGGAAAAAATTGTTAGAGCACAAGGGCCTGTAGACTTTATAAATATTGACCCAGGGAAATATTTTCTTAGAGCTATTTTTGACACTAATGACAACGGCAAATATGATTCAGGAAACTTCCTAAAAAAGATACAACCAGAACGTGTCAGCTACGCTGAAGAACTTGTAGAAGTTCGTGCGTTTTGGGAAGAGTTTACAGAATTTATTTTGGAGGATTAACCTTTTAGGTTGGCTTTAATTAATTCTCTGTTCATTCGAGCAATGTTTTCTAATGAAATTCCTTTTGGACATTCCACTTCACAAGCACCTGTATTGGTGCAGTTTCCAAAGCCTTCCAAATCCATTTGAGCAACCATATTTTGAACTCTATCTGTGGCTTCCACTTGTCCTTGTGGCAACAATGCATATTGAGAAACTTTTGCACCAACAAACAACATTGCAGAAGAATTTTTACAAGTCGCAACACAAGCACCACAACCAATACACGTGGCGGCATCCATAGCCTCGTCTGCGGCGTGTTTTGAGATTGGAATAGCATTTCCGTCTTGAGTATTTCCAGAAGTGTTTACAGAAATAAAACCACCGGCGTGTTGAATGCGGTCAAAAGCAGAACGATCGACAATTAAGTCTTTGATTACTGGAAAAGAATTTGCTCTAAAAGGTTCTATAAAAATAGTATCACCATCTTTAAATTTACGCATGTGCAGTTGACATGTCGTTACTCTTCTGTCTGGGCCATGAGCTTCTCCATTAATGTATAAAGAGCAAGATCCACAAATACCTTCTCGACAATCATGATCGAAAGCTACAGGCTCTTCACCTGCTGTAATTAACTTTTGGTTGAGAACATCCAACATCTCTAGAAAAGACATATCAGGAGAAATGCCATCAATTGGATATTCAACTATTTTACCTTTATTTTTGGCATTTTTTTGACGCCATATTTTTAACGTTAATTTCATAGCAATTTTATTTATAGGAACGTTCTTTAACTTCTATATTTTCGTATAGTAATTCTTCTTTGTGCAATTGAGCATCTTTTGGTTCTCCTTTGTATTCCCATGCCGACACAAACTGAAATTCTTTTCTTCTTTGTGCTTCACCTTCTGCAGTTTGATATTCTTCTCTAAAATGTCCTCCGGCAGATTCTTCCCTAACTAAGGCATCTTTGGCAAACAATTCTCCAAGTTCTAAAAAGTCGGCAACCCGACCTGCTTTAGCCAATTCTTCATTAAACTCATCCGCATCGCCTGGAACAAGAACATCCTTGTAAAATTCTTTGCGAAGGGCAGAAATTTCTTCAATAGCCTCTTTAAGGTCTTTTTCATTTCTTGCCATTCCACATTTATTCCACATAATTTTTCCTAAGCGTTTATGGAAGTAATCTACAGGTTTTGTACCCTTGTTATTGATGAATTTATCAATTTGTTGACGTACATTTTTTTCTGCTTCTTCAAATTCTTTACTTTCTGTAGAAATTGGCCCTGTTCGGATATCATCAGAAAGATAATTTCCTATAGTATATGGCAATACAAAATAGCCATCGGCAAGACCTTGCATTAGAGCAGAAGCGCCGAGTCTATTGGCACCATGATCTGAAAAATTGGCTTCACCAATAGCATACAATCCTGGTACTGTAGTTTGCAAATTATAATCTACCCAAATACCACCCATGGTATAATGTACCGCTGGGTATATCATCATTGGGGTTTCATATGGATTCTCATCTACAATTTTTTCGTACATCTGAAATAAGTTTCCATATTTACTCTTAACGATTTCTTTTCCAAGAGATTTTACAAGATTTTCTTCATTTTCATTAAGTCCTTTAACGTGTGCTTGTTCTTTTCCATAACGAATAATAGCCGATGCAAAATCTAGGAAAACAGCTTCTCCTGTAGCATTGACCCCAAATCCAGCATCACAACGTTCTTTTGCAGCTCTTGACGCAACATCTCTTGGTACCAAATTTCCAAAGGCAGGATAACGACGTTCTAAGAAGTAATCACGATCTTCTTCAGCTATTGCTGTTGGTTTTAATGTTTTATTTTGAATGGCTTTGGCGTCTTCTAATTTTTTTGGAACCCAAATTCTTCCATCATTTCGAAGTGATTCGGACATGAGTGTCAATTTGGATTGATGATCTCCTGAAACTGGGATACATGTTGGGTGGATTTGAGTGTAACAAGGATTTGCAAAATAGGCCCCTCTTTTGTGTGCTTTCCATGCAGCTGTAACATTGCTACCCATTGCATTTGTAGAAAGGTAAAATACATTTCCATACCCACCAGAACCCAAAACTACAGCATGGCCAGAATGGCGTTCAATTTCTCCAGTAACAAGATTTCGAGTGATAATTCCACGTGCTTTTCCATCGATAATAACAACATCCAACATTTCGTGGCGGTTATACATTTTTATTTTTCCTCGTCCAATTTGGCGATTCATTGCAGAGTATGCACCTAATAAAAGCTGTTGTCCAGTTTGACCTTTTGCATAAAAAGTTCTAGATACCAAAACTCCACCAAAAGAGCGATTATCGAGTAATCCTCCATAATCTCTTGCGAATGGGACGCCTTGGGCTACACATTGGTCAATTATGTTTGTAGATACTTCTGCCAGTCTGTATACATTAGCTTCTCTAGAACGGTAATCTCCACCTTTTACGGTATCATAAAATAATCGGTATGTAGAATCGCCATCACCTTGGTAGTTTTTTGCAGCATTAATTCCTCCTTGAGCCGCAATTGAATGTGCTCGTCTTGGGGAATCTTGAAAACAGAATGCTTTGACGTTATAACCCAATTCAGCCAGTGTAGCGGCAGCAGAACCTCCCGCTAACCCTGTACCAACAACAATAACATCAATGTTTCTTTTGTTTGCTGGATTTACAAGATTGATATTATTTTTATGAGTCGTCCATTTATCAGAAAGTGGACCTTTTGGAATTTTCGAGTCTAAAGCCATAAGTATATGATTTAGTGTGAGTTATTAAAAAAGTGGAACAAAGCAATAACAATAAATCCAAGCGGAATAAGCACTGCATACGCTTTTCCAATATTATTGAGGCTTTTGGTGTATTTATTGTTTCCTCCAACAGATTGAAAGGCCGAATTGAAACCATGCAATAGGTGTAATGCCAAAAATATAAATCCTATACAATATAAAGTCACACGCCACAGAGGTACAAATTTGTGCTGCAATTCTTCAAAATAACGATAGTCGCTTCCATCGGCTAAGAGCCCAGAAGTATCACCTACAAAATATTTAACATTCAGCTCTGGAATCCAAAAATCTATAAAATGAATAACAAGGAAAATAAGAATAAATCCACCACTGTAAATCATATTTCTGCTCATCCATGTAGAGTTTGCGCTTCCATTATTTACCGCATAGCTTACACTTCTTGAAGCTCTGTTTTTAAATTCTAAAACAAATCCCATTACAAAATGAAAAACAACTCCAAAAATAAGAATGGGTTGAAGTACAAATTGCACTAGAGGATTGGTTCCCATAAAATGTGAAACCTCATTAAAAGCATCAGGATTAAATACAGATAAAATATTGATTGCAAAGTGTTGAAGGATGAAAAACATAAGGAAAAATGCAGAAAGTGCCATTGCTATTTTTCTCCCAATTGAAGACTTTAAAAATCCACTCATTTGATTAAATTTTTATAACTGAGCAAAGGTAACTCACAAGCCGTTCTTAGACAATAACATTTATCATAATTTTTGAAAATTTAGAACATTTATAAATAGAAATTACACGTTCGTTTGTTTTGCTTCATTTTTTTTTAAGATATAATCTAAAATATTTACATTTGAAAAAATACATGAATATGAAATACCTACCGATTAATTCCAAATTATTTACAAAAAACAGAGCAAAATTTGTTGCTCAAATGATTTCCAATTCTATTGCTGTATTCAATTCCAACGATATTTTTAGCACGGGAGCAGATAGCACTTTACCATTTCATCAACACCGTAATATTTTTTATTTGAGTGGTGTTGATCAGGAAGAAAGTATATTAGTACTTTTTCCAGATGCAAAAAATCATACGCACAAAGAAATTTTATTTTTAAAAGAAACGAATGATCATATTGCTATTTGGGAAGGTGCTAAACTCAATAAAAAACAAGCCATAGAGATTTCTGGTGTTCAAACAATCTATTGGTTAGATGAGTTTGAGTCTGTTTTTGAACAATTAATGAGTGAAGCAAAAACATTATATTTCAATAATAATGATCATTATCGCCAAGCGGTCGAAATGGAAACGCGAGAAGATCGTTTTATCAAAACCGTAAAACAGAAATTTCCAAATCATAAAATTGAAAATAATTTTCCCATCATGGAAGCTCTTCGTGGGGTTAAAGAACCAGAGGAAATCACATTGATTCAAAAAGCTTGCGACATTACCGAAAAAGGGTTTAAGCGTGTTTTAGGTTTTGTAAAACCAGGTGTTATGGAATATGAAATCGAAGCAGAATATGCTCATGAATTTCTCAAAAATCGATCCAAAGGTTTTGCTTATACACCCATAATTGGATCTGGTTTTAATGCTTGTGTTTTACATTACATTGAAAACAATCAAATGTGTAAAGCAGGGGATATGCTACTTATGGATGTTGGTGCAGAATATGCCAATTATGCCAGTGATATGACACGAACAATTCCTGTGAGTGGTCGCTTTACAGCACGTCAAAAAGCAGTGTATCAAGCTGTTTTGAATGTAAAAAATGAAGCTACAAAAATGCTGTTGCCAGGAACGTTATTGGACCAATATCATGTTGAGGTTGGGAAATTGATGACCTCTGAACTTATAGGATTAGGACTTATTGATAAAGCCGATGTTCAAAATGAAAATCCAGAGAAACCCGCTTATAAAAAATACTTTATGCATGGCACATCTCACCACATGGGATTGGACACTCATGATTTTGGGGCATTAAAGACACCAATAAAAGACAATATGGTATTTACTGTAGAGCCAGGAATTTATATTCATGAAGAAAAAATGGGTATCCGCTTGGAAGATGATGTTATTATTCAACCAAAAGGAACACCAATTAATTTGATGAAAAACATTCCAATTGAAATTGATGAAATTGAAATGTTAATGAACGCCTAAGATTTTTTCTATTTCTTTTTGACAGAAAAAGGCTGATCAGAAATTTTCATGTCATGTACGGAATAAGTGTTACTCACTCCAGTAACAATTTTATTTAGAGCGTCTTTGTCAATTTTATCGGCGTCAAATTCTACATTTGCAAGTTCGTTTTCAAAATCTACTTTTGCAGAAAATACGCCATCTGTTTTTGCTAGTTTTTTTTCAATTGTTTTGGCGCAGCCCATAGCACAAGTCATGCCTTTGATTGTAAACTCTGCAGCAGCATAATTTTCAATGTCTTCAAAATTTCCAGCAATACCTTCACTGGTTTCAATGATTTCGGTAGTTCCGCTTTCTACAGTTTTCACCTCTGCTTTTGAGGAATTTTTACAGTTGATTGTCATGGAGAAAATAACAGCTGCAGTTAAGATCAATTTTGTTTTTTTCATGTTAATAAAATTTAGGATTTTATCAAATTTACAAATTTTTCATTACAAATCAATCATAATTACTCAACTTTGCATACGAAAACAAAATGAATGTCAACTAATAATATACGTTGGTTTTTTCTTTTTTTATTTCTCTAATTTGGGGGAGTTCTTTTATTCTTATAAAAAAAGGATTATTGGGCTTAACGCCGCTTCAACTAGGGAGCTATCGAATTATCATTTCCAGTATTTTTATTTTTTGTATTGGCTATAAAACGCTAAGAAGAATTTCAAAAACACAATGGAAGTGGCTTGCTTTATCAGGTTTTTTAGGAACATTTTTCCCTTCTTTTCTTTTCGCTTTTGCCGAAACAGAGGTAGACAGTACTATAGCGTCAATTTTAAATTCTTTAGTGCCTTTGAATACAATTCTTTTAGGATTGATTATTTTTAAAATTAAATCAAGTCGCTTTCAAATTTTTGGAGTTTTGCTTGGATTTATAGGGGCTTCACTTTTGATTTTGGAAGGGGCAGAACTTAATCCAAATCAAAATTATTGGTATGCTGGCCTTGTAGTTTTGGCCACATTGATGTATGCTGCTAATGTCAATATTATAAAAAAATATTTATTTGAAGTGCCTCCTGTTGCTATTGCAACGGCCAATTTTATTGTCATTTTTATTCCAGCACTAATGGTGTTATGGTTTTCAAATGGATTTAATGCATCAACCTTGCAAAACAAAGCTTTTTTACCATCTCTTGGATGTGTTGTGATATTATCTGTTTTTGGTACTGCTTTAGCAAAAATTGTTTTCAATAAATTGATCCTGATTTCTACGCCTGTTTTTGCATCATCTGTTACGTATTTGATGCCAATTGTAGCCTTATTTTGGGGGCTATTGGATGGAGAGGTTTTTGGATGGCTTCAGGGATGTGCAGCTATCGTGATTTTAAGTGGCATTTATCTAGCTAATAAAAATTAGCCAAAAAAAAGACTGCCACGTGGCAGTCTTTTTAGTTTATCAGGGGAGTAGATTTTATTTAAAATCTTCTTCAGTAACTCCAGAGTTTAATAAAACCTCGCTTGCTTCAAAGGTTAGAATTTGCGGTCCAGCTGTAATTTTCTGACCAAAAGGAATTAAAACACCATTCACTTCTTTATAGTTGGAAAAATCTTTTAGTGAAGTGATAGTTTGTCCTTGTGCTTCTTCAGTAGCTTCTTCTCTAAGTAATAATCCTGATGTTGCATCATAATAACGGAATGATTCTTTATTGCCTTTAACTTTAATTTTATAAACATCAGTACCATCTAAATCGCTTAAGCTAATAAGCTCAATCTCGTCTGCAGTGTAGTACAGTTCTGGGAATAATCCTTTTTGACTGGCTTGTTGTGCAATTTCGTCTTCACCCATTGGTTGTTTCATTCCTTGTTGTTCAACATAACCTGAAGTTCCATCAAATTTTTGTTTTACAATAGTTCCCATTCCAGCAATACTCATTTCCATAGACGTTTTGTTTGGTGCCATGGACTTAATTACTGCAGTGGGTTTAAAAGGTGCGCCTTCAATAGTTACATTAGTGTTCACTTGTATAGTTTCAACAGCTTCTAAGGCCTCTTTTCCTCCAACGGCTTCTACATAGCTATTCATTACTGAAAGTGCAGTAACTCCAGCTGGAATTGGCTTAGAAAATTCTGGTTTTTCAACAGGGTTGGCATATTTGTCAAAGTATTTGATAGGAATATTTAACTTTTCAAGATTTGCAACGACTTCACTTCCTTTTCCAACAATAATAAAACGTGCATTGTCTGCCGTAAAATATTTGTTGGCAACACGCTGTACATCTTCAATGGTTACAGCATTTATTTTCTCTAAATATGTAGCATAAAAATCTTCTGGTAATTCATTGATTTTTGTATTTACAGCATAGCGTGCAATAGTGCTTGGACGTTCTAGAGCCAGTACAAAATCACCAACATATTTTGCTTTGGCATTAGCTAGAGCAGAAGCTTCTACAGGCTCTGTTTGAAAACGCTTAATTTCTTTAATTGTTTCAACAACAGCACTGTCTGTTACTGCATTTCTGACAGCGGCACCAGCAGAGAATCTTGAAATGTATTTGTCTGTTCCAACAGATGATCGCGCACCATATGTCCAGCCGTTGGCTTCGCGCAAGTTCATGTTTAGGTAGCTATTAAAACCACCACCTAAAATTTTATTCGCAATCAAAACAGCATGATAGTCTGGATCACTCATTTTTAACTTTACATTGCTTGTAATAGAAATGTTTGATTGCACAGCATTTGGCATGTCAACAAAATTAATTTCTAATGCATCAACATTTGATTTGGCTTCAGGAACAGTAGAGTTGTTTACTTCTCCTTTTTCCCATTTTCCAAAATATTTTTTAATGAGTTTGTATGTTGCTTTTGTATCTACGTCTCCAATAACAACCAAATATGTTTCGTTGGGGTTGAAATATTGATTGTAATATGTCTGCATATCCTCGAAACTTACATTGTTTACAGTTTCTTCTGTTACAAACTCTCCATAAGGATGATCTACACCATAAGAAAGAGCACCTCCAACGCGTCCGGCAACAGCATCAACACTTTTTGCTTGAGATTTTAAACCTTCTAATAATTTTTCTTTTTCTTTCTCAAATTCTTCTTCAGTTAAGAGAGGGTTCATAGCTGCATCTGCTAAAAGTTCAAGTATCCGAGTGCTGTATTTTGTCAGCGAACTTGCAAATCCTCCGCCAAAACCAAAGCTTAAACGTGCCCCTAAGAAATCAACTTCTTCATTAAAATCGTCTTTAGAAATATTGGTTGTTCCATTTCCAAGCATAGACCCCAGTAGAGATGTTACACCTGCTTTATTTCCTTCAATGATTGGTTTACGATCGATGGTCAAATTGTATGAAACACGTGGTAATTTGTGATTTTCCACAATTAGGACTTTTAATCCATTTTTTAACTCGTACTCTACAGGTTTTTCTAGAGAAATTTTTGGTGCAGGACCTGGTTTTGGTTGTTGGCTACGATCTATTTGTGCAGTAATACTTGCAGTAAAAGATAAGAACGCCAATAGTGTATATAATTTAGTTTTCATGTAAATGTCTTTTTAAAAAATTATTCTTTTGCAGGCTCTGGCAAATATTCCAGTAGCAAACGTTGATTTGCATTTAGATATTTATTGGCAACCGCTTTTATTTCTTCTCTAGTAATTGATCTGTAAATATCAATTTCATTATTAATTAAATTTGTATCACCATACAGCATGTGATAGCGTGCTAATGAGTTTGCAATCCCCTCTACGCTAGAATTTGAGCTTACAAAGTCATTTTCAAATTTGTTTTGAATTTTTTGATAATCTCTTTCGGTAATTAAATCAGACTTCAATTTTTCAATTTCTTCATCCATTTCTTCAACCAAAGTATCTAATGAAGTCTCTCCCAAGGGTAGACCAAATAAAATATAAACACCATAATCTTCTTGACTCAAATTGATAGCACCCGCTTGAAGTGCCATTTTCTTGTCATCAACAAGTTTTTTGTAGAGTTTAGAAGTTTTTCCATCACTCAAATATGTTGATATCATATCTAAAACATAAGATTCTCTGTCTTTAAATGAAGGTGTTCTGTATGCCGCCATAATAGCTGGAATTTGAATATTTGCATCATATGCAACAGCACTTATGGGTTCTGTAATTGGATCTTCTTTTGGGAAATTTCGAACAATGTCTTCTCCTCTTGGTATAGGTCCAAAATAATCTTCAATCATTTTTTTGACTGCAGGAACATCAATATCTCCCGCAACAACTAAAGTTGCATTGTTTGGAACATAATATTTTTTGTTGAACGCTTTAAATTCTTCTAAAGTTGCAGCATCTAAATGCTCCATTTTACCAATTGTTGTTCCTTTGTAGGGGTGTTTTTTAAAAATATGAAGTTTCACATTTTCTAAGAACTTTCCGTAAGGACTATTGTCTACTCTTAGGCGCTTTTCTTCTTTTACAACTTCATTTTGAGTGTCTACACCATCTTGATTGATTACTGGGTGTAACAATCTTTCAGATTCCATCCAAAGACCAAGTTCTACATTATTTGACGGGAATACTTCATAATAATATGTCCGGTCATCAGTTGTGTTAGCGTTATTACTACCACCATTTGAGGTAACAATTGTAAACCATTCTCCTTTTGGAATGTTTACTGTTCCTTCAAAAAGTAAATGCTCAAAAAAGTGAGCAAAGCCAGTACGTTCTGGATTTTCATCTTTTGCACCTACATGGTACATAACTGAAGTTGTTACTACCGGAGCAGTGTTGTCTTGGTGCAAAATAACATGCATCCCATTGCTCAAATCATATTCTTCAAATTTAACTTCTTGTGCTAACAAAGAAGACGAAATCATCAACACAGCAGCTAAAGCGTATAAATAAATTTTCATGTGATTGTTTTTAATTTTTACTATATAAATAATTAGACTGAAAATTTTAAAAAATGTTACAGCCGGAAGTCAAAAATAGTATTTTTAGGCAATTTTGCACTATAAATCTCACTTAAAACAATAGTCATAAATAATTTGTAGATTAATTTAATAGAATTATATTTGCACCCGCCTTGGAAGAAAATTTTAAGGGTTTAGAAAAACAAATTAATAAAAACGTAACGCTATGTACGCAATTGTAGAGATAGCAGGGCAACAATTCAAAGTTGAAAAAGACCAAAAAGTCTTTGTTCATCGTTTGCAAACTGAAGAAGGAAAAAAAGTCGCTTTTGACAATGTTCTTCTTTTAGCAGACGGCGACAAAGTTACAGTAGGCGCCCCAGCTATAGACGGTGCTCAAGTAGGAGCAAAAGTCTTAAAGCACCTCAAAGGTGATAAAGTAATTGTCTTTAAAAAGAAAAGACGTAAAGGATACAGAGTAAAGAATGGTCATCGACAAGCTTTAACTGAAATCCAGATTGAAAACATTTTAGCTTCAGGAGCAAAAAAAGCTGCTCCAGCGAAGTCAACAGTAAAACCAGCTGTAACAAAAGCTAAGTCAGCTCCAAAGGCAACTGCTCCTAAAGCGGAAACACCAACAGAAGATTTTAGCAAAATGACAGTTGGACAATTAAAAGAATTATCAAAAGCTAAAGGAATTACCGGAATTTCTGCCATGAAAAAAGCAGATTTAATTGCAGCCCTTAGCTAAACCATAACATTAAAATCGACATAAAATGGCACATAAAAAAGGAGTCGGAAGTTCGAAAAACGGTAGAGAATCAGAATCGAAACGCCTTGGGGTAAAGATTTTTGGTGGACAAGCTGCCGTTGCAGGAAACATCATTGTAAGACAAAGAGGTACTGCGCATAATCCTGGTGAAAATGTATATGCTGGGAAAGATCATACTCTTCACGCCAAAGTGGATGGTATTGTAAAGTTTGAAAAGAAAAAGAACAACAAATCTTATGTTTCTGTAGTTCCTTTTGAAGCTTAACTATAAATTTATTTAATAAAAAAGGTCGCATAATTATGCGACCTTTTTTTTGTTTCTCTAAATTTTATTTAAACAGTTGATTTATTAAACTGACGCCTGCTTGAATGGCTTGATCATGATTAGCGCCAACGTTTTTTCCGATTTGTGCTTTTCTATCTTCTAAAAATTTAGTTTCATCAACAGATAATGGACCAACTTGATCATCTTTATTGCCATAAACGTATGTAATTTTGGATAAGTCACTGATGCCTTTTAAGCGTTCTGTATAGCGATTAAATCCTAGTCCAGCAGCTAAACGATTCATATTTCTCTCTTCAACATTTAGTTCACTAGTTACAAGTTCAATGGTGTAATTACCGTTATTTTCATACACATATTTGGTCATTTTCCCCTCGCTAAACGCTTTCCATGTGTCTTCGTCTATATCCAATCGTCCGACCATAATAAGATAACCATCGGCTACATCAATGCCGTAACTGGCTATGAGCTCTTGAGTCATAAATGCTCCAAATGAAATACCTAGCACATATACTTTTTTGTTTTTTTCTTTAAAATAATCTACGACTTTTTTTAGGCGTTCTACCGAAGATTTATCATACTTTTTAGCGTCGCCAAATGTGATATCTGATTTGGTGAATAAATGAGGCTCCTTGGTCTGAGCTTGATAAACATTAACAAAAAGTGCATCATTTATTTTACTTTCTTGTATAATGTCTTATAAAATATCATCTTCAATTTCGGTTACTGGGCCACCCTGCGAATTCACAACGACAATATCGCTTTTATAGTTACCATGAAAGGTGGCGTCATCTTTTATTTCGAAAAAAGGATGCGCGACAACAGACTCGTCATCCTTTGAACAGGATGAAATAAAAGCCATTGAAACTAAAACAATAGCTGAAAGAAATAAATTTATTTTTCTCATAGTAGTTTTGGGTTTTTGTATTACAACGAACAAAATTTATCAAAAATTGTATCAAATTAGAAATTAAGTTATAAAATAAGACCTTAGAAATTCTAAGGCCTTATTATTAATTAAAATAATTTTAATAGCGATAATATTCTGGTTTAAATGGGCCATATTGTTGGACACCAATATAACTTGCTTGATCTTTTCTTAGTTCTGTAAGTTCTACTCCTATTTTTTCGAGATGCAGTTTTGCTACTTTTTCATCCAAATGTTTTGGGAGCATGTATACTTTATTCTCATAAGCCTCTTTATTGTTCCACAATTCTATTTGTGCCAGAACTTGATTTGTAAATGAGTTACTCATTACAAAACTTGGGTGTCCCGTTGCACATCCAAGATTTACCAATCGACCTTCAGCTAAAACAATAATATCATTGCCATCGACGGTGTATTTATCAACTTGCGCTTTGATTTCATTTTTGGTATGGCCATAATTTTCATTGAGCCATGCCATATCTATTTCGTTATCAAAGTGTCCAATATTACATACAATAGTTTTGTCTTTCATTGCTTTAAAATGGTAACTTTGAACGATGTCTTTATTTCCAGTTGCGGTCACTACAATATCTGTAACAGGAAGAACAGTTTCCAGTTTTTTTACTTCAAATCCATCCATTGCAGCTTGAAGCGCGCATATTGGGTCAATTTCAGTAATGGTTACAATACTTCCTGCTCCTCTAAATGATGCTGCAGTTCCCTTTCCAACATCCCCATAGCCACAAACGACAACACGTTTTCCAGCAAGCATAATGTCAGTTGCTCTGCGGACAGCATCTACAGCACTTTCTTTACAACCGTATTTGTTGTCAAATTTACTTTTGGTTACAGAATCATTAACATTGATAGCAGGCATAGCCAAAGTGCCATTTTTCATACGCTCATACAAGCGATGTACACCTGTTGTTGTTTCTTCACTTAATCCATTGATCCCAGCAGTAAGTTCTGGGTAATGATCAAAAACGAGATTAGTCAAATCGCCACCATCATCCAAAATCATATTGAGTGGTTTTCGGTCTTCCCCAAAAAATAGAGTCTGCTCTATACACCAATCAAATTCCTCTTCATTCATGCCTTTCCAAGCATAAACAGGAATACCTGCAGCGGCAATGGCAGCAGCGGCTTGATCTTGAGTAGAGAATATATTACAAGAACTCCATGTTACTTCTGCACCGAGTGCAACAAGTGTTTCAATAAGTACAGCTGTTTGAATAGTCATATGTAGGCACCCGGCAATTCGTGCTCCTTTTAATGGCTGACGGTCTTTATATTCTTCTCTAAGACTCATTAGGCCTGGCATTTCTGCTTCAGCCAATTCAATTTCTTTTCTTCCCCATTCTGCAAGAGACATGTCTTTTACTTTGAAGGGAATGTAAGGGATAGTTTTGACGCTCATTTGTTTAGTTTAATTAGATACTAGTTTGGAAAAAACGGCCAAAATAGTGTACTTTCGTTTCAAGTTTAAATTCTGCTGCAAAGATAGTTATTAACTTTTTAAATCTCATATGCCAATTTATAAATCCATAGCTGTAAACTCACAAACTAATGTTAAAATATGGAACATTACAGAGTCATACATGGAATTGCTGCAAAATGTTGAGCTAAAAAAAGAAAGTATCAACAGAGTAAACACAATGAAAAGTGAACTTCATCAAAGAGGGTTTTTGAGTGTACGTATGCTCTTAAAAGCGTTTGGCTATTCAGATTTTGATCTTTTTTATGATGATAATGGAAAACCTCATTTGAAAGATGGGAACTATATTTCCATTACACATTCATATACGTTTTCTGCCGTGGTAGTAAGCTCAAAACCTGTTGGCATTGATATTGAAAAGCAAAGAGTGAAAATAACTAAAATTGCATCAAAATTTATAGGATTTGAAGCCTGTTTTTTTAAAAAAAATAATGAAGATTATATTCAAAAACTAACTTGGGTTTGGTGTATAAAAGAATCGTTGTATAAACTTTATGCAACTCCTGGGATGTCTTTTAAAAAACATTTTATGGTGATTCCTTTTGGAAAAGAAAAAAATTCTACAGCGGCTTGGATTTTAGATGAAACTAACCGCCAACGTTTTGAAGGATTGTTTTTAGAATTTGAAGGATTTGGTTGCGCCATAACAACGCCATTAATATGAATGAAATTATTGAATTTTTTACGGCACCCTATGCCAATGCAACCCCATTACATATTTTTTTAGAACTTTTTGCAGTAGTTTTAGGTATTATAAGCGTATGGTTTGCCAAAAAAGAACATATTTTGGTCTTTCCTACAGGGATAATAAGCACGTTGTTGTATGTATACATTTGTTATCAATTTGCGCTCTACGGCGATGCTATTATAAATATTTATTATACACTAATGAGCTTGTATGGTTGGTTGATGTGGAGGAAATTAGTAGCTGGGAATAAAATTCAAATGACATATTCAAGCAAAAAAGATATGACTAAAGCATTGGTGATATTTAGCACTACTGCAGTTTTTGTTGTTTTGGTTTATCTTTATTTTGATCGGTTTAATCAATTTACAGACTATTTGGACACCTTTACCACGGGAATTTTCTTTGCAGCAATGTGGCTCATGGCCAATAAAAAAATAGAACATTGGTTGTTTTGGACCGTAGGAAATTTAATCTCCATACCTTTGTACTTTACAAAAGGACTTGGGTTTTCTGGAATCCAGTTTACAATATTTTTGATTTTAGCAATTTTAGGATATCAAGAATGGAAAAAGCACTTGAACAACAGCCAGCCAACTGCATAAGAGTCGTTTTATTTGGACCGGAATCTACTGGAAAAACAACGCTTTCAACAGCTTTGGCCAAGCATTATAACACTGTTTTTGTTCCAGAATATGCTAGAGAATATCTACAAAAAAAGTGGGATCAGAAAAAAGCCATTTGTTCCAAAGAGGATTTAGTTCCAATTGCAAAAGGGCAAATAAAATTAGAAAATGAATTGGCACAAAAAGCCAATAAAGTACTCATTTGTGATACTGATTTATTGCAAACAAAAGTATATTCTGAGGTTTATTTTGATGGTTTTTGCGACTCCAATATTGAATTTTATTCCAAAAAAAATCACTATGATTTATACTTTTTGTGTGAAATAGACGTTCCATGGGTGGAGGATGATTTACGTGATAAACCAAACGAAAGAAAGTTTATGTTTAATCGATTTGAATTGGAATTAAAAAAACAAAAACTTCCATACATTAAGCTAAATGGCTCACATAATCATCGTTTATCAACAGCATTAGCGTATATTGACAAACTAATTGGATCCAAGAATTGAAATTTACTAAGCAAGACATAAAGCAAATAGAGGACAAGGGGCTAGATTTTAAATCTGTAGAAAATCAACTGTTACATTTGACACGTTCAAATTCTAATGTTAACTTATATGCCCCTGCAACCATAGGAGATGGTATTATAAAGTTTTCAGAAGAAGAATCTCAATATTTTGCAACTTTTTTTGATGCTCATAAAAAGGATAAATCGATTATAAAATTTGTCCCCGCTTCTGGTGCTGCATCTCGAATGTTTAAAAGTCTTTACACTTTTTTGGATAACTATGAAATAAGCAAAGAGACAATAAACTCTTATGTCAATAGAACCAAAAGTGTAGATCTTTTTTTGTTTTTTGTCACTGTAGAAAAATTACCTTTTCATGATGAAGTTTTCGAAGCATTAAAAAAACATTTCCCAGAGTTTAAGTTGTTGCCTTTAGATAAAAGACGCTTGTTGTTCGTAGAGTTTTTATTATCCAAAAAGTATTTTGATTTTGGCGAATACCCAAAAGGGCTATTACCATTTCACAACTATAAAACCCACATTTCTACAGCCTTTGAAGAGCACCTTGTTGAGGCGAGTCAATATGCTGCTATTGGTGGCAAAGCAACACTCCATTTCACAATTTCAAATCAGCATCAAAATCAATTTTTAGAACATTACAAATCCATAAAAGAGATAGTAGAATCCAAAACCAATACATCTTTTGACATTTCGTATTCTTTTCAAGATTCAAAAACCGATACTATTGCCATTACATTAGACAATAAACCTTTTAAGCTCAATGGTAAATTATTGTTTCGTCCATCCGGGCATGGAGCACTTCTACATAATTTGAACGCTATTGATGCAGATTTGATTTTTATTAAAAATATTGATAATGTGATGATGCAACATAGCATGGACGAAATGGTGTATTACAAAACAATTTTGGGGGGCTATTTACTAAAAATTCAATCCAAAGCATTTGACTATGCTCATCACCTTGATCAATCTGATATTTCAGAGGAAAAAATTAATGAAATTGCAAATTTTCTATCAGATAAAATGAATGTACATATTTCTTCAGAGTTTGAAAAATATGCAAATCATTACAAAATAGAGTATTTAAAATCTAGGATTCATCGTCCAATACGAGTTTGTGGGATGGTAAAAAATGAAGGCGAACCTGGTGGTGGTCCTTTTTGGATAAAACACGAAAATGGAGAATTGAGTTTACAAATTGTAGAAATGAACCAAATTAACACTAAGTCTGAAAGTCAAAATAAGATTATAAAATCTGCTACACATTTTAACCCTGTTGATATTGTTTGTGGGGTTAGAAATTACAAAGGTGAAAAGTATGATTTAAATCAGTTTGTGGATGCTAAAACCCATTTTGTGGCCATAAAAAATAAGTATGGTAAAAAACTCAAAACACTTGAGCGTCCTGGACTTTGGAATGGTGGTATGGCTCTGTGGAATACTGTTTTTGTTGAAGTCCCTCTTTCAACTTTTAATCCAGTAAAAAAGGTGCATGACTTACTAAAAGCACCACATCAATTGGAAGTTTAAAAAAAATATAAATAACTTTTATAAGTTTTATTTCTAATGTAACTTTGCACTATTCTAAATAAAGGGGTGCCGCAAGGCTGAGATCATACCCATTGAACCTAGAACAGGTAATGCTGTTTAGGGAAATACTGAAACACTATGTTTCATTTTTTAGTTTAATTTTATTTAACAAAGAATAATGACCTCTTTTTATTCGATTAAAAAAATCTTATGAAAAAATATATTCTTTATTTGGTGTTTTTTGTCACTACAAATTTCACACTTTTTGCCCAAAACAATCAAGCTCAAGACTCTACCACAACACAAAACTTGGATGAGGTGTTGGTAAAAGCTGTAAGAGTAAAACCTAATGCGCCAATCACTCATTCTAATGTGTCAAAAAAAGACATTCAAAAACGTAATTTAGGTCAAGACATTCCGATATTACTTAACTACCTCCCTTCAGTTGTATCGTCCTCTGATGCTGGAGCAGGAATTGGGTATACCTATTTGCGTGTTCGTGGTACAGATGCCACCCGTGTCAATGTTACCATAAACGGGATTCCATATAATGATGCCGAAAGTCAAGGTACATTTTGGGTCAATCTTGGAGATTTTGCTTCTTCTGTGGAAAGTTTACAATTACAGCGAGGTGTTGGAACTTCCACCAATGGTTCAGGGGCTTTTGGTGCAAGTCTAAACATTTTAACTGATGCTATTTCAGAACATTCTGGTGGCGAAATTGCTAATTCTTTTGGATCTTTTGGAACCCGAAAGCATAGTATAAAATTTACTACTGGACTTGTAAATGAGCACTTTGAATTTGCAGGGCGATTATCTAAAATTTATTCTGATGGATATGTCGATCGTGCCTTTACCTATTTAAAATCGTATTATTTACAAGGAAATTATGTGGATGATAACACTTTAGTTAAAGCCATAACTTTTGGAGGAAAAGAAAAAACCTACCAGTCTTGGTATGGATTGAGTAAAGAACAAATGGAGCAGGACCGCACTCAAAATCCATATACCTACGACAACGAAACCGACAACTACTGGCAAGACCACTATCAATTGCATTGGAATGAAACTTTAAATTCAAATTGGTCTACAAACCTTGGTTTAAACTACACTAGAGGAAAAGGCTTTTTTGAGCAATTTAAAGATGATCGAGATGCTGCAGACTACAACAACCTTATCAATGATGGGAGTGATGTGATTGTACGTCGCTGGTTAGACAATCATTTTTATGTATTGAATGCCAATACAACCTACCAAAAAAATGGGTTAGAAATTATTTCGGGAATATCCTATAGCGATTATACTAATGATCATTATGGAGAGTTGATTTGGGCAAACGATTTAGTTTCAGAAACAAGCATTAGAGATCGCTATTATTTGAGCATTTCGGACAAATCTGATTTTAGTATTTTCTCTAAGGCCACCTTTAGAATGTCGAATACTTTACAAGCATTTTTAGATCTTCAAACTCGATTTGTAAATTACACCACCACAGGACTTACATCTAACAGAGCACCTATTGATGTAGATGAAGATTTTAATTTTTTTAATCCAAAATTTGGGTTAACCTACACACTCAATGCTAATAATAGTATTTATGCTTCATATGCAAGGGCAAACAAAGAACCTAATCGCAATGACTTTGAAAGCAATGCTACAGATGTAAAACATGAAACATTAAATGATTTTGAATTGGGTTGGCGATATCAATCTAAAGGATTTAGTCTTAATGCCAACCTGTATTATATGCAGTACGATAACCAGTTGGTACTTACTGGAGCTCTAGATAATGTGGGTGAATATCTTCGAGAAAATGTGGATAGCAGCTACCGTTTGGGGCTAGAGTTGGATGCGAGTATTGTACTAACAGAACAATTGACATTGAATTCTAATTTAGCCTTGAGCAAAAATAAAATCCAAGATTTAACAATTAACCGTGATGGAGGAATACAAAATTTAGGGGATACTACTATTGCATTTTCACCAGATGTTGTCGCTACTAACGCTTTGGAATATGCTCCAAACAATAAATTCAGAGCTGCATTGATTGGAAAATATGTAGGAGAACAATACATGAGTAATACAGATACAGAAGCGTCTAAATTGGACAGTTATTTTGTGACAGATTTAAATTTTAGTTATACACTTCCTGTAAACAATGTGTTTAAATCTATTGTATTTACGGGTATGGTCAACAACTTATTTGATTTGGAATATGCAGATCGTGGTTACACCTATTTGGACACTTGGAGTGGTCCAACCGCTACAGAAATACAGGGGTATTACCCACAAGCTACCCGCAACTTTTTATTGGGAATGACCTTAATATTTTAGGGAAGAGATTACTTTAAAATAAAAACCCTACACCAGTGGTGTGGGGTTTCTTTGTTTATTAAATTTCAGATTAGATTAAACGCTTTATGCATTATTGTTAAGATTTAGTGAATTAAAAGTTGTGTGGGAATGATTTTTATAGTTTTATCCAGACAGGAAGCATTTATTGAAGAATATTTTAATAATTGTGCGCTTGAAAACGGAAATTCTATTAACGAATCAAATAGTTTGGTAAAATCCAAAATCATATACGTTTTATTAGTTGTTTCAAATCTCGTTTTTTCTCAGCAGAAAATTACTGGGAAAATTTATGGCGAAAAAGCCGTTGCAAAGCATGTAAGAATCACAAATATCACTCAAGATACTTCCACATATTCTGATGAAAAAGGAGATTTTTCAATTAATGCTTCTGAAAATGATACAATTTCTTTTGAGTCTTCATTTTATATAGCTCAAAAAATTAGGGTCAAAGCACTCCATTTTACTGAAATTTTGGTCATTCAACTTAAAAATCAAGTCAATGAACTTGAGGAAGTTGCCCTTAAAAATAAGACTAAGGAAAAAGAATTTAGTGCTGAAAAACAAAATTTAAATTTGAACAAT
>Ga0255773_10000419_pt1 | contig 46123 bp, 28 predicted proteins | sample 011ome_17_FD_179971 | JGI IMG/M metagenome (GOLD analysis project Ga0255773, IMG submission 179971) | Coastal salt marsh microbial communities from the Groves Creek Marsh, Skidaway Island, Georgia - 011502XT metaG (version 2) | ecosystem: Environmental > Aquatic > Marine > Intertidal zone >... | reverse complement strand
TTTCTCAAAATTCGTCGTCGACGTTTTTCTTCAAAAACGAAGAGAAGAGAGATGACGACGACTTTGGCGGCTTCTTCGAGCAGCGCGACGACGGCTCTGGAACGCGCGATCGCGCGAACGCTGGACGCGTTCATTCGGAGAAGCGCTCGAGGAGGCTCGGACGCGATGAGCAGTTCTGGTCAATCGAAGAGCCTTAAAGGTGGTTTTAAGGGCGTGTTCCTCGGGAAATCCCGCTCGGTGGTACGACTCACCGGGAAGGACGGGAAAAAGTTACTCCAAGGATTGCTGACCAACGACGTCGATTTACTTCTGGAGGATGACGATAATAATACTAATACCATGTACGCGGCGATGTTAACGCCGAAAGGGCGAATCGTGACGGACGTGTTCTTGACGAGAGGAAGAAGCGATGATGGTGGAAGAAGAAATAATGATGAGATTTTGATTGACTCGTGTCAACGTGCCAAAGAGACGTTGTTGACGCAAATAGTGCGGAGGAAGTTACGGTCGGACGTTTCAGTGGAAGACGCGAGCGAGGAGTTGAGCGTACGCGTGATGCCACCTTCGTTTGATACCGATTATGCTGATAGTGGTGGTCGTGGAAATGTACTCTTACCGGCGGATCCGAGATGGTTTGGATTAGGACGACGCGGGATAGTTTTTGACGCTACGAAGAAAACGGAGGAAGACGCAGAGTTGGACGAGAAGGTGTACGCGAACTGGAGACACGCGAATGGCGTGCCGGAAGGGTCTTTGGAACTCGGCGAGCGGTTTCCGGCGGAATCGAGGTTGACGCATTTACACGCGGTTTCTTTTACCAAGGGTTGTTACGTCGGCCAAGAACCGACGGCGCGGGCGGAGTTTCAAGGCGAAGTGAGGAAAGGCGTCGTTCCGGTTGTTTTTGATGAAAATAAAGAAGTCAAAATAAATGGGATAGTCATATCGAAAAAAGACGGGAAAGAGATTGGGAAAGTGGTCGCCTCTCGAGGTGGCGGCGTCGGGTTAGCGTTGGTGAGATTTGCAAAGGTGGAAAACGTCAGCGAAGGCGTTTCGATTGAAACAGTCGACGAGAGCGGCGACGGAGGAGAAAAGGAAGAGAAAGCGTTCACCGAGTGCGAATTTGGAACGCCTAACTGGTGGTCGCACCATTGGAATTCAAGAGATTAGTTATTAGAAGGATAGAGTTGTGTATTACTAGTAGGTAGTTCGCTTTGCGCTATGTTGTAAGTATAGAAATCTGCAAATAATGTTGTTTGTCTACGCGAACAGAAAGATTTTTTACGAGGACGTTTCCATTTGCTTTTGTTTCTTCCACGCGTACGCGGCTTCCAACAACTTCAAGTTTGGTTTCGCGCCTGCTTCTTCTGGAAACACGTAATCGTAATACTCTTCCGTCCCTGCATCTTCGCCGTCTTCGGTGTACATTGGACGTTTTCTCTTGACGCGTTTCGGCATCTTCTTGTCCACGGCGTCTATCAATTCTTTCTTTTCATTCGACGTGCCAGAAGCGTTTTCCTCGAACACTTTCCACGCCTCTAACAACATCACCCGTTCCTCTTTCGCATCGGGTTGGTTCGTTTTCAAAGCCTCCAACGCGCGTTCAAAAACCCTTCTCGCGTTTTGTTCGCGAGCTTCTTTCGATTCCGTCGGTGTTTTCTTCACGTGCGCCTCCTCTCGCTTTCTTCTTTCCGCCTCAGTCTCCTCGTCTTCGTCCCATTCCTCGTCGTCCTCGGGAGGCGGCAAGACGATTTTGTTTTCAAACTTGGCAAAGCTCATCCAAACTTTCACGTGTTCCGTCTTCTCTAACAATCGCTCGTACAACGCTCTCGCTTCGACTCTGTTCCCAATGGAAATTTCAAAGTCAATGTACGCCTTCCACAAGCTTTCGGGCATGTCTAAAGCCGGTTGTTCGATTGCCATTTCAAAAATGGCGCGACCGCGTTCGGTTTCTCCTAAATCCTTCTCCAACTCGGCGTATTTCACCCAACTCTCGCAATCTCTCGGGTTCAACTCTAACGACTTTTCGTACAACGATCGACACCGGTCCACGTTTCCTAACTGAGACTCGACCTCTATGTACGCGTCAAAGATTTTTGGTTTCGGAGCTAATCCGATGGCTAATCCCATAATCTTACGAAACGCGTCTAATTTTTTCCTTCTCAATTCAAACTTAGCGGCCATGATCCACACTTTCGAAAACGAAAACTCGTTGTGCGGGACCAACTTCAAGAGTTCTCGCATAACCTCCCTCGCACGGTCGTAATCTTCCGCGTCCAACTCTTCGAATAAGAAATAATTGATCCATAGATACACGTATCGTCGCCAATATCTCTTCTCGTTCGCCGGCGGTTTGTTCCCAATCGCGCGTTCGTACACCTCTCGAACTTTATCCCACTCCCCGTTCTCCTCTTCTAATTTCGCAAACGCGAACCAATGGTCGTAGTTCATCGGTTCCTTTTCGACTAAAATTTCGTATTCGTGTCTTCGTTTCTCCACGACTGCATTTTCAATGCCTTTCGAGTCGCCAAACTGTTTCTCAAACGTCATCATCGCTTTCCGGATCGAGTCGTGCATCGATTTCGGCAACGCCGTCAGCGCGTACTTATAAATCCCTCTCGCGCGTTCATACTCGTGATTTTTCTCCTCAAATTTTGCGTATTGAACGTACAAATCGTCCACGTCTTCCTCTTCGCTCAACATCTCAATCCCAGCCTCGAACACTTTCCTGCAATTTTCGTTGTCGTGTTTCTGATACTGCTCAAATTTCGCCCACTTCCCGAACACTCTCGTCGACGGATGCACCTGCGCGTATCTCTGATACACATCTCGCACGCGATCGTACTCCTTATACCGCATCTCAAAATTCACAAACGCGTTCCACGCTAACTCGCTCGGTTCCCATTTCATCCATTTCTCAAACACGTTTCGACACGCCGCTATTTCGCCCATCGTCTCTTCCATGTGCGTAAACTTATACCACAAAACGTCGTGTCTCGGCAACAAAGAGCACGCGCGGTCCCACACGTTCCTCGCGTGATTCACAAACCCAGCTCGCATTTCCATCTCCGCGTAGTTTATCCACACCGGGACTTCTTTATAATTTTGATCCAGCGCGCGTTCCCAGACGCTTCTCGCTCGTGCGAAATCCCCTTGGCCTTCCTCCCATTGCGCGTATCGCGTCCACACTTTGCTGTCCCAATACGTTCTCCGAATCACGTCTTCGAATTCTTTCCGTTTCTTCAATCGGTACTCGTACAGTTCTTCGTTGTTCGTGATCTTTTGCCTCGGCGCGATGTACGTGTCGTCCTGTCGCTCTTTCGCTTCGCGGACGATTTGTTCGGCGGTGATTTGGATCGCAGCGGCGGATTTGTTTTTCACCCGCGTCGCTCGAGGGAGGTTCGACGCGGTGGCCGCTTTGGACATGTTCCGCATCATGGCGTTGGCGTCGTCGTCCGCCATTCCTGAATAATAATGCTTTATCAGAGTTCTTTTCGCGTTGTTGTAAAACGAAGTGCAAAAGTGTGACTCAGAGTGAAGAATTCGCCGCCAGGGGAAGAACTGAAGAAGAAGAGAAAATCGAAGAAAAAGAGGAAAAACATCCGTCGCGATGGTATAATAAACGTTTTTATTACAACCTCCTCGCAGACGCTCGGTTTTGAAACTCCTCAACGACGCGTACGAACTGTTCTGGATTTTCGTACGGCCACAAGTGACTGTAGTCGCCTTGGATTTGGAGAAACTCGCCTCTCGGCATCGTCTCCGCGTCGAAGCGTTTGTGTTCCCGTTTGTGGCCGGCGCGCTCGTCGCCTTTGCAGTGGAGAATTAATGTTGGAATTTCGATGGATTTGATTTCATCGCGCGATAACTCGAACGTTGTCCACGATTTAACTTGGTAGGCGAACCCGTCCAGGGTGTTCGTGTCGCAGGTGTAGTGGGTTAAATCGTCGACGTTCATCTTTTGCGCGTTGAGCGCGTCGTAGTTTGGTCGAATGCCGAGTCGCATGAGACCGATGAAGCCGCGAATGCCGCAAGCGCGGACGAACATTTCCGTAGCGAATGCCTGCGTTAATACTCGATCGATGAAGTTCTTTCGACCGGCGATGACGCCTTTGGACGTAAAGCCGTACAGAGAAATCGAGTCAACTTTCGGCCTTGTCAGTCTTTCCCCGCCTCTTCGATTGGGACTGAGGAGAACTCCTATCCACATCGCCACGCCTGCTCCGATGGAATATCCGACGACGTGCATCTTTGCGCCAATTTTATACCTCTTTTTCTCTTCCTGAACCGTTCGTAGAACGGCCAATACGTCCATCGCGAGTACCCGCAGCGAGTCGTAATCCACGATGTCGGTTTCCAAACCTTGACCTCTCATGTCCAACGTCAATACCGAACAGTTCTTTTTCTCGCAGAATCGCTCGACAACACCAGAGGCTCGCCAAGTTTCTTGAGTACCACCGGTACAATTGAGAAGAACTACGGTATTTTCAAGCGACGAAGACGATGCATCCGCAGGATAAAACACGCTCGCCGACATCGCAAACTCGCTCACCAACTTTGCCTCGAGCTGCTTCGCGTCTTCTTGGTTCTGCTCCTGGAAGAGAATCTCCCTCGCTTTTCCAACAACCGTCGGCGCTCTCGGAACCGCAAACTCCATCTCAATCCTCCTCAAACTCGCACTGTCGTCCTCTTCCTCTTCTTCTTTTTCCTTTTCCAACAACCGCTTCTCCTCGTCGCGGATCTCCGCGTATTCTCTCTCTCTCGCTCCCCTCTTAAAAACGGGGACAACATGAGGGGACTTGAGAAGAACAAAACCGATCGATCGCATCGAAAACGCGATCGAGGACGCCACTATCGTCGTCGCCAACGTCAAAACGTCCTCGATCACGCTCAAAGCGATCGTTGTCGACGCTTTAACTCGCGATGAAGCCATGTCTTCTTCTTTCTTTCGCGAGAGAATATTATATACTATGAAATAACGTAACGCCTTTTTTTTTAATTACATGCGAGACACATGCGACAAAAAAACAACAGAAAAAAAGAGAAAGAAATCGAAAAAAAGTCTATTATTATTATGTGGAAAAGCAATCGAGTGCATTACCCGTCCAAGTTACGTCGTGACGTAACGTACCGTCCAAGTTAAGGTATTCCCCGTCCGTAGTATTCCCCGTCCAAGTATTCTTACCCGTCCCTGTGAGACAGTGTATTGAGAGAGAGAGAGTCTCAATAGTATTTTTTAAAAGAAAAGAAGAGAAAAAATTCGAAAAAGTCTCCAGAGTATTTGTAGGAAAAGAGCAATCACGACGGTAACACTACACTCTCTATGCCGAAGAGTGGAAGCAACAACGGCCGCGCCTTCACCGTCCTCCGCGACGTCTCCCTCCACTCTCCCATCCTCTCCATAAAAATCAACCCCAAAATCGACGTCATCGCCGTCGCCACCAAAGACGGCGCCTTGTCCTTACATCGCATCGACTGGCAACGCTTGTGGCGAACGGTCTCCCCGGGGAACGAGTGCACGTGCTTGACGTGGAGAGAAGACGGGAAGATTTTAGCGGTGGGACGAAGAAACGGAGACGTGGAGTTGTTTCACGTGGAGAATGGGAACAACCACGCGGGTGGGGAAGGCGCGGTGTATCCGAGCTGGACCGTGGAACGGATGACGGAGAGATTTTGCGACGGATTAGGAGAGGAAGAAGACGGGAAGAGGAAAATATCCGCGTTGTGTTGGACGGGCGTCGTTGGGAGCATAGCTGAGGACAAAGAAACAGACACGCAGTTGACGAAAGAGTTCGAAGCGTTGGCGAGGAGTGGAAGCCACGCGACGTCGTCGTCCGGGAGTAACAACACCGCCGCGCTGCTTTTCAACGACGACTCGTCGGCGAGCAAATTTCACGCTCGGCCAAAGCTGAGCGTATCGAACGCCGCGTTGGCGATGATGCGAGGCGGGAAGAGCAGCGGTCAAAGTGGGAAGAGTTTTGGGTTTGTGCGACGAAATAAAGGGGTGGACGTGGAGGAGACGATAGAGGACGACGTTTTGCTCGAGGAGGACGAGGACGAAGAGGACGAGGACGAGGAGCGTTGGGAAATCGACGAAGACCAACAGGCTTGGAACAGAGACCAGATTTTAGATCACAAGGCACCGCCGAGCCAGATGAACGTTTTAGTGGCTGGAGATGTGAGCGGGAACGTGGCGTGTTTTGGTTTTGGCGCGTTTCCGTTGTTTTGGCAAAAAGTACCGACGAACAACGAAGACGAAGAGAAATCCGCGGTGGAAGCGGTGTCGGTATCGAAAGAGAAAAACGCCATTTGCGCTCGCGTAAATGGCAACGCGTACGCGATGTTGTCATTTGATTTGCTCTCACAACATCGCGTGAAAGCGACGTACGATTTCGCGTTACACGCCGCGCACACCAGTCAGCTTTTGAGCGCGTGTTTGAGCTCGGTCGCGATGCTTTCGAAACGATGGAAAGCGGCGCTAAAGACGGCGTTTTACCACACGGTGGTTGATTTTGCCATCTCGTCGATTGACCCAGATTTTCAAAGATTTATAGTTACGGAGAAACCGAAGAGAGTGGGTAAACTAAGCGCCGGGGCGTCGTATTTGCGAGGTGACGACGACGACGACGAGAACGAGAAGAAAACATCCATGAGTGAAATCATCGCGGACGAGAAGTTCCGCGCGCAGTTTTGCGATATTTTTTGTAAAGACGCACTTTCGTTGTACGAAACAGGCATCATAGATCGCGGTTTAGAAGATTTTTTCGGTGTGAGGTGTAAATCGGGCGAGTTAAAGAAACGCGCGAGGCGCTTAGACCACGAGACGAACGTCGCGCACGACGTTTTGGTGAAGAAAGTCGCTCCGGCGTTGTCGGTGGCGTTTAGTCGCTTGCGAGAATTAAGAGGGTTGTCCAGGTGGAAAAAACACGCGAAACCGCTCGGTTTGAGAGAAGAAACGTTGGATAAGTTGTGCGAAGAAGTCGAGCTGGCGTGTTTGGCGTGCCACGACGCGACGACGGCGTGTTCGATGGTTGGTAGTAGGAATCGCGCGATATTCGCGTTTCTAATGCGCGCGCAGAAACGCATGGAAACAGGCGTTCCATTAGCAGCGGTACCGAACTTACCGGAAGCGAATGTAGAAAATGTAATGGACGCGCTGGGACGAAGCTCAGAGTTATCAACGGATCGGTTGGAAATGCAGTTGTCGAGACATGGCGACGACGACGGTATTCGCTACGGCGGCTTGCGAGACTGCTTAGAAACGCTCCTGAAAACATGGGACGAAGACTTTCTTCGCGAAACGAGCGGTACGATTGAAGGAAACGTTGTTGCAACCCCCGCAACGCCTGGTAGCAATTCATCGATTGATGGCGACGTCGACGACCAAACGAAGAAGTGCGACACGTTGAGCGCCAACGCCACGTTTATAAGTTCCGGATCTCTCGCCGTTCAAGAAAGCTTTCGAGACGCCGTTCGAAACGGATGCCAGTTCGGTAAAGATGTCGTTGCTTCTAATTTTGGTATGAGTAGCGACGATATGGGTACCGATACCAACGAGCTTTACTACGAAACCGTCGAACCTCTCGATGCTTTAGAATACACGAACGGTCGTGCGCTCACTTTATTAGTTCCCAAAGAAGAAGACGAAGCAGAAGAAGACATGGCGGAGGGCGAAAATCCTAACCGTCACAAAGCCGCCGTTCTCGTTCTCGCCGACGGTGTGGCTACATTCGACGATGACGGAGAGGACGACGACGAGCGCAAGTGTCGCCGCCTTCCTCCGAACGCCGTAGGTCCAATCGAATGTTCGACCTCTCGAGGTTTAGCCGCCGTGCGCATCGGCGCGAACCGATTCATCGTTTTAGATTTAGAAGAAGACGAAGAAGACGACGATGAGAACGACGACGACGAGTAATATTATTACAATTGCACTAACAATATTAACAACAACTCATTTTATCAATTCTTACCAATCTTCATGACGTAGTTATTCTCCAACGTCCTCAATTCCTCCAAGTAATGCGAAGCGCAGAGCAAATCATCTCGCAACTGCGACTCGTAAAACTGTCCAAGATTTTCATTTTCATCTGCCTCCGTCGTGAGGCCTTTCTTCACGCATTCAGCGCATCGCACTCGAACAATCACCTGTTCTCCGTCGACTTCGACGGTCGCACCCGATTTCCCATCGTCCTCGTCGTCGGAGGCGTCCGCTGACATTTTATTTTTCTTGTTGTGGTCAAACAAAACTGAACTGATGATCTCGAAAAAAAAGGCGTTTCTTTGTTTGTTTTTTTAAGGGGAAAACCTCCTCTTTCTCTCTTCTTCACTTTATATGCCGCACTGGGGGTTGTTGCAACGCGGTAAAATCGTCCCGAGGAGCTGTAATTCTTATTATTACTGTTATTTCACGACGAGGACGACACTACTAAGAATGGCCCCGTCGATGACGACTTGTTCTTTCTCGTCATCGTCATCGTCGTCGTCGTCGTCTTGGTCATGGCGGCACAATAGAATTGGAAACAACAACAACAACAACAACAACGGCGAGAGAAACCGAGCGTTCCTGCTACCGTGGTGGTCGAGACGAGCTGCGACGACGACGACAAAGACGACGACAAAGACGACAGCCTCCTCTGGCAAAGAAGACGTTCTTCGCCGAGATAACTTTACCTACCCGCCGGAGTACCTCGACCTCGGTCCTCGCATCAAAAAAGCGCTCGTGGAAAGCAATGAATTCGACCCGGAAATGTACGATTTAGTCTGCGACGTCCGATCGCCCTCGGAATACAAAGACGACCACGTCCCGTTCGCCATCTCCACGCCCGTCTTGAGCGATCAGCAAAGAGAAGAAATCGGGACGATGTACGTCCAAGTCGACCCGTTCGAGGCGAAAAAGCTGGGCGCGAAATTGACGAGCGAGAATCTAAGTAAAATTTTAGAGGAACATTTTTTACATCTTCCGAAGACGACGAAGGTGTGCGTGTATTGTTTTCGAGGCGGGGAACGGTCGCTCTCGTTAGCGCACGTGCTGTCGAGAATCGGTTTTGACGTGTCTTACGTTCCGGGCGGGTATAAGAAATATCGAGAGACGACTTTGAAGTATCTCAAAGAGGAAGCGGCAAAGTTTCGTTACCACGTCGTCGCCGGGAAGACCGGGTGCGCGAAGGGAAAGTTGTTGGACGCGTTGGAGAAACGGGGTGCTCAAGTGATTGATTTAGAGCGCTTCGCGGAACATAGAGGGTCGGTATTAGGGGAAGATCCAGAGAATGGATTCGTCGGGCAACCGAGTCAAAAAATGTTCGATTCGAGGTTGGCGCATAAGATGCGAAAGTTTGACGAGAAGAGAGTTATTTTCGTGGAAGGCGAGTCGTCGATGATTGGTAAAGTGCAAATACCGACGATGACTTGGAAGAGAATGGGTGAAGGTAAAGCGACGATATTGAGCATACCGATGGAACACCGGGTCAAATGGATTAGGCAAAATTACGAGCACTTCGAGACGACGGAAGTTCCGAGACTGTTGGAAAAATTGCAAGTGTTGGAGAAGAGAGTAGGGAACGAACGTGTCAATCAGTGGAGAAGTCTAGTCGCGGAGAAGAAGTGGGATCAGTTCGTGGAGGAGATTTTGGTGCACCATTACGATCGCGCGTACGATCAAGCGTCGAAACGTTCGAGACCAAACGATTTCGACGAGGAGAGCGGTGAAAGAAAAGGGGCCGATCAAGGCGGCGCGGACGAGTTGTTCTTGGAAAACTTAGAGGAGCAAACGTACGACAAAGCCGCAGAAGACTTGATGGAGAAGTACGATAAAGTGTTGTAATTAGTTTGTATATTAGTATGAATGTGCCGTAGCTTTTAGCAGCGTCTATTTATTCAATCTTATTTTTATTATTACCCTAGTAGTATTAGTGGTAGTAGTAGTAGTATATGTAAGCTTCGCTGCCGCTTAGATTTTCTTTTTCTTCTTAATCTTCGTCGTCGTCCATGTTTAATTCATTCGGCGCAATCATCCCCGGAACCGCCGCTAAGCGTTCCTTGGCCACCTCTGCCAACCTAGCTTTCTCTTCTTCTGCGAAATCTGCGGTCGAGAACTGTTTACTCGCGACTAAGAAGTCGCGCAAGTGGTTCTTGAACTGGACCAAATCGCTTTTATATTCCATCATGCCACTCGCGAATCGCTCGACGTCGCCCGCGGACATGTTCGGGAACGAGCCGGCTAATAACGTCGCCACGTGGTCTTTGATAAAATGCGCGTTGGAGGAGTATTGACCTTGTTTTTCCGGCGGGCATAACGAGGCCGTCAATCTCTCTGGCGAGTCCGCGACGGTGAACAAGTTTTGCAACAACAACGCGTGCAACTTGAACCCGGGTTTGTGGAACCCATCCGTCAACACCGCGAAAATCTCAGATAACAACGTGAGATAAAAGGATTGATAAAACGCGTTGCAAAACTCGGACATTTGAAAGTACTTCATCATTTCGAGAAGTAAGTGCAACCCTTCGTCCGCGACGTTTCTTTCTGTGTGTCTGAACGCCCAAACGATGGAGTCGATGACCAACTTCAAGTGCTCAGGCGATAACGTCGCGATGGCGCGGAAGCAATGATTGGTCACTTCACGAAGTAACGAGAAAAACTTCAAACGGTGGTCCGGATAATCCTCAAAGTTTACCGTAATCATCCCTAACGTGCACTCAAAGACCGCGTCAAAGATCTTCGGGATCTCGTCAATCATCGCACCTTTTACTTTCTTCACGATGGCGGCGAACAGTGATAAGACTTCGGCGTCCCGCGCGTCCGGGACGTTTCTCGCGTAATCGCCCAGGATCGGATCGTACATTAACGGGACCAGCTGTTGCGCCACCAAGTGCGGATCTTCGCAGCCTTCCACAAAGGTTTCGATCAATCGCAAACACTCTCTTTTTACAGAGCGAGTGAGTTTTACGAACGAGGATTTCGACGCGTATGGTCCGCCTTCCGCGATGGCGGCTGAAATCAACTCCGAGTAGAGTTTATACACGTTCAACAAATCGCCGTAAATTAAACTCATTTGGTTTTGGAACGGCTGCCCGAGCGAAATGCAACAGTGCGTGTTTGTTTTCAAAATATTTAAGATGTTCTTGATGACCTCTTGCGACTTCAAACTCTCGCTCGATTGCCTCGCTTGCGTCATGATGAGGTTCCACGTTTCGTTCGGCGGCGTCATCAATCTCTGCACGTATTCCTCTTTTTTCGCCAAGTTCAGTTCCGAGGAAACCATGTGTCCGACGGCTTCGTAAAAGATGTGCACTTGGTGCGGCTCCAAATCGCGAATGGTGTTCGTTAAACCTCTCAACAACTCCTCCACGAACGGCTCGTGTTCGCCGACTTGCGTGATGACAAATTTGCGCTTGCACTTGATGGTGATTTTCAAGAACGTATCGCACGCCATGTCTTGCACTCCGGGGTGGGTTTCGTGCATAAACTCGAACAGTTTATTCACCACAGTTTTCAAAAACTTCCAGTGTAACCTAAGAAATCTTGGATACTGACCGACGACGTACATGATGTTACTCGCGATGACCGCCTTGTGATCTTTCCCTCGCATGATTTCGCACAAGTTCAACAAGTCTCGAATCGCCGTGACCAAAAATCTATTCTCTTGGTCTTCTTGCATGGACCCGGAAATACTTCCAATCGCCCAGCACAACGTGTTCAGCGTGTTCCACGTGTACTCTCGGCCGTTCAATTGATTGCTCAACTTTTCCAACATTTGTTGCTCGGTATCTTTGTGGTCCAAGTGCGCCAAGTAAATCAACGTCTCGCGCATGATTTTGTATTGGACCAAAACGTCGTTGTCTTTCAACGTCTCGCGCACGATGTTTCCGTTTTCATCTTCCACGATCAACACTTCTTCGGGTTTCGCCATTCTCGAAATCATCAACATTCTCAATTTACTCATCGGCGCGGAATATAACGCGCGTCTTTGCGACCCAGAGGAAGACCCGTTTTGTTGAGCTCCGCCGCCGGCGGGCGCGCCAAACGTGAAATCAACCGCATTCGGGAAACCGTCCTGTCCACCCGAGCCAGTTCCGGAATCGCTCGCTTGAAACAAGTCGCACACCAACGCGTGCCAGTAATCCAAACACACTTTAAACACTTCCGGTTCGTCCACGTACGAAATGTTCAACAAATACTCCAAACCGTTCAACAAGCCGCTTTGCAACTCGGGCGTGGTTTCCAACAACTTCACGTGCGCTTTGAAAAACTGCGTGAAGAAAATGGCCAAGTTTTGAACGAACGCTTGTTCATCGTCCGATCCGTTCGCGTAGGCTTCCGGAATGTTCGTGTTCCTCGGCAACGCCGTCGCCAAATGGTTCATCAGCTCGGTATACATCGCCACGAACTTCCCGTTGTATTGCGCGTCCACGAGCAAACTCCCAATCTCTGCCAAACATTGCAACACCACGTTCCTATACGTCGGGTTCGGAAACAACCTCAACAATGTTTCCAACAAAGGACTCTCAAAGATGTACCCGAGTGGAATCCACGTCAAAAACGCGTGCAACGTCACCAACGTTTGCGAAATCAACTCCGGTTTCTGTGAATTCGTCAACACAAACTCGCACAACTCGTGAATCATCGCAAACTCCGCGTTCAAACTCGTCTTCAAACTCTTAATCTTATCCTGCGTCATTTCCCCTCTCGAGAAATCAAACACTTCCTCCGATAAGAGCTTCAAAATGTTTAAACAATTCTCGCACAACGACTCGCTCATCTTCGCCGCGCCGACTAAATCCGGAATAAAACTCGGCCATCTGTGCGGCCAATCGTGCTTGACAATTTGTACCAAAACGTTATTAATCTTCGTCACGTACGCTCTTTCCTTCCGAAATAACTGTTCGTCCCCGGACAAACTGATCACCAAGTTCGATATAAAATTCTTAATCCCTTCTCTCTGTTCCAACGGCAACGATCCCCACCGAAACTTGATCACCGAGTCTAAGATTTGCAATGCGAAAAACTTCGTGTTCGCGCTCTTCGAGTGCTCTAATATCCCATCCACTCTCGTCCACGAGTGTTCGTGCTCTTGCATCTGCTTCATGATTTGCTCGGCTTCCGCTCGTAATTGCGGATTCCCCCCCGGGGAATAAAAAGCGTTGACGACGGCATCCAAAACGGTCACGTCGAACGGTTGCGCAAAATCGAGCAAGGTTTCCGAACCCGGGAACGAAGCGTTGGAAGACGACATCGTGGTAAATGCCTCCTCCTTCTCGTGCGTTTTAACGCGTTTTATCTCTCTAAAATCTCCGAGACAGACGATCAAAGGGAGTTCTTCTTTGTCTTCTTCAAGAGGAGTCTTCTTTCCAACGTTCTTCTTTCAATTATCTCTTCTCTCCAATAATTTTCGATTTAAACAACAACAAACAACAACACGTGCTCTCCAACAAAAGTCACGAAAACAGACGCAGCAACTCTCGTGGTAAAGGTGTTGTTATCTTCTTCTTGCGAAATGTTTAGTATACAGTCAGCTAAGGCGTTTAGTTTTCTCTCTCGTTTTGGGAAAGAAAAACAGTAAATAACGCGAGTGTAAGTAAAGTGATGAGAGAAATGTCAAGAGAAATTTTGTGATGAAGGTTGCCTGTTTTTCTTCTTCGACTCGTACACCCTAAGTAACCCTAAACCATTTTTTGAAGAAGAGAAAAAATTCAAAAACTGAACAAAAACGAGACGACAGTAAAAAGAAGAGAGGGAGAGGAGTGCGTTATATATTTATATATCAGACACACTTTAAGAGAGATCGAGAGAAAGAGAATGAGGACGACGGGAGGAAGCACCACCGTGAGACCATCAACAGCGGCCCCGGATATTTTAGCGGCGGCGGAAGCGGCTGGAGTGTACGACAAAAACGTTAAAGATTATGATGACGATGGGGAAAAAAAAGAAGGGGAAGACGACGACGAAGAAGAAGAATCGGACGGGTACGAATTCGGCGACGAGGAGACGGCGATGGCGAAGAAATTATTGGCGAAAGACGAACAGAGAAGGAATGGAGGTGGGGATTCGTCGTCGAGTTCGGAGTGGTCGAGTTCAGAGGACGACGACGACGCGGAAATCTTAGACGCCGCAGAGCTTCCAAATTGGTTGAAAGATATTAAAGAAACTGGACGAGAGAGAGAAAAAGCGGACGAGGAAGACGTGGACGCGACGAATATTTCGCCGCCGAGGACCAAAAATGAAATCGTAAACCACGTTCCGGAGATGCCGGACGTGCCTGAGATTGGTGCCGAGGAAGAGATTGAACTCGTGGGTCAGATAGTTTCCGTCGTCGGCGACGTGTGCGTCGTCGCGAGCGAAAAGGAAGACCAGGCGCCTCTGGACGAAACCACGCCGTTGTGTTCGGAAGAGAGATTTGGATTGGGTTTTGTCGAGGAGGTGTTTGGACCAATCACGAAACCGATGTATACCATGCGGTACGATAAGAAGAAGTGTAAGAGCGCGAACGCGCCGGAAAAGATGACGGTAGGCGTGAAGATATTTTGCGTGCGATCGATGAAAAAGACGCTGATGCCAGAAAAGTTGTATTCGAAAGGGTACGACAACAGCGGGGCGAACGACGAGGAGATTGATGACGACGGCGAGTTTAGCGACGACGAGGCAGAAGCGGAAGCGAAGAGGAAGAAGAATCCGAAACAGAGGAAAAGAAAGGAGAAAGAGGGTGGCGGAGGAGTTTCGGCGTCGAAACTTTGGGAGGGGTTTGTGCCGAAACATCAACTTCCCGGACACCAGCACCAGCAACCGATTCAACCTCCGATTGGACAGATGGCGTTTATGGGTGGGATGAACGTAGGTGCGCCAGCACCAGGAATGATGATGATGATGCAACAACCACAAATACCCCCGCAAATGGTAGTTTCGCAGCAATCCGGTGTCTTGCGAGTTCCGGTGCCCGGCGTCGACTTTATTCCTCCGCCCGGCGATTCAGTCAACGCACCTCCACCGCCCCCACCGCCGAAGTAAGAAGTGAGATAGAATAAAGAGAGTCAGATTATAATAGATTTTAAGTGTTTTACATAAACATAGATGACATAAATTTCGCGCCTTCTTTCGTCTTCCACCACGTCTTTGTCGCTCTGAAGTTTTTCGCATTCCCACTCGCACTCACGCCTAACCCTTTAAACGTCTCTCCTACTATTCGCTCTAATCTATTCGCGGTCTCGCCACTCTCCATCTCCATCTCGCTCCCGCCCACTCTCGGCACCGCGAACCCGGGCACGACGATACCCGACACGTTTTCACTCCCAAACGCACATCGAGAGCCAGAGATGAGACCTTTCAACAAACCATCGCGAACTCTGGTCGCCTTTTCATCCAATCGCGTTAATTTCTCGTTCTCAACAGTCTCGCTCTCACCGAAACAAAAGACATCTTTCTCCGCGTCGCCTCGCGTCACCCCTCGCTCGAGCTTCATCGCCGCGCAAAAAACAATCTTCCGAGCGCAATTTTCTAAATGCTCTCTCACAAACCTCACCACTGCGTGACACGCGCTCGCTTCGTCTCGTTCCGGTACCATCACGTTAATCGCCAAGCACGAAAGCACGACCGCGTTATTCTCCTCGTCCGTAAACTGTACCAAACTCACAGCTGGAGCATCATCCAACGCTTCGCCATCGTCGCTCGTCTTCACGAAAATCGCTCGTTCCAACGCGCTGATATCGTCTTCTTCCTCCTCCTCCTCTTCCTCGTCCGCCTCTTTCTCGCCGTTCTTATTTCCAATCATCTTTCCAACCAAATCTCCCCCGTTCTCGTCGGTAAACTTCAACTCGAAATCTCTCCGTTTGAGTTGTTTGCCGCCGCTTTCCCTGCTGGTGGTCAGAGATTTCAACGCGCGAACGCCGGCGCCGGCGACGTCGCACAGGCCAATCGCGAGAATATTACCACCACCATCTTTAGGGAAAGACGACGAAGAAGACGATGCGGTGAATAAAAGCGCCTCGTCCTCTTTGCGAGCGAACGAAAGCTTCATCTTAAAAACAATCGAGAGAAAATGTAAAGCGAATTTTGGCAGTCTGTCGCTCAAAAAATCTTTCACATGTCTCATGTGTCTTCAGAAAAGAATAATAAAAACGATCAGACCACGACGCAAAGCGAACGACATATACACGCGCGCTTACGCATATAATCGTAATACATGTACGCGTGGCAACGACGATCGAAGAAACCGCTGTTACCGCCGAAACCGACCGATTTCGACGACGTGTTGAAGCTGACCGAGGAGACGAAACGACGAGTTTTAGAAGAGAAAGAAAATGCGTTACCGAGATTGGAAAACGCTTCTTCTTCGTTTGAGAAGGAGGAAGACGGGAGGGTGGTGAACGGAGAAGAGGAGGAAAAGGAAGAAGACCAAGAAAAATGCGAGGAGGAAATGGGTTGGTTAGCGATGAAAACGAAAGCCACGGAGGCATTCGCGAGGCTCGAGTTCAAACGCGCCGCGAGATGGTTCGGGAAAGCGTTGGAGAATTTGCAGATCGAAGAAGAAAAGACGAGCGAAGGAGAAGGAGGAAGAAGAAGAGATCGAGCGTCGCTGATGGCGAATCAATCGCTGGCTTTGTTGAGAGCGAACGAGAAGAAAACAGCCTTGGAAATCGCAGCCGCGTGCGAAGAAGAAGACGCGGTTTGGCACAAAGGCAGTTATCGGAAAGCGGAAGCTTTGTATGCTCTAGGGGAGTTTAAGGAAGCCGCGGAGGCGTACGAAAGCGCAAAGGCAAAGATTTTAGAGTATAAAACCGAAGAGAGAGATATCGATGCGGCTGTGAACGAACTCGAGGGTAAAATCCACGCCTCGAAAGAGAAAATGGGAGAGATGGAAGAGTTGAAGTCGATCGACGAAGAAGCGAACGAGTGGAAGAAAAGGACGCAAGGCGATGAGAACAAAACCGAGGAGGAGAAGGATAAAGCCGTCGGACAAGCGCAGTTGGACGCGGAAGCGAGAGATAGAAATCCGAAAGTGAAACAACTCGTCGATCGAGCGATGGAACTCATGAACCCGAAAGAATCCGAAGATGGCAACGCGGGAGAAAATTTTGTCATCACGAAGGAGATGTACGATGAATACCTCGATTTGTGTAACAAAGCGCTCGCGATGGAACCGGAGTATTATCAGTTACACTTCCAAGTGGCCATCGTGTATTTGCGTCTCGGTAAAATATCAAAATCAATTGAAACGATACAAAATGCTTTGAAGTACGGACAGAACTTTCTCATCGCGCACTCGCTTCGAGGCAGCTGCTTCGAGTCGCTCGGGGTTCCAAACATCGCTGAGCTTTCTTACGCGACCGGGATTAATATCTCGTTCGATAACTGCGAAAGTTGGATCGCGTTGGCATCGTTATTAGGCACCACTCGCGGCGAGGTGACGAACGCAGTACAGATGATTCGCGCGGCATATACAGGTGGTCCAGAAGCTAAGTTTAAAGAACCGCAAAGACATCCAGTTTTGGCGTTACTTTTGGGCTACTATTTGGACGCGCTCGGGCACGACGCCGAGCCGTCGGCGTTGTTTGATTTCTCACTTCGAAACGGCGGTGGCGTGACACCGTTATTTTTCAAAGCCGCAGTCGGCGTAACGAGTGGTGATATCGACGCAGATTCGTTTGCTATGTTACGAAGTGCGTTCGAGATGCTTCGATCTGAAGCTCGAAAATCCATGCGAGAGACGGAGAGTAAAGTGGGCGTGGCGCTCGACGTGACTGGGTACTACAAAGGAATTGAACTCGTGATTCACAAACTCATTCCGACGCAGTGGAAGAAATTGGAAGAAGCAGTCTACGTGTACGAAAATATTTTGGAGCCGTTGAAAGTTCTCGCACCAAAAACGGTGTATTTAACCCGAGAGAGTATCGCGTCCCTCTTGGAAGAAACGATCGAAGAAGAAGAAGAAAAATCTTCGGGTATCGTGTTGAAAGGCGGATGCCGCTCCTACGCGGGTGTTCCAGAGAAAAGAGTGTATATCGGCGATGCAAAACAACGCATTTGTTCCGCAATCGATGCTTGGGACGATGCGAAACAAAGCATGTCCAAAGACATTCCAAAACAGTTAGAATTTCAGTTCCCGGATCTCGTAGCGCAAGAAATCGTACGAGCAAAACGCGCGTCGAAGAACGATAAGAAGTTTTCGCTCTCAACCGTCGTCGCTATCGTTCCAAACACTCGTCGCGAAGATTCTCAGACTCACGCAATTATGCGTTCCAATGGGTTTATTGTTTCGTTTGCCTCAAAAGAAGGTGATTACTCGGCCGATGACGACGCAGATTTTGACCAGCAAAACGCTCGATTTTTAACCAATCGAGGCGACGGAGGCGATTTGGGCAACAGAGACGTTCTGGAGGTTCCATTCGATCAAATCGACGCGTGGGCGAACGATTTCGTGAACGATTTTAGAAACTGGAAAAAGACCAGAGATGGAGTATTCAATGCCACGAACGCTATCGCAAAAGCGGTTCTTTCTCACGTAGGTGACGCAGCGAACGTCATAGGGGATTGGACGTTTGCGAAACACGCTCGGGTGCGCTCGCCGGTATTTTTGGAGTTGACGTTTGTCATCGACGAAGCGAGCGAAATGCCGAAACTCGTGACCATCGATCCAACGCCGAGCTTATCTGGTCACAAGAAATATCGCGTCGCGGGATGCGAAGTAAAAGAAGTGGATGAGGAAAGTAAAGAGAAAGTAAACGAGTACGCCTTCCCGATAGCGTCGGGCGTATGCGACGCCGCGTGGATGTTCGCGTTTGATGCTCTCGAAGACGACTTACTCGAGCGCGAGAGATGCGATGATGCGTTGATGAATTTCGCGAACGGCGCTGTATCTCTGATTTAATCTCATGATACTAGTTTATATACTTGTACACAAATACATACGACTTTTATTACAAAGCTCTCGGCGCCGGAAACTGCTTCAATTTCCGCGGGGGTGGGATGTTCGTAATGCCGGACGGTGGTTGTTGATTTTGCTGCTGCTGCCCATGTTGTAGTCGCTTCGACGGTGGCACGTACACCCTCCCAATATTTGTTTTCTCGTTCAACGCCGCTATGGATGACTCATTAGAATACTGATGCTGCCGTTGCTCCGCGTCCATCGCTTCCGTCCTCGGATACGTCAAAACCGTTGGACTCCGAATCCCGCACATCGCCGCGTGTCTATCGTACGCTTTCTTCGCGCTCTGCTGAAGCATCGCTTCATTGCTAAATCTACTCTGTCCGTTCGTCGTAGTATTACACGGCGTCGTCCGAGATCTTTTCGCCGACGAGTTCAACAAAACGCCTCCTCTCTCTCTACTCTCCTCTCCCTCAAAGTTTTCATCGTTTTCAAAAATCATCTGCGACGAGGCGTGTCGTTTATTCGGTCGAACAACTTTATCCGGCGAGACGAAGAACAGAGAGGATTGGTTCCCGATTGGATCGCATCGCATGCCCTGAATCAGCGCGTTTTTGTAAACAGAAAGAGAGAGAGAGAGTAAATAAACCGTGTCAGCATTTAGCAGCGCGAATCAAATCAAATCCAATCAAGAATTAATGAATGTGCTCCTAAACGCGCGCGCGCGTGCGTGTTATACATACATAATAAAAACAAAAGAGAGCAAACGTACCGCATAAAAAGGCTCGTGCAAAGCGTTTGGAATCATATGAATATGTAGTGCTCTCGTGTTAGTATAAATATCCTAAATAGTAGTGTTTTCAAAAGCGCTCGATGTGTTTTGAGGGGGTAGGTGTTGTGTTTTTTCCCCTTTAAAAACTCGAATACCTAAACCCTAAACAGATGCAGTGCACAGTTCTTTCGCTTTCGTTCTCGTCTCTCGCCTCGTTTTGCCTCTCATTGAAATGCGCGCGGAGAGAGCGAGAGCGCACACACACAGAACTCAAGAAGCGCAAAGAAGACGAAGACAAAGAAGAAAGGAGTATTATGGTGCGCGTTTGTTGATTTCCACGCGTCGTGAACACACACACGCACACGAAAAGTTCGTTTTTGGCGCGAAGCGTTTTATATGTATAAATATCTCTCTCGTGAATCCTTTTGTTTCCCCGCGAAACGTGTTGACTTCTTTCCGTTTCTGTGTCTCATTCCAGGACGACGCGCGAGCGAAACAAGCCTTAGCCTTAGCGCAACAACAACAACAAGGAGGACAAGGAATAGATCTCACCAACGCCCCAACCTCCGCCCAAGAACAATCGGAACGACTCAACCAAGAACAACAGTTAGAAGATGAACGGCAAGCCTTTCTCGCGTCCGTTTTAGAACCGAACGCTCGCGAACGACTCGCGCGAGTAAAACTGGTGAAACCGTCGAAAGCGCAAGGCGTGGAACGGATGATTTTAAACGCCTCTCGACAAGGAAAACTCGGGAAAGTTTCCGAACAAATGCTCATTGATATGTTGAACACGGTTTCGGAAAGCGGGATTGGAGAGAAGAAGGTTGGGAGCATCACGTTTGAAAGGAAGAAGAGCGCGTTCGACGAGGAGGACGAGTCGGAGGAGGAGTGGTAGAATGAGCGAGAACGAGAGAAACGCAAGAGCGGCGTCGGGGTAGGAATAATAGAAGAATACGAACAACAATAACATGTGATGATCATCGTAGCACGTAGCAACAACAACTATTTATCGTAGAAAGAAAGAACAAAATCGTTTTAAAAGTAGTACGTATACATGTGCATACGCGACATCGACTTTAAGCGCTTCAAAGGCGTTACTTTGTCTTCACTTCTTTTCCCCCAAAAGAAAACTACTCATGAGCGACGGACACGGAAACATCGACGCGCACATCGCCACGCTCGAAGAGGCGTTGGACGCGTTAAAGCGCGAGCGGTATTCTCGCGATTATTCTTCCCTCAATACTACGAATAAGAGCGAGGAAAGAGATGAAGATAAAGAGCGCGCGCTGATGAGTGAAAACGAACTGTTACTTCGCGTGTTACGGAAAGTGATGCTGGAGAAGGAGTTTCACTTTCCTTTCGAGGAGGAGGAGAACGAAGACGAAGTAGGAGAGGACAACGACAACGACCACGCGATCGGATCGTTCAGTCCGTCCAAGTTTCTGTTGCAAAACCAAGACGGCGCGATTGGGACGATGAGGAAGAATTTCTCGGACGAATTCGCGACCAAGAGAACAAAGTCGCAAAAGTTAATACTGACGAATACTCATCATCGAGGAGAAGAAGAGAGGGATGAGAGTACGAATAATAATAGCTCGCGTGGAGAGACGACGTTATCGAGAAAAGATGTGGAGGTTTTGGAGCGTTTGCTCGCGAAGAAGGTTCGGATTAACGAGGAAGAAGAGGACGCGGAGGAGGCGAGAGAGAGACGAAGGGCGGCGGCGTCGCCGAGATTGTCGTCGTCTTCGGCCACGAGGAGAGGAGAAGGAAGAGGAGTGATGGGTATTTCGAGTGATGTTGCGACGCATACGAATGGTGGGACGAAGAAAGTCCCGTTTGAGCTTTTAATGTGTAACGACGACGGGTGCGAGCTCATCGCGCCGAAAGATAGAACGATTCGAGTGCGGCAACACGGGACGCCGCACTCGAAATTTACGTGGAAAGAAAAGCCGAAGAACGCGCTGATTGTGAAAAAACCTATGGATTATAAGACGGATGAGATGTTACCGTTCGTGGTGAAGACGTTGCGCGGTTTGGATGTGAACGTATGGATGGAACCGGAGGAGTTGGAGAGGCAGAAAAACAACGCTGCGTTGGAGTTTAAGGAGGAATTGAAGACGTGGAAGAAGGCAGAATCACCATCATCGACGGAAGATGTGGCGAAGGAGAAGATGAAGAACGGTAGTGGTGGTAGTTTTAGTTACAATTACAACAGCGCCGCGGAGTATGGCGCAATCATAGACTTTGTGGTTGTTCTTGGGGGCGACGGGACGTTTTTGTGGGTATCCAATCTGTTCCCGAAATCCTGTCCGCCGGTGGTGGCGTTTGCGCTCGGATCGCTCGGCTTTCTCACCGTGTTTAAAGAGTCAAAGATTCGTGAAACGTTGAAAGACGTCGTGGCGGGTGATTTTTGCGTCTCTTTGCGCACGCGTTTGATCGCGCACATACTCGATAAAGACGGCGAGGAGAAGAGTAAACAGTCGGTGCTGAACGAAGTCGTCGTGGACCGAGGTCCTTCGGCGATTTTGGTCGAGTTGGACGTCGCAGTGGACGGTTCGCCGTTGACGAAAGTTTTCGCTGACGGTATCATCGTATCCACACCAACAGGCTCGACGGCGTATGGTCTCGCCGCGGGTGGGTCAATGGTCCATCCCGGCGTCTCTGCCATGTGTTTTACGCCAGTCTGTCCGCATAGTCTCTCGTTTCGTCCGCTCGTTTTGCCAGATTCGGTGGTGTTGACGGTGCGAGTGCCCGAAGACGCGCGAGCGGCGCCGTGGGCTGCCTTTGACGGAAAGAATCACGCGGAATTGAAAAGAGGAGAGACGTTAGTTATTAGGTGCGCGCAGTATCCGATCGCGAGCGTGTGTCGGACGAGCGAGAATATGGATTGGTTTCGGGCGATGAAAGACGCGTTATTGTGGAACGTTCGAGGGCATCAACGTTCGTCTTTGCTAAGAGCAGATGAAAGCAACACGAAAATTAGTAATTGATACGAGATAAGCGCGCGTGTATGCTTGTGATAAAGATTCGGATATATCATCGATCGTTTTATTGTTTATTACAACTGTATATCATACTCATAGTATCACACATCATATCTATCATTCATTCGCAAAAAGTACATAAGCGCTCTCCAAAGTTTTTGTGTAATCTGGTTCATTATAATTCCGTAATTCTTGTAGATTAAACTTTCGTTTTTGATTTAGTAAGAACACACACGCGGATCCGCCAAGACTTGTTTGTGTGCACTTCGTTCGAGAGCAATACGGAGATACTGTACTGCTTTGAATTGATCGGATGATAAAACTTTATATCAACAACATATCCTCGATAATCGCTTCGCCAGATTTGAGCAGTCGATTAGGCGCTCTCAAGAGCTCGACGTGTTGACTTTCAGAAAACACGCCGCGCGAATATCCACCTACTAACGAAGAAACTCCGCTCGCGCCGAGAGATGCAATCTCTCCGCGCAAACATGAAAACTCGCTCAAGGATTTACCAGTCGTGCTTGATCTAAACCCGAGGAGACCCTCTCCCAGAAATAGGAAAGCTATCCACGAGGTATAGATGCGGAGAAGACGACAACATCCGCACTACGCGTAAAAGGGGCGGCCCGACAGCGGCGCATCGACACTCAGCGCGCCGTGACTTTGCCGTCGTTTAAAATAGCTCTCGCGGACCCTCTCACGACTTTTAAAACACAACCGGTGACTTTTAAAAATAACCACAAGCTGTGACCTAGAATGAACGCTGACAAAATAACAGAAAACGTTCTCAATTCTTTCTCGGCGGTGTGTCTTCGGGTCGCGCGCGTGTAGCGTTCGTTGCCCTAGTGAGTCCCATGTGAGTTTTGAGGATTCTCCAATTTCAATTCTTGGGCGATACTTTTACTTTAAACGAGCTCTCGTACCCTCATCGATAATAATGTACGAATGTTTACTTAATTCGCTTTACTTCACGTGTAAAGGTGGGAGAACCTCCACCATCCTTTCCGTGGTATATCCCGTTTTTACGACGTCACGTTTGTTTACGCGCTCGCACGGGTACAACTTTAAATGCCTGATATAACCTTCTTTCATAAAACACATTTGGATGATCATTTTCCAGTCGTCGATTTATATAACGAAGAGCACAAAGTTCGATGAACCCAAAGCCTTTTTCTTAACGAGAACGATCAAAACGTTTTGATCTCTCTTCCTTTCTCTTTCAATCGTAGAAAGGGACAAGGGACTTCGAGGGAAGGCTTTGGGATGAGTTCTCGCTTTGACTTTTCCCTTCGTGGAAACCCTTCGAAGTGACGGACTTGCAAAAAAAAATACTGAAGTTGGTCGCGGCCGAGCTGTTTAGGGTTTTCAAGTCTTTTCAGCCCCTTGTTTTGGATATCTTTTTTTTGTTAAAACATCGTCCGCTCCTCATTCATGTAATACCTTGATTAAAGCGAGAGGACAGAGAGAGAGAGACGCGTCTGTTTGTTGTTGTTCTTATCAGTAGTAGTAGTAGTATTTATCGTTTTATTCTTTTATTACTGTTATTTGTATCATCATGAAGAAGACAAAGAGCAAAAAGGGTGGTGGAGAAGAGGATGATGATGATGGGAAAAATAATCATCACCCACAACAACAACAACAACAACAACAACAACAACAACAACAACAAGCGGCGGTGTGGAAAGGATTCGCGAGCGGGTCGCTCGGGGCGATGGCCTCGGGCGCGGTGACACACCCGATCGATTTGGTGAAGGTTCGGATGCAGCTGTACGGGGAGTGCGCGTCCTCAGCGTTAGGATCGAGTAGTAGTAGTTCTAGTAGTAGTAGTAATGTTAAGCCACCGGGAATGTTGAGAACCGGCGCTATGGTGTTGGGCAAAGAAGGCGCTTTCGGCTTGTATAAAGGTCTCTCCGCGTCTTTGTTAAGGCAGGCAACATTTATAGGGACCAAGTTTGGCACGTACGACGTTTTGAAAGCGACGATGAGGAAATACAACAACGGGGGGGATAACGTAAAAGAGGACGAGAGTTTACCGTTTTATCAGTTCGTGGCGTGCGGCATCGGCGCCGGAGCAATGGGCGCGGTCGTCGGGAACCCGGCGGATTTGGCGATGGTAAGAATGCAAGCGGACGGGAGGTTGCCGGAACATTTGAGGAGAAACTACACGAACGGTTTGAACGCAATGTTTAGAGTTGCGAAAGATGAAGGCGTGTTCGCGCTTTGGAGAGGCTCCGGGCCGACCGTGAACCGAGCGATGATCGTGACCGCTTCGCAAATGGCCGTATACGACAAGAGTAAAAACACGATTTTAGAAGTCGCGCCGAGTTTAGGAAACGGATTAGTCACGCAAACGATGGCAAGTTTCGCCGCCGGCGTCGTCGCCGCGTTGACCTCGAACCCGATAGATTTAGCCAAATCGAGATTGATGAGCATGAAAGCGGACGAGAAAACCGGCAAGATGCCGTACGCCGGGACGTTCGATTGTTTGATTAAAACCGTCCGAAGCGAAGGCGTCGGCGCGCTCTATAAAGGCTTGGTCCCGACCACTGCCAGACAGGTGCCGCTGAACGTCGTCCGGTTTGTAAGCGTGGAATACTTCAAGAAGTTCTTCGAGAAGTTTTGAAAAAATTAGAGTAGCGCTCGAGACAGAGAGCGTAGCGTGTATTATGAGTTGTGTGTGTATTTTGTACGTACCAGTACCGGTAGTAGCTTTGGCGAACTCAATCAATCGCGAACATTTAATATTTCTGCTCAGAACTTCACACTCTCTCCTTTTTGTATTTTGTACGCACCAGTACCGGTAGCACTGAGTTCGCGAGAACGTTTATTTCTTCTGTTTGCACTTCACACTCTCTCCTTTTCCTCTGCACAAAAAGTACACTCGCGAAAGGATGAGGAGGAAAGAAGAAGAAGAAGAAGAAGAAGACGAAGTGCACAACATGTTCATGTGCGCGCCTACTGCTGCTGCTGCGACTTTTGCTTCTTTTGATGATGAATACATAAGCAACAGCGTTATTAAAGACTCGGAAACGACCGTCTTGCAAACCGAATTGGAAGAAACTGTTCGGGAGATGTATTTGAAAAATGATGAAGAAGAAGACGTCTGCGGGGCTCGTCGAACCTCCCCTACGACCTCCTCTTCAAGAACGAAACGCACATTCAACTTGGAGCGAACGAAGCACGTGGAGTATTGCTTGCGAAACGTGCGCGAATTACACCCCACGTACGTCTCTTTGAACAGTTCTCGAACGTGGATTGTGTATTGGTTGGTGCACTCGTTAGGTGTTCTCGGCGAGCTCGATTTGGAGGAAGATTTACGAGCAGACGTCGTGGAATTTTTAGCATCGTGCCAGCACGAGTCCGGTGGGTTTGGAGGTGGACCAGGACAGTTAGCGCATTTAGCGCCGACGTACGCGGCGATGAGCGCGTTGGTGACGATCGGAACGAAAGAGGCGATGGCGGTCGTGGACGTAGGGAAACTGCGAGCGTGGTTGATGCGGTTGAAGACGGTGACGACGACGACGCGAAAAGAAGATGGGGAAGATGTTGTGGTGGGAAGCTTTGCGATGCACGTGGATGGGGAGAGCGACGTGCGAGGCTCGTATTGTGCGCTTGCGGTGGCGCATTTGTGTAAAGTGTTGGATGAAGAGTTGACGAGAGGGGTGGCGAATTACGTGGCCGAGTGTCAGACGCACGAGGGTGGGTTTGCCGGTGAACCTGGAGCGGAAGCGCACGGTGGGTACGCGTATTGTGGGATTGCGACCTTGGTATTGTGTGATATGGTGGTTGAGAAAAAGAAGAATGAAACGACGGCGAAGAATAATAAGAAGAAGATAAAGCAGAGTGAGTATAAGATTGGCGTGGATTTGGACGCATTCGAGGAGTGGTTGGTACATCGACAGTGCGGCGTGGAAGGTGGCTTTAACGGAAGGACGAATAAATTGTGCGACGGGTGTTATTCGTTTTGGATAGGTGCAAGTTTCCCTCTCTTAGAGATGGTTCGAGGTGGAAAGGAGTCCAAGCAGTTGTTGTTCGAAGAGAGAACGATGGAAGATTTGACGAGTGTTCCACCCATCGCGAGTAATCGGGACGAAGATGGGATGGACGCTGCTGGTGATGCGATTGGTACTTCCACGCGTGATGATGATGAATGTCTGTTTCTTGGAACATTGCGCGATACCGCGGCAGAGATGTGTAACTTGAAAGAAGAAAACAGTTTGACGATCGAGGTAAACAACGACGACGATGCAAAGATTCAAAAGAAACCACTCGCTCGCACCCGTTTATCGTTCAACGCCAGAGCGTTGCAAGGATGGATTTTGGGATGTTGTCAAAGCGAAAAAGGCGGTTTGAGGGATAAACCTGGTAAATCGGCTGATTTTTATCACACGTGTTACTGTCTCTCCGGTCTCTCCGTCGCGCAATGGTACGGCGAATTACCCGTATTAGCCGGTGGTAACGCCACCGCGAAGGAGCGCAAAGCGAACGTGGTGGAGAAGACCAATGTGCTCTTGAACGTCGTCGAGTCCAAGTATACGAATTGGATGGATAACTTTGGAGGAGATATCGATATGGAGTGACTCTCGCGTCATAGTATATAGCTCTTTGCATAGAAGTAGTGATGTATGATAGGAATCCTAGTTCGCTCGTAACCACGCGCAAAAATTATTTTGCGAATCGGTTGTGAAGTATAAATAGATTTGCCCGCGAAAGTAAAAGTCCTTACAACAATACGTCTCACAATAGTCTTTACGTGCTCTGTACTAAAATGCTAAATCGCGCGCAGAAAACACCCGTCGCAATCCTTTCGTCCTCGTTTTTATCGGAAACGATTCTAAACTCTCCAGTTTTACTTCACTATTATCATTACTCCCGCTCGTTATCCGCGACTCCTCTACCGACGCGGATTCGGATTCCTCCAACGCCGAATCTTCCTCAAACCATTGACTGCTATAAAACTTTCTCCGCCACTTTTCATTCTTCCCTCTCTTCTCCAAACCCTTACTCTTCCCTCTCTTCTCTTTACTCTTCTCTAACATCCGTCTCACGAACGCGTCGCGTTCTTCCACTTTTTCTCGACTCGTGTTCAGTATCCACTGTTCCATCTTGCTGCCGATGAGTGGCGCTCTCACTTCCACGAAAACTTCCGAGCGAACTAAACATTTCGGATTTCGCGCGGTCGATTCCTCGTGCTCCGTGTAGTACTCCGTAAACGTCATCGTCATCCGGTTTGCACCGACGTGTGGGACGACCACACATTCGCGCTTGCTCGTCGTTCTCGCTCGATTCGCTCCTTTTCCACCATCTTCACCGTCATCACCATCGCCCCCCAACTTGGGAGGATAAAAATCCGAATACTCGTTGTAACTCTGCGCTTTCTGCACCCACTTCTTCAAAAACTTTGGCACTTTCAAATCAGGTTCGCTGAAAACGACTCGAGATGTGCCATTTGGGACGCCTAGGAGTGGTCCGTCCGACGCGCGCCAGACGGACATGTTCAGGCCGTCCTTCGAGGTGTGTATCTCTTGTTGGACGACGGTGTCGAGCATCAGGTCGAAATACTCCACCGGGGAGACGTCGAAAGAGGTGAGATATACTTCTGACTTCCCCATTTTTGAGTCGTTCTTCTTGCGAGTAGTATTCTTGCGTTATACTGTGTGCTGTCGTTGATATTTGTATGTGTATATGTCTCGGCGTTCTGGATTAATGTGACGTGTAAGATATCCAAAAGGGAAGCGTTTTTTTCTCACAACAACACAAAATCTTCGTAATAACTCTCTCTCTATTCACATTTACGCCTTTTGGGCGGCGGCTAACTTGGCCAACGGCACGTCGTCGTCCGAACTTTCCTCGTTTTGGTCTTCTACTTTAGGTTTCTTTTTCATCGCCGATGATTCGTTTGGTTTCTTTGCGGACGCCGGCGGCGTGGGCTTCCGCGCGGAAGGCGTCTCTTTTTTCACCTCGCTCTTCGCCTCTCCTCCTTTTCCTCCTCCTCCCAAAGCTCCATTTTTGTTTTCAATCTCGTCCAAATACCGTCTCGGTTGTACGACCCCCGCGATCGAACTCTTCGTGTTCGGCGCCGTCTTCCGTTTCATAAACGCCTTGTGCGCCTTCTCGTGCGCTTTCGCGTCTTCCAACAAACCGTGTTCCATCAACCACACCTCCGCCATGATCGAATCCGGCCGTTGCGCGCGCAAAGAGACGTAAAACTTCCTCAAAGAATCTTCCTCGTCCGGAGGGTCCCGTTTTTGGCCCGCGAATTCGTACTTTTTCTTCGACGCCGTCTCTGTCGTCGGTTTTGTCTTCTTCTTCTTCTTCACGGGCGCTTTCTTCTTCTTCGCCGGAGTTTTCTTCTTTGCTGCTGTTTTCTTCTTTGCAGGTGGTGTTGCTTTTTTCTTTACCGCTGCTGTTTTTGCTGCTGGTTTTTTACTCTTCAGCGCGGCCAACGGGACGTCGTCTTCTGAATCACTCTCTTCTTCTTCTTCTTCAGAGGAGTCTTCTTTGTAATTCACCTGTTGCTTCTTCTTCTTCGTCGCGACCATCTTCGTGTCCGATGATGTGTTCTCTCTCTTTTTATGATGGTGGGAAATGAAGAATTTGTTCCCGAGAATTTCTCTTCTTTCTACGCGCAGAAAAAACACGTCAACACTCTTTCAAAAGAGAAAAGAACGTAGAAGAAGCGCCTCGAACTTCTTTCTTCCCCAAAGTCTTTTTCTTCGCGTTCTCCTCTTCCAACAACCGCGCAACAAAACAAGTTTTGCAAACACACTTTAAGAGCGAGCAAAAAGAGGTCAAACACACGAAAAGAGAAGTTCAAAAATGACACAAACCCTAAATTCTTCAAAAGTGAAGAAGGGGAAAGAAAAAAAAAAACAAAACTCTTCAAAAAACTTTGCGAGAGTCTTTCTTTCTCGCAGAAGAGGAAAGACACGCACACACTTAAAACACACGCTCACGCGTTATTATTGCGAAAAGAAGGCGACGATGAAGGGAGAGTTTGAATTACCGACAAACTTCGCCTCCTTGTTGGAGAAGGACGATGCATTTTTCGGAGAAGAAGAAGGTAAAAAGAAGAACGGAAGAAGAGAAAATTCGTATCGCATCGAGCGCGAGAGAGATTTCGAGTTGGACGAGTCCAACGAATCCGTCGAACGCGTGTGCTTCGAACTGACCGAAAACGAACCCACGCGCGTGCTCGACCAGGAAATATTCGAAGACGTGTACCATTTGGTGCAAAACTTTCGAAGTTTACCGACGATGTCGCGCGTGCGCGTGTTGGACAGTTTGTGCGCGAATTTGAGCGTTTTGAGCGCCTCGATAACCGCCTTGTGCGTCGGGAACGCGAGCGACGAGGAAGAGGAAGAGATGGCACCGTTGAGGTCGGCTTTGAAAGCGTACTCATTTTTTCTCGCGGAAGTTATGCACACGAGCGAAGAAGAGGCGAAGGAGACGCAAGCGATGGGGATCGTGGAGAAGCAAGTTGGCGGCGCGAAGAAGAAGTCCAACTTGGCGAAGAAAGGGCAGCTGGTCGAGTGGAAGTGGGACGAGCAACGAGAACGCGCGACGCACGTCATGAACGGTGCGCTGGACGTGGACTTGTATCGCGTGTTCAGACCGAAACCGGTGGACCAGGCGTTTTGTCGGCTGTTTATTAACGTCGCGACGGCGAGTTTGGAGAATCCAACGTCGTTGAAATCAAAGGTGACGAAACGCGCGACGTTTCAAATGGTCGGGTCTGTTGCCAGTAAATGGGGGGCGTTGGACGACGTCGTGACTGCGCTGTTGCACGTCTTGAATAAGCACGACCATTTATCCACGGCGATTGCGGATTTGTGCGGAGATGCGGCGGATCGATACGACGACGCGCGCTTGGCGGCGGCGATATTGAGAGAAGTTGGCGGCGTCGATCCGAGAGAATACAAGAGAAGGCAGTTGACCGATGCGGCTGGGGTGAGAAATGTCGGGAACTTTTTGGAAGAGATTGCTAATCGCATGCCAAAGACGACGATGCGGAACGTGTCTTTGTTGATTGCGCATTTGGACGGTGACGCGTATTCGCTGCGATCGGCGGTGGTGTCCGTTTTGGGACGGTTGTTAATCGCGCACAAAGATGTCGGCGCGGTGAACGAAGCGACGGTGGTGGACCAGTCCGCGCCGCTATTGCGAGCGAAACAAGGCTTTTTGGACGCGTTGGTGGAGCGCGTGCACGACGTTTCCGCGTTTACTCGAGCGAGAGTTTTGAACACGTGGGCGCAAATGGCTGAGCAAAAAGCGATTCCGTTATCGCACTGGTTAATCGTGTGCGATTTGGCCATCGGGAGATTGAACGATAAAGGTGGTTTGGTGCGAAAAGCGGCGATGAATTTGATCGGTACAATGTTAGGATTTAACCCGTTCGCGCCAGAGCTACCGACGGCGGCGTTCGCGGAAAGTTTGCGCGAGTACGAGGCCAAGTTGAAGGAGATGGAACCGACGCCGGAACCGGAAGAAGAAGAAGAAGGCGAAGAAAAGAAAACCCCGGAACGTTTGGAAGGTATCGATGAAGAAGCCGAGGAGGAGGAAGGAAACGTCGGTGATTCAGAGAACGTTGATGCGAAAGGCACGGATGGGGAAGAAGAGGAGAAAGAGGAAGCCGAAGAAGACGCCGCGCCGGCGAAAACGCCAGCCGAGAAAGTTCCCCCGCAACAACCACAGGAGTCAGACGAACACCTCGCTGGTGGTATCGAAGCCGTGAGAACTATGGTAGCTGCTTTGAAAACAGCGCTCGGGTTTTCCATGCAACTCGCGCAGTCCGTACCAATTTTTGTCGCTTTGTTGTCCTCGACGACGGCGACGGATTGCGTCGAAGCCGCGCGCGTCTTGGTCAAGCTCAAGCAGTTCGGCGTCGACAACTCGACGGCTGCCGCGAGATCTGTGTTGAAGCTCGTGTTTTCTCAAGAACCGCATGTAAAGCAAGCGGCGATTGAGGCGTGCGATGAACTTTACCTCGCCTCGGACGGGCAAGGCCAAGGACCGCGATTCGCCGCGGTGAAGTTGGCGAATTTGGCGGGCACGTCCAATCTCGGTGAGCTGGCCTCGCTCGAAGTATGCCTTCGCGAGTTGGCCAGAGATGGACGATTATCGCCAGATGGTGCAATCGTGCAAGCGTTGTGGGTCGATGCCGCGGATACGGAGAAAAATTTCACGCGAAGAGCAGCCGCGTTGGACGCTTTGCGCATGTGCAAAGACGACGCCAACGAGACGTCCGCACAGATTCTTGCCAAACGCGCCGACGTCGTCTCGCAGTGTTTATCGGACGCCATGCTTGCTGCTGGTACAGAGAAGATACACAGCGGTCGCGGTGCGGCCATTTTGGCGCGTTCGGCGTGCGCGGCGTTGGCGCAGTGCCGCCCGACGGAAGCGGGGCCATTTTCGTTAGACTCGGAAGTGTTCGTCGGCCTCGCGAGAGTGTTACACCCAAAATCGCCTTTGAGTGGTAAAGCTTGGTTCCCGTGCGCTGAGCAAGCTTTGTTGGCGGTGTACGCGTTGCATCCGGATCCAGAATCGTGGTGCGCGAAGCTGATTAAGAGTCACGCCACGGCGACGTTTGGCGCGAAATCGACGACGACTAATAGCGACGACAACAACAAAGAAGCCACGGAGGAAGGAGCAGAAAAAGACGGCGGAGAAGAAGAGGAAGCAAACGTCAACGACTTCTCGAACGTTTCTGGAACGGCTTTGTCCCGCTTTCTTTGGATGCTTGGCGAATGTGCCGTGCGCCACTTGGTGTTTTGCGAACGTCTCGCGCGTACCGTACGCAGAGCGCGAATCGGGAGAGACCGCGTTGCTCACGCGGCGGCAGAATCTGCGGCGCAAAAAGACGACAACGCTGCTACCGGGGAAGAAGCGGCGTTAGCAGCGGCACTTGGCCAAGGTGCGGTGGCTGAAGATGCCGCGTTGGATAACGCGAGAGAGGACGCCGAGAAAGAACTTCTCGGTTTCTCAAAGAAAAACAAGAAGTGTTTCGGTGGCGTCATCGCTGCGTACGCGCCGATTGTCGTCCAACTTTGCGGGAACGAAAAAGTTGTGAAAGGCGCATCGGTCGTCAGAGGTGCGGCTGTTGCGGCGCTTTCTCGACTGATGGCATTGGACATGGACTTTTGCGAGACGCACTTGCCGCTGCTCTTCACGCGCGTCAAGGACGAACGCGACGTACACGCTCGAGCGGCGATTACCGTCGCTCTCGGCGATTTGGCGTTTCGATTCCCGAACGCGTTGGAACCGTGGACGGAGCACTTGTACGGCACGAAAGAGTGGGGGAACGCGCTGCGAGATCCGTCGTCGAAGGTTCGCCAGCACTCCGTCACGGTGCTCGCGCATCTCGTGTTGAACGACATGATGAAAGTCAAAGGTCACATCTCCGCCATGGCGAGATGTTTGGAAGACGAAGACCCGCGCGTTTCATCTGTTGCGCGCTTGTTCTTTGCAGAACTCGCGAAAAAGCACGGCAACCCGATCTACAACTTGTTGCCGGACCTTCTCTCGAGACTTTCCAGCGACGCGGAGATTTCCGAGGAAGCGTTCGAGCGCATCATGCGCAGATTGTGTGGATTCATCGACAAAGAGAAGCAAGCGGACGCGTTGGCGGACAAATTGGTCCAGCGATTCCCGGAAGCCTCGCGAGCGGGTTCTGCAAAACCGGCGCGAGACATTTCGTTTTGCATCTCTCAGCTCAAGACTTCCGAGAAGGCGTTCAAGAAGTTCACCGAGTCGTGGAAAATGTACGAGGAGTGCCTGTACGACGCCAAGACGACGCAGAACTTCCAGTCGATGTTTGCCAAGATGAAACGCGTGGCAAAATCGACCGAGTTCAAACAGTTCATCGACGAGTTCGACGCGAAGATGTCCGAAGCGCACGCCGAGAAGGCGGCAGCGTACAACGTCTCCGCCAGAGCCGAAGGGAAGGAAGAGGTCGAAGTCATACGGGCGGAGAGCGAAGAGGAGGAAGAAGAAGCAGAAATGCAAGAAGGCGAAGAGAAGAAGCCCGTCGTTGAGGAAGAAGGAGGAGGTAAAGGTGAGGACGTGGCACCGGATGCTGCTCCAGCTGAAGACGAGACGGAACAGCCGGTCGAGAAAGAAAAAGAGGTCAAGGTGGAAGAGGAGGAAGAAGAAGACGACTTTAGCGAAGACGAAGATGAGGAAGAGGAAGAAGAAGAAGAAGAAGATGAAGAGAACGACGAAAACGCTGGTAACGTCAACGTCGTCGAAGAGGAAGAAGTAAAGCCCGCCACAAAAGCGCGCGCTTCTGGTCGATCCTCTCGTTCTCGAGCGACTAAAGCTTAAAATTGTTGTAAATATTTTAAAAGTGATGAGAGCTTTCGATTTAATTATTATTATCGATTGAAATACAAAGTTTTATATTATTATGAATGAATGAATGAATGTAAAACCGTCGTCTTGTTCAGACGTGGTCCGTTTCGTCCTCCTCTTCCTCCTCTCTGCTTCTTTCTTCTTACTCGGAGTGATCGTCCGGGTCGGTGTGATCCTCCTCGTTCTTTCCCAAAGTTCCTTTACGATATAACCGTTCTAATCTCTCTCGCGCGTTTTCTAATCGCTCTCTCTTCGCTTCTTCTCTATACGAAGCCATCAATTCCATGCCTTGCGTCTTCCAATCTAAACTCAAATCGTCGTCGGAAATAGTGCACGTGTCGTCCTCGCCGACAACTCTCCACGCGCCCGATCGCAACATGTTTGATCGTTCCCAATCAGTCACGCGTAAACTTTCCTTGGGCGGCGCCAACTCGTAGCCTTTATTAGAAACTACGCAGCGATGTCCGCCGACTCTGCACGTCAGCGCCAACTCGCTCTTCGTCACCGACTCTACGATCGGTACCGTACCTAATGATGACTTGAGTAATTTAGCGTACCTCTCCGCATCTTCCTTCGTCATGAATGCCAAAATCGTATCCACCGGTAACTCCTCCGGCGTCGCTTTTTCTTGCAAAGAATAAATACCAGCCTGTTCCGGGCTGTTGTGACCGTGGTGAAAGACGAGAACAAACAGCGGCGAGAAGTCTTCCACACAGTTCAAGTTCACCAACGCCACGTTAGTAATCATACTGCTCTTCTCATCGGCTGCTTTTTGTTGTTTCTCTTCTAAATATTTCTTATACTGCTCCTCGCCCAAACGTTTCTCGAAAATTTCCTCCACGGATGAAAACAAACTGTTCTGGTCGCCCAAAACCTTGCTCATCTTTTGGAGGAACCCCTCCGGTAAAAGAGACGACCCGTTCATCTTTTCTCTCAAGAACTCGTCCGTCTTTCGTATGCGTTCGTCAATCTCTTCTCTCCTCTTCTTCGCCTCGCCGCCTGCGCTCTTCGCGTTTTCCGTTTCCAACCGTTTCTTCTTCGGTTGCTTCTCCGCTAAACTCTCCCCTTTCTCGTTAAACCCGTTCCGTTCGTTCCATTCGATAAAATCTTTCGGCGTTCGCATCGCTTTCACGACCATCTTGTTGTATTCGTCTCTCAATAAGATCGTTTCAATTTCCACCAAACGCATGCGTTCGGATAAGACGCGCAGTTCCGGAGAATCAAACGCCAAATAGTTTTGATGTTGAGAAAACTCAGCAGACGACGAAATTTTATCCTCGTCAGCTTCCTTTTTTTGCTCCTCCTTTTTTTCACCTTTTTGGGGAACAAACCCCTCCTTTTCCTTTTCCTCTTCCCTTTCGTCGTCTTTATCGTTGGACGAAGAAGACGACGAAGAAGAAGAAGAGGAGGCTTTTGCGGCGAGAAGGACGACTCGTTGTTGCTTCTTCTTTGTCGTCGTCGTCTTCAGTTTCGCCCCGGCGCAGTAGGAAGTCGTCGATGACAAAGCAAACATCATCATTTTTTCCCTTTCGTCTTTGGGGGTAAAACGAGGTTAACGAGCTTTTCTTGTCAACGAACCAATTCGCTCTGAACTCTGCTTTTGTAGTACAAGAGAGAGAGATGAGAGAGAGACGTGTGCGTGTGTGCGCGCGCAGTGTGTGCGATGACGATGATGCGCAAAACGGTGAGAAGAGCAGAAGGGGAGTTAAGGGGATGTTTTGCAAAAGCAGCGCGCGCGTCGCTTTCGTTTTGTTGTGAAGCGTTGGTGAGGTTTTTCCAATCTGAACGCGAGAGAAAAAAGAGAGATTTTCAGAAAAAGAGCAAAAAAAGAGATTCTCTCGAAGCGCTTTTTCTCACGCAGTGGCCTCTGTACTTAATTTGAGGCGCCCTCAGAAAGCTTCTTTGAAATTTTGTGATGATGAAATGTGGGAACCAGAGTTCTTGTCAGTTGGTTTTTTTTATGAAGGAGCCCCGTCGTACGTGTGAATACAAAGAAACTACTGAGTAATACTAATACTATTACGCGGAGCAAACGTTGATGACCTCGGCCGCGTGTAACAGTTTATTGACGTTTTTCTCTCCGCTCCAATCGTGCCAAATCGTACCCGAGCGAGCGCGAGCGCTTCTTCCTCCGTATTGGTCCGGCGCTTTCTCTTTTCCCGGGAAAGATCCAAACCCATATACGTTGACGGTGTCGCAGAGTTGCGAGAAGAGGAGGATGGCGTGCGCGCCGGAAGTCATTTGGCGCCATTGGGTGAAACCAGTCAAGCCTAAGCGGCTGGCATCGGTTCGGAGTTTGTTCATAGCGCCGGCAAAGGATTTGGAGAGTTTCAGAGGGAGCGCGAAGCGCGGGTTGTTCGGAAAACGCTTTTTGCACGCGGAGAGGATTTCACCTTGTGCGGCTGGGAACCAAATCATCACGCCGGTGTCTTCGTTACCGGCTTTGCCTTCGGGAAAGTTACCGCGGCAACACAGCGCGATGGAGCGGCGACCGTTTAACACTCGGAGCGTCGTTTTCGTGCCGACGTGCTTTTCAAAACCAGTAGTCGGTAAAATGTTGAACCGAACGACGACGTCGTGTGCATCGATGTACTTTCCGTACGGTTTCGTCATCAAGTGACCGGCGTTACCGACGATCGCGCAAGTGCTGAATTTCTTCCCTTTCCCGAGGAGCGGCGACAAACCAACTTTCGGGAGCTTCTTTAAACCTCTCACGCCGGGGAGTTTCTTGGCCGCCGTCAACGAGTCTTTCTCTCTGCACAACGTCGGATCTCGCGTCAAGCACTCGTTCAGCGTTTGCTCTTGACTAAAAACGCGCTTGGATACGATATTTCCGGGACCATCGTTCTCGTGGACGACTCTGACGTAAAGTTCCTTGCCGCATCCGGCTTTACCCATGGTGAAACCGATGCCGCGATGGAGCAAGTTTCTTCTTCTTCCCGTTCTACTGCTACTGCTGCTGCTGCTGTGACTATCACTACTACCGCTATCCCTCATCGACGATGACGCGTTTCTATAAAAATGGTCTTCTGATATATTCCTGCTCTCAATTTCATCATCATCCTCACCCGCATCGCCTAACATCTTCCTCCTCAGCCGTCGCTCTCTCTCAAACGGCAACATCTCTCTCGGCTGACCTCCACACGGCATAGACGCGTCCGCACCGGGTAAATTATAGTTCACGCTCTCATCATTACTACTACTGCTACTCCTTCGAATAGGTTCCTTCTCGTCGTCTTCGTCTTCGTCTTCCTCTCCGCCCGACGTCGTCGTCGTCGCCCCCTCCTCTTCCCTTTCGCCAAAATCATCCTCATCCGATATGGGTAAGTTCGACGCGAACGCGTTCGCATCGTTCGGCACCTGTTCACCGAAATTCGTCGACAGCGAATACTCGTACTCCTCTTCCTCGAAACATCTGTATTGAACCGCATAGAGCGTGGAAACTGTGAAAATAAACCCCAAAACGATGAATTTCAGTTTCAAGTTTTTCGCTCCGCCTTCGTGATTCGTTCCGTGATGGTGACGCCCGTGCTGGTGATGCAGACGCGACGACGACGACGACGACGACGACGAAGCAGGGGGAGGAGGAACAAACATACTCTCTCTCTCTCTCTCTTTCACGCACACAAGCACACGAAATGCGTGTTCTTCTGCGAAACCTCTTTGTTCTTTCGCGTGTCAAAAGATATCAAAACTTAACAAAAGTGAAGAAGGTCCAGAGAGTAAGAAATGACACATGTGATAAAATTAGTACGTGGTGATGAGATTTAAAAACGCTTTGCTGCTCTTCTTTAGTATCATCCGAAATCATCACAGAAGTCTGGAAATGTCTCTCCCGAATATTTTCGTTCGGACGATATCCGCGCCGACTTTAAAGACATTGTTAATGCTCACTTGACTGATGGTTTCGAACGACTTCCACACCAAACCGGCGGCTAAGCCTTTCAAGATGGTAAAACCCGGGATATCGGCGACGGCGGAGTCCTTGCCGATGTACGCCAGCGAACCTTTGTGCTCGTAGTTGAATCTCATGTTCGGGTCTTGGAGGGCTTCGAATCCGTTTTCTTTGGCGCTATTGAAAACTTCGGCTAAATAGTTTCCTTGTTGTTTCGCCACTTGCGCGGTAGCCGGGAAAGCGCGCAATTCGTTATCCAACGCTTCGCACATTTTCATGAATTCAGACATGGTCATCTCGTCACGTTTTTGAGTGTACGATTTGAATACATCTATGCTTAGCGTGGCAGATTTGGCCATCTCTTTCAAGTGCGGGAAATCTTTACCGCCTTGCTCCAGGGCTTTGATGGCAGTCGGGAGGTTAATTTGGAGTTCGCAGTTGCCGTCCTCGTCGCATTTACAGGCTTTCGCGTATATTTCTTGCGCTTTCGCCATCGATTTCGGACGTTCAACGGTCACGCAGTCGCCTAAACCGAAAATTGAACCGTCTGAACCTTTCACGCGCATGGCTTTGTCCGCGGATAAAGATCTAACGTTCGGCTGCGAGCCTTCCGGTAAGCTATTTTGTATCTTTTCGCAAATCGGGTTGAGTTTAATTCCCGAACACCACACGGACATGCCGCATGGAATTTCCCTCTCTTCGCCGGTATTCTTATCTGCCACGATTAAACTGTTCCTTTTCACCTCTTTCACTTGCGTGTTCAAAATGCAATTGATGTTCGCTCGTTTGAAAAAGTCCGTGGCGTAATCGGCGATTTCTCGATCGTAGGAGGATAAAATTTTCTCCTGTAAATCGATGATGTTAATCGAAACATCTTCCAACAATCGTCTCGGAAACGTCTTCGCGACGTCTTGATACACCAGATCGTACAACTCCGCGGCTAATTCGACGCCCGTCGGCCCGGCGCCAATGATCACAAACCGCAACAAATTCTGGATCTCCTCTTTCGAAATCCCCGGCAGCGTCGCTCGTTCAAACCTTTCGTTCACTTGACTTCGAAACCTCGCGGCATCCGAAATCTCCTTGAAAAACAAGCAGTTCTCTTCCACTCCAGGCACGCCAAACGTATTCGTCACCGCCCCAACCGCGGTGATTAAATAATCGTACTTCAACGTAAACTCGTTGTTCGCTTTGCGACACGTGACGATTTTATTCTTCGCGTCGATATCCGTCGCCGCCGCTTCGTAATACTTGAACCCTTTCTCCGCGATTGGACGTCGAATAGACTCGACGATCGATCTCGTTTCAATCGCGCCCGTCGCCACGCCTGGTAATAACGGCGTGTACAAGAAATAATTCCTCGGCGACACCAAAATCACTTCAAACGGGATATCTTTCTTCAAGGATTTCACGAAGGACACCGCACCCCACCCGGACCCGAGAATGACGACGGTTCTTTTCGCCGGGTCGGAGCCGATTTCGTCGTACGACACGGTCGTTTCCCTCGGTTCCGCCACCGCTTGGTTCCTTATCATCTCATCTCTTCTGCCTCGTCGTCGTTTATTCAGTCGCCTTTGACGCCGTGCATTCTCGACGATAAAATCTCTCGAAATCTTTTTGCCCCCCCCACGCGAAGATGACGGACAAAACTGTCTCGTCGTCGAAATCGTCGTCGAAATCGTCGTCATCATCTCTCGCGCTCGAAAAGCAGAGACCACCAAAAGTGTTACTTACGTTTCTCTCTCTCTCTCTCTCTCTCTTTCCGCGTGTGGTTGATGATGCGAAAACAAAGTCGACTTTACAACAAAAGCCCACAAAGTCTCGCGTTTTTTTTTATTGCTTTTGTCGCGTGTGAGGGACGAACGACGTGGCAATAATAAACCAAAGAAAAGAAAGAACACAGAAAGCAGAGAGATTCGAGAGATTTTCGCAAACGGACATATGTGTCGCAGAGACGCAAATGAAAAGAGACAACACGTTTCGCGAAAAAAGGCAAAACAAAAAAATTTCTCTCGCTTTTTCTCTCTCTCTCTCTCCAGAGTTTTGTCTCGTCCGTTGTTGCGTTTGGGAGAAGATACGAATCTTATTTAAAATTAATCTCTTTCTTCTTCAAGAGGAGCGCTTTCACGACGAGAGAAGAAGAGAGAAGGGAAAGTTTCGCGTATACTGTATATATCATCGCGTCGTCGTGGAATCGTTTTCCTCGTTTTCGTAAAGGAGAGTTTTAAGAGTAAGAGTAAGAGTAAGAAGAGCACGTTTGGATTTGCCTTTTTTCGCCGCCGCCTAAAGAAGAAGCAGAAGAAGACAAAGAAGTTCTCATACGATGACAGAAGAAGCGCCCGCGCGATTCGGCTCGAAAGAGTTCAAATCGAACGGGCCAATTTCTATACTCGCCGCGGATGGGAACAGGTACCAGTTGGACGATGCCACGAACGAGTATTTCGGGGAGATTGAAAAAGCGTTGAGAGAGTTTGACGACAAAGACGACAAAAAGAATAACATCCAACAACGACGAGACGATGGAGAAGAAGAGGAGCTCAAGCAACGAAACGAAGCGATCGAAATATTAGCAAACAACGCGCTGGAAGGCGCGGATGGGAAAGAGGTGGAGTTGATGATGGACGCGCGGTGTTCGCGGTTGATCGAGAGACTGGTCGCGCACGCGACGGATGAAGCGTTGGTGTTCTTTTTACGGAAAGCCTGTCGAGGATGGAAGACGTACGCGTTGGCGATGAACATTTTTGGTTCGAGAGTCTTAGAGAGCGTTATCAGGCAAGTTTCGAAGAGATTGGTGGTTGATGGTGAGGGTAGTGTTCATCATCATCACGCGACGACGAAAGAAAGAGGCATACAAGAGGTTTTGAAGTTTAAGGAGATGCTTTTAGAGAAGGAAGACGTGGACGACGGATTCGAGAACGAGGGTAGAAATAGAAACAACAACAGCGACGATGGAGAAAAGAATAACCTCCCAGAAGCAGGACCGAGGAGTTGTTTAGATAACTTATCGTACGTTTTAAGTTCGCGAGCGACGGACATCTCGTTCGACCAGCGCGCCTCGCCGGTCGCTCGGCGCGTGTTTTTTCTCTTTGCTGGTAAGGACATGCCGCTCAATCCAGGCGGCAGAGATAAAACGTTAGCAGTTGGTCAACAAAATTATAAACCACAAGGTAATTTAGAGAGTAAACTGAAAGGCGCGACGAGTGCGGAACAGTTCGACGCGTCCAAGAAGAATCGAGAGAAACACCGAGACGAAAAGAACGAAGATAGAATAAACGCCTTCCCGGAACTTCTAGAATCGCACACGAACGACGTATTAGCGAACGTCGAGGAAGTTTTATGGGACATGACGGATGATCCGTGCGCGAGCGCGTATTTACAAGCCATTTTGCTCAGTCAAGAAGGAGACGATGCAAGTTTAAAATGGATCATTCCCGGTTTGTTGGGGTGCGCGCCTCCGGAAGACGCGCCAGACGGCGAGCTCCTCGCGGACCTCTCTTCGGACGACATGAAAGCGCTCATGCAATCGCGGTCCGGGTCGCACTTGCTGGAAGTTATCGTGCGAGTTGCACCGAGAACGTTAGGAGCGGAGATTTGGCGGAGATTTTTTCGCGACAAATTAATGTCCATATCGAAACACCCGGTGGCGAACTTTGTGTTGCAATCGGTTTTAGGAAGTTCGAAGGATCCAGCTGTTGTCGCCTCTGCCGTCTCTGAACTCTCCGCGTTGTTCGGAACGTTGCTGTACGAAAACAGAGCCGGTGTTATCGCGGCACTTTTAGCCGCCTGTTTGCGATTGAAAACCAACGAAAAAGATTGTTGCAAAGCCTTGGCGAGAGGCGTGACGTTCAAGTTAGAAAAGAAAAACGCCAACAACGCGACGGCGGCGGATGGTACTCATAACGAAGAAGGCGGCGGAGGGAGCCGAAAAGGTGGCAAATCGCAACTCGCGCGCGCGCTCCTCTTCCTCGGGAACCCACCTCACGGGAGATGCTCCGTACTCGGCGCCGCTATGATGCAAACGCTCGCCAAGTACCCCGCCGACGCTACGGTCATGTTCCTGGAATCTCTCTGCGATACCGATCCGAAAACTCTCCTCCAAGCCGCCCGCGACGCGTCTGGCTCCCACGCCATCGAAGCAATCTTAAACTCTCGTTTGGTAAAAGCAAAACACAAGAAAGCAATCGCGGAACTCCTCGTCGACAACGCCGTCGCCTTAGCCGTCTCCTCCGGAGGCTCTCGAGTCCTCGAAGCGTGTTACCGCGAAACCGACAACAAAACCAAGAAAAAAATCGTCGAACTTTGTTCCAAGCGAGAGAAAGAAATCGTCGCCACTCGACACGGCGTGGTCCTCTTCAAACGCTTAGGCGTCAAACAATTCCAAAACAACGCCAGCGGGTGGGAGAAACGGGAAGAAAAGTCCGCCGCCATCCGAGCCGAGTTTGAAAAAGAGTTTGGTTTCGACGCGCCCGAGAAGGAAAAGGAGGAAAATCGCAACAAAACGGTCCTCCGCGAGGTCCCGCCGCCGCCGCAAAAGCGCAAAAGCCGCGACGAGATTCATCCGGGAGGAGAAGACGAACGAGAAAACGACGACAAAAACGACGACACAATCGGGGATAAAAAGAAAAGCAAGAAAGAGAAGAAAGAGAAGAAAGAGAAGAAGGAAAGGAAGGAGAAGAAAGAGAAGAAAGAGAAGAAGAGGAAATAAATAAGAGGCAGCGAGAGGAGTGAAATTTCGCATTTAAAATTCGCCAGACTTTTCAAAGAAATCCAAATTTAGCGCAAAAACTTCACAAATCTGGCACCCAAGCAACATTACCAACACGCGTTTGTTTTATCACGATGACAACGCTCTTCTTCTCGAGAAGACGACGCAGCAGCAGCAGCAGCAGCGGCAGCGCATTGCTCTCCTTTCTCCTCCTCTTTTGCTTCTGTTCGCTCTTCGCGTCCGCGAAAGACGACGACGACAAAAGGAAACCCGGGGTGATTCCGTGGGCGAAAATTGACACCGAGAAAAACGTGACAATCTACGGCGCGTACGACGCCACGAAAACGATCAAGTTTGAATTTAAAAGCGACGAGGGGCACGACGTGTATCGAGTTCGAGATGTAGACGCGTTCAAGAGCTGCAGCTTGGATGGCGCGGTGCCAATGCCCGAGGTAAGAATGTAGAGAGGAGTTTTGATGCTTTGTTTGCTTACTAAAGAGGGTGCCCTTTGAGATGAAAAGCAACGCTGACATTTTTTATATTCTTCGTCTTCTCGTCTTATGATGTTATCAAACACACTATAAACAGGTTCAAGTGGATTTCGGTCGCCGTGGTATTTTATCGTACGTCTCGGTGACGCCGGCGGAAAACGCGACGCTGTACTTTGTGTGCTCCCAGCATTGCGCGAGCGGGCAGAAAATTTCAATAGCGCACGATCCGACGGTGTACGCGGACGGCGATTTGGATCGGGACGGAGACGTGGACGACGACGATGCCGCTCTCGGTGCGGAGAAAGACGACGACGACGACGACAAAGACGACGACTTTGATCGCGAAATTGACGACGACGAGGGGGAAGATAAGAAAGACTTTGAAACTGGATGTCCGTACGACTGCGAAGCGGGATGGGAGTCGAATACGATTAATTCCGCGTGTCCGTGCGGCAACGTTAATTGCACGGAAACAAGTAAATCTGTGCAATCGATCAGATCGATTGGCGCGATAACTCCTGGTTGCATGTACGTCGTCAAGGCCTTCTGCGTGGCGGAGGAAGCGACGAAGACGGCGGCGAACGAGGATCCTTCCCAAGTGTGCAAGAAATTTTTAAGAAACAAGGGGAGATCGGAAGAGGTGGTGAGAGGCCAAGAACACGTTTTCGAGGATAAGGATGATGATGACGACGACGACAATTACAAGTTACCCAGCCGAGGCAACAATAAAGTTAAAGTTACTTTTAAACCGAACAGTTTAAGAGCGAACGAGACGAACGTAAACGTCGGCGTCAACTCGGTCGACGAAGACGAAGTAAAAGAGTTGCAAAGACCGGAAAGATTTAGAGGGAAGAACGCAACCGAAGGTGAAGTCGGTAATCGATCGGTTTTCATCGGCACTATTTTGACTTTAACACCACACGGGACAGTCTTTGACGAGTGCGTTGAAGTCGCCATCCCGTTTGTGAGAAATTTAACGGATGTGAACAACGCGACGATCGCATGCATGAAAGCGGCGGATGAAAATTCGCCGTTTGAATTGATCGAATGCGTCGTAGAAAACACCAGCGGTACCGAAGGGATCGCGACGGCGTGCGTTGACTCATTTTCTATCGCAACCGTGATGGAATCGGACATTTCAACGACTTCGGACGACGAAGATCCCACAGGCGGCGCTTTTGCGAAGTCGACAACCTTTGTCGCGATCTTAGTTTCGGTCGTCCTCGCATTGTTCTAGAAAAGATATTCGATAACAAAACGACGATATTAATACGAAGAGACAACAGCCACCGAAAAGGGGCTCGATAGAAACATACGACCATAACATTGTTGTATGCACGAGCATATATACGACAAATCAAAATACTTTCGTTTAATATTCATCTTTCTTTCTATTACATTTTTCTTTTCATTCAATTTTAATTCTCCTCGTACTCTTCTTGCATCTTCTTCGCGCTCATTCCGGCTTTACTCGCTTGCGTCGCCGCAACTTCTCTCGCCTGCGCGTCGTATAGAGTCGCCATGTTCCCGTCTCTCACGAACGAATAATCCTCTCTCCCTAACAAATCGCACTGCGCGTATTGCATCATCAAATGGTCAATCAACACCAACGCAACCATGGATTCCACCATAGGAACCGCTCTCGGGACGACGCACGGGTCGTGTCTTCCTCTCGCTTTCAACTCAGTTTCCACACCGTCGCGATTGACCGTGTTTTGCGGTCGAGTAATCGTCGATGTCGGTTTAAACGCAATCTTCATCTCGATAATCTCGCCGTTGGAAATGCCGCCTTGAATACCGCCCGATTTGTTCGTCGTCGTTCGCAAACCTCTTTCCGCGTCCATGTAAAACGGGTCGTTGTGTTCGCTCCCCTTCTCTAACACGCCTCCAAAACCACTCCCGATTTCAAAACCTTTCGTCGCCGGCAACGACATCATCGCTTTCGCCAAATCCGCCTCCAACTTATCAAACACCGGCGCGCCTAAACCTCTCGGGCAATTTCTCACGATGCACGTCACCACCCCGCCGCACGAATCTCCTTTCACTCTCACCTCATCGATCGCCTCGATCATCTTCTCCGCAACAGAATCGTCCGGACACCTCACGATGTTCTTCTCCACGTCCTCCATGGTAAACTTTTCGTGATCCACTCCGCCTTCGCTCGTTTTCACGTCCTTCACTTGACTCACGTACGCCAAAATTTCCGTATTTCCAATTTGCTTCAAAATCTTCTTCGCGATTGCGCCAGCCGCGACTCTCCCGATAGTTTCTCTCGCGCTACTTCTTCCACCCCCGGCAATCGCTCTCACCCCGTATTTCATATCGTACGTCGCATCCGCGTGACTCGGTCTATACGCCACCGCGATCTCGCCGTAATCTTGCGACTTGTGGTCTTTATTCCTCACGAGCACCGCAATCGGCGTTCCAAGGGTCACGCCGTCCAATCCAACCCCACTCAAAATCTCGCACGAATCTTCCTCGTTCCTCGGCGTCGTAATTCTCGACTGCCCCGGTCGACGTCGGTCCAGCTCGAACTGTAAATCCTCCCTCGATATTTGCAGCTTTGGCGGTACCCCGTCGACGACGCACCCGACGCCGCCGCCGTGGGATTCCCCGAACGTCGTCACCCGGAAGAATCTCCCGTACGTGGAGCCGACGTTCGCGATTTGTAACTGTCCTCTTCTTCTTTCTCGTTGTTTCTTTTCGCTGCTCGTCGTCCTCCTCCAAACCGACGGTATCATCGTTTTCGGTCGCCGCGCAATCATCGACTTTGACGTCTGCATTTTACTCTCGATTTTTCCCTTTGAAGTCGCAGATGAGGAAAAAGACACCCCCGCTAAACGATGCATCGACGTCGTCATCGGAAGAACAACAGACAGACTCCTCGCGCCAACGAGAAGATCTCTTTCACAAAAAAGCGATCCTTAAATATAAATGCTCGTCTCTCTCTTCTCTCTCTCTCTCTCTCTCTCTTGGTACGCAGAGTACAAAAAACTGATGAATTTTGAGGTTTTTCCAAAACCATTTCCGTCGAGTGCATGAAAAGAAAAATTTCGCAATCGTCAAAATTTTTTGT
>Ga0255773_10000417_pt1 | contig 46248 bp, 32 predicted proteins | sample 011ome_17_FD_179971 | JGI IMG/M metagenome (GOLD analysis project Ga0255773, IMG submission 179971) | Coastal salt marsh microbial communities from the Groves Creek Marsh, Skidaway Island, Georgia - 011502XT metaG (version 2) | ecosystem: Environmental > Aquatic > Marine > Intertidal zone >... | reverse complement strand
TCAATAGTGTAAAATTACCCTGATCGTCAGTTATACTACCAGTTTGTTGTTCCACCGAATAAACGGTAACCATTGGAATGGGTTCATTGGTTTCCTGGTCAACAACCTTGGCGGTAAAGGTTTGTCCCATTGAAACTATTGTAAATAGAAGAAGCGTATAAAGTAAAGAGAATTTCATAAGTTTAGTTTAATTGTGAATACAACAGATTGCAAGCAATCGTATTAAAACAAGAATTAAGCTAAATATGGAGGACCTCTTTTGAGTTGGTAGACTTTATGGAAGGATTCAAACTGACCTTCAAGACGTTCAAAAACGTGTATGAAACTGACATCAAGTTTCGTTTCAACTGATGAGCCAAAAGTCTGGTATTTTTGATTGAAGTGGTAATTGAGCAGTTGGCAATTGTCGTTACCATCGTGCAAGTGCGCTCTGGATTCATTGTGGCACAGTTGATGCTTCTGATGAACCACCAGGTGCCCAAGCTCAATCAAACTAGGTGCCATCAAGCTAATGGACAGAAATATCCCTAATATAAATTTTGGAGTGGAATGAAATAGCTTGATTTTCACGGGGCAAAAATAGGAAACAAATCATTTAAAATGGAAAATCACTCTAGATTCCTGTAATAATTTTCAAAGTTGTGCAACCATTTTCGACCTTTGAGCGTCTTTACTAGTAGACGAAAGCCTGTTATTTTGAAAATTATTAACCTAAACATTCAATACGACCGACTGATTGCCCTTGTCCAAAAAAAGGATCGGAGAGCTCAAGAACAATTGTTCACTATGTTTTCGCCAAAGATGCTAAGCGTTTGCAGGTATTATTTGAAGTCGTTTCAAGCTTGGACTGGGAGGTTATGGTGGATTCAATATTGGCACAAGACAAAAATTGAAATATACCCGCGACGGAGAGCGCGTTAAGGACAAAATCAAAAAATCTTATAACGCTTCCAATCTTGTATACGGCTTGAGTGCTTATTGTGCCTTTGGGGATACTGCGGTATACGTGAAATACGATTTGAATCCCTTGTTCAAAAACCAAGCAGTGGAGCAAAGAAACGTCTCTCTAGGATTGCGATTCGATATGTATTAGAATCTATTACTGATTAATGACTGCTCTTGAAATTACGATACGCTGTATCTCAGAGGTGCCTTCGTAAATCTGAGTAATCTTGGCATCTCGCATCAAGCGCTCGACGTGATAGTCTTTTACGAATCCGTTTCCGCCGAAAATTTGTACCGCCTCAACAGTTGTTTCCATAGCAACTTGCGAGGCGTACAATTTTGCCATCGCACTCGAAAGGTCGTAATTGTTGCCTTGATCTTTATCCCATGCGGCTTTTAAGCACAAGAATCGGGCAGCCTCAATTTGAGTTGCCATATCGGCAAGTTTAAAAGCAATGGCCTGATGATTGCAGATTTCGGTTCCAAACGCCTTGCGTTCTTTTGAATATTTTAGAGCGAGTTCGTAAGCTCCCGATGCAATACCTAAAGCTTGAGCGGCGATACCAATTCGCCCCCCTGATAAAGTCTTCATGGCAAACTTAAAACCAAAACCGTCTTCACCGATGCGATTGGATTTAGGAACCTTGACGTCATTGAATATGAGGGAATGGGTGTCACTACCTCTAATGCCTAATTTATTTTCTTTTGGACCAATGACAAATCCTTCTTGTCCTTTTTCAACAATGAGGGCGTTGATCCCTCTGTGCTTTTTGTCGACGTCGGTTTGAGCAATGACAATGTATACCGAAGCAGAATTGCCGTTGGTTATCCAGTTTTTTGTGCCATTCAATATATAATGATCTCCTCGATCAAGTGCAGTAGTTTTTTGAGAAGTGGCATCACTGCCGGCTTCAGGCTCGCTCAGACAAAAAGCTCCAATGATTTCTCCTGTAGCCAATCGCGTCAAATATTTTTCCTTTTGCTCTTCCGTGCCATAGGTTTCAATACCCCAGCATACCAAAGAATTGTTGACCGACATGCATACCGAAGCCGAAGCGTCAATTTTTGAAATCTCCTCCATCGCTAAAACGTACGAAATAGCATCCATGCCGCTACCACCATACTGAGGATCTACCATCATTCCCATGAATCCCAATTCGCCCATTTTCTTAATCTGGGCGTAAGGAAACGTCTGAGTTTCATCTCTCTCAATCACACCTTGCAGTAGTTCGTTGTTGGCAAAATCTCTTGCCGCTGATTGAATCATGAGATGTTCTTCTGATAAAGCAAATTCCATAGGGTAATAATTTGTGATATTGTTAATTTGTAACCTCGTAAAGATACGCTAAGCTAGAGAAATCTCAATAATAAGCCCTAATTTTACTTTTATGTTACCATCGAGTTATCACATCATTGGACTGATGTCAGGCACTTCGCTTGACGGTCTAGATATTTGTGATGTTAGCTTTAAAAAGCATAAGGGAAATTGGGAATTTATCATACATCACGCTGAAACAATTTCTTACTCCGTTGAACTCGAAAATTCACTTCTAGAGGCCTTTCATTGGTCAAAGGAAAAAGTGGATGAGTTAGATGTTGTTTACAGTGCCTACCTTGCCGATCAAGTGGTTGATTTTATTGAAAGGCATAACATCACTTCTGTCGATGCGGTGAGTAGCCATGGACATACCATTTGGCACCAACCCAATCTGGGTTTTACCAAACAAATTGGCAATTTGCCTCTGACGGCTGAAAGATCTAAGTTGACTTGGGTTTGTGATTTCAGAACGGCTGATGTTGCTCTTGCAGGACAGGGCGCTCCTCTGGTTCCTATCGGAGATGAGTTGCTGTTTAAGGATTATGACTTTTGCCTAAATCTTGGAGGATTTGCTAACCTATCCTTTTCTGATAACAACGGACGACTGGCCTATGACATTTGCGCAGTGAACGTTGTGTTGAACAAATTGGCTCAGTCGCTAAATTTGACGTTTGATAGGGATGGAGATATTGCCAAACGAGGTCGCTCAGATGCTGATTTTTTATCGCAACTTAGTGGATTAGCATATTACCGAAGAAATTTTCCAAAGTCATTGGGAATGGAATGGGTTGAGAGTTCTCTCTGGCCTCTTATTGAAAGCAGTGAATTGTCTTTTGAAGATAAATTGGCTTCATACACCGAGCATATTGCATATCAAATCGGCAGTGCCATGCCGCACAATAAGAAAAAAATATTGGTCACAGGAGGAGGAGCTAAAAACAAATTCTTATTAGAATCGATTTCGAGGTTCACCAATAATTTCATACACATTCCTGAAGTTGAGCTTGTGGATTTTAAAGAAGCTGTAGTTTTTGCTTTCTTGGGCGTATTGAGACTAAGAAATGAGGTTAATTGTTTGAAAAGTGTAACTGGAGCGAAGATGGATCATTGTTCGGGAAATATTTTTTTCAAACCCTGATTTATACCAAATAGCGGTCTTAATTCGCTATATTTGTGGCAGAGCGCTACCTTATTTTATGAAAGATTTACTTCAAAAGTTCGAATCAAAATCCCCCGAAATAGTTTTTCATTGGAATGACCCCGAAACAGAAGCCGAAGGCTGGGTGGTTATTAATTCACTCAGAGGAGGCGCTGCAGGAGGTGGTACAAGAATGAGAGTTGGTCTCAATGAGGATGAAGTACTTTCCCTAGCAAAAACTATGGAAGTGAAATTCACAGTTTCTGGACCTCCGATAGGAGGAGCGAAATCTGGCATAAATTTTGACCCTAAAGACCCAAGAAAAAAAGGTGTTTTGGAACGATGGTACAAAGCAGTTAGCCCACTGTTGAAGAGCTATTACGGAACAGGCGGTGACATGAATGTTGACGAAATTCACGAGGTTATTCCCATTACTGAAGAGAGTGGCGTATGGCATCCTCAGGAAGGTGTTTTTACAGGACATTTTAAACCTACCGAGGCCGAAAAAATCAACAGAATAGGTCAGCTCAGACATGGTGTAATCAAGGTTATAGAGAATCCTAAATTCACTCCAGACATTACTAAAAAATTAACCATTGCCGACATGATCACTGGATATGGTGTAGCAGTTTCGGTGAGTCATTATTATACCCTGAAAGACGATACTGTATCAGGAAAGAGAGCCATTGTTCAAGGTTTTGGCAACGTTGGTTCAGCAGCCTGTTATTATTTGTCTAAAATGGGTGCCAAAATTGTTGGAATCATTGACAGAGAAGGAGGCGTTCTTAACTCAGAAGGGTTTGAACACGCTGCGATTGAGAAGTTTTTCTTGGATAAAAAAGGCAACAGCTTAATTGCCGAAAATATGATTCCTTTTGACCAAATCAATGAAACGATTTGGAACACTGAAGCGGAAATTTTCGCTCCTTGCGCAGCCTCAAGATTGATTACTAAATCTCAGTTGGATCAAATGGTCAGTTCTGGTCTCGAGGTGATTTCTTGCGGGGCCAACGTGCCTTTTGCCGATCAAGAAATTTTCTTTGGACCGATTATGGCCCATGCTGACTCTCAACTGGCCTTGATTCCAGATTTTATTTCGAATTGCGGTATGGCCAGAGTATTCGCCTACTTCATGGAAGGAAGGGTTGCCATTACCGACGAAGCTATTTTTAACGATACCTCAGAAACCATTTTAAAGGCACTGCAAAAAGTGCTTGACAAAAACAAGTCTCAAACCGGAATTAGCGCAAAGGCCTTTGAGATAGCACTAAATCAACTTATTTAATATTATGGAAGCAATTATTATTTCTTTGTTCGTCCTAGGCTACTTGGCCATTACTTTAGAGCACAGTCTCAAAATTGACAAACTCATTCCAGCTCTCATTATGATGGCTGTAATGTGGGCGGTGATTTCTCTGGGAATAGGTGATGTCAACACGTGGTTCGATTCTGCATTGCACGGAATGATAGAAGGATTTTCTATGTTTACGGACGTTGAAAAGTCTCATATTCTAGAAGGATCACTAATTCACCATTTGGGAAAAACCGCAGAAATACTAGTATTCCTGATTGGTGCCATGACCATTGTAGAAATCATTGATTACTTCGATGGCTTCTCTACTATCAATAAATTTGTTCGTTCGAGAAGTAAAAGAAAAATATTGTGGCTGTTCTCAGGTTTGGCTTTTTTCTTATCTGCCATAATTGACAACTTAACCGCTACTATAGTCCTGATTTCAATTTTGCAAAAACTCATTGCTGATCGCGAATCAAGGCTAATGTACGTCGGAATGATAGTAATAGCAGCCAACGCAGGTGGAGCTTGGTCTCCGATTGGGGATGTTACTACCACCATGCTGTGGATTGGCAACAAAGTTTCGGCTTTTCATCTTTTTGAATATTTATTGTTACCATCAATGATGTGTCTAGCTGTTCCTGTCTTGATCGCTTCATTCATGCCAACATTCCGAGGGCGGTTCGCACCCCTAATAGCATCTGAAATACCTGAAAATCCTCATTCCTCTAAAATGCTTTATCTAGGTTTAGGAGCTATTGTGTTTGTGCCAATTTTTAAAACAATTACCCATTTACCTCCATACGTTGGGATGATGCTTTCTCTTGGGGTAGTGGCAACTTTTGCTGAGTTGTTTAGCTCAACCAAATTCAATCTTTCAGGTGTTCAAAAAGATGAACAACCTGACAAAGCAACACACGGTCCCGTGCATCAATCCCTGTCTAAAATTGAGCTTCCAAGTATATTATTTTTCTTAGGTATTTTAATGGCTGTTGCTGCTCTTGAGTCAATGGGATTGCTTTTTGAATTTGCAACTGCAATGCGAAACGCCTTGCCTATGGTTGGTACGGAGTTGCCAACAGCTCCTGTTTCCGATTTGGTAGTTATTTTGTTGGGTTTCAGCTCTTCGGTAATAGACAATGTTCCTTTGGTGGCAGCCAGTTTAGGAATGTTTGCTGAGCCCATGGACAGCCCGATTTGGCATTTTATTGCCTATGCTGCAGGCACTGGTGGAAGTATGCTGGTAATTGGTTCGGCTGCGGGAGTAGTGGCTATGGGAATGGAAAAAATCAATTTCTTTTGGTATCTCAAGAAAATATCTTGGCTGGCTCTTTTTGGATTCCTAGCTGGAGCCTTAGTGTTCGTTTTTATGCGCAGTATTATTTGACATACTTGAGTGCCAAATTCTACGTTACACTACTATAAAGACATATTCGAATGAACATCTTATTAAATTCATTGCAACCTAACGGTTTAGAACAAGGCGTCGATAGTGAATCGGTTGAAAAGTCACTTTCTATATTCGACCTTATTCTTAGCGGTGGCTTGGCAGGTCAGATAATTATTGGCTCATTGGTAGTCATGCTGACTTTTGCGATTTATATTTATTTCGAACGATTGTTCGCGATCCGTGATGCTTCAAAAGTAGATCCCTCTTTCATGAGTCAGATCAGAGAATTTGTGGCTTCTGGAAAAGTGGAGGCCGCAACACTGAGATGCGCCCAATTGGATTCTCCAGTTTCGCGATTAATTAGTACTGGAATTTCTCGGATAGGTCGTCCACTAGAGGATATCAATACAGCTATCGAAAACGCAGGTCGATTGGAGGTCTATAAATTGGAAAAAAATGTGGCGACCTTGGCGACCATCTCTGGAGTTGGTCCTATGATTGGTTTTTTGGGAACGGTCATAGGGATGATTTTGTCCATTTTTGAAATTGCCAATTCAGGTGGTCAAATAGACATCAAACTCCTTGCTGACGGCCTATATACAGCCATGACTACCACAGTAGCTGGTCTTATCGTAGGTATTGTTGGTTATATAGCGCACAATCATTTGGTTGTGAAGACCACTAAAGTTATTCATCAAATGGAAGCGAATTCGGTAGAATTTCTGGATTTGTTGAACGAACCAGCATAACATACCCTCATGAAAATCGAAGGAAGAAATAAGGTAGAACCTGAGTTCAATATGTCCTCAATGACGGATATTGTTTTTCTTTTGCTGATCTTTTTTATGTTGGCGTCAACCCTTGTTACCACCAATGCCATTGACGTTCTGCTGCCCAGTGCAACAGGCAAAACGACCAATAAAAATTCGGTAGCTGTTACCATTTCCAAGGATTTGCAGTTTTTTATAGACGAACGAACGGTCGCAGAAAATAACTTAGAAATGGAATTACTCAATGCGATGTCTGGAGAGACACATCCTACAGTGACTTTACGAGCCGAGGAATCAGTGCCAATTAGCAAGGTTGCTTTTGTCATGGAAATTGCAAATCGAAACAAACTCAAAGTTATACTGGCTGTAAAACCTTAGTAATGAGCCTTTTTAAAACAATTCACGAAAAAAAGTCAGCCAGAATAACTGCAGCCATAATGACCTTGCTGTTGTTATTGTTGTTTTTGTTCGGATTGCCCTATTTAGACCCACCTTTAGAATACGGACTGACTGTGAACTTCGGAACTTCTGATACTGGAGAAGGCAAGTTGCAGCAAGCCAGTATGCTCCCCGAAAATTTAACCCCAAATCAAGAAAAAACCAGTGAGAGCAATGCGTCTTCTCAGGCAACCGATTCTGAAGAAGTCATTACTCAAGATAAGCCCGAAGATGTGGTGATTAAAAAAGAACCCAAACAACCTTCTGAAGCTGAAAAACTGGCAGAATCCAAGGCTAAAAAAGAGGCTGAGGAAAGAGCGAGACTAGAGTCTGAGCAAAACTTAAAAAAGGCCAAACTGGACAACCTGTTAGGGAAAATTGAAAATCCAAGTGCAAATCAGTCTGGACAAGGCATAACAGATGGCAACTCAGACCAAGGCAAACCAAACGGCGATCCTTATGCTCCTGCGTATTTTGGGATCACAGGATCTGGACAAGGAGGAGTGGGTTATGGACTGAACGGACGAGGAAAGCCAAGCAATTCGAAAGTCAAACCAAACTGTGACGAAGAAGGAACTGTTGTAGTGGAAATTCAAGTCAATCGATCTGGACAGGTGGTCAAGGCCATTCCAGGAAAAAAAGGCACCAATGGCGATATTTGTCTTTACAACGCAGCTGAACAAACGGCTCTAACCTATCGTTGGTCCGCTGATCCCAAGGCGCCACCAATCCAAATTGGATTTGTGATTGTTAATTTCAGCGTGACTCAGTAAATGACTTATAAAGAAACTACTGACTGGCTTTTTGCTCAATTGCCGAACTATCAGCTTCAAGGTTCTAGAGCCTTATTTAAAAATTTAAATAACATTTCTCAATTTTGCGATCACCTCAAGCAACCGCAGAATAATTTCCCTTCTATTCATGTGGCTGGTACCAATGGCAAAGGTTCTACAAGCCATATGCTCAGCTCGGTTCTTCAGGCCGCAGGTTTTAAAGTAGGACTTTATACTTCTCCACATTTGAAGGACTTTAGGGAGCGCATTAAAATCAGTGGTTCTCCGATTTCTGAAGACGAAGTTGTCGAATTCGTTCAAACTAACCTCAATTATATCAGAGAGCAGCAACTTTCCTTCTTTGAACTCACCGTTGCCATGGCTTTCGATACTTTTGCCAAGCATCAAGTGGATGTGGCAGTCATCGAAGTCGGTTTAGGCGGACGTTTGGATGCCACCAATGTCATCCTTCCTATATTGTCGGTGATTACAAATATTGGCCTAGATCACACTAAATTTTTAGGGCATACTTTACCCGAAATTGCTTTTGAAAAGGCAGGAATCATTAAACCTAACGTTCCAGTAGTCATTGGTGAATACACAATAGAGACAAAAGAAGTTTTTGAAAATCAGGCGTCCAAAATGAATGCAGCCATCCTATTTGCTTCAGAATTTGATCTTCCAGTCTATGACTGTGACCTCAAAGGAAGCTACCAAAGATTCAATGTGAGAACGGCTGCAGCTGCCATTTATGAATTGAAAAGACTCCATTGGAAAATTCCCGAACAAGCAATGGTTGAAGGTTTTAAAAGTGTAGTCTCAAGCACTCAGTTTTTGGGAAGATGGCAACAATTATCCCAACAACCCGCTGTGTATTGCGACGTGGCTCACAATGCCGATGGCATTCGCGTCCTTTTTGATCAAGTGAAAAACATGGCTTTTGGACGATTATTGGTTGTTTTCGGAGTGATGAAAGACAAGGATTTAGACAGTATAGTACACCTTTTGCCGACCGATGGCAGCTATTTTTGCTGTCGTGCAGACAATGCAAGAGCCTTGTCTTCGGACAGTTTGAGCACTTATTTACAGGAACAGGGTCTAGAAGCTCAGTCTTGCGGTAGTGTAGGGGCTGCCCTAGAGTCAGCCCAAACAGTTGCAAACACTGATGATTTGATTCTAATTTGTGGAAGTAATTTTGTGGTAGCTGAAATTATTTAGAATAATATTTGCTACTCCAATATTTGAGTTTATATTTGCCGTCCAACCCTTGAGGGGCGCTTAGCTCAGTTGGTTCAGAGCACTTGGTTTACACCCAAGGGGTCGGGGGTTCGAATCCCTCAGCGCCCACTTTAAGAACCGCTTTTAGCGGTTTTTTCAGTTACAGTAGTTCTGTTTGTATTGGGTCATTAACTCAGTTGGTTCAGAGTGTTACCTTGACAGGGTAGAAGTCACTGGTTCGAATCCAGTATGACCCACAATTTAAAAATAGTAAAGCCTCGTTTTGAGGCTTTTTTTATTTTATCTATCCAGCCTGCGTTTCTAATTAATCAAAGGAATTAATCGCTCCAATGCCATTCCTCGCGACCCCTTGATAAGTACAACCGATTGAAGCAAAGGATTCGCTTCAAGATGTTTTTTTAAAGTATCGATTGACTCGAATTTGATGGCAGAGGCAGTATTGGTTTTGAAGAATTGTGGTCCAACAAAATAGGCTGCGAAAAGTTGCATAGACTCAACCAGATCAGCAATGCATTGGTGTTCGATTTCGCTTGCATCGCCTAGTTCGAGCATGTCTCCCAATATAACCACTTTTTTCGAGTTTTCAGTTTGTGCCAGGTTATCCAAGGCGGCTTGCATGCTTGTTGGATTAGCATTGTAGGCGTCCAAAATAATCGTGTTATCCTTGCTTATAATGAGTTGTGAACGGTTATTTTGAGGTTGATAACCCGCTATCGCAGATGCTATTAAATCAGACTGGATTTCAAAGAACGATCCAACCGCAATTGCGGCTGCTACATTATTGAAGTTATACGCACCAATGAGTTGGGTTTGAATTTTCAATTGGTCATATGTGGCGCAAACAGTTGAAGAAGTGCAATTTGAAATTTGGCAATGGTCTGACGGCAGTGTGCCAAAACGATAAGTATTCAGATATTCTTTTAATAGATCAACTTGTAAGGCATCAGAAGAATTTAAAAAAATCAATTTTTGACGCTTTTTCAGATCCTCGTATAGTTCCGATTTCCCTTTGATGACACCTTCAATGTTGCCAAATCCTTCCAAGTGGGCTTTGCCAAAATTGGTGATGTAACCAAAGTCAGGAGCAGCAATTGCGCACAAGGAGGCAATTTCTCCAATGTGGTTTGCGCCCATTTCTACAATCCCCATTTCTGTTGACGAGTCCATACTTAACAGGGTAAGTGGAACTCCAATATGATTGTTGAGATTGCCTAGGGTCGCTTTGGTTTTATATTTTTGACTAAGTACTGCGAAAAGCAATTCTTTAGTAGTGGTTTTGCCATTGCTTCCAGTAATTGCCACAATTGGCAGTCCTAAGAAAACGCGGTGAAAATGCGCCAAGTCTTGAAGAGTTTTTAGAACGTCTTCAACCTGAATACACTGAGGATGGTCCACAGGCTCGTCCACAACAGCATAGGCTGCTCCATATTCTATTGATGAGATCGCAAACTGATTGCCGTTGAAATGCTCCCCTTTGAGGGCAAAGAAAATTCCACCATCGATTACCTTTCTACTGTCTGTAAAAATAGAAGGATGCGAAAGGAACAAGCCATGAAGCGTCTTAATGTCCATCATTTAAAAGTAATAAAAAAGTCCCAACAGAGTTGAGACTTTTAAAGTGATGATTAATTAATTTCTTCGTTTGCGTTTTGAGTCTGATTTTGGGCCAACTCTCGACATGGCACATCGGAAACCAATATAATCCGTAGCCATTTCTTCAGGGAAGAATCGGCGTTGCGCTGGATCAAGCCAATAGGCCCTATCTCTCCATGACCCGCCTTTGAATACTCTGACGCGATCGTTAATTAATGAGTTTCTTGTATCAGAATCGTCCCACTTGCGTTGCAATTTGTCATGTTGAGGTGAATCGTACATTTGACTGGTTGAGCCCTTGTCGACTTGATTAGGACTGTTCGGATCGTAGTCGTCTGCAAATCTCAAAGAACGCAAATCGCCATCACGGAAATTGCGGTTGTCACTTTGACTGAATTGTGTTCTCAAATAAGTTTCGTTTTCGTCAACTGGAACCTGCGCGATTTCCCCTGGAAGCACTCGAGCCACTGTTTTACCAGTACTCAATGTATCATAGACTACTTCCGATTCTTTAATAATTTTTACTGTACCATCAGCGTTGATCGCATTTTTTGTAAACACGTTACCGCGATAATAGTTAAAATCGCTAAACTCATCATCTACTATGGGACGATAGACATCAGCAACCCATTCTGCTACGTTACCTGCCATATCATAGAGGCCATAGTCGTTGGGTTCGTATGATCTTACGGGTGCAGTAATATCGGCACCGTCATCGGACCAACCTGCAATACCGCCATAGTCTCCTTTACTTTGTTTGAAATTGGCCAATTGGTCTCCACGAGTTTGGCGATTCCCAGTTCTAGTGTACTGACCATCCCATGGGTATTTCTTTCTGCCTCGATATACGTTGTAATCTCTCAAATCGGACATGCCCAATGCGCCAAATTCCCATTCTGTTTCAGTTGGCAATCTATAAGAGGGGCTAAGCACTCCTGTTTCTCTTGAGGCATAAACACCAGAAGAATCTCTAGTGTTGCGCTTTCCTTGCATGATTTCGGTGTTACCACCATAAGTCTGAGTTGGAGCGTTGAGGTAAGTTTGAGTATTGAAAGTCTGCCCACTGTTAACGTCAGTAATTTTGGCGTCTTTTTTCAAATATCCAGCCATTTCAAGGTTAGCCTCATTGACCCGGTCAGTTCTCCAGTTTGCGAATTCCGTTGCTTGTATCCAGCTAACTCCGACTACAGGATAAAGCGCATAGGCAGGGTGTCTTAGGTAGTTTTCTACCATTTCTTCGTTAAACCCTAGTTGGCTTCTCCAAACCAAAGTGTCTGGAACTGCGCCTTGATAAATATTTTTATAATTGGCTTCGCTTGGAGGGAAAATCCGTTTTAACCAATCGAGGTATTCTAGATACATTAAATTGGTGACCTCATTTTCGTCCATGTAAAAAGATTGCACGTGCTGCTGATTCGGAGAGTTGTTCCAGTCGTGCATGGGGTCATCTTGAACACGACCTTTGGTAAAGGTACCGCCCTCTATAAATACCATCCCTGGACTTGCTTCTTGACCTTTGAATTTCGTATTATACTGAAATCCTCCCAGTTTATCGTTGATTTTGAATCCAGTTGCACTAGAAACATTGCTCGAACCAGATGAGTTCTTACAACTGATCACTGTCATCGCAACCATTATAATCACTAGGTTTTTGATCGAAATGTATTTTTTCATATGCATGATATGCTCCTCAATTAAACGATTTGCAATTTAATAATATTGATACACAAAACAACCATTTAAATTTAAAATGATTTTTTACTTGTTTCACGTCTATACTAACGTGCAGAAAAGGCATTTATTACATATCTTGCCATTATACTAATGCGCCATTTATTTGCGTTGTTTGTCTATGCGATCGATTTATTTTCTCCTGGCTATTTGTTTTTTTGAAACCGTCTTTGCACAGCAACGTGATTTTGTGATTTCATGGGATGCGCCAAAAACGCTAAATAATGGGATTTCAAACCTGAAAGTGCCCAATTTTAATGAGGGCAATTTTGATTTTGATGGTGAGAATTTACACTTTGTGTCTCAATGGGAAGAAACGGCTTTGCTCCAGCCAAACTCTGTTAGAATTTCAGGAATTACAACTTCTTCTATAAGCCAAAATGAGCTTTTCGATCTGTCAGTTTCTGCCATTCCACAACAGTTAGAATTCAGTTTAAAACAGACCAATTCAAGAGGTCAATCAGGACTGCTATTGGAGCTGTCACCCATCATTAAAACTCCAAACGGTTACGAAAGAATTACATCATTCTCGGTTTCTTATCAAACCTCGCCACAACCTGTAAATCAAAGGTCATTTTCCGTTTATAATTCGGTGCTGTCTCAAGGGGGTTGGTTTAGATTTACCATTGATCAAAGTGGTATTTACAAGTTGAATAGGGATTTTCTTCAGTCATTGGGAGTTAATGTGACTGGCTTGGACCCTCGGACCATTAAAATTTACGGATATGGTGGCCTCATGTTGCCACTAGAAAATCTGCCCAATTCACCAATGGATCCCATTGAAAACGCCATAAAGGTAATAGGGGAAGATGACGGTGTTTTTAACCCCGACGACTATGTTCTTTTTTATGGCCGAGCAGCGTCATATGATCAAGAAAGTCGCACGCACATTAACGCCTATACTAATCAAACCATCTATTATTTACACGTAGGAGGGAACAATGGATTAAGGGTTAGCTCCTATATCGAGCCCGTTGCCCCTGCAAATCAATCGCTGACCTCCTTCGTCGATTATCAATTTCACGAATTGGACGAATATAATTTGGCAAATATGGGAAGACGTTGGTTTGGAGAGCGCTTTGATTTCGACGCGCAGCAGGATTTCACGTTTAATTTCCCCAACCTAATTTCAGGGGAATTAGCAGAAATCAAGGTTTTGGCCGCAGCAACTTCCGAAGTCAATACGACCATGTCTATCATGCTCAACAATACCGCTATCGGGCAGCTCAGCTTTATGGGAAATAATAGTCAGTCAAGTAATCTTGCGTCAGGAAGTGAATTGGCAGTACAGAAGGTATTGCCTGGATCGGGAGTAACCATTGGACTAAGTTATAATGACAATGGAAACCCTGCTTCAACAGGCTATTTAGACTATATCAGTATTGCGGCTAAGCGATCATTGACCTATACTGGGGAAAGTTTATTTTTCAACACCAAAAGCAGTTCTCAAAACAATCAGGTGGTTTCGCTTACTCTTGACAATTCCTCATCAGTTGTGTCGCTTTGGGATGTTTCGGATATTGAGAATATTAAAGAACTAGAAAACAGCAATACTTCGGGTAGTCTCACTTTCAAAACTGTAGCTCAAGAGGATAAATTATTTCTGACCGTTGCACCGCAAAACTTTTTAGTGCCTCAGAGATTATCGAATTCATCAGTCAGTACTATAAATCTTAAAGGCACCATTTTTCAGGACAATTCTAATGAGCTTGAGGATGTTGAATACCTTATTCTTACTCGAGAAGACATGCAGTTTCAGGCCGAAAGATTGGCTGATATTCATCGCAGTCGTTCTGACTTAAATGTCAAGGTAGTATTACTCAGTGACATTTACAAAGAATTTAATACTGGCAATCCAGATATTGCGGCTATACGGAACTTTGTCAAATATGTTTATGACCGGCCAATAGATCCAACAAAGAGACTCAAATATGTTTGCTTGTTTGGGGATGGCAGTTTTGACTATAAAGACCGCATCAGCAATAACAACAACATCGTTCCTTCGTGGTATTCTTACAACAGCTTTAATGCGGTCAGCTCGTTTGTGTCTGATGATTTTTTTGGCATGATGGATTTGGGTGAAGGCTTGATGGCTAACGCTGATCAGTTGGATATTGCCATTGGTCGAATTTTGGCCGACACTCCGCAGCGGGCAAAAACTCTTGTCGATAAAATCGCATCCTATTACACGGAGGGAGCTTATGGCAGTTGGAGAAATCAGGTGGTAGTCATATCTGACGATGTCGATGCTTCTTCCGAATTCGATTTGGAAAACACCACCAATATAATTGGAGACATGGTGTCTTCTCAAAAGCCACAAATGAATGTTACAAAAATTCATTCAGATGCCTTTGTACAAGAGTCTTCTTCGGGAGGAGAGCGATACCCTGCCGTGAACAAAGCCATTTTTGATGCCATTGAATTGGGGGCTTTGGTAGTCAATTATTTTGGTCATGGCGGTGAAGATGGCTTAGCTGGCGAGCGCATATTTGACATTCTCAATGCCAAAGAGCTGAAAAACGAATGCAAACTGAACTGTTTCGTCACGGTTACCTGTGAGTATACCAAATTCGATAATCCCAATCGTCCAACGGCTGGAGAGTACTTGTATTGGAATTCAAAAGGTGGTGCTATTGGCATGTTAACCACAACAAGACGTATTTTTCTCAATGTCGGGGTTTTGTTTAACGTTAAACTTCAAGACTATCTCTTTGGGATCAACGGTGCGCCAGAAAATGTTTCAATGGCTGAGGCACTTAGACTTACTAAAACAAGCCCAAGTTTAAGTGGTGTGAATCAAAGAAGACTGGTCTTTTTCATAGGAGATCCCGCTATGAAACTTGCGCTGCCAAAACCCGAAATCAAATTGACACACATCAATGGAACTCCAGTTTCTGGAAACACAGAGATGTTAAGAGCTCTTGATTTAGCGACCTTAAAAGGAGAAGTCGTCGATCAAAGCGGTAATATCTTGTCCAATTATAATGGACAGCTAACTGCCACCATTTATGATAAATTGGTTGAAAGGTCAACCTTAGGCAATGACGGCACAACCGACTCTTCGGGTAACTTGTTATTGCTCGACTTTGAAACCCTGGGGTCAACTATTTTCAAAGGCCAAGCATCAATCTCAAACGGCGTTTTCGACTTCTCATTTGTTGTGCCTCGAGACATTCAGATTGCAGAGGGAACAGGTAAAGTCAGTTTTTATGCCAAAGAAGAAGTGCAATTGAACGATCATACAGGTGCTGATTTGTCGGTTAGAATTGGTGGTATAAATCCGAATGCGAGTCAGGATAATGTGGGCCCGACGATCAACCTTTTTATGAACGATGAGAGCTTTATTTCCGGAGGTATTACCAATGAAAATCCAACTCTATTGGTCAACTTATTCGACTTGAATGGCATCAACACCATTGGGGGAGTGGGACACGACATCTTGGCTACATTGGATGGCGATGAGGCCAATGCTTTCAATCTGAATGACTACTACGTCGCCAACCAAGACGATTTCCAAAATGGAACAGTAAACTATCCGTTTAGAGACCTTGATCCTGGGGAGCACCTACTAAAACTTAAGGCTTGGGACGTTTACAATAACTCGTCTGAGGCAGAAATACGCTTTGTCGTTTACGACGAAAACGATGGATTAGTCATTGACCATGTTTTGAATTATCCCAATCCGTTCATCAATTACACCGAATTTTGGTTCAACCACAACAGTTCTGAGCCACTAGACATCATGGTACAAATTTTTTCGATTTCAGGAAAGTTGGTTAAGACCCTTCACGGACAATCGAGTGGAGACGGCAAAGCCAATAGTGCACTTTCTCGTGACATAACTTGGGATGGGACCGATGATTTTGGTGATTTTATAGGCAAAGGTGTTTATGTTTATAAGCTTACTGTGCGGTCTTCATTAACAGGTTCAACGGCTACGAAATTTGAAAAACTGGTCAAACTGTAATATTCCCATATATTTGTCGTTTATCAATTACAACTAATTCGACAACCTGTGAAAAATTTGCTAACCCATAGTACCTGTCTCTATTTTTTATCTGTTTTTTCTGTTTTCGCACAAACCACCACAACGGTAATTCCAGTTCAAGACAGCAGGGTAATCACTACAGGCGTTCCTTTTTTACTGATTGCGGGTGATGCTCGTGCTGCTGGCATGGGCGATATGGGAGTGGCAACTTCTTCTGATGCTTATTCTCAGCAGTGGAATCCTTCCAAATATGCGTTTAATACGGCCAAGTCAGGAATTGCAGTGAACTACACGCCCTATCTGAGCAAATTGGTTAACGACATTTTCCTAGGAAACGTGACCTATTTCAACCGACTGAACGAGCGAAGTGCTTTTGCGGCGAGCTTTAAGTATTTCAGTTTAGGTGAAATTGAAATCATCACCGAGCAACAGGCTGCTGCAGGTGATTTTGACAACTTATTAATAGAGAGTCCAAATGAGTTGGCTTTCGATTTGTCTTATTCCTTGAGATTGGCAGATCAGTTTTCGATGGGAGTCAGCTTGGGTTATTTGAGATCTGATTTAAAAATTCAGTCAGTAGATACCGATGCTACCGCGGCAAGTTCGTTCGCTGTAGGCTTATCTGGTTATTACCAAAGTGAAGAAAACGCCTATGATAGTTTCAATGGTAGGTGGAGGGCTGGTTTTGCCCTCCAAAACATTGGGCCAAAAATAAAATATGACAACAGTGAGAATTCTGAAAATTTCTTACCGTCAACCTTGAGATTGGGCGCAGGTTTCGATTTTGTTTTTGATTCTTACAACACCCTAGCGATTACTGCAGAAGCAACCAAATTATTGGTGCCAACACCACCGGTTTATGCTAACGAGTACCAATATTCTGATACCAACGGCAATGGTCAGTATGACGAGGATGTGGATAATTTAATCGGTTATCCAGGCTCGCCAGTTAACTCGGGTATCATCTTAGAAGGACAAGATCCAAATGTGGGCTTTGTCTCTGGTATATTTCAGTCCTTTGGAGATGCTCCTGGAGGGTTTAAGGAGGAGATGCAGGAATTTACCTATGCTCTTGGTGCTGAATACCGTTACCAAGATTCGTTTGCCATTCGAACTGGCTATTTTCACGAAAGTGAAGAAAAAGGAGCAAGGCAGTTTTTTACCTTTGGAGCAGGGTTTAAATACAATGTTGTAGATGTTGATCTGTCTTACTTGTTTTCTGCTTCGAAAGTTCAAAGCCCCCTCGAAAGTACTTTGCGTTTTTCTTTGACGTTTAATTTTGGACGCGATTCCTATTCGGAATATTAATTCATTTCTCTATTATTGACAGGCTCTGCGACCCGATTTGGCAATGATTTTTGTCAATTTTAGAAACTTGTGTTTTGTAATACGGTTCTAAGACGTATTTTTGTCCTTCGGTTTAGAAAAAAAAGATGCAAAAAATCACGAAAAAAACTTATCTCCAATGGTATGAAGACATGCAATTGTGGAGAAAGTTCGAGGACAAGTTAGCTGCGGTTTACATCCAACAAAAGGTAAGAGGCTTTCTTCACCTTTACAATGGTCAAGAGGCTATTTTGGCTGGGGCATTGCATGCCATGGATTTGACAAAGGACAGAATGATTACGGCCTACAGAAATCACGTTCAGCCAATTGGTATGGGCGCTGATCCTCGTCGAGTAATGGCCGAACTGTATGGCAAAGTGACTGGTACTTCAATGGGTCTTGGCGGTTCAATGCACATTTTTTCTAAAGAACATCGTTTTTATGGAGGACATGGTATTGTAGGAGGTCAGATTCCCTTGGGTGCTGGAATGGCGTTTGGAGACATGTATCACAAAACAGGAGCCGTTACAATTTGTTGTTTTGGAGATGGTGCAGCACGTCAAGGTTCGTTGCACGAAACTTTTAATTTAGCCATGCTGTGGAAATTGCCAGTAGTTTTCGTCTGCGAAAACAACGGATACGCCATGGGTACTTCGGTTGAACGTACAGCCAATCATACTGAAATATGGAAATTAGGACTTGGTTATGAAATGCCTTGTGGCCCTGTCGACGGCATGAACCCTGTGACAGTTGCCGAAGCAATGGACGTGGCCATCGAAAGAGCACGCTCAGGCGGCGGACCAACTTTCTTGGAAATGAAGACTTACCGTTATCGTGGACATTCCATGAGTGACGCCCAACATTATAGAACTAAGGAGGAGGTTGAAACTTATAGAAAAATCGACCCTATTACTCAGGTCAAAGACTTGATATTAGACAAGAAATATGCAACTGAAAAGGACTTGGAGGAAATTGACACAAGAGTAAAATCTTTGGTCGCTGAGTGCGAGGAATTCGCAGAAAATTCAGCCTATCCGGAGAAATCCTTGATGTATGACATTGTTTACGATCAAGTAGATTACCCTTTCATTCCACATAAATTATAAATCATGGCAGAAATCATAACAATGCCCCGTTTGAGTGACACCATGGAGGAGGGAACAGTAGCGACTTGGCTTAAAAAAGTTGGTGATGCTGTCAGTGAAGGTGATATTTTGGCCGAAATCGAAACGGACAAAGCCACCATGGAGTTCGAATCTTTTCACGAAGGGACTTTGTTACACATTGGAATCCAAGAAGGCGAGGCTGCTAAGGTAGATTCTTTGCTTGCCATCATCGGAAAAAAAGGCGAAGACGTTTCTGCTCTGCTCAATCAAAATCCAAAAACTACCGTTAAAGCAACCGAAGAAGCTGTTGAAGTCAAAACTTCTAATGCGGTAGAAACACCTCAAGGGGTTGTAGTGATCACCATGCCAAGACTGAGTGATACCATGGAAGAAGGTACTGTAGCCACATGGATTAAGAAGGTGGGAGATGCCGTCAAAGAAGGCGATATTTTGGCAGAAATCGAAACAGATAAAGCCACAATGGAATTCGAATCATTCAATCAGGGAACCCTTCTTCATGTTGGGATTCATGAAGGGGAATCGGCCAAGGTTGACGCTTTGTTGGCCATTATAGGTCCAAAAGGAACTGACGTTTCTGGCTTTGTAAAAAATTATTCTGGCTCAACGACTGCTCAATCGGTTGAGGTGGCCAAGGAGGTAGTAACTGAAGTGGTGCCTGCTGCTAAAGAAATTATCGCTCCAGTTGCCGCAGCAAGTCCTGTAAAAAACTCATCCGACCGCATTTTTATCTCTCCTTTGGCCAAAAAAATGGCTCAAGAGAAAGGAGTTGACTTAGGTCAAGTTATAGGAAGTGGAGAACATGGACGTATCATCAAAAGGGACATCGAGAACTATGTGCCATCAGCATCTTTTGCGCATTCTACTGGACTGTTTGTGCCAGCAGGAGTGGAGCAATCTGAAAGTACACCGAATAGCCCAATGCGCAAGGCCATTGCCAAACGTCTTTCTCAATCGAAATTTTCGGCGCCTCATTATTATCTCAATGTAGAGTTTGACATGGATAATGCGGTGGCTTTTAGAGCGCAATTCAACACCTTACCCAATACCAAGATCTCTTTTAATGATATGGTTATTAAGGCAGTAGCGTTATCTTTAAAACAACATCCTCAAGTTAATGGACAGTGGTTTGACGATCGCATTCAGCAGAATCACCACGTTCATGTTGGCGTAGCGGTAGCCGTTGAAGACGGTTTAATCGTTCCCGTGTTGCGTTTTGCCAATGAACAGTCCTTAATACAGATTAATGTGTCAGTAAAGGATTACGCCCAAAGAGCGCTCCAGAAAAAACTGAACCAACAGGAAATTGAGGGCAGTACATTTACTGTGTCGAACCTAGGTATGTTTGGAATAGAAAGTTTTACTTCTATCATCAACCAGCCTAATGGAGCCATCCTCTCTGTTGGAGCCATTGTTCAAAAGCCCGTTGTAAAAAATGGGGCGGTTGTGCCTGGTTATGTCATGAAACTAACGATGGCTTGCGATCACAGGGTGGTGGACGGCGCCACTGGAGCTCAATTTTTGCAAACCTTGAGAGGTTTTGTAGAAAATCCAGTGACCATGCTGGTCTAATACTTCCGTCATTATGACAAAAAACATCATCATAACTGGCACAAGTCGGGGCATCGGTTTTGAATTGACAAAACAGCTTTCGGATGCTGGGCATCAAGTTTTGGCGCTGTCGCGAAAAACAGGGTCTCTCAAGGCACTTAACCTTAAAGGGGTTCATGTCATGGAATTCGATTTGGTGCGACAGGATGACCTGAAAATGGTCGGAAATTTTGTCCAATCGAACTGGGGACAAGTGGACGTTTTAATCCATAATGCTGGAGCACTTTGTAACAAACCTTTCATGGATACTACTACAGAAGATTTTTTAACGGTGTATCAAACCAACGTTTTTGGAGTAGCCAGTTTGACCCAAGAAGTTGTCCCGTTTATGAGCATCAGCGGTCATGTTGTTGTGTTGAGTTCAATGGGAGGTGTTCAAGGGAGTGCGAAGTTCCCAGGACTTTCTGCTTACAGCTCGAGTAAGGGCGCTGTGATCACTTTGGTAGAGCTTTTGGCTTAGGAGTTTAAGACAACAGGCCCATCGTTTAACGCCTTGGCTTTAGGGGCTGTTCAGACCGAAATGTTAGAAGCAGCATTTCCAGGTTACCAGGCTCCAGTAACCGCCGATGAAATGGCAACTTTTGTGGCAGATTTTGCATTAACTGGGCAACAACTTTTTAACGGCAAGTTGATTCCCGTGTCAAAGTCTACTCCCTAAAACAGATACCCTTTAATCTTCACAAACATTTTTAATGAGTCAATCCACCAGTACTATTCTCATGATTCGCCCGAACGGTTTCCGAGCCAACGAGAAAACCGCGACGAGCAACTATTTTCAAAAGATTTCAAATGATCGAAACGCATCTGAATTGAACCTCTCTGCCCAAAAGGAATTCGACATTTTTGTGGAATTGCTCAGGAATCATGGGGTAAACGTTATTGTTCACCAAGATACTGGTGAACATGATACTCCAGACTCTGTTTTTCCTAACAATTGGTTGTCTTTTCATGAAGACGGTTCGGCGGCGTTATACCCAATGATGGCTGAAAACCGACGCTTAGAAAGACAAGAATCAGTAATCGAAGCCGTTGAGGCCGCAGGATTTACAATAACTAACTTTATAGATTACACCGAAGCTGAAGCTGATGGCATTTTTCTAGAAGGTACTGGAAGTATTGTCTTGGATCGAGAAAATCGCAAGGCCTATTGTGCCCTTTCCCCTCGTGCAGAAGAAGATTTGTTTGTTGAGTTTTGCGAAGATTTTGAATACACTCCATTTGTTTTTGAAGCTTTTCAGACCGTTGAAGGAAATCGCAAACCAATATATCACACCAACGTTGTTATGTGCATAGCGGATCGCTACGCCGTGGTTTGCCTAGATGCAGTTGACGACAAAAAGGAACGCCGTTCTTTGGAAAAAAGCTTGAAATTTGACGGTAAAAAAATTATAGCATTAACCGAAGAACAAATGCATTCGTTTGCGGGAAATATGCTCCAAGTGCAGTCTCAAACGGGAAAAACTCATTTGGTTATGAGCCAACAGGCCCATGACGCGTTGCGTCCAGAACAACTCAATACTCTAAAGGGCTTAGACACTTTGATAGTAGCATCAATACCAACCATTGAAACTTGCGGGGGTGGTAGTGCAAGATGCATGATGGCAGAGGTATTCCTTCCTAGATCAAAATAGACTTGCCATAACATCTTTTGAAAAAAAGTATATTTGCGCTAATGCAAACCGATAACATATGACCATCGATCAAGTCATTCAAAATCAACTTCAAAGGGCTTGTTTCGAGCTGTTTCAAATTGACATGGATCATTTTGAGCTCCAAGAAACGCGAAAGGATTTTGAGGGTGATTTGACCGTTGTAATTTTCCCCATTTTGAAATTTGTAAAGGCCAGTCCAGCATCAATAGGGGAGCAACTTGGACAATGGCTCCAGACCAATCAAGATGAGTTAACAGGGTTTAACGTCGTTTCTGGGTTTTTGAATTTGGTTTTTGACGACAGCTATTTTGTCAAATCTGCTCATTCCATTTTTAATGAAAAGCAATTTGGTATTGTAACAGCCAAGTCTGATGACAAAGCAGTGATTGTGGAGTACTCCTCTCCCAACACCAATAAGCCTTTACACCTAGGGCACATTCGGAACAATTTATTGGGCTACAGTGTTGCCGCTATTCTGCAAGCTGCAGGAAAGAAGGTCTATAAAACTCAAATCATCAATGATCGCGGTATTCATATTTGTAAAAGCATGCTGGCTTGGCAACGTTTTGGCAATGGAGAAACACCAGAAAATACGGGTCTGAAAGGCGATAAGCTGGTTGGGAACTATTACGTTCGCTTCGATCAAGAATATAAGAAGGAAGTTGCCGAGCTAGTGACTCAAGGGCATTCGGAAGATAAGGCAAAGAAAATGGCGCCCATTCTATTGGCAGCTCAAGACATGTTGCGTCAGTGGGAGTCTGGAGATCAGGAAGTTGTTCAACTATGGAAGACCATGAACCAATGGGTTTACAAGGGATTCGAAATGACCTATGACAAATTGGGAGTGAATTTTGACAGTTATTACTACGAGTCAGAAACCTATTTGTTGGGCAAATCCTTTGTTGAAGAAGGTTTGAGCTCAGGGGTTTTTGTCAGAAAGGAAGATGGTTCGGTATGGTGTGATTTAACCGAAGACGGATTAGACGAGAAGATTGTGTTGCGATCCGATGGAACTGCAGTTTATATGACTCAAGATATTGGGACAGCCATTCAAAGAATAAAGGACTATCCAAATATTGGAGGGATGGTTTACACAGTAGGAAATGAGCAAGACTATCATTTCAAGGTGCTCTTCCTCATTCTAAAGAAATTTGGATTTGAATGGGCTAATAGCCTACATCATTTGAGTTATGGGATGGTTGATTTACCCAGTGGAAAAATGAAGAGCCGAGAAGGGACTGTTGTAGATGCCGATGACTTGATTGATGAGATGACTGCCACTGCCAAAACGATTGCACAGGAATTAGGGAAACTCGATGGTTACGCCGATTCTGAAAAGGAGGAGGTCTATGAGCAAATTGGATTAGGGGCGTTGAAATACTACATTCTGAAGGTAGATCCTAAGAAACGCATCTTGTTTGACCCAAAGGAATCAATCGATTTTCAAGGAAATACTGGACCATTCATTCAATACACTCACGCCCGTATTTGCGCTATAGTGAGGAAAGCTTCTGAGTCAAGAAGTTTTGAACTTGATAATATTAGTCTTGAACTCAGAGAAAAAAATTTGATTAAAGATTTGATGAAATTTCCAAATACTGTTCAACTCGCGGCCGAAGCCTATAGTCCTGCATTATTGGCCAATTACCTTTACGATTTGGTCAAATCATTCAATGCGTTGTATCAGAATGTGGCCATATTCGGTAATGAGAGTTCAGATCAGACAGCCTTTCTAGTGGAACTTTCGAACGCAACTGGCTTGGTCATTAAAAGGGCTTTAGGTCTTTTGGGTATTGAGGCTCCTGAACGCATGTAATAGTATTGCGCAAAAAAAAGGCTACACTAGAGTGCAGCCTTTAATTTCAAAAAAATTTAATTTTTAAGCTTCAGAAGAACTTACTGCTAAAGAGTAAACTACTAGTCCGAAACCTATTTTGTTGATCGCGTCACCAATGTTGTAAATGATGTCCATGTTCAATCCAAGGTCACCAACAAAAGCATACCACTGACCTGCGCCAGTTCCTGCCATATAACCTAATGGATAAATAGCCCATCCAACAAGAACGAACCAACAAAGGATTTTGTGCGCTTTTAGGACATGTCCTCCAGCAGCTACGGCCAATTGCTTTGCCTTACCTAACCAGATGTCATACACGATGACAAAATATGCCGCTCCTGAGATGAATCCCCATAGCGCAGCTTGACCTGGAGCAACAGCTTCACCCCAATATCCTGTAACTAACATAATCACTGACAATACGATAAGGCGCCACATTAGTGACTTAGTCGCACCAGCAACTTTAAGAATTAAGTAGAACTCAACACACATTAATGGCACTGTAAGCACCCAATCTACATAGCGGAAGAATGTTGGAGACTCGTCAAATGCTCCAAAATAATCTCTCATGTACCAGTAATGTACAGCTGCGATAAATGTGATCAAACCTGATACCAGGATCGAAGTTCTCCACTTTTTGTCAAAGCTACTCATTGAAAGGAAAAAGAAAGCAGAAGCTGCCATCATCGCCATACATCCTACAAAGAATGTAAAGTCTACATAATCAGTTGCCCCTAGTTTTTGGACCAACAAAATTGAATTTGATAAAAATCCCATAATAAATGTTTTTAATGATTTTTGTTTGAGTAAATTTATACAATTAAATAAAGAATTTGATATTTTCTCTTAAATAATTTTGTTAAATTGATAAAATCAACAATACAATATTCAACTTCTCGAAATTTCAGTTTGATCACAACATTCATGTTTATTTGGGTCGCAATCAATTTTTCGCCTCAATTGGCGGACGTTTTTGGATATGTTCTTATTTTAAGCGTTGGGATACTTCATGGTTCGAATGACTTGATTTTAATCAATAAAGCCATGTCGGATAAAAAATTAAAAATGACGCTGGTCTTAATGGTTTATTTGTTGGTTATATTGACAGCAGCAGTTCTGTTTTACAAATGGCCTTTGATGGCATTGACCTCATTTGTCCTTTTTAGTGCCTATCATTTTGGTGAGCAGCATTGGGCTAATAGGGTAAAGGGCAATGCTTGGGCCGTCCGTTTTTTCTTTTTTTGCTACGGAATGGCCATTTTATTGTTATTGTTTTTTTGCAACTTCGAGGATACTTCGGCAGTGATCTTTGACATAGCCAAATATAGTTTGCCTCAAAACACCTTTCTGAACGGTTTGGTTTTCTTTGGCGTAATTAGCATTGCCTTGGGAAGTTATTTGGTTCACTCGGATTATGTCAGGAAAAAGTCTATAGAAGAGTTATTCTATTTTTTGTTGTTTTTTTTGTTGTTCAAAGCAGCCTCCTTGATATGGGGTTTTGCGGTTTACTTTGTTCTGTGGCACGCCATACCGTCATTGAATGATCAAATCAAATATCTTCACGGTGAACTCAATATTAAAACTGTTCTCAGTTATGTGCGTGAATCACTTTTAAATTGGCTAGTGGCCCTTCTTGGTTTGACACTGATGTATTTTGTCTTCAAAAATGACGATAGTGTTTTCATTACCATTTTCTTTTCTTTTTTGGCTGCCATTACCTTCCCTCATGTTTTGGTAATTTCTAATATTTATAAACAATAATTTGGGGAAATCCTTTTCACCCTCTTTTTAAGAACGTTCCAATATTGATTATCTTCGTAGGTATAAATAATATCCAATGATTTTACTTGACGGCAGAAAAACTAGCAGCAATTTGAAATTTGAAATTGCTGAGGAGGTCAGTCAGATGAAATTGTCTGGACAAAGTGTTCCGCATTTGGCCGCTGTTTTGGTGGGAGAGGATGGCGCAAGTTTAACCTATGTTGGCAGCAAGGTGCGTTCTTGCCAACAGGTGGGCTTTGAGTCCACTTTATTACACCTGCCTAACACAATTTCTGAAGACGAATTGCTCAAACAGATTGAATTGCTCAACGCCAATGGGTCTATTGACGGCTATATTGTCCAACTACCACTGCCAAAACACATCGATGAAAACAAAATATTAATGGCAATTGATCCGTTGAAAGATGTTGACGGGTTTCATCCATCAAATTTTGGCAAAATGGCTTTAGAAATGGATACCTTTATTCCGGCAACGCCCTTTGGCATCATGGAATTGCTCGAGCGCTACAAGGTAGAGACCAAAGGCAAGCACGTCGTCGTGGTAGGACGGTCTCAAATCGTCGGCCGTCCAATGAGTATTCTGCTCAGCAGAAAAGGCAATCCAGGAAATGCTACAGTGACTTTGACGCATTCCCATACTAAGCATTTATCAAACATTACCCAACAAGCCGATATAATTGTCATGGCTTTGGGAATCCCCAAATTTTTGAAGGCGGACATGGTCAAGGACGGGGTTGTAATTATTGATGTGGGTATTACCCGAGTTCCAAGCGATCAAAACCCAAAGGGTTACGAGATTTTAGGTGATGTTGATTTCGAACATGTTGCTCCAAAAAGCAGTTACATTACTCCAGTACCAGGAGGAGTGGGTCCAATGACCATAGCCATGCTACTCAAAAACACGCTAATTGCTTGCAAGCGCAGACAAAATTAAGGATGTCTTGCTGTTTTCTTCGAATCGCTCAAAGACGATTTGAGTTGTTCGATCTCATCGGGTCTCAGATGTCGTATTTCACCGATAGGCATGTCTAATTCGATGTTCATGATTCTAAAGCGCTTTAGAGTTATAACTTCGTAGTTAAAGTACTCGCACATCCTTCTGATCTGACGGTTAAGACCTTGTGTTAGAACAATTTTAAAGGTATTCTGATTGACTTTGGTGACTTTGCATGGTTTGGTCATGGTGTCAAGCACAGGAACACCCTTTGACATGCGATCGACAAATGTTTGAGAAATGCTTTGATCCACTGTAACCAAATACTCTTTTTCGTGATTGTTACTTGACCTCAAAATCTTATTGACAATATCTCCATCATTGGTAAGTAGAATCAAGCCCTCGCTCATCTTGTCCAATCTTCCAATCGGAAAGACGCGTTTGTGATAGTTCAGGTAATCAATGATATTGTCTTTTTCCCTTTTGGTGTCCGTGGTACAAACAATGCCCACGGGTTTGTTAAAAGCTAAGTATTCAAATTGTTCCTCAGACTTTTTTACCAACTGTCCATTGACTGTAACGCGATCGCCCTCAGACACGCGTGTTCCTTTTTCAATCGGTAGTCCATTAATTAAAACTTGTCCTGCGTCTATGAGTTCATCGGCCTTGCGGCGGGAGCAAAATCCGGCCTCACTAAGAAATTTATTGACGCGAATTGCCCTGTTATCGTCCATATCAATTGCAAATATAGTTTACTATCTCCGAAACTACTTCGGGATGTTTAAGACCATGACCAAAACCTTCTGTGGCAATAAGTTTGACATTCCTGCCATTCGTCTTGATTTCTTCGGCGTCAGTAAAGGGTATTATTTTGTCGTTGATGTCGTGAATGATCAAAGTAGATAACTCTGGATTATTCAAATATTTTTCAGTGGCAAAAAATTCAGGAGGAGACCCAAATCGTTTAAATACCTCCAAATTTATGGCTGTTCTCAGCCTGCTGCTGTACCCCAGCAAATTGCTGTACCGTTCTAAAACTCCCGTAAAATTATTTGGAGCTCCAAGTAAAATCAATTTGTTCATCTTAGATGACTTGAGGTATTGGGTTGAAAACGCACATGCCATTCCTCCTACAGAATGTCCGACCATCGAATCGGCCTGGAAGTGCTGAGCTGCAAGATTGATGAAATTGGCATATAGAACGGCTTGAAAAGAGGATCCTCCTGAGGCGCCATGAGCAGGGGCATCTAATGCTACTGCTCCTATATTTTTTTCTTGCAGACTTGCGATCAACTTTTCCCATCTGAGGGAATTGCTTTCCCAGCCGTGCGCCAACAAAACACAACCATTAGCCCCAGGCCAATAATAGGTCATGATATCAGTCCCTTGAAAGTTAAGGATGGTGATTTTTGCAGAAGACAGAAACGAATTTTGATCAGAAGACAACTTGCCTTTTTGCGGTTTTGAAAAAATATCAACAGCAATTTTAGCTGCCCTATTAGGACTGAAAATAGCCAAAACGTTCAAAAGTTGCCCGATGACCTTAATAAGTAGAGTGGATGTTTTTTTATTGGCCATGGCGAATGAAGGGCAAAGCTAATGTTTCTTGACAAATGACCAATCTTTTAATGTTTGTTTGATTTTTGAAATAATGGCATGGGCAAGTCTTATATTTGCATCATGATTCGGACCAATGAAGAAATGACTAGTGAGGGCTTGATGTTGCCGTTAATGGAAGCCTTTTATACCATACAAGGTGAAGGATATCACAAAGGAACTGCAGCCTATTTTGTTAGAATCGGTGGTTGTGATGTCGGATGTCACTGGTGTGACGTGAAGGAAAGTTGGAATGCTGCTTTACATCCCCCAACCGCCATTGAAGTCATGGTCAACAACGCTTTGGCTTATTCAAAGACGGTCGTGGTGACAGGAGGAGAGCCTCTCATGTGGCCAATGCAGCCGCTGACCGAACAACTTCGCTCGAAAGGCGCGCAAGTGCACCTCGAAACTTCTGGGGCGTATCCCCTAACGGGTGAATGGGACTGGGTGTGTCTTTCTCCAAAGAAAAATAAACTCCCATTATCTGAGGTTTATGAGAAAGCCAATGAGCTCAAAGTCATTATTTATAATAATAGCGATTTCGTATTTGCGGAACAACATGCTGATTTAGTATCATTAGGTTGCAAACTCTATTTGCAGCCCGAATGGAGTCGACGAGACAAGGTCATTCCGCTTATAGTTGACTATGTTATGCAACATCCCAAATGGGCCGTTTCTCTCCAGACGCATAAGTATCTGAACATACCGTAAAAGCAACAGGTTTTCTACACTAAATTGTTGATAACTTCTGTCGAGTTGAATAGTCAGTTCTCCTAGGACTGGCCTAAGTTTAGTATATTTGATGAAACAAAAAAATGATGCCTTTAAAGCGTCATTTTTTGTTGTATAGCATCCACTGATTTTAAGATAGAACTATTATGAGTTTAGAACCGAATAAAACCAATTATTCTGCTGACAGTATTCAGGCCTTAGAGGGTATGGAGCACGTCAGAATGAGGCCTTCCATGTACATCGGTGATGTTGGGACTCGAGGATTGCATCATCTTGTCTATGAGGTTGTTGATAATTCAATCGATGAAGCTCTTGCGGGTCATTGCGACTACATCACAGTTAACATTCTTCCGGATAATTCGGTTATGGTTACTGACAACGGTCGAGGTATTCCTGTCGACATGCATAAAAAGGAAGGCGTATCTGCTTTGGAAGTGGTAATGACTAAGATTGGTGCTGGAGGAAAATTTGACAAAGATTCCTACAAAGTTTCTGGCGGATTGCATGGTGTCGGGGTGAGTTGTGTAAACGCCTTGTCAGAGTTGCTTACCGCTGTAGTTTATCGGGAAGGGGAAGTTTGGGAGCAGACTTATGAAAGAGGTAAGCCAAAAGGCCCTGTATCCAAAACGGGGTCTACGGATAAAAGAGGTACAACGGTAACCTTTAAGCCAGATGGTCAGATTTTTACTCAAACTACAGAATTCAGTTATGAGATTTTAGCGAACAGATTGCGGGAGTTGTCATTTTTGAACAAGGGGATAACTATGGTTCTTACAGATGAACGTTCTAAGGATGACAAGGGAGAATTTCCAACTGACACTTTTTTATCACAACAGGGCTTATCTGAATTTGTCAATTATCTCGATAGCAGTCGTGAACAAATTCTTTCGGAAGTCATTTCATTTGAAGGTGAAAAGAATGGAGTTCCGGTGGAAGTGGCAATGACCTATAACACTTCCTACTCGGAGAATTTGCATTCTTATGTCAACAACATCAACACACATGAGGGTGGTACTCACCTGAGCGGTTTTAGACGTGGATTGACGCAAACATTGAAAAAATATGCCGATCAGTCGGGATTGACGGATAAATTGAAATTTGAGATTGCTGGGGATGATTTCAGAGAAGGATTGACAGCCATCATTTCTGTTAAGGTAGCAGAACCACAATTCGAAGGTCAGACCAAGACCAAACTGGGTAACCGTGAGGTGTCGGCGTGCGTCAGTCAAGCGGTATCCGAAGTCTTAACGGATTATCTTGAAGAACATCCTGATGATGCCAGAATTATAGTACAAAAGGTTGTCTTAGCAGCTCAAGCTCGACATGCTGCCCAAAAGGCGCGTGAAATGGTTCAGCGCAAAAGCGTCATGAGCTTAGGCGGTTTGCCAGGAAAACTCAGTGACTGTTCCGAACAAGACCCGGCCAAGTGTGAGGTCTTCTTGGTTGAGGGAGATTCGGCAGGTGGAACGGCCAAACAAGGTCGAGACCGCGAGTTTCAAGCGATTTTGCCGTTAAGAGGTAAGATACTCAATGTCGAAAAGGCCATGCAGCATAAAGTGTTTGAAAACGAAGAAATTAAAAATATTTTCACTGCTTTAGGTGTAACCATTGGAACAGAGGAAGATAGTAAGGCTTTGAATTTATCAAAGCTGCGATATCACAAGGTAGTGATCATGTGTGATGCCGATATCGACGGCAGTCACATTGCAACCCTAATCTTGACTTTCTTTTTCAGATACATGAAAGCACTGATAGAAAATGGTCACATATTTATTGCTACGCCCCCATTGTACTTGGTTAAGAAAGGTGCTAAAAAACAATACGCTTGGACCGAATCTGAACGTGATGTTTTGATGGCTGAATTTGGGTCAGGGGCAACAATTCAAAGATATAAAGGTCTTGGGGAAATGAATGCTGAGCAGTTATGGGATACCACCATGAATCCAGAATTCCGAACCCTGCGTCAAGTTCAAATTGACAATGGAACCGAAGCTGATCGCGTATTCTCCATGTTAATGGGAGATGAAGTCCCTCCTCGACGTGAATTCATTGAGAAAAATGCTATTTATGCAAAAATTGACGCTTAATTTTTTATTTTTGAGCACTTAACCCCACGCCCAAAATGAAACAATATCTTCTTTCCTTAACGGTAATTTTGTTTTGTAACATCCTAATCGCTCAAAATTTGGGTAGCTTAGCATTGGCCTCATCAGATGCCAGTTTACTCACTCAAAACTACCTGAATCCTGCCATGCAGGCAATGATGAGCGACATGAATGCAGGCTGGTACAGCAGTGCTAAAATTCATAAATCTTTTGGATTTGACATTACTATAGCCGCAAACCTTTCTCTGGTGCCCGATTCTGGTAAGTACTTCGATTTCAAACCTTCTGATTATTCCTATTTGACTACGCGAAATGGGGAAACCCGACTAGAAACAGTCATGGGAGAATCCGATAAGTCTACCACAATAGATGTCAGTATTCCCGATGATTCCGGAAATTACAAGGTGGGAAGTTTTGATTTACCTGGAGGTGTAGCTGGTGACTTGCCAATGAATGGAGTTCCATTGCCAATGGTTCAAGTTGGGCTCGGCATTCCCGTTTTAAATACTGATGTTAAACTCAGACTGCTGCCAAAACAAACTTATGACAACAGCACCTCTGTTAGCATGTTTGGAGTTGGGCTGCAACACGAAATCACTAAGCATATTATTCCAGCAAGTATGGTGCTACCATTGCACATTTCTGTTTTTGGAGGATATACCAGTTTGAACAGTGAACATGTTTTTAGTTCACAACCTGGTTCAGATGTAGTGGTTCCAAATGGTCAGGCAACGTTCAACTTAAACGCTTTTACTGTTCAAGCTTTGGCCTCTATTGATTTTACCTTTCTTTCATTGTACGGATCTGTCGGTTATAATAATGGGAACTCTAAGTTGAATTTGAATGGCGATTACACCCTCAATTATGACATAACTGACAACAACGGAATGGTAGTCGGAACAGTTCAAGAACAAATAAGTGATCCTTTAGCGCTTGAATTTTCTCAAAGTGGTATCAGATCAACTCTTGGAGCAAGATTAAATCTAGCATTTTTTAAAATTTTTGCCGACTACACTATTCAAGAATACAATACATTGACTGCTGGAATTGCATTTAGTTTTAGATAAATTTAAGCTTGATTTGGCGCTTTTAATTCTTAAATTTGATGCTTTCAATTCGAACTAAAATAAACACCATTTATGAAAATTAGTATTGTTGGGGCGGGAGCCGTAGGAGCGAGCTGCGCAGAGTATATTGCCATGAAAAATTTTGCATCCGAAGTAGTCCTTCTCGATATCAAAGAAGGGTTTGCTGAAGGAAAGGCCATGGACTTGATGCAGACAGCATCCTTGAACGGTTTTGACACAAGAATTGTTGGAACAACTGGTGACTATTCCAGCACAGCCGAGAGTTCGGTTTGCGTTATTACCTCAGGAATTCCAAGAAAACCAGGTATGACTCGGGAGGAATTGATTGGCATCAATGCTGGGATTGTAAAAGATGTGGCTTCGAATTTGCTCAAACATTCTCCAAATACCATTATTGTGGTAGTAAGTAACCCAATGGACACCATGACTTACTTGGTGCATAAAACTACTGGGTTGCCAAAAAATAGAATTATTGGTATGGGAGGGACTTTGGATTCAGCCCGATTTAAATACAGATTGGCCGAAGCACTTGGTGCACCAATTAGCGATGTTGATGGTATGGTAATCGGAGGTCATTCTGACACAGGAATGGTTCCTTTGATAGGTCATGCAACGAGAAACAGTATTAAAGTTTCTGAATTTCTTTCAAAAGAACGTCTCGAGCAAGTCAAAGAGGACACTAAGGTTGGTGGAGCTACTTTGACTACTTTGTTGGGAACTTCGGCTTGGTATGCTCCAGGAGCTGCAGTAAGCGCCTTAGTGCAGTCCATTGTTTGTGACCAGAAAAAATTGACGCCTTGTTCGGCCTTGTTAAACGGCGAATATGGATTGAGTGACTTGTGCATTGGGGTTCCAGTAATTCTTGGTAAAAATGGAATTGAGTCTATCGTTGAAATCGATTTGTCTCCGGCGGAACACGCACACATGAAATCTAGTGCTGAAGGGGTGAGCAAGACCAATGATCTGATCAATGTCTCGTAATTTTTTTCTCGCAAAAATTAACTCCTGTGAGTAGTGCATTTATAGGATTTGTAGCTTGTCGTTTCAAGCCCAATAACCTATATTTGCGCGTTTTATTGACCAGAACCAAAATTATTTATAATGCAAAATAAGGGTATAATTAAGTTATTTGCACTGCTATTCGGAGTGGTAAGTGTGTATCAAGTGTCTTTTACATTTAAGGCTAATCAGATCGAAAAACAAGCTCAAAGTGCTGCTATTCAAAAGATTGCAGATAGTGAGCCTGACTATGACTCCCTGAGAAAACTTGAAGGTCAGCGCTATCTTGATTCCATTTCAAACCAACAAGTGTATAATATTGGTTTTACCAGTTATACCTATAACGAGGTTAAGGATAGAGCCATGAATTTGGGTTTAGACTTGAAGGGTGGGGTCAATGTTGTGCTTCAGATTTCAGTAAAAGATATCCTTAAGGGACTGGCAAATAATAGCTCAAATCCTATTTTCAATCAAGCGCTGAGTGATGCCGAGGAAATTCAAAAGAACAGTCAAAACACCTATTTAGAAGATTTCTTTGTTGCTTTTGATGCGATAAAGGGAGACACTAAACTGTCAGATCCAGATATTTTCGCCAACCGTACAATGAGCGAGGAGATTACTTTTGACATGACTGACGAGCAAGTTCGTCCTGTTTTAGAACGGAAAATTGATGAGTCTATCGTTTCAGCTTTTGAAGTCATTCGGAAACGTATCGACAAGTTTGGAGTAACACAGCCAAACATTCAGCGTCTTGGCAAGTCAGGACGTATTTTGGTTGAATTACCAGGAGCCAAGGACGTTGAACGTGTTAAAAAACTTTTACAAAGTACTGCGCAGCTCGAATTTTGGGAGACATTCCAAGGCCAGTCCTTTATGCCATTCTTAGCCCAAGCTAACGAAGTCTTAAAAAACGAATTGGCAGCGAGTTCAGATGATACGGCATCAACTGAAGATGCCCAAGAAAATGTTGAGAGTCAATTAGAAGCCGCTCTTGGAGAAGTGACCACCGATTCTACTGCGTTGGCGGAAGTTAATCCGATGTTCGACTTGATTAAGGGACAAGGCTACCAGGGAGGCCCTGTCATTGCTATTTTTGACATCAAGGACAAACAAATCGTCACTGACTATTTGTCTCGTCCAGAAATCAAATCGCTTTTATCTCCTGAACAGCGCTTCGTTAAATTCATGTGGGGAATTGAATCGCCAGAAAGTGAACTCATTGAACTTTATGCCATTCAAGGCAATAGAGAAGGTGTGCCAGAATTGAGTGGTGCAGTTATTACCGACGCACGACAGTCTTACAGCAATACTGGTAAGCCTTCAGTATCCATGCAGATGAATGCTAAAGGTGCAAAAATCTGGGAAGAAATGACTGGCAAGGCATTTAACTCTCGTGGACAAATAGCCATCGTCCTTGATGACATTGTGTATTCCGCTCCTGGCGTTACTACTGGTCCAATATCTGGTGGCAATTCTGAAATTTCAGGACAGTTCACAATCAACGAAGCCGTAGATTTAGCCAATGTTTTAAGAGCTGGTAAATTACCCGCTTCGGCCGATATTGTGCAGGCCGAAGAGGTTGGACCCTCTCTTGGTATTGAGGCTATCAACTCTGGAAAAATTTCTTTTTTAATTGCTCTAGTTCTTGTGGTATTTTGGATGATCTTTTACTATGGTAGAGCGGGAATTTATTCCAATGTTGCACTATTGTTGAATATTTTACTAATGTTTGGCTTTTTAGCTGGATTGGGTGCCGTTCTTACATTGCCTGGTATCGCGGGTATTGTTCTAACCGTAGGCATTGCTGTCGATGCTAACGTGTTGATTTATGAGCGAATCAAAGAAGAGTTGGCTAAAGGAAAGGGACAGAAACAATCGGTGAGCGATGGTTTTGGTAATGCGCTATCCTCAATCATGGATGCCAACATCACGACTGCTTTGACAGCTTTGATTCTTTATGTCTTTGGTACGGGCTCAATTAAAGGTTTTGCCACTACATTATTGATTGGTATTGTAACCTCTTTATTTACGGCAATTTTCATCACTAGATTTTTCATTGATCGGGATAATAACAAAGGTGTTGCTTTGAAATTTTCAACTTTATTGACCAAAGGGTTATTTCAAAACATTGACATTAAATTTTTGAAAAAACGCTTCATCATGTATGGCGTTTCTTTGATATTAATTATCGTCGGACTGAGTTCATTATTTACAAGAGGTTTGGATCAAGGAATTGATTTCGTTGGAGGGAGAACTTACCAAGTTAGATTTGCTCAAGACGTCAACGCTCAGGAGGTTAGCACTGCCTTAGTTGATGTTTTTGGAAGTGCTGAGGTTAAGACCATAGGTAGTCCAAATCAGCTCAAAATTTCTACTAAATACATGGTAGATGAAAATTCGGCAGAAGCGGATGCTAAGGTACAATCCATGCTATTTGGTGCTCTGAAGCCGTTTTTACCCGATGGTTTTACTGAAGCCGATTTTATTGATTCGTCTAATAATGTTGGCAAGGTTTATTCTGGTAAGGTCAGCCCTACCATTGCCGACGATATTAAGAAGTCTTCTGTTTGGGCTGTATTGGGATCTCTCTTGGTTGTGTTTTTATACATCTTACTGCGATTTAAAAAGTGGCAATTCTCTTTTGGAGCTGTTGTGGCGGTGTTCCATGACGTGCTCATCGTATTGGGAATTTTCTCGTTAGTCTACCCATACATGCCATTCAGCATGGAAATCGATCAAGCGTTCATTGCTGCGATTCTTACCGTTATTGGTTATTCATTGAATGACACGGTGATTGTGTTTGACCGTATTCGAGAGTACCTGAATGAGAACACGACTTGGGATTTTGATCGAACTGTCGATGCTGCATTGAGCAGTACACTTAGTAGAACAATAAACACCTCTTCGACCACCTTGGTGGTCTTGTTGGCCATGTTCGCCTTTGGTACGGATTCACTTAGAGGGCTATTGTTTGCCTTGATCGTAGGAATTGTTGTTGGAACCTATTCATCCATATTTATAGCCTCAGCAATCATGCGAGACACCATGCAAAGGTTTAAGAAATAATACCAATCTACTTTATTAAAAAGCCCACCTAGGTGGGCTTTTTTGTTGTCACAAAACGGTGTAAAGGCTTTTTAGACAGGATGTTTACTGCTTCTAACCATGAGGTAAATACCGGCTAAAATGAATGGAATACTCAACAATTGCCCAGTATTGAACAGCCAATCTGCCCGCTCTTCAACTTGAGCTTCTTTGAAATATTCCACAATAAAGCGGACTCCCCAAAGCGTAGCGAAAAACAATCCCAACATGAACCCTTGCTGATTGCTTTTGGTGGTTTTCCAATAGGTATAAAACAAAATTAAAAAGACAAAAATATAACCAAAGGCTTCATAGAGTTGTCCAGGATGTCGTGGAAAATCTTCACCAAGTTTTTTGAAAATAATTCCAAATTTACTATCGGTGGGATAGCCTACCATCTCGGAATTGAAAAAATTTCCAATTCTAACAAATACGGCACCAATGGACACTGGTACTACCACACGGTCGAGGATCCATAAGACTGATTTTTTCAGAATCTTTTTGTTGTAAAGGTACATGGAAACAATCATTCCTATGGCTGCTCCATGGCTCGCCAAACCACGGAATCCAGTAAATTCGAAGGAAGGATTGAATCGGAATGGTAAGAAAATACTTAGAAAATCATCTCGAAACAATTCAGGTTGATAGAAAATGACATGCCCCAGTCTGGCTCCTAGCATGATGCCAAGGATTGAGTACATCAGCAGTGAATCCATTTGTTCTTGAGAAAGCTTTTCATTTTTATAAATGGCTTTCATTAAGTAATACCCAATCGTAAATGCCAATATCCACATCAAGCTGTAGTAATAAATGGTAAAATCGCCGAATAAATGGATGCCCTCAGAGGCGGGATCCCAAAGGATTTGAAGAAACATAATGAACAGTTTATGAACGTAAATATATGAAAACTGCTGGTACAACCTTCCTGATCCCTTCTGGAAATTAGTCTTGATCGAATTTTTCTGGTACAGGATCGTAACCTGACCCACCCCAAGGATGGCATCTGCCAATTCTCTTAAGAGCAATCCATCCGCCCCGAAATAATCCATGAACGCGCAGTGCGTCTAAGGTGTAGTGAGAGCAAGTAGGCTGATAGCGGCAGCTGGCTGGAGTCAGAGGAGAAATTATTATTTGATAAAATCTAACCAAGAAAATAAATGGAGCAATGAGAACACGTTTCATGTCAAATAGAGGTAAAGCCAGTGCAGTCTTTTCCGTCTTTCAGCTGTATTCCAGCGTCGAGCAGCTGGTCTCTAATCTTGTCAGAAAGTGCGAAGTCTTTATTATCTCTCGCTTGCGCCCTCATGTCAATGAGTATTTGAACCACTTTTTCTAGGTGATTATTGCCATTTTCAGCAACAACAAGTTCTAAGCCGAGCACGTCTTGGACAAAATAGCCCAATTGTTTTTCTAATCTCACTTTGTCATCTTCAGAAACGGTTGCTGTGCCTTCCTTGACTTGATGAATGAATTTCACTGCTCCGAACAGTTCTGCAATCAGGATGGGTGTGTTAAAATCATCATCCATGGCTTGATAACCGCGATTCAACCAATCGTCAACATCGAACCCTGTGGTTCGAGGCGATGCAGGAAGTTGGCTCAAAATTGAAATCGCTGACATCAATTTCTGGAATCCTTTTTCGGACGCAGAAAGTGCATCGTCACTAAAATCAAGTATCGATCTGTAATGGGCTTGTAGCATAAAAAATCTAACTACTCCCGGGGTGTAAGCTTTAGACAAAACTGGATTGGATCCCGAAAAAACTTCTTCAGGAAGAATATTGTTGCCCGTAGATTTAGCCATTTTTTGCCCATTGAGGGTGAGCATATTGGCGTGTAGCCAGTATTTCACGGGCTCTTTATGACCACAAGCTTCGCTCTGCGCAATTTCACATTCGTGATGGGGAAATTTTAAATCCATCCCTCCGCCATGAATGTCGAATTGAGGTCCTAAATATTTAGTGCTCATCGAAGTACACTCAAGGTGCCAGCCAGGAAACCCAACTCCCCAAGGTGATGGCCAACGCATGATGTGTTCGGGTTCCGCTTTTTTCCAAAGGGCAAAGTCTTGAGGGTTTTTCTTGTCCTGTTGACCGTCAAGACTGCGAGAATTGTGAATCAAATCTTCTAAATTTCTGCCGCTCAAAATACCATAGTGGTTGGTTTCGTTGTATTTGAAAACATCGAAATAAACGGAACCATTGACTTCATAAGCCAAGCCTTTGTCCATGATATTTTTTACCGTCTCGATCTGCTCGATGATATGGCCTGTTGCACTGGGCTCGATGTCGGGTGGCAAGCAGTTTAAACGATTGAGCATGTTGTGAAAATCAACGGTATAACGTTGTACGATCTGCATGGGCTCGACTGATTGAAGCCTTGCTTCTTTGGAAATGCGATCCTCGCCGCTATCGGCATCTTGTTCCAAGTGACCAACATCCGTGATGTTGCGCACATATCGAACATTGTACTCCAAGTGTCTCAAATATCTAGAAATGGTATCAAAAGAGAGAAAAGTTCGCAAATTTCCCAAATGAACCTTGTTGTAAACCGTTGGACCACAAACATACATACCAACATAACCTTCTGTCAAAGGTTCGAAAACCTCCTTCTTCCCTGAAAGGGAGTTATAAAGTTTGAGTTGATGTTGTTTGTAGCGCTTCATGTCAATTAAAAATCAGTCTCCATTTGAATGTATGAAAGAAAATCTGCCTTTACTACGGACTCTTTGAATTTGCCACCAAATTCACTAGTAACTGTGCTGCAGTCATAATCTCTGATGCCTCTTGAATTGACGCAAAGATGTTTCGCATCAATCACACAAGCAACGTCTTCAGTATTGAGGATTTTTTGCATTTCATGCACGATTTGAATGGTCAGTCTCTCCTGCACTTGGGGTCGTCTTGCGAAATAATCTACCACGCGATTCATCTTAGATAGACCAACTACAGTGCCACTGGAAATGTAGGCAATATGAGCCTTTCCTATGATTGGTAGTAAGTGGTGTTCACAGGTCGAATACAAAGTAATATTTTTTTCTACCAGCATTTCCCCATACTTGTAGTTGTTCTGAAAAGTTGAGGCTTTTGGCTTGTTTTGAGGTAACAGTCCTCCGAACAGTTCGTTGACAAACATCTTGGCTACTCTTTTTGGAGTTCCTTTGATGCTATCGTCGGTCAAGTCCATTCCTAAGACATCCAATATCTCAGCCATAAGAGGCTCAATTTGAGCTATTTTCTCCTCAGGAGAAAGGTCAAACGCCCCCTGTTTTAAGGGATTTATAGCAGAGTACTGGGAGTGGTCTTGGTCGATACTATTATCGTGGGAATTAGTCATTTGTCTTATTATCTCAAGATTAATTTTCGGCGTAAAGATAGCAATTTGCGAGGGGAAAATTTTCTAATCTTAGTAATTTCATTTAATTTTATGTGTTTAGTTTGCAACCCTATTTTTGACTTCGAAATGAATAAATTGATCGTTTAAGTCAAAAAAATCCTTACTTTTATTGCTTTACTGTCACTATGCTTAATAAAATCAATTTAGTTCTTGTCTGTCTTCTGATATCTGGGAATCTTATTGCGCAAAAATCAAAGGGTATAATTGAGTTGCCATCAGAAGTTTCTGCTCCGTTAACTAATTCAGAACGGCTTCAATTGTTGGAGGTTTTTGGCGACAGCTTTAGTAGCTTGGTTATGGAAAACCCGACTCAACTACAGAATTTGAAGTTTCTTTTGAGATCAAGAATAAAAATCATCACGACCAGTAAAAAGGATTTGTCCAAAATTGCCAAACTTTCGGATTTAGAATTATTTGACGCATACAATAAGAATCTTCAAAGGCCAAAAACCTTTGACCCATCAAATTTCAATCCCTTGATTTATCAATTTCAATGGTATAGCCCAACTCAACAAATTTACCACATCAATAATACTGACCTGCTGCTTCAAATTATTCCGCAGCATGCATTTATTAAAAATTAAGGGACCGTCTTTTCGGGCTAGATCATTTATATTTCTTTTTGTTTTTTTTACCGGATATACCTGTGGCCAAAACTATAACATGACCAATGGTGTAATAAATACCTGTTCTGGCAATTTCTACGACTCTGGCGGTCCAGGATCAGGACCCAATTCTTATGGCAACAACGAAAATTTTGTATTCACTATTTGTCCAGAAGTTTCTGGTCAACTTACTCAGGTAGATTTTACGGTTTGGAATACTCAAGCCAATTTGGATATTTTGTCAATTTATAATGGTTCGGATACTTCTGCGCCCCTATTGGGTACATTTTCGGGAAATGCGGCAAATTCCCCCGATTTTGTGAGCGCCACACCTGATAACTTATCGGGATGTTTAACATTTCAATGGATCAGTAATGAATCAGGAGCGACCACTGGTTGGGAAGCAGTTATTTCTTGTTTCTTACCGTGTCAAACCATTAATACTTTTCTCGATAGCGCATCGCCAGAGCCAAATGATGACGGGTACATCAAAGTTTGTGTAGGTGATGAGATAACTTTAACGGGTAGCGCAACATTCTCCTCTGATTCAGCAGGAGCAACTTATGAATGGGATTTAGGCAATGGAATTAGTGTCCCAGGGACTACTGCCACTTTTTCTTATGATGAACCTGGGGTGTATATTGCTAATTTGGTTGTACATGACACCAATACGTCTGGAGACCCAGAGGGCTGTTCAAATAATAACAGAATAGAGCAAGTCATACAAGTAGATACAGGATTTGATTTCACAGGTTCGGCTCCAGCAAGCCCAGAAATTTGTTTTGGAGAACAAGTGGCAATATCTGCTGTTGTTACTCCTATTGAGTACATCAATGATTGCGCTCCTCCAGTAAGTGGGACTACTTATCTTCCTGACGGAAGCGGCGTTTCTTATACGACGAGTATTCTTGTGGATTGCTTTGACTCTGGGGCGACAATAACCAATGTGAATCAATTGATGAACGTTTGTGTGACCATAGAGCACTCCTATTCTGGTGATTTAGACATTACTATCATTAGTCCAAACGGCCAAGAAGCTCAATTGTTTGAACAAGCCGGAGGAGGAACTTATTTCGGTGGAGCCAATGATGACGGGACTTCAACTCCAGGCACTGGAGAGACCTATTGCTTTTCAATGAGCGGCAGTGTGTTGTTGCAAAACGCCACTACCATAACTAACGGATCTCCACCCAATAACTCGTGGACTCCGGGCACTTACTTGCCTTATCAATCGTTCAATAGCCTGATCGGAAGCCCTTTGAATGGCACATGGACCATTGAAATAGTTGATAATTTGGCCATCGATAACGGTTATATTTTTGAATGGTGGTTAGAATTTGATCCCAATTTACAACCACCAGAATATTCATTCACACCTGAAATTGTTTCAGAATCATGGGACTCAGACCCAACGATAGTTTCAATATCTGGACAAGATATTGTTGTTCAACCCAATTCGGATGGTACATTCTGTTATACCTATCGTGTTATTGATGATTTCGGTTGTGAATATGAAGAAGAAATTTGTGTAGTAGTTTTGCCAGATATTGTAGTAAATGAACCTGTAGATATATTCACTTGTGAAACTGGCGCTGGCCCACCTTATTCATTCGACCTCTTGTCCAATGATACCATCATTTTAGCGGGTAACCCATCGCCTGCGGATTACGTTGTTACTTACTATAATTCTCAGGAAGATGCCGATGCTGAGACCAGTGCTCTATCGGGTGACATGACTTCATACCCAGGAGTGGATAACGAGGAAATTTTTGTAAGAATTGAATACCTCAATACAGATTGTTATGAAACCTCAAGCTTCTTTTTGAGGGTCATTGCTCAACCTGTCATCAACCCTGTATTAGCATTAACACTTTGTGACGACCAATCCAACGATGGAGAAGAGTTGTTCGACCTAGACAGTCAAACTGCTGATATTCTCGGCGATCAAGACCCTTCAGATTTTTTAGTCACCTACTACATCAGTCAATCCGACGCTGACCTTGGAACGGGTGCATTGACAAGTCCCTATCTTTCAGGAAACGCCTCCATCTATGTCAGAATAGATGATGTTGGTGGAGCAGGTTGTTTCATTGTGTCCAACTCTTCGGTCTTTGATTTGATTCTTCTCGAGGCTGACGATTCTGAATTTACGCTTACTCCTGATTGTAATGGAGCTACGGCAAATATCACTGGAGTTTTGGGAGGGTTATTCTCGTTTTCAACACCGCCAGTTGATGGAGCAGTAATTGATCCAAATACAGGTTTGCTTTCTAATGGTTCCTATGGTACGACTTATGAAATTTCTTATACTACCAGCGGCGTTTGTCCTACTACAACCATTCAAAATGTGACCACTTTGGATCCCATTGACAGCAGTTTCACAATGCAGGCCAATTGTAATGGAGCTACATCCCAAATTTTGGGGGTAACGGGGGGTGTATTTTCTTTCGCAATCACTCCAACAGACGGCGCAACTATTGATGCAACAACAGGTGAAGTGACAAATGCTACCAGCAGTGCGACTTACTCCATTTCGTACGAAACAGTAGGCAACTGCCCAACGATTTCTACAGTGGATGTGACAGTATTGGCTGAAGAATTTGGAACATTTACCATGACCCCAACTTGCGATGGTGGCTTCGCTACGATTACAGGAGATCTCGGGGGTACGTTCACTTTTGCGTCAGCACCAACAGATTCTGCTGTTATCGATGCATCAACAGGAACTATAACCTCTGGAAGTTTTGGAGCTACTTATGATGTTTCCTACACTACGGGCGGCCCGTGCCCTGTCAGCACTGTAGAAAGCGTTACAGTGTTGGCGGAAGAATTTTCTGATTTTACCATGACGCCTAATTGCAACGGGGGAACAGCAGTAGTCACGGGAGATGCTGGAGGTGTATTTGCGTTTGTCAATGTGCCGACTGATGGAGCCACAATCGATGCATTGACAGGGGAAATAACAGCTGGTACTTCAGGTGCTTCGTATCAGGTTTCTTACACTACCAGTGGACCATGTCCTAGTGTTACGGAAGTCAATTTGATTGTTCTTACTATTGATGATCCCAGTTTTGTCATGACTCCAACCTGCGACGGTGCCACAGCTAACGTGACTGGGTTGGTTGGTGGAACGTTTAGTTTTACTATTCCCCCAACTGATGGTGCACAAATTGATTCAAATACTGGTCTGGTATCCGATGCCCCCTCTGGTAATACCTATACGGTGAGATATGATACCAATGGTTCATGTGCGAATTACTCAGAAGTAACATTTACGGTATACAATCAGCCGGTTATTTATAGTCCATCACCATTGGACATTTGTGATGACAATACGCCAGATGGGATTGCCGATTTTGATTTGTCCGTTAAGAACAGTGAAATTACTGGAGGAAACTCAAATCTTTTGGTGACCTATCATATCGATGAAATTAGTGCCACTCTTGGAAATGGACCGTTTTCCTTTCTGTACAATGGACAGCACGAACAAATTGTATTTGTTAGGGTAGTAGACGCTACAACGGGTTGTGCTTCCATAACAACATTGCAATTGATCGTTAATCAGGCTCCTGCCGCTGTAAATCCTTTACCATTAACTTATTGTGACCCCGACAATGATGGTTTTGGGACTTTTTATTTGACGAGTTCCCAAGACGAAATAACGGCTGGGGATCCGACTTTGGACGTTACCTTTCATGAGACTTTGGCCAATGCAGAAAACTCAGCTGATGCTCTTTCTAGTCCTTACGACAATATAGTTCAGAATACCCAAATTATCTATGCCCGTGTTGAAAGCAGCTTGATCACTACAGGTTGCGCTACCATCGTACCTGTTACATTGTTGGTTAATCCAACACCTCAAATTACGGACCCTACACCACTAACGCAATGTGATTCGGACACTGATGGATTCGAACCTTTCGACTTGATGGATAAGGCCTCTGAAATACTTAATGGTTTAGATCCGCTTCAATATGCGCTGAGTTTTTATTTGTCTGAAGCAGATGCTGATGGATCAGTCAATGCGATCAGTTCTCCGGGTTATTTTACCAACACAATTTCCAGCAATCAAATTATTTGGGTAAGTGTAGAGGACACAGCCAACGGTTGTTATACGCTGACGACTCTTGAACTGATTGTTCATCCTCTTCCAGCGTTAGTTCTGCCGACTCCTTTGGAGTTGTGTGACGATGTTGTAGCAGATGGTTTAAGGGAGTTTGACTTGACGATAAAAAACAATGAAATAACAGGTGGCAATGGAGCTTTGTTAGTAAATTACTACGAAACGCAATCGGATGCTTTAGGAGGATTAAACCCAATAAACCCTGCCAATGCTTACATGAACACATCGGTAGGTGGATCATCAGCAAATCCACAAACTCTTTTTGTGGGAGTTGAGGAACCTGCAACGGGGTGTGTGAGTTACACTACGCTGACACTCCGTGTACTTCCAAATCCAACGCCAGGCCCAACCCCCCCGGACTTGGAATTGTGCGATGTGGTTACCCCAGACGATGGGCAGGAGTTGTTTGACTTGACTCAGAATGAGACTTACATTCTCAACGGAGAGAGTGGTGTGGCATTGAGTTATTATGAGTCACAGCAGGATGCAGACCAGATGATTAATTCTATTGGAGATCCTACTCAGTATCCAAACAATTCTAATCCTCAGACGATTTATATTAGAGACACCAATCTGATCACGGGCTGTTACAGTATTGTTAGTTTTGACATCACGGTTAATCCTTTGCCAGAGGCTACAACGGTAACGGACTATATTGTTTGTGAGCTCAACACAGATCAGTTGTATGCTTTTGATTTGAGTAGTAAGGACACCGAGATACTCAATGGTCAAGACCCAGGAGTATTTGAGGTGAGCTATTACGCCTCACAGGCAAACGCGGATGCTGGCACAAATGCCTTATTGAGTACATACAACAACACGAGCAATCCCCAGACGATTTATGCGGTGATCACCAACACCCAAACAGGTTGTAAGATATCAGGGATGAGTTTTGTTATCGAGGTACAGGAGAGTGCCCAAGCCAATCCAGACGCTGATCCAATACTGTATGAAGTTTGTGATCAGACAGGGGCCAATGACGGCAGAGCAGAGTTTGATCTCAGCACTCTAGATGCAGAGGTATTAGACGGACAAAACCCAGCGAACTATGCGGTGAGCTATCACCTTAGCCAGGCTGATGCAGAAGCCAACACAGCCCCATTGTCTAATCCTTACTCCAATACGAGCAATCCGCAGACGATCTATGCTAGGGTGAGCAATGTGAGCACGACCACCTCGGTATGCTATGCGATCACTTCATTAGAGTTACAGGTGAACTTACTACCGATATTTGATTTAGAACCGAGTTACATTTTGTGTGTGAACACCAATGGAACAGAGGTGGTTAGTCCACCAGTGATGGAGACAAGATTATCGCCAGCGGACTACAGCTTTGAATGGCGGTTTAACAATGCAGTTATAGCAGGAGCGACAGGCAGCAGTCACACAGCGACTCAGGCGGGGAACTACAGTGTGGTAGTGACCAATAGGACGACCTTGTGTGAGAATACGGGCCAAACGGTAGTCAACAGCAGTGAACCACCGATCCTCACGGCCGAGGTGACCAGTGCAGCCTTTTCGGACAATGCGACCATCCAAGCGCAGGTGAGTGGCAGTGGCAACTATGAACTGAGCATAGACAATGGTCCTTGGACTACCGACACACTATTCACAGGGCTCAGCGAAGGCATCCA
>Ga0255773_10000410_pt1 | contig 46406 bp, 30 predicted proteins | sample 011ome_17_FD_179971 | JGI IMG/M metagenome (GOLD analysis project Ga0255773, IMG submission 179971) | Coastal salt marsh microbial communities from the Groves Creek Marsh, Skidaway Island, Georgia - 011502XT metaG (version 2) | ecosystem: Environmental > Aquatic > Marine > Intertidal zone >... | reverse complement strand
CAGTACCAGCAGCAGCATTACGACGCCATCTCTGATCGTCGTCGTCGTCATCCTTCTTCTTCTTCTTCTTCTTTGAATCATCCTTCGATGAAGAAGAAGAAGAAGAATGAAAAGAAGGAACTTTATTCCTCTTCCTGTATGAGGCAGCGCTCGGGTGCCTCGTGTTGTTCATCTTCGATGTCATCAAATTCTTCCTCCTCCTCTCTCTGCTTCGTGAGCGAGGACGAGGAAAGAGACGACGACGACGGTGGTAATGAAAACAGATATGCGACGACGAGAAGACGAACGGCGGTTCTTGGAGCAGCAGCAGCAGCAGCAGCGGCGGTAATAACGATGACGCCTTTTACAGAAAATGCTGAAGCAGCCGTGACGTCTTTCGTGCCGAAAACAGCCACGAGAGCGAAGACGTCGTTGCAAAACGTCGTCGAGTTGACGCCGGAAAATTTCAAAGAATACGTTTCCGCGGACGCGGAGAACCCAACCCCGAACGTTTTCGTTGAGTTTTATGCGCCGTGGTGCCCTTTCTGCCAAAAGTTGGAACCGATTTGGAACGAGTTGCCGAACGAGTTGAGGAAGTACGGGAACGAGACAACCATCGCGAGAATGAACGTGGATAAGTACACGGATTACGCGAGAGCGTACGGGGTGAGCGGTTTTCCGACGTTGATGTTATTTGAGGCTGGGAAACCAGTTGGAGCGAAGACTGGGTTGATAGATATGCAAACGGCGTTGAAGTACGCTGGAGTCTCGAAAGCGAAATTAGGCTTCGCCGCCGGTCCGGAGAAAGCTTTGGATAAAGTTTTAACGAAAGATCAGGTGGAAAACGCTCGAAAAGAGTTGGATATCGTGAGAAAAGAGGTATCCAGTGGATTAGCTGGGGAGTCTAGAGATAAAGCGCTTACAGCGCTGAACGTTGTAGATGGCGTTTTCGTTAGTCAGCTGTGATATTTTAATACGAAATTATGACGCGCGTTTTTATTTATTGATAAACACTTTCTTCTCCTTCTGGCGTTCGTCGTAACGATCCTTCTTTTGGCAATATCGCAGTAAACTTAACATCGCGCTTTGCGAGACGCCTTGAATTCTACCGGCGTGACCGAGCGTTTCCGGTCGAACGCTCGCGAGTTTCTCTTTGTCCTCCGCGGATAATCCAAACACGTCGTCGTAGTTTATATCCTCTGGAATGATCAACGTTTCGTCCTTCTTCATGTCCGAGACGTCTTTGGATTGACGCCTGATGTAATTTTCGTAATACAAATCCGTCGAGGCGAGTTCTAAAGCCGAGATATCTCTTTCTCTTATGTCCAAAAGCTCGCGTAAAGCAGTTTCGGTCTCTTTCTCTTCGTCGTAAATGCTGTTCTCTTTCTCCGCTTTCGTGTTGGACACCATTTGCGAAAGCGCGTTTATGATGTTCCCAATCTCCTCACCGCTTTGAATAACCTCTGCCGGAGAAATCAAACGCCCGTGTCGAGCGTCTGGACATCTCATGCACCCCAAATGTATCCACTGCTTTGCCTGTTGCCGGAATCCATTTGTATTTTTCAAAAGATGAATCGCTCTTTTACTCAGATTTTCTCTCTCCGTGGCGAACTGATATCGCTCATCCGAAACGAGTCCACATTTGTGACCGATTTTCGTTAACCGAATGTCCGCGTTATCGCCACGAATTGATAATCGGCGCTCCACTCGACTCGAAAACATTCTATACGGTTCTGTTGCACCTCGAGTTGTTAAATCGTCCGCTAAGACGCCGAGGTAACTCGAGTCTCGAGACAATTCGAGCGGAGAGTCGCGGTCGGCGGCGTTGGCGCCAGCCAAGACGCCTTGCGCGGCGGCTTCTTCGTACCCTGTTGTTCCGTTAATTTGCCCAGCGAGATATAAACCTTTCACTTTTTGAACCTCTAAAGTTCGTCTGAGTTCTCTCGGATCGACGTAATCGTATTCAACAGCGTATCCCGGACGAAGCATTTCGACGTTTTCTAAACCGGGTATCGAACGGAGCATATCCAACTGCGTTCCTTTTGGAAGTGAATTCGAAATACCAGCTGGGTATATGATATCACTCGTCAATCCTTCGGGTTCGAGCCACACAACGTGGTCGCGATTCGGAAACCGTCTGACTTTTGATTCGATCGATGGACAATAGCGCGGACCAGTCGCGAGATTTTCATCCGCGTAGTTTGGATGTGACATTATCATTTTTTCCGTCTCCGCATTCGTGCTCGTGCTGTGGCACGATACTTGCTCTTGCGACGGCATCCAAGGTCTTTTTGTAGACGATAACGATAAGTTATAAAAGGAAAAAGGTTCCGGAACATCGTCTCCTTTTTGCTCTTCGCACCGAGTAAAGTCAATGGTGGATTTTCTCAACCTCGGCGGCGTCCCGGTTCGTAATCTTCCCATTCTCAAATTCAACCCGTACAACGAATCCGCCAACGAGGACGAGGCCGTCGAAGCTAAATTATCCGCCCGTTCCGTGACGTTGGAAGATATCCTCCCGGCGTTAAATACTTTCTCGCCGCCTCCCAAGTGAAGCACGCCTCTCAGAAACGTCCCGGTCGTTATCACGACCGCTTTGGCAAACACCGACGTCCCATCTTCCAATCGAACTCCTTTGCACGTTTTACTTACATCACTCCTATCACTAGTATTATTACTACTATTTCTACTACTACTACTACTACTACTACTCTTTTCCTCTCCTCTCTCGTCAATCAACAGCCCGCTCACGCAGGCGTCCACCACGGTCACGTTCGGCAACTCGCCCACTAACTTTTGCATGTGTTTCTTATACAACTCTCGATCCATCTGCGCGCGGACACCTCGGACCGCTTTACCTTTGCTCGAATTCAACACTCGAAATTGAATTCCGGACAGATCTGCCGCCTTTGCCATTAATCCGTCCAACGCGTCGATTTCTCTCACCAGAGTGCCTTTGCCTAAACCACCAATGGATGGGTTGCAGGACATTTCCCCGATGGATTTCACGGGTTGTGGAGTTATCAGCGCGACTCGACTGCCTCGACGGTTCGCCGCAGCCGCGGCTTCGGTGCCGGCGTGACCACCACCGACGACGACGACGTCGAATTCATTATTACTGTTCTCGCCTTCCCTCGCGAGTGGACGCAAGTTGTTCAGGAATCTTCGTTTGTTACTGTTGAAAAAAAGGCGATGAAAGTTCCCCGTGAGTTGGTCTTCTCGTTTACTTCTTCCCGAGGTGAGATGACCACGAACACGCGCAGCAGCAGCAGCCGCCGCCGCCGCTCTTCTTCTCATTCGTGTATAAATACGAGGGGTGATAGTGTTTGGTGGGCGTACTATTAGTGCCGAAGTGTGAATTACATTTTTGTTCTAAATTCCTCTCTTTGCTCTCTCCCAGAAGAGAGTTCATATCTCTTTCTCTCCGTTTTTTTCTAAACGTAATCTTGCAGATACGAGGACCAGCGCCGTTGTTCCATTTCTCCTTCCCTGAATATACAGTCGTTATAAATAGTTATACAAAAAAGTATGCATATATATATAATCTATGATATTACGTGAAGACTTACGGCTTCTTGGACGCCTTGATGCCGGCGATGGCGGCGGCGTAATCCGGAGAGTTGAAGACGGCGGAACCGGCGACCAAGGCGTTCGCCCCGGCATCGATGACCTTGTACGCGTTGGCCGGAGAGACGCCCCCGTCGACTTCAATCCACGGGTTGACGTTGTGCTTGTTGCACAACGCCTTAATCTCTTTGATCTTTTGCACTTGCGATTCAATAAACGATTGACCGCCGAAGCCCGGGTTGACGGACATGACCAAAATCAAGTCGACGAAGTCGATGATGTACTCCAAGCACGTAATCGGGGTTCCCGGGTTCAACACGACGCCCGCTTTGCAACCCAAGTCCTTGATTTGACCGATAGTTCTGTGCAAGTGAATGGTACTCGCGCCTTCGGCGTGGACGGAGATGATGTCCGACCCCGCTTTCGCAAAGTCCGCCACTCTCAACTCCGGTTCCACGATCATCAAGTGCGTATCCAAAACCTTGTCCGTGACTGGTCTCAAAGCATCAACAACCAACGGGCCAATGGTGATGTTCGGCACAAATCGACCATCCATAACATCGATGTGAATCCATTCCGCGCCGGCTTTGTCCACCGCTTGCACTTCCGCACCTAAAGTCGCAAAGTTCGCCGACAAGATGGACGGGGAAACGATGATGGAATTCTTGTCGCACGCGTCGACTTTGGCGTTGGCGACGACTTGCAACGCGCCTCTCTTGGACGACGTCGTCGGCTTCGCAGTAACGCGCAAGGCGGCTTGAGTAGTAGTAGTAGTAGTGCTGGTAACGGAGAACATTATTAGAGTAGTATTAAACGTAGAGTAATAGGTTCGTGTATAAAAAGTAAAGAAGAGAATAACGAGAATAACCAGATAAGGCTGCTTGTTGGCTAAAAAACGTTTTCTGGCTGCTCTTTGTTTTTTTTGCCCTTTTTTCTCGAGGTGATTTTTTTAGCGGAATTCCTCCTCACTCCTAGAAACTTTGTTTTACGCGTAGAAGAAGACAGCGAGCTCTTATTAGAATTCACGAACACAAAATTAACGCGCGAACATGTTTACTTTATCCACTTCCGCGACGGTTTCATCGGTACGTCTTTCGCGTCTTTCATTTTTTTTTGCCTTCTTCTCTCAAATTCGAGCGGGCGGATTTCCCTCTTCTCTCTTTAAAACCTGAAGAGGATTTTTTACGCGCGCGCATTAAAGAGAGAAAAAAAAAAGGGCGGCGGAGTTCTGTGCTCGATGATGCGATGGGTTTCGAAAAGACGTGGCGTGCAGAACGCGCGCGGAAAATATGTTTTCGTGCGGATTCGAACTCGATCGTTTCGTTTAAAGCCGACCTCGTCGTAAAACACGCGTTAAAGGCCGGCGATGGATGATGACGGCGTTTTATCCGTGTTTGGGTCTCTCTCGGGGACTCTCTCCTCCTTTGGGAATTTCGTCAAACTTATCCCTTCTTCTCCCTCACTTATTGTATCATCACAAAACAGGCCGCGCGATTGAGCACCACGACTTCGTTTAGACGACAATCCCAACAACCGAAACGCGTTGCCTTTACGGTTCGCGCTGCCGATGGGGACGACAAAAAAGAAGAAGCTGCGGCGGACGAATTTACCGGTTTGAAGTATACGAAAGCGTCTGAGTTTGCGAACATGTCCAACGAACAAATCTTGGCGGAAGTTGCGGCGACGAAGAAAATGTTGTACTCGTTGAGAGTGAAACAATCGACGAGAAAGGCGTTTAAAGGACATCACTTTGACATTTTGAGAAAGAAGGTTGCGCAGTTGTACACGGTTCGACGACAAAGAGAGGTGGCGGAAGGCGTTTCCAAGAGAGACTCTAGAGAAATTATGAGACAAGAGAGGAAAACGAACATGTACATTTAAAAGAGAGTTCCTGCCATACTTGGTATATCTATTAGGTAGCTTTATATTTGTTTTGGTATCAAAATTAATTATTACACAGTAGTCTATTAAATCTTTATTTCTGCCACGCTCTACTTACAAATCTAAGCCAAACGCTTTGACGGCGAAATCAGTCAAGTCTCTCGTGATTAAAACTCCGCCGCTGATCAATAAGAAAAGTACGCCGGCACCGGTGATGGATTGCTCCGTCTCCTTTTGCATTTTCTTACCTCGAATAGCTTCGATGATTAACAACAACAAAAATCCACCGTCTAAAGCCGGCAACGGGAGCAAGTTGACGATGGCTAAGTTGATGTTTATAACCGCGCCAAACTGGAACAAGCCGGAGATGTCTTTCCTGACAACCTCCGCGCCGACGGCAACGATGGCTAACGGACCAGAAACTTGGTCTTTCGACTGGCTGAAATTGGTGACTAATCCAGTCAACGATTTACCGACGAGAGTGAACAATCTGCCAAACTCTTTCGAGGCTAACTTGATGGAATCCACGGGACCTTTTGCCATTTTCTTATACAACACCGAATTTGCCTCCAGTCTCGTGCCTACTCTCCCTTCTAAAGTCTTTGGCGTCTCATCTGGAATCAAGTTCAACTTTACCATTTCACCTTTTCGACTGACGACGACGTCCAGTTTTTTATTCGCCGACGCTTTGATCTTGTTCACGACTTGATTGACCGTTTTTGCATCCGCCTCCAAATCTTCGCCGTCGATGCGCAAAATGATGTCGCCTCTTTTGAATCCAGCCGACTCTGCCGCCGAGGGCGAGACGAATCCTTTGACAATCACTCCTGGCGCGTATTTCGCGTACGTCAAACCAATAGTGTTCACCTGCGCGAGTAAAATAGCAAACGCAAACACGCAATTGGCGACAATCCCAGCCGAAACGACAATCGCTCGGTCTTTCACCGGTCTGTTTCGTAACAAATCTGGATCGTCCGGCGGGTACGGACAGTCCACGTCGTCGTCCGGAAACGCGACAAATCCACCCAACGGTATCGCTTTTAGAGAGTATTCTACCTCTTCCCCTTGATACGAAAGCACGTTCGGTCCAAACCCGACTGCGAATTTGTTCACGTGTATGCCTTGCGTCCTCGCGGCGAGAAAGTGACCAGATTCGTGTACAAAAATGATCGTCGCGAGCACCGATAACGCTTGAATAACCGACCCAGGTCCTTCTAAATCAAAGTTCGGGGCAACCATAACACCCATTGGTATGAGCATAAACGAGCTCAGCGCGAGTGGCGCGTTCATTTCAACGCGATCCATGAATGATGATGTCGTCGTCGTCGTCGCTTTTGTCTTGGGGAGACGAAAAGACGACGACGACGAGCACACTTTTGAGGACGACGAAGCGCGACGGGTTTCGAGCTCTTCGTCTTCAAACGACGACGATAACGACGACGTACAAGTCGATGCTTCTGCTCCTGCTGTTGTTAGTAAAGCCTCCTCCTCCTCGTCTGCGCACGAAAAGCACACCACTCCACCTTTCTTCTTTTTCTCCCTTTTCCTTTTCGTCGTCGTCATCCGATGATGATGATGATGACCAAAGTCATCATCATCTTGGCGGGAACAAAAAATCCTCCCCCTCCTTTGCTCACCAAAAGCGCTTCTCCTTCCTTTGAAAGAAGAACGAGAACGACGAGACGGGGACAAAATCGACTTTTGCGAAATCGTCGTCGTCGTCGTCTTCATCATCATCTATATGTCTATGTATCTGTTAATCTGAAGGGAAAAAGAATATGATGAGGAAGCGAAAGAGAGAAAAAGGACAGAAAAGAACAGACGCGAAGTTTTCTCTCGCAGACAGAGAGTGCGTTCCTCCAAATACTTCCTCTCTTTTCTCTGCTTTCCTCCAACTTTCTTTTTCGAACAGAAAAAGACAAGGGGGCTAATTTCCGTTTTAAATAAAACAGTTGGGATTTATCGATTGTCGCGTCGACAGAAATTTTTTGTTCAAAAGGCGCTCGCGCATCTCTGCTGTCTCTCGTGTCGTCGTTTCACTTAAAACGAGACACCGACGAAACGCGCGCGCGGGTGAGGAAGGGTGCGGCGAGAACAAAGAGTGAGAGAGAGTCTTCTCGCTCTCGAGCAACAGTCTCACCACCTCTTTCGCGTCCGTCGTCGAAGAGAAGGAGAGAGAAAGCATTTTGTTTGTTTGGTGAGACGAGATTTATCCGCTTTAAATAAAACGTTCGAAAAGAGATTTCCTCGTGCTCTCCCCATCATCAAAGCGCGGCAAAAAGAAGAAGAAGAAAAGAAGAAGAAAAGAAGAAGAAGAGCGTCGCTTTTGGCGTGGTCTCAAAGTCCATCTGCGTAGTAATAATAATAAAACGAGACGCGCGAAGACGAAAACAGACAAAAGCGAGGAGGAGGACAGAGGACAGAGAGAGTAAAAGAGAGATATAAATAATGTCTGCCCCCTCCTCAAAAGGAGATGGTTTGAGAAAGCAACCGACTTCAACTTCATCGAATAACAGTGGTAAAAAAATAATCAGAAACATGAAATCCGGGAACGAATACGCGATTTTCTCCTCGGAGGAGAACCAACCCATCGGCAGAGGCTCTTTTGCCACGGTTTGGAAAGGGTTCGACGAGCAATCGAAAGAAACCGTGGCGATTAAAGAAATGTCCACGCGGGGTTTACAACCGAAACTGAGAGAGGCGTTGGAGTTGGAGATTACCGTGTTGAGGAACGCGAAGCATAGGAACATAATGAAGTTGGTAGACGTGGTGGACGATTTGCGAACGGAGAGGGTGTATTTAATATTAGAGTATTGCGCTGGTGGGAATTTGTCCGAGTTTATACGGAAACGAGGACGCGTGAGTGAAGCCGTGGCGAAACATTTCATGACGCAGTTGGCGAACGGTTTATCGGCTATGCGTTTACAATCGTTAGTGCACAGAGACTTAAAGCCGGATAATTTGTTGTTGAGCGAGAGAACCGCAAAGGCGACGTTGAAAATTGCCGATTTTGGGTTCGCGAGGTACATTCAACCGCACGGAGGGATGGCTGACACCGTGTGCGGGAGCCCGTTATACATGGCGCCGGAAATATTGAAATATCGAAAGTACGACGCGAAGGCGGATTTGTGGAGCGTTGGAGCGATTTTGTTCGAGATGGTTGTTGGAAAAGTACCTTTCACGGGACAAAACCAAGTGCAGTTGTTGCACAACATCGAACGGTCGGATGCGAGAATTCCAACGAGGATTGCCGAGACGCTTTCGCCGGAGTGCGTCGCTTTGTTGCGGTCGCTTTTACGTAGAGATCCGAGAGAACGCCTCGGTTTTGACGCGTTTTTTAATCATCCATTTTTTATAAGCAGTAGCAGTGGTAGTGCGAGTATTGCTGTGAAGACGGATTCAGCGGCAGCGGCGACAACAGCGGCAGAGTTAGCGGCAGCAATGAGCGTAGATACTAACATTAATAATAGCAGCAGCAATGCTAACAATAATAATAAGAAAATTTCGTCTGGACGAAGCAGCAATGAAGATGGGGAAGGCATGCAATTTCAAATGGACTCGATGAACGAAGCGCAACTGAGCAGCAATAGTAACAACAACAACAACAACAACAACATCAACAACAGCAACACTTCGATGAGACAGACGATTATAGAGGAAGAAATTGCGCCGACCAGGAGCGTTCCCATCCAACTGAATAATAATAATTTTCTTCAGCGAGAAAATTCCGCGTCGTCTTCGTACAAGTGCTTCGGAACCTCTCCTTCGGAGGTGGTGAGGAATGAGATCGCGCTCGCAGCGAGAGATTTGCGCGGAGGAAGTCGTAAGAATGCGGCAACAGCAGCAGCGACAGCAATAAAGCGGTATTCTTCTTCGCCTCAGCAGCAGCAAAATATATTCACTAGATTTACTCCTGGTTCGCCGCCGTCGATGGCCTTTGGAGGCGCTCCAGATTCTCAAGAAATTGACGACGACGATTACGTCATGGTGACATCTCCAGGAACTGGATTTGTTCCAAGAAGCCCCTCAAGAAACGTATCCGCTCGTCACCAAACGCCACCAAGACTCGGGGCGTCGCCATTATCGAGAGGCACGAGCCCAAAAGAATTTCCACCGACGGGAATAATTCACCGCGAACAACAAAAGGAGAAAGACGCCGACACTGTCGTCGCGTCACCGAACAGCGAATCGTCGTCGTTCAAAACGTCGTCGATGTTAGCCTCGTCGCCGTTAGCATCTTCGCCAGTTCTGTCGCCTTCACAGTTACTCAGCAAATCAACCACGAATCAGCAAATGATGAGGAAACTATCGAGTGGGGCGGGAACGATGTCGTCGTCTTCCACGCAATCGTTTTCATCTCGCGGTACCGAACCGTTCGCGAGGATCACGAGCAATATGGATAAAGCGAAACTTTTAGAGCGCGCGGCGGCATGTTTAAGAGACGCGAGTGCAGAGCACTGGAACGCAGGGAGTAGATTACATGCTTTGAGTGTTGGTTTAATCTCCTTAAACGCGTTGGATGCGGCACACGGTCTCATAAATGCGGCTTGTGAAGAGTTCTCGATGAAGGCTTCTTCAGACTCCGCGACGTCTTCAGATGTGAGCGAAGGAGGCGCTCCGATATCCATGAGTCCCTCGAGTTTAGACGAGCATCTTTCGCAAATTTCATTGGCAAACTCAGCTGAGAGTGCGGATAGTAGCGTCATGATGACGAATACTCCTACGAAAAATAATACAAACAAAGCGAAATACGCCGAGGCGACTGCGATTAAGAAACGCATCGAAGCTGCAATCATGAAAACGCACGCTCGATGCGACAAAGCGGCAAAAGGTATAGTCAACTACGGCATCGACGCGAAATCGTCTTTGCCCGACGGTTTAGAACTCGCGCACGATCGTGCTTTACAGCTCACTCGCGCGGGCGCGGTAGAAGAACTCGTCGGTAACTTCAACTTGGCCACGGATTCGTACGGCGAAGCGCAGACGCTTCTTCTCTTTCTTCTCTTGGACGAAAGTGGGCTGCGAAAAAGAAGCAACGATAGAAACAGCGCCAGCGAAGACTTGAAGCGCATCGCCACTTTTGCCGAAGCCGTCAGTCGACGACAAATCGCCGCCAGACGTTAGAAAAAAGAGAGAAAGAGAGAAAGAAGAGATGTGTATTTATTTTGTTGTCCACCCAAAGGAGGCTTGAAAACGCATCCGAACAACGCTCGTGAAAACGAGCAAAAGTAGAGCGCGTCTGTAATACAGAGAAAAACAACTTCCCATTGCATTTATTTTCACCTTTTTTTTTTGGTGCTGCTTCACAAAAAAAATCAATCTTTTCTCGAGAGGAGCCGCCACCCCTTTTCACACACACTACTTTTACGATGAAGTTCGACGTGAACATCCTTCGGTACATAGAGAAGGACACGTTTCGAACGTTAGTCGCGGTGGAGATGGGCATGAAAAACCACGAGATTGTCCCGGTGCAACTGATAAACGCCATCGCGGGTCTGAAAAAAGGCGGTGGCTACAAACACATTCGCGAACTGTTGAAACACAAATTAGTCCACCACGATAACTCGAAATACGACGGGTACAGACTGACGCCTTTAGGGTACGATTTCTTAGCCATAAAAGCGTTCACGATGAGAAACCGGATAAGTGGCGTCGGGAGGAGAATCGGTGTCGGGAAAGAATCAGACGTGTACGAGGTTGTGAACGACGAGGGGAGGCACATGGCGATGAAATTGCACCGGCTCGGGAGAACGAGTTTTAAAGCGGTGAAGAATAAGAGAGATTATTTACACAGACGGACGAGCTTTAACTGGTTATATTTAAGCAGGCTGTCGGCGTTGAAAGAGCACGCGTTCATGCAAGCGTTGCACGAGAGAGGTTTCAACGTCCCCGAGGCGATTGATTTGAATCGACACTGCGTGCTGATGGAGATGGTGGACGGGTTTCCGCTCACGCAAGTGAAGAAGATGATGTCCCCTGGGAAGGTGTACAACAGTTGCATGCAAGAGTTGAAAAAGTTGGCATTATGTGGATTGATTCATTGCGATTACAACGAGTTTAATATAATGATGCATTTGGAAACGTTGAAAGTGACCGTGATTGATTTTCCGCAGATGGTATCGATTCATCACCGAAACGCCAGGATGCTTTTTGACAGAGACGTGGAGTGTTTGCATAAGTTTTTCTTGAGACGATACGGGTACGACGCGGAATTGGACGTTATGGGTGAACCTGATCCTGATTTTGATGAAATTTTGAAGGAAGTCGCGGAGAAGGAGAAGAATGGAGAGAAGTCAGTCGATTCGCTTCTCAAAGCCAGTGGTTTCACTTCGGAACACCAAAAGATGATCGACGAGGTGATGGCAGAGAGAGAGGAAAGAGCGAAGGAGAGGGCGCTTCATAGAAATAGCGACGGAGAATACAGCAGCGAAGAAGGTTTCGATGATGAGGATGATGAATATGAATCAGATGAAGACGAAGAAAGTAGTGGTGGCGAAGAAAACATAGTATCCGAACCAGATGAACTCGAAGAAGAGGACGAGGAGGAAGAAGAAGACGAATTCCACGACGAGGAACTAAATCTGAATCCTGATGAAGTTAGCGCGTTAGCTTCGCAAGTTGAAGCTATGTTGAACGACCCCAACGCAGTCGTGCCGAAGTACGACGACGAAGTTGGTCCTTTAATTCGTGAAGCTGGAAAAAAGAGAGATAAACTTGCGAAAGATGGACGTCCGGTGCAGCCGGCGCCTTCGGCGATGACAGCGTCCTCGATTCGAAGTCGAGCAGATTTAGGGAATAACCCGGAACTTATTCGGGCCAAATTAAAAGCGGAAAAAGCTAAGAAGACGTTCAAAGGTGCTAATCACGTGCAAACGCGAAACTTTACAAAAGATAAGAGTGGGAGAAGAGGCGTGCGCGGACAGAAGCAAAAAGTAGAAGTCGATCCTTTTTGGGGGTAACGAACTTCCACTGTTGTAAATTATAGTTATAAATAATCATTGCGCTGCTTCTTCCGTCGCTCTAAACCGTAAATATTCTTTCATGAACGGGTCAAAATTACCATTCAACACGCCTTCCGTGTCAGCGGTTTCCCAACCCGAGCGAACATCTTTTACTACTTTATATGGGTGCAACACGTAATTCCTAATTTGCTCGCCAAACTCTGCTTTGACCACATCACCTCGTATCTCTTTCACGTCTTGCAAACGTTGTTGCTCCAAAACAGCCGCTAATTTTGCTTTTAATCTAACCATCGCTTTCGCTTTATTCATCATTTGCGAACGGTCTTCGTCGCATCGCACGGTAATATCTGTTGGGATGTGTCTTATTCTCACCGCCGTTTCTACTTTGTTCACGTTTTGTCCTCCAGCGCCGCCCGATCTCATCGTCGTAATCTCTAAATCCTTTTCCGGAATGTTCATCTCCCCAGCCTCTTCGCTTTCGTCTTCAAACAAAGGGCACACATCTACGGCTGCGAACGAAGTCTGGCGACTCGAATCACCCTTCTTAAACGGCGACAATCGAACGAGCCGATGCGTGCCTTTCTCCGACCGTAAGAAACCAAACGCGTACGTGCCTTCAATTTCGATCGTGACAGATTTAATTCCCGCTTCTTCGCCTTTGTTTCTGCTCGTAATCGTTGCTTTAAACCCTCTTTTTTGCGCCCAATTCAAGTAGGCTCTTTCTAACATCTCCGCCCAATCCTGCGCGTCCGTTCCTCCAGCCCCTGCGTAAATAAACAACTCGCTCCCTAATTTATCGTACTTCCCGCCGAGCATTTTCTCCGTCTCAAACTCCGAGAGCATCTCGTTCAACTTAATCGACGATCGAATCGCTTCCGTTCGTAAGAGTTCATAATCCTCGTTTCCACCTTTATTTTCATCGTTGCCGCCATTGTCCGCGTCTTGTTGTTGTTGTTCCTCCTCCAACATCTCCAGCGATAACTCGACGTCGTCTCTCGTCGCTTCCACCAACTCTGCTCTTCGCAGCTGCGACTGCACAAAACTCAACTCTTTCGTCACTCTTTTCGCTTCGGTTTGATTGCTCCAAAACTCCGCGTCGTTCTGTTTCGTCTCTAAAAGTTCTCTCGATTTTTCCAGCTTGGTTTTGTTCAAAATATCCATGGCGGAATCCGCGCGTTTGCGCAGGCTCTGGAATCTTTTCCTGAGTACGTTTGGAGAATCTTCGTAGGACGGCATCTCGTCCCCGATGTTTTGAGCGGTTTCAGACGACGACGACGTGGCAGCATCACTCGCACCACTCGTCATCTTTCTCGTCCGAGAAGAAGTTTGAGGAGAACGGAGGATGAAAAACCGAGGAGGAGATGAGAGTTTCTCGTCCTCTCGTCGTCGTCGTCGTTCAGCGGTGATGAAAGAAGCTCCGTTGTTGTGTGCACGGGTGATGGAATCATCTTTACGCCGTTGTTGTCCTCTTCTTCTGAGTTGCAAAAGAAGGCTCGACGACGACGAAGAAAAAGAAGAGCTTCGGTACGCTGCTCGGCAGGAATGGCACAGAAAAGTTTTGCTCGTCGTCGTCATTCTTTTCATCTCTTTATCTCTTCTTTAACGACAACGACGAAGAGTGCGTTGAAGAGATGTGAGGGGAGGTTTCACATCGTCCACAGAAAAGAGTCCAGTCCGCGATATTTAATTATTCTTTTCGTCATAGAGTTTAACAACACACAATTAGAGTATTCTATATATATATCTGATCGTCGACCTCAACGAGAGAGAGGAAGAGAGAGAGGAAGAGAGCGTTTATTAAAGATGTTCAAGAAAGGATCGAGCCTCGGGGAGCTGTTCGGGATCTCGAAGCAGCAACAAGGACAACAACAACAACAACAGAATTCTTCGAACGCAAATTCGAGACAACAACAACGCAACGCATCTTCGACAACGCCGATTGCGAACAATAACAACGTCGTCCCGTCGTCGATTCAAGATCTGGGGAAAGTCTACGACCGAGCGAAAGATTTACTGGAGAAAACCAGACAGAGAAACCAACTCGGGTTCGAGGAGAATAACCCGGATATCGAGAAGAGGCAATTTGCGCGTCTGAATGAAATTCGAAGGCTAACGAATGCGATGAAAACGAGCGTTCATACGACTCAAGGCAACACAATGTTTGAAGATGTGAACGAAAAAATGGCGTGGGAACAACAGGTGAAATACTTTGAGGAGGATTTAGAGAGCGCGGTGGAAGTGGCGATGAGAGTGAGTGGTGGTGCGACGATGCCGAACGCGTCGCCGATGTTTGCCGGGATGAACGTAGCGGCGTCCAACGCGCCAGAGGAGTTTGCTTTTTCACCGCCGGTGAACGACTTGAGAACGCCACCACCGGTAGCTACGACGGCTCCGCCGGTGATGGTGGATTTGTTCGCCGGGTTGAACGTGACGCCAACGCCTGCCGCCGCCGAGACTTCTCCTCTACCACCTGCTCCTCATCCCGAAAAAGAAGAAGAAAAAGTGGCAGAAGAGAAACGAGAGATTGATTTTGAAGGAATGATGCCACCAGTTCAAACTTCAGCGATGGAGGTGACAACGACAACAACAAACATAAAAACAACAGTAGAAGACAGCGATAGAAATAAGATAGCTCATGATGATGATGATGATAGAAACAAAACTAGCTCTTCTATTGGATTTGGATTACAACAAGAAGCTTTACCTTTGGACGAAGATGCTTTCGGTGATTTCCGAGATGCGTCGTCTGCTGCGGACGTGCCTCCGCTGCCGACTTCTGCGGTTGTAGAGCCATCTGTTCAACCGCTAGATGATGAGGATGAAGATGGATTTTTTCCGAGAGAAGAGGAAGCGGTAGAAATACCATCTATGGAGGAACTTCAACAACAGGGAGGATTGACGAGTGGATTAGACGACGCATTAGATGAAAGCGACGATTTTCTAGAAGATTACGCGAGCGCCACGCTGATGCACGAAGCTGTTATTTCTCCACCCGCCGTAGTAGAAACTCATCCGATAAATCCGCCGATAAACAAAGCATCGGCTTCGGCGAATACTACAATGTTACGCATCCCTTCGTTTACAAACGAGGATGTGCCGATCGGGAACTCGCCCGGCGCTAAAAGATTTCAACAGAAGACGAAGTTTGCACGAGAAACTAAAGTATCAGCAGAAGCACTAGCGAAAGGAGAAGAAGAAGGAGAAGAAAAGACAAAAGTTAATAGCGTAGAAGCAATAGCAAACGCGGTGGAATCAGAACGAGTCGTGAGTGATATCGTTGAAAAGGGTCATTTTCCTGGGAGTAGGAGTCTGGACGAAAGTCCCAAAGTGAGCACTCCAGTGCTTTCACCCGCACATAGCTACGGTGGCGGTGGTGGTGGTGGTAGTGGTGGCGACAGTGGCTCTTTGCAAACAAGAGAATCTACGTCCGAACCGTTTACGCCGGTGTATTCGCGCGTCACGACTCCAACCTTAGAACTTTCCCCAGACGCGATGATACCAATAAGTCCTGGGTCGCCGATGATCTTCAATTCGCAAGACCAAGATTTTATTTTGCAAAACTTTGGGATACAAAGAGTCGCTTTAGATTTGGAAGTCGCGAATGAGGTCGACAAAGTTGTAGAAGCGGCAGAATCGTACGTGCGCATGCGTCGCCTGTCGTGGGAAAATGCGCAGCGATTGAAAATGGAAGCGAGCAACAAAAGATTGTCTTCGGCGACGAATGCTACCCAACATCTCAAGCGCAAATCCGAATTGCAAAAACAACAAGACGACGCCATACGAAACGATGATTTCGAGCTTGCAGCAGATGTCGAGGAGAAGTTGAATTCACTTTCAAAACAGATTAAAGATACAGAAGACGCGCTGAATGCGGCAGAGTTAGAGCACGCCGAGCGCGTGCGCGCCTCTTTAAGCGCGCTGAACGAATGGGCACACGCCGAGATTGAAGCGTCCAACAACATAGATAAATTCGTTTCGGATAAAGAAGAGAAGTGGGCTCGAGAGAAAGAAGAAGAAGAAGAAGCGAGAAAAAAAGTCGCAGCTGCGGAAGCTGCAGCAGCAGCGTCTTCAAACAACACTTCGTCGGAGCACGAACGTCTCGTTCTACGCGCGACTGAAACTGAAGACGCGCTGAAACTCGCAGTCGAGAAAAGCCGTGAGAATGAAGCAAAGACGAGTGAAATCGAGGACGAGAGGAAAGCAATGGAAACAAAAGTGAATGAACTTAAAGAAGCGTTGCAAATTGCAGAAAATGAGCTGGAACATCTCGCAAACAAAGCCGCTTTGGAATCCGCGAACGCTGAAAAAGCGAATCGATTAGTAAGTTCGTGTAGAGAAACGCACGAAACGAGCAAAGCCGCGTTGGAGTCGTACAATGAAAAAGTTCGAGAAGAAGAGCGCAAAGAAGCACACAAGCAGCAAATGCAAGGCGGCACATCTTCCGAAACTGAGGAGCTCATTGGTAAGATGAAAGAACGATCGGAGCTCTATCGCCGCGCTGGTTCTGAGCGTTTACAAACGACCGAAGAATCCAGCATCAGTGACGAGTTGCAACAGTTGGTCATTCACGAAACGACGAACACGATACTCTCCAGCGAGGCACAAAGCGAATTAAAACGAGAAGAAAGCGACAACGCGCGAATCAATGCCGACCTCGCCAACGCACTTTCACAAGAACGCGACTGTCAAACTCGCTTGACCATTTTAGAGCGTCGTAAAAACGAACTCCTCGCTTTGAAACAGTCGCACGCGGCTGCGAAAAGCTTCAAAGAAGCCTCGGAATGCGTCAACGAGCTCAACGCTAAAATATTACCCGAATTGGAACAGTTGAACACCTTGCTCGTGCAAAAGAAAAGAACGGTCGAAAGCTTGCAACTCCAATTTTCGGAATCCGAAACCAAAGTCGGATTGTGCAGAGAAAAGTTCCGCGAGGCTGAAAAAGTCTGCGCGCAGAGTCGAAAAGTACGTCTTCAAACTGAATTGAACACCAAGAATTCTTCCGAAGACGAGAGTGAAGTGGAGGCGTTAAAGTGCGCGTTGGAGTTGCTCGTGTTGAAGCACCCGGAAGTTTAACTAATATAATACAATGTCTTACTATTACTAATATCATTTGCTCTCCTCTTTATTCGCATCTAATCCTAACGCCGCTCGCACTCCGGGAGACCGCTTCTTCTTCCTCTCTTTCGCGCTGAGCTTCGCCGCGTTCAATCCGCAAACGACCACGACTAAACTCCCGAGCATGAGTTTCAAGTGCTTCGGGAACGTCTTTGAAGAGACAAAGTGTCGATGATGATGATGATTCTCACCACTTCTGCCCCGAGATGATGGTCCTAAATGTTCTCGTTCACCCAACGCGGTTCGTCTCGCGCTTTGCAGTTGTAAAAACTCTTCTTTCGTCCCTCCTTTATCGGGATGTTTGGAATGGAGCAGCTCTCTGTACGACTTCTCCACGTCTCTGGACGTGATGACGCTTCCATCGTTTCTCGATTTGTCCTCTAGGTTTAATATTTTATACGCTCGCTCTTTGTTCATCGTCTCGTTCTTCCTCGAGAAGTCAACAGAAGAATCATCGTCGTCGTCGTCTCATTTTTTTGTGCAGTCTGGCGGCTGTTTTCCTTTGTGAGACAAATTCTTCATTTTTACACACACACAATACTACTAACAACAACAACAACAACAACAACAACAACAACAATCACAATCACAATCGCAATGTCGTCGTCTTTGCGAAACGCGATCAAGCGCACGACGCACAAAGAGCGCTCGCAACCCGCGGACAGAACGAGACTCGGTTTACTCGAGAAACACAAAGATTACGTTTTGCGAGCGAAAGATTTCCACAAGAAGGAAGACGCGATAAAAGTGCTGAAACGAAAAGCGGCGGAGAGAAATCCGGACGAGTTTTATTTCGCCATGGAGAAGAAAAAGACCCGAGACGGCGTGCACGAGGAAAGGACGACGGAACAGAATAAGTACACCGAAGAGGAGCTGAAATTGATGAAAACGCAAGACTTGAGATACGTGTCGTTGAAAGCGCAAACAGAGTTGAAACGAGTTCAGAAGATGAAGGAAACGTTGCACTGTTTAGGCGCCGGGAGCGAGGAGAGGAAACACACGATATTCGTGGACGAATACTCGGAAGCGAAGACGTTTAAGCCGGAGACGTATTTCGACACGCCGAGAGAGTTGATCGGTAGAGCGTTTAACCGACCGAAAAATAGCCAATTGGAAGACGCGGATCAACTCGTCGGCGTCGGCGCGAACGAAATCGACTACGACGAAGAAGAGTTACGGAAACAGCAGGAGAGACGACTGAAGAAAGTGGCCAAGCTAAACCGAGGCGCGTATAAGATGTTGAACGAACACGAAGAGAGAGCGGAACAGTTGAAATCGATGACGGTCAAAATGGCGCTGCAAAAAGAGATTTCGCACGGGAAAGGCGTGAAGAAGAAAATCACGAAGAAGAATAAAGACGGCACGGTGGAGTCGTATTTCGTGTGGAAACAGATTCGAAAGAGATGAACGAACGATGATCCAGCGAAATGTTGATATGCGTACCGATAAATTAATACAGCACAGCAGCGCACGTTTAGAATTAGAATAGATATTATTAGAGTGCACGTCTGTAACGAGTAGTAGTAGTAGTAATAAAACAACATCAACATCAACGAACAAAGGCGAAAAGTTTGTCAATCACACGAGAGAGAAAAATCGAAAAAAAAAAATTCAAAAATACGCACTTTTTGAACTCCTTTCCGCACACCATCATCGGCGACGATGGGGAACGCGGTATCATCATCGGACAGCGCGGAGGGTAACGTGAACGACGACGAGATTGGAGAAGAAGACGCTCGCGTTCTTCCCATCGCCGCCGCCGCCGCCGTGTCGGCAATACAAAGAAGAACGTCCTCTTCGAAGTTGCCACTCCACTCTGTCGTCGTACCTCGAAGGCTTTCGCAACGGCCGGGATGTACGATTACTTTGAAGAACATCGGGTGTAAAATTACGTGTAAATCGACGAAGAAGAAGATGGGAGAGAAGAAAAGGAGAGAGTTTCCGTTCGACGAGCCGGACGAGGAGATTGGCCCCGGCGCTGTGTCATCTGAACAAGAAGAAGAAGAGCAAGAGCAAGAGCAAGAGCAACAACAACAACAAAATCATAATAAGAAATATTTCGAGAAGACAATTTTGGCGAACGTGACTGGTGTTATATCTCCAGGTTTATGGGCGATTATGGGCCCAAGTGGAGCTGGGAAGTCAACTTTGTTGGACATCATCACTCGCCGCAAAACCGAAGGGATTATTTCTGGCTCGATATTGCTCGATGGAAAACCGTCTACGACCTTGGCGATTAAAAAATACGCGAGTTACGTCGCCCAGCAAGACATCTTCTACGGAGGAAGTACCGTATTTGAAACCCTTTTGTTCGCCGCGATGATTAAGATTCCTGGAGTGGAGAAGTTGGAGAAGCAATCGGTGTACGAGCAAGTCGAGCAAGTTATTCAGGCGATGGATCTGGAGAAATGTCGCAACACGTATCTTGGGAACGCCTTAGTCCGAGGCGTCTCGGGCGGTGAGAAGAAGAGAGTGTCGATCGCCTCGGCGCTTTTGAGTCAGCCCAGATGCATGTTTCTGGATGAACCTACGTCAGGCTTAGATTCGCAGATGGCCAGAGAGGTGATGATGTGCTTGGCGGATTTACAAAGGCGCGAAGGAAGGACCATAGTCACTACGATCCACCAACCGTCTACGGACATATACAATGTTTTTGACGGGTTGATTCTATTAAATCGAGAGTGCGTATATTTCGGCGCTGCGGGTCAGAACCCAGTTCGTTTTTTCGAAACGCTTTCGGGTATTCCTCAGCGCGTCTCCGGATGTTCCGTGTCGGAGTATTTACTCGAAGTGCTCTCGTTCAACGACTCGGTCGATTTTGAAAAATTTTACGAGCAAAGCGACTTGGCGGCGAAAAATCACGAGGATTCAGACGAAACGACAACGTACGAAATCAACGTCAACAACGGAACCGATGAAGAAGACAAGCAATACGAGCGTACGCTTTTTGGCGAGCTGCTTTGCTTGATTCGATACAAATTTTTTGTTCATTTGTTCCATTCGTTGTTCTGGTTCTCCCGTGTGATAATATATGCCCTCTTAGCCGCAACGCTCTCCGTTTTCTTTTATGGTCAAGACCGAACGATGAGCGGAATCATAAATACCAACGGAATTTTGTTCATAATGATCATTCTACCGATGTTTATGGCGCAAGGGTTCATTGACAACCTAAAAACTGAACGCGAAGTCTACACGAAAGAGTTTCACGACTCGTATTATCGTTCGCTTTCGTACGTCACCGCGAAGATTTTCGTGGAAATTCCCGCGTGCGCCATCAACGCGATATTGTATACAAGCATCATATTTTATTCCATCGGCCTTCAAGGTAGTTTTTGGTTTGTCGTCTTGGCAAATTTTGTCAACATGATTGTGTGTATGCTCATCGGTTATTCGATCGGTGCTTTGGTTCCTGGCGAAATTGGTCCAGGGGTCGTTCTGCCGGTCTTTTCTACGTTGAATATGCTCGTGAGCGGGTTTTTCGTACGCTTTGAAACGATACCGGTGATTTGGAAGTGGTTTTACGACTTTTCGTGGATTCAGTGGGGATGGAGTGCGGTCATGGTGAACGAATTCGGTGGATCTGTGAGCTTTCGTGAACACTGCACGCCCGAAGGGTTGGACGATATGTTCGTCCAATTAAACATCCCACCGAACCAAGAGCGAGCGTTCCGATTCTGGTTACGAAGTCAAAGCACTGATGGAACGGAGTGCGAACCCATTACAGGTTTCTCCATTTTAAGAACGTTCGCGTTAGACGGACGGAAACGTTATCAAAACGTCGCGTACGCTTCGGCTTGGATACCGGTTGGTTTTCTGTTCTTCTATTTGGGCGTGACGTTCGTGAGACACGAGAAGCGTTAATAAGTTTCGAAATCGTCATTGAGCTATTATTTGTCGTCGATGTTGTTGTTGTTATTGTTGTTATTACACGTGTGTTACCAATGTTTCTACTTCTCAAATCTCTCTCTTTTACCCGCGTCTCGGGCAGTCTTTGCACCACGTCGACTTGTCTTTTCTTTCCGGATGCACGCACTTGGTTTTGGCCATTTCGGTTTTGGAGTCACAGCCGACGTCCGCGTTCGCGTCATCGGTAATCGCCGTTTGCGCGTGCGCTGGCCTCATGGAGAGAGAGCACGTCGGCGGTGCGGACGCGCGAGAGACAACTTTGGTTCGCTGTTGTTGTGGTTGTTGTTGTTGCGCCTGTGTGTGATAATACATTTTTTCAGAAATGGATAAAAAAGCGGAGTAAATAATCTGCTCGTAAGGACGGCTCGCATTCGCGCGCGCAGAGAGAGAGAGAGAGAGAGAGAAAAACGAGGAAGAATCGAAAACGAGAGAGAATGACGACTCACAGATGATGCCACGACGCGAACGGTACTTAAAACAGTAGTAAAAACCATGATGATGATGATGTTGGTGCCGTGTGTCTGTGTGAATAGAAAGTGTGCCGTCATCAAACGTTTCCGTCGTTTCGTGGTCGAAAAAGCGTCTTCCTCTTTTCCTCTTTTCTCTTCTGTTTTTTGGCAAACGAAGCCAAAAAACAGAGAAAACCAAAGAAGCTCTTTCTTCTCCTTCTTCACAAAAAAAAACATAGCGTACATTCATTAACCATGGCTGACGTACAGCACGAGAGAGGTTATCAAAAACAAGTCGGCGTTAACGTTGGGTAAGTATATCTTCGCGGTTTTAATAGTTAGAACGGTTTGATCTGCTCTCGCGCGTTTGAGAGATAGGGAGGATTCCGGATTTTGTGTTTTTGTCCTCCTCCGCTCTGCATTTCTCTCTTGGCGCTTTGAAAGGAGGAGGAAAATGGGCGCTGAGTTTCGACGCGAGTTTAAGGGCACCAGGATGCGCGTATCGGTGCATGTTTACGCTTCAACGCGTATCAGAGATATTATTGCGTGCACGCGTGCACGAAGAGTGTCTGATACGCGTTCGCGAGATGTAAATATGGGCCGGTAAAGATGCGCGCGTTTGGCCGAAGGAAGCCCTCATTTTGAAGGCGGAGAGTAGGGCCTCCGTTAGGGGGATGCGATTGGTGATGCTTTTTTAACGAGAGTCTCCGCCCGCATCTTTCTCGCGGGGTGTTCTTCCCTGATGAACGCGCTTTGGCTCGTGTCGTCGTTCGAGAGCAGCAACTTGGATCATCGGCTACCTAGAATTTTCGTTTCGGTTCGGGTGAAAGAGAAACTTGTTTGCTCTTGGATCTCTCTCTCCTCTTTCTCTTTTTACGTGTGTATTTACTCACCTCTTTCCCTCTCTCTTTATTCACAGTTTCGCCGCGTCTACGAGAAAGAAAGCGCCGGGTAAAGCGGGTACCCGTTACTACAAGAACGTTGGTTTGGGCTTTAAGACTCCGAAAGAGGCCATCGAAGGCAACTATATCGACAAGAAGTGCCCGTTCACCGGTAACGTCTCCATCAGAGGTAGAATCTTGTCCGGCGTCGTCAAGTCTACGAAAATGAACCGCACCATCATCCTCCGCATGGATTACTTGCACTTTATCAAAAAGTACCAGAGATACGAAAAGAGACACTCGAACATTGCCGCGCACATTTCCCCGGCGTTTCGATGCAAGGAAGGCGACAAGGTTGTCGTCGGCCAGTGCAGACCGTTGTCCAAGACTGTTCGTTTCAACGTCTTGAAAGTCATCCCGGCTGGGGCCTCTTCCGGGAAAGGTTTCGTCGCGAACTAAACTATGTGTTCGTTGCATGGAGAGTGGTAAAGTAGATTTTATAATAAGGGTAATTAGCTATTCGCGCTTGAATAATAGTTTGTTATGATGTAATAACGATGATTTTGAGTACGACTGTGTAGTAGAGAAGAACGAAATATATTAGTCTTGTTCCTTCTAAATTTGCTCTCTTTCACGCAAGCAAGCGAGCGAGGTGAATTCTCATTATTTCACGACACAAAAACTCTCCTCTGACTCTACTTCTGTCTGACTACTCGATTGACAACCACCCTCTCTTCTTTCTTCTTCTTCAGTTTTTAAAGAGTAGACGTCTTCTCATTCCCCCATCCATGGTGGCATCCTCCACCTTCTCAGGCGGAGGAGGAGGAGGCGGAGGAGGAGCAATTGGCAACAGCAACGCCTTGGAAGATTACATTTCCACTTTCGTCACGTACAAATACGTGCGTCTCCGTAACCCGCACTGGTTGGGATACTCGCACTTCGTCTTACGAATCGTTCTGTTGATCGGGTACGTGTTCTTTTACGAAATCTTATTCAAGAGTTCGCACTTGAAATACGAAAGGCCGATTCATCAACCGATTCCTTTGTGGTTGCAACGTCCAGACGTGTTAGACGTGAATTTGATGTCCTATTGTTTCGACGGAGGCCCGCCGTGCAGAGAGTGGAACATCGTGGACGACGAACATAACAACGGGAAACCGGTGAGAAAAGAATCGCTGTTTATCACGACGCAGTGGGTGGAATCTCATCAAGAGAGACGGACGAAAAATTGCGCGAAACGGAAAGGATTCACCGGAGAGTTGGAAGAAAATTTATCAACCAATACGAACAACGACGACGAGAGAAATAGAAGAGAGAACAATAACAACAACAACAATAATAGCAGCAGCAGTTCGAAGACGAATCTGATCATGAAAGACTTTCACACGAGCGGGAACTTGGGCCGAGGTGGTCGCCTCGCGAGAGGAGACCATCAACTCCAACCCGAGTGCGGGTCGTGGGAGGAAGTGGAGAGAGAAATATTCAGAGTCTCCGGGGCGGAACAGTTTGCGATCCACGTGAAACCGGAATACGTGGCCACGTCTTGGTCGGTACACGCTGGATTTCTTCAAGTGACTTTACCGAATAAGAAGATTTTTCGACCAAACTTTCTCTCGGAGACGCCGAAAGACGTGGTGATTAAAGTTGGAGACATCGTGAAAAACGTGGAGTTGTATCCGAACGAGTTGAAAAAGAAAGAGTTGTCGGTGATTGTCAAAGGTTTACAGGAGAAAGGGTTGGAATACTTATTAGAAGCGGACGAATTGTACGAATACGACGGGAAAACGCAAACGTTGAGGCAAAACGGTTTGACTTTAGCTTTGGAGTTGACGTATTCAAATACGTCGCCATTTGATGTTTTTAAGGCTTTGGCGGGGCAAGGCTCTGAGAACTTTCCGTGGCACTGCCAAATGGACGTGCGTTTAGTCGGGTACACGGAAGTCAGAGCGCAAGAGTACGTCTTCAAAAATTGGCCGGCGGAAAGAATCAACCTACAAAGAGCTGGTATTCATTTGATTGTGTACCAAAAAGGTAAGTTGGGGAGGTTTGATTTAGGAGCATTGGTGTTGGTATTCATCACTGGGGGTGGTTTGATGACTGCGGCGAGAATGTTCATCGAACTCATGTCCACGACGTTTGGTCCAGAGGCGGCGAGACATCGCCGAGCGCTCACAGACGACGTCGATTTAGCGCACTTAGATTAATATTTACATCGCACGCGTACCAAATGTGTATTACAGTACCATTACAATTACAATTCGTTTTCTATATTATATCAACTCAATTCACTTCTTGTACTCAGTATATTATTTGAGTCACATCGTCTGATGACGAGTGAATTCTTCTTTTTTGTTCTCGCGTGTTACATTTTGATCGAGGTTGCTTCACTTTCGATGGACATTTCGCCGATTCCAATTCTCCCGACACCGTGTTCGCCCCAGTTTTGCCAGGAGTTAATCATAATCCAATACGGTTTACCACCGTACCCGGTCTCTTCGTCGTCGCCTTCAAATCCCCAACCGATGATTTTCGTCGCGTGTAAGCCTAAAGGTTTCCCGCCTTCCGGTTGTTCGTACACGCCGTGTTTGTGCCCGTAAAAATCATCACACACAGGGCCAAAAGTCACCGCCATGGACCCATACTTGTGCAATTCCTGCGTTATGCATTTCCAATCTCCCGGTGGACACTCGTACGGCTCCGAAGTCGGCCTCATCATTTCCGTTTCTGAAATCGGCGTCCCGTCTGCGCACGTCGTTGGGCACTCTTCGGCTATCGTCCCGGGCACTTGACACGGGTGGTCGCACGCCTCGAATTCGTACGGCAAACACGCGCTCGATGAATCACCAAACATACCACCAGTCGGCACGCCTTTCTCGATCGCTTCCTGTAAAGTATCGATGACGTTCCCGCCTTCGCATCCGGCGCCCGCGCTGTAGCACGACAACGCGTACTGCGGCGATAACTCTTCTGTTTTCCCGTGCGCGATACACACTCGATCGTTCATGACTTCCGTCGCTGCGACTGCCCAGCAACTTCCACACTTTCCTTGGTCTCTGACGGTACCTATTAACCCTTTACATTCGGCCCATTCTTTCCTCGCGTCAAAGTGTCTCGGCAAACCCAACGATTCCGGGTCGAACGAAGCTTTGATGTCTCGTTTGTATTCCTCCGTGTTCGTGCTTTGCCCCCAGTTCCCAAGCTCCGGCGTTATCATCGAGTACGGAATGTATTCTTTCGAATATCGCTCGTCGTCGTCCATGGAGGCGAACTCGGACTTTAAAATCATTTGCGGTTCTTGTTGTTGTCCTCCAATTAAACCGCCAGATTTCACCTTTGAAATCGGCTGAACACCCAACTGGCTGAGAATCTTGAACGACGACGACGACGAGATTGCATTCGATGAATCTACTAAACCTTGGTCTTCTTTCGAGAGCATGGAAGAAACAAAACCACCACCGATATCTTTATCGTCGTCGTAATAATTCCTCTTTCCCGCTACAGCGAGTAAGAAGAGCGACGCGATACCTGCGGTCTTCACCATTCTTCCGTACATTTTTGATTTCCCTTCTCCACCCGCGTCCTCGTCAATAATGGTGGTCGCCTCCCCGTTCGACAACAATCTGTCCGTCTCTTTCATTCTTATTATACTCTATTATTATATTATTACTAAAACGAGAAAAGATCTCTCTCTGTGTGTCTGCTAAACAATGAGTACTCAGCAAAGAAGCACCAATAAAAGCGCGCGTTATAGGTACAGTAGATATCCAGCGCAGAGAGGAAAAGATATGAAGCGAAATTGCGGAAAAAAGGAAAAAATCAAACGTTTTTTTCGAAAGAAGAAAAAAAAATTAGACCCCGCGTGCCGTATTAAAATACCGCAAGAACACAACAAAAGGAAAGAAACAAAAATCTCTTTTCAAGCGAGCTTCTTCGAGGCGGTCTCTTTCTTCGCTCTCGTTGTATCTCTCTCTTATTACTTGTTTTTGACTTTACGACGACGATTCAGACGACGATCGATACTGATGATGCGCAGGAGGAGCGCGAGACGACGGGAATAACACGACAGAAAGAGAGAGCGGATTGATTTCACAATTTCGTTGCGTGTGTTTGGTTTTGGGATTGATTTTGATTACGACTACTCGTAGTAGTAGTACCATCACACAACAACAACAACAACAACAACGTGTCATCTTCACCGCGAAGAGGCGGGATGACGAGCACCAACATCGACGCGGCCGAGCAGATCGACGATTTCTCACCAACCACAAATACCACGACAGGAGGAGGAGGAGGAGGAGGAGGATCGATGAAAGAGAAAAAAAGTAACAGCAGTGGGGTTGTTGTGGACCCCGCGGCGGAGACGACGTTCTTGCACGGGTCCACGTGCGTCGTCTGGGAAGGCGAGTTGTATACCTACGGCGGTCTCGGCGAATACGGAGAGTTTGTCGATTCCATCACGAGATGGTCCGGCAGAGGCGAAAACCGAGAGGTGACGCCGCAGAATAAGAACATGAAAACGGACGTGCCGCCGGGGAGATACGGACACACGGCGACGATGAGCGGGGATTACATGTATGTTTTCGGCGGTCAAGGGAGATACGGCGCGATGAACGACCTTTGGGTGTTTGACTTTGTTCGAGCGACGTGGTCGCCGTTGGATGCCATCGGGGAGGCGCCCAGAGAAAGGTTTGGGCACTGCGCGTGCGTTTCCGAGAACGTTTTGTTTATTTTCGGTGGTAAAGACGCCAGGCCCGGATTGAATGTGGAAAGTTTCGAAGATTTGTATGGGTTTGATATCGCCGAGAGAGAGTGGTTGCACATCGAGAGCAGGCATGGAGGGCCGAGCGGTGGAGAAGGGTGCGCTTTAACGGCGGTAGATTCTGTGTTGCACGTGTTGAGTCCGTCCATGCCGTCTTCCGCGACTGCCGGTGGCTCTCAAATGAGCAGCAGCATGCAGAATATACACTCTTCGTCGTCGATGGGCGGACTCATCGCGGTGGATGAGACGCAATCGGCGGCGCAACTCATCGGGTCTTCTTCTCAACAGCAAATCGAACAATCTCTGGTACTCTCGAGACGGGCGAGCACGGAATCTTTGGCTTCCTCGAACATGGACGCCGGTATGTCCGTCTGGATTTTAGAAGGCGGGCAAACATCATCGGATGGTAAAGCGAAGGTACCTCGATGGACAAAAGTAGCGCACAACAACGAATCCGACGTGCCTTCGTCGAGAACCTCTTACGTTGCCTCAAAGTTTGGGAATAATTGGATCGTCCACGGTGGTCGATCCTTGAGCGACGACGGTAACGTCGTCGTTCTCGGTGACGCGTATTGTTTCCATTTCCCAACCGCCGAGTGGGCGAGACTCGATCCCATAGCAGACACAGACCCGAGATTTGGACACTGCGGGACGTGCATAGACGGCGCTTTAGTCATGTTTCACGGCGCGAGAAGTTCGTCCACGAAAGTATCGAATAAAGACGTGAGTGCGTGTATTGCGATTAATTTAGAAGCTTTGCTACCGTTTCCTCTCGGAGAAGACGAAGAGGAACAATTTCTCGTCGACCGCGACGCAGAAAATTATGGACATTGGAATTTAGAAGTCGCAAACTCGGGGAAATCTGAATTCGGTGGAACTCTTTACAGTGGTGGAGGTGGTTTAGGTGGAGGCGATAATAGCGAAATGAATTACTCTTTCAACGAAAATGAGACGACTGGTTCGTTTAGCGAGGATTTGGACGAGTCTTTCGAGCGAGGGGGTAGTTTTGCCGCCTCTCGAAATGCCGCGCTCGAAGCCAAGGTCCTCGCGCAACTCAACAGTAAAGGTATCACAAACAGATCTGGAGGACATTTCGGTCAGTCTTTACACGCTCCAAAGTGTGGCTATCACGAAGTTGGTAACGTTGAGTTTGTCATCGATGATATTAAAGTGCACGCGCACGCGGACGTTTTGAGCGAACACTCTGACTATTTGAAACGCGTTTTAAACGCTTCAGAGGTTGGGATGGCTTTGAACAGGGAGGTGGAAGCAGTTGTGAAGCTCCAGAAAGACGGAACCGTGTTCAATGGTATCATCGCCGCGATGATTCAAATTTTGTATTTTATAATAGTCGCTTTCTCCTACGGAATGAAGAAATTCGTGACGCCCGAAGAGCGAATGAATGTTAAAATTATCGTTCTTAGAGATACGCAAGTTCCAGTTTTGATTGCCACGTTGCGATGGATTTATGAAATTCCAGTCCAACCGAGCCAGGAGATTTTAGCGGACGTGTATCGACTTGCGATGAAGTTCGGAATCGATGGTTTACCAAACTACTGCTTACACCGGTTACGGACGGAGATGAACCCAAACTTGGCAGCTTCTGCAGCGTGTTTGGCGTATGAAATTCGCGATTTGACTTTGTGGCAAGCCGCAGTGAGATGCGCGCAAGGTGATTGGGCAGCTGTCAGTCAATCAGAAGAATTTGTTAATCTGAGACTTTCGAAACCTTCAATAGCGAAAGAGTACACGCTGAGTTCTCATCAGTCGATCGAAATTCCTGGCCATCTTCCCTTCGCGAGGCGTCACGCCACAAACAGAAAGAATTCTTAGATTTAGCCGCTTCAATATTGTATACATACTACTACTTCTAATGACGTGCGCATGTTTATTAATTTTCTATGTCTAACAATGCTACCGTACTAACTATTATTGTGGTGCTTTTACAATCCAGAAACCCAACCTGATTGTAATAAGTTGTCCACCAATCTAAGCGATAAACTTGGGTTCGCCAAGATGACTATCTCTCCATTTTCGAGACCGACGATGATATTCGTCTCGTCGCTTGTAAGCGTTAGCGATGTGACTGCAAACTCTAACGCCCACGTGTTATACAAAGAGAGCCACGGCAAGGCAAACAAGCAAACTCCACCATTCCCTCCTCCTCCTGCTTGTGCTACTGATGCAGTTTTCTTTTCAGTTCCTACGATTACGTATTCGCCCGATCGACTCCACGCTAAAGAAGTTACAAGCGGGATGAGATCTTTTAATGGTCTCTCGGCGACGATACGTCCGTTCAGAGTGCACGCTCGTAAAGTGTGTGATTCTCTTTCCCACGCTATAATGATGCCATCAGGAGTGATGACATTCATCTCTCCTCTGAGAGCTGAAACGTTCGTGAGGACTTCGTTCGTCATCAGACGAAAAATGGATGTCCCATTCGTCTTCGAGGTTGCCACGATAACATTCAAATCTGCGGAAACCGAAACTGCGTCTATTCTTGCGCCGTGTCCGCGATAGTATCGCACCGGTTGTGTACCGACTATATAGGCATCATTACCTGAAGCCGCGTCAAAGTTATTTCCAAACGTCTCGAATTCTCTGCGATGAATGACTTCCAAGACTGTCGATCCTTCGTTGAATATGCTGTTGGCTTCGACACGCATCATCGCGATGTTATCGCGTAAACCTTCGCGAATGTTATCCAAATTTGTTTTGGTGCTTGGGTATTTAACCAGCCAAAGCGAAACTGTGGAATCGACGGAGCCAACAACTAATATTTGGTCGTCGCACGCCAGTGCCAAAGATGTCACAATCCCGCCGTATACTTTTTGCATGCACTCTAATCGGCATCCGTTTGGATCACCGGAATATATGCGAACCGAATTATCAATATTACCTCCTAAGAATATTCTCTTTCCGTCTGCTGTTATACACATTGGTTTTCTTTCGCTCGTGCTTTCATCTAAGATTGTTTCTAAAACATTCATAGCCTTTTGAGGAAAACCAAAGAATCCACCGATGAGCGAAGTTGACTTGGAAAGAAGCGTCGACGATAACAATCCTCCGCCAGATGATGACGACGTAGAATTCGACGACGCTACCGGTCTTCTTTTAGACGGGACAAATGTGAATGGGTTCGACGTCCCATCTGGAATATTTGGACTAAACTGATGTTTTGCAATTTCCAACTTTGCGTTGATTACGAGTAAATTGTTCCCAAAACTCGATACGCTTGCAATAGCCTGCGTTTCGTTCGTTTTCAATCGATACTTTCCAACGACGCCGGGTCGTTCGAATAACCAATGAGATCCGCTCAACGTATCGTGTGCTCGCTGTCGTGCAGGATGTGGCACGTTCAGTAGTTGACTCGGTGTTTGCCCAAAGTTCTCAATTTGGTCTCGCAAAGCGCGTCGCATGGTCGCGTTTGTGATTTTTGAAACGTCTACGTTTCCTTCATACGTCGTATAATAGAAAACATTCGTTGCTTTGACTGCTTCTGCACCGCGCTGCTTAAATCCAAATATGAGATCAATCCAGGTGTGCAAATTCTTAGACACGTGTTCAGATTCTAAAGCGGCTCTTTGCTTTGCAACAAAATCAACCGCGTTGCTTGCCCATTTTGGAAGTTTGACATCTCCGACTTTTTCACCTTTTTGCGTGGTGCCAAAATCGCAATTGTTCAAGTTTAAGAACATCTCAGGCATGGTGAAAAATTCAGGCGTGAGTTCCTTCACATCTGAGATATCATTTAAAACAGACTTCCACATGGATTCGACGCCCGTGAAAAGTCTATCCGCGTGATCAAATTTCCCGCCTTGCAAATTGTATGCCAAAGTTGTAAATGGCTCAAGTCTTAGGAGATAGAACATCACGACTCCAGCGGACGAATAGTGGGAACCGTAATGAAACGGTGGGATTTCCGGATCATCTTTCAGCGCATCGTACCTCTCTTTGACTTGGTTGAGTCTTTTCGGATTCAGCGCTCCGATGGGTTTTGATAAATCTCGGAAAGTCTTTGGATCGTTCAAGTCCAACACGTCCGATTCATAATCCGCGATGACGTGAGGAAAGACAGGATACTGAGTGATATCTAGATAACTGCGCCCAGCAAGCGTATTCAAAGCTAAGATATAATCAAAATTTGATAGTTCGCGTCGAATCCATCGCGAAGTGATGTCGCTCTTCCGCATCAAAACCTCCGGGTTTGAAGCTTCGAGGTAGAGAGGAACGAAGTTTTTCGGTTTCATTCGAATCAAACATTTGTAGATGTTCTTCCTTTCTTCGGAGGACCCGAAATCGATAAAGTACGTCTCTCGAGATAAAAAGAAAAACTCCAGAGCGCTTCTCTGTAACAAATATCGCCTCGATTGTACCTGATGAAGTTCATCGAGTTTCTGAATCCATGAGTGTTCGATACCGGTTTCGGTATCTTTTCCTGTAAACGATATGCAATCTTCAGTGAGAATTAACGAACCGCGAAACGTTTTTAACGGCGTCACCATCGTAGCTTCATCGTTTTTGAAAACTGGTTCGTCGCTGAGAACCATCGAGTTGGTGAGTTTATATGCGAGGCGCGTCGCATCAGTGTGAGCTCCTTTTTGTTCCCTCGCGTTCTTCTTTTCCAATTTTTTTTCTTCCTCCTGTACCTCCTGAATCATCTTTTCTTCGCTGTCAAAGTCTAAACTCTCTCTTCTGTTCACTGCTTTTGGTAACGTTATCGAAGGAAGTTCTTCCATGGCTTTTTTGTTTTGTTCTCGTTTCGGAGGTTCCTTCATTCTTCTTAAAATGTAACGTCTTCTCTTTCCAGTCTCAATCGGGTCAACCTCCCACGGGAAATTTGCAAAATCTCCGCCTTCAAACTCACTGAGAATCTTCAAGCTTTCTCGTTCGTACTTGATGCGCATCGAACGCACAAATTCGCGACGGGCTAGTTCTCTCCGCTCAATTTCGAGACATCGTTTGGACAACGGAAGATTTTCGAAATCGTTTTCTACCCAGTCCTGGACAAACGCTAAATACGCCTTCTCTTTCGTGCTTCGCAAAGATTTGTACGCATTCCATCGCTCTTCCGCAGAAACATGACCACTTGAGTCACTATTTTTTGATACATCTGTTGCGGTACCGAGAATGTTACGAATTTCTGCGTACATATCGGCCATTTTCTTGGAATCTTCATCACTCGCTTCTGAATCAGTCCCAATGCGATGCAAATGTGTATCCACGACTGATAATAATTTCAAGCCGTTATCGCGCATGACGAGGGAATTTTCCGAAACGCCGAGCTTATTAAAGCCTCTGAGTTCTTTAAAAACAAACGAAAGCAGATTCGTCAGTACTTTCTGCTCGATCGATTTCGCATTAGCTTCACCGGTCGTCTTGAAAGATTTCGACAAAATTTCGAGAACAAAAGCACCATCACGCGAGGCTCTCAACGCGTGATGTAAAAGAATGTCAAGTAAATCAATACCAACTTTGATGGTATCGTCTTCATTATCACTGTTAATTTTCGTGCGAATAAGTAGCAGGACGATCCATTCCGGGAATTCCAGCGTAGAAACTAAAGTGTCTCTGTTTTCTGCCTTTGTACACGCCAAAAGAATGAAAGCATCCAAAGCTCTCTTACGAACACTTGGTTTCGAGTACGGTAACGATTCAAGAAGGGCGTCAAACATCAATTCGTTCTTTACCGAGGGTACGTTGGCCGCCATTATGTCCTCGAGATGATTAATCTTCGTCGCCAACGAAATCGAAAGTAAAGCGTCAAATACGGATTCGTTCAAAAGCATACAAGGATTTGATCGAAGAGTATGTCTGATTGAACGAACTACCTGTGAAGCCGTGACGCTACCTTCTTCATTTATTGCTTTCGCAGAAGTCAAATCGTTAATATTTAGGAAGCCACCATTCATTAAATGACCGGTGATCAAAATGACATCGGCGATTATCTCAGATTCAGTGCCGTATTTCTCTTCGTCGCGAGATGTTCCATCTTCTTCATTTTTCATGGCAACTTTTCGGAGCAACCGCATTAAAATTTCAATGCCACCTTGACCAATGAAATTCTCGGTGAATGCACTCCTGAAAGAATGATTCAACGCGTGAACAGCTCTATTTAAAGCTTTCAATCCTTTCGAGATGATGAGTGAGTACCCTTGAGTACCATCGAAAGCACTGATGAATTCGAGAAGAATTTTTGACGCTTCAATCGCATCTCCCGCGGAAACAATCACAAAGAGCGAAAGAGTAAGCTCTTCTGCGATATCTTCATTGGATCTAAGCATCTCAATGTTGTCCCAGCCAGTATCTAGGAGCATCTGTAAACCGTTTAATTTCACAAGTGCGCTTGCGTTTGCGTGCGCTTCCGCATTTAACGAGCGCAACACTTCAACGATACCATTTGAAGAACAACCAGTTTGAGCGTATGGTTTGAGCGTCAAATAAAGAGACGCGAGCATTTCATCGTACAAGCCGTCGTGTTCTCTGGAGATGACGAGAAGTTTACCGAGTAACTTACATATTTCGACGTGCAAACTATCCTCGTTTGGTGTCTCCTGGAATAGTCTGGGAAGTATTTGAGAAAGGAGTCTTCCCAAATTCATGCTTGCCATAGCTTGAACGTTTTGAGAATGACTTCGAGCTAACTCGACCATGACTTGAAGAATGAGGCACGCGTTTGACTTATCAACGATGCGATTATCCTCTTTTCCTTCTTCATCCAACAAGAGTCTTAACATTTCACACGGTCCCGGTTGGAAATTCTCCCACATCGAATCACGAATCAAATCTCTTTTGAATACCTTTGTGTTTCCGATCAAAATCCCTTTCCGGCCCGCATTGCTAGACCCAGAGGGCGCAAGGTTCGTAACAGATTTAATGTTCAACTTTGATACGGAAGGATGGAACAGTTGCAAAAGTTTTGGCGATAGCGACTTGTCGAATATCTCCGCTTCATCTTCTTCACCCTCGGTAGTTGTGGGAGCAGTAGATGTGGCGACGTTGCCACTTGCCGTTCGCGCAAATGGATCAGTACTGCTTTCGTGATGATGATGAGTACTATTATTTTCACCACCACCACTACTATGACCACCAATTATGGATTGACTCAAAGCTGTAGTCAAAAGTGAATCTCGATATTGACCAACGTAACATGGCACGTAATCCCCCCCGCGTTCGTATAGTTTCTTGAAAGCCTGCGTTCCAAGTCCATCTCTAAAGATATACACGGGGCCAAGCTCAGCGTATAAAGCGCACTGTCTTCTCTTATCTTGCATACCAGCCATTGCTGCGGGAGGGTTTGTTCCCAGACAACAAAAACCAAGCGGTTTCGTTACTTTAGGTAGTTTCATCGAGTGCGTCTCGACGAGCTTCCCGTTGATGTACAACGATGCCATCTCTCTTTTCACGGAGTACTCCACGCCAACGCATAGCCAAGTTTTCAACTGAAACTGGTGCGAGAATGGGAGCGTAATCCTTTCGCCTTTTTCTCCTTGAGCTTCGAATATTAAGTAGTTCTTATGAAAATAACTCTCGTACCCCGAAGACCCCTCGCTCGAAAGCAACGAGAAAAGTCGCGGCATGTACTCTACCTTACTTCCAGCCGCAGCGGATGCTAAAACTTGTGCCGCCGTCGGTGAGATCTTCATATTTGGCGTTGAAATTTGCGCAGCTTGCGCTAACGCTTCCGCGTTAATCTGGTTCGTTTCGGAGTTCTCAAAGCTATTTACGTACACGTACGTGACGACCGAGAAACCATCCTTTGCGAACGGCCATTTAGCTTCCGCGTTCCCTAAAATCCCCGCATTTTCGCCGTCTAAATGAAAACAACATTTTGGCGAGAACGACGACGTAGCAGATCTTCCGTTTGCATTTCGAACCGATCGTAACAACGCTTCCACGCCTTCTTTCTTCCTTTTCCTGTTCTTTGCAATCGTCTCGAACCAAAAGCGCAGCGTTCGAGGCGAACACGAAGCGCTTGCAAACACTCCGATAATATCCAGCAACATTGCATCCTCGTACTCCGAGTGTTCTCTGTTTTCGTCGCACAATCGCTTTATGAATATCCGCAAAGCATCCGTGGAAGCATCGACAGATGCCAATGCTCGCAGTGAAGGCGATGCCGACGACGCGAGAAGAGGCGTTTGTTGCAACTCATTCCTCTCTTCTCGTGTGTTCAACTGTCCTTCTCCTTCCTCTCTCGATTCTCCATCATACGCGCCTCGAAGTTGTTCGTGTATTAATTCGATGTTCTCTAAGGATTGTTCGAGGATAAAATCGGAGACTAAAGCGTCCACGGATCTTTCGCTGTGCGCTCGGACCATTTTGTACGAACAACGCGTAACGACTTTCTCGATTGTTGTACGAGTAGGTGATTCTTTCGTCGTCGCGCTCTACTTACGACAAAAATCGAATTATTCTTCGTGCGCTCTCGCGGTCAGAGGAGTTTGGTGCGCATGATGACGTGCGTGGTTTCATGTATCGCTCCTACGATGATAAACTATTATTAGTAAAGGAGTCGTAAACTGGTATTATTCTGGAGGCGATGTTATGTAGAGTCTGTGCCCTGAATTCTTGGTTTTACTTTTAAACAGCTGCTGACAAATAAAGTACGCAAAGGGAGGCGAGCGGGTACTTTCATCAAAGAAGGAAGCGAGTCGAATGAGCTAATTATTACCAATGCTGAGTACGTATATGTACACACAAACAAACTACTATTTTTATTAAACTAGGGATGATGTTTATTGTTATTATTGGTCGCCGCCGCCTCTGCCTCCTCTGCCTCCTCTGCCTCGACCTCTCCCTCTGCCGCCGTCGCCTCTGCCGCCGCCCCGGCCTTGATACGGTCCTCTTTGCGCCGCTCTCCTTTCGTTCTCCTCTTTCGCTAACTGAATGATCTCTTCTTGCACGCACATGTATTTAATCGTATTCCCTCGAATAAAGCACGTCTCCAGCTCGTGAAACCGGTCGCCGTCTTTGTTCGTGCACACCACTTTCGTTAAGTGGACGTTCATCCAGGCGTCGCAGGCGTTTAAAACTCCGTTGTAGGTTTCACCGTTTTTCAACTCAACGAGCATGGAGTGCCCTTGAGAGGTTTTCAGCAAGGAGAGCGGTAACATTTTGTGTTGTTATAAATAATCTATTCTTGTTGTTCTCGTGGTAGTCGTACTATGTCACGTACGATCTCTTCTTCTTCGTCTAAATCTTCTAATTCTTCTTCTCGAAAAATTCGCGATCTCTTCCCTCTTATTCTTCTTTGTGTACACTCAAAATGATACTAATACTAACAAATAACAAATAAAACGCTCTTCTTCGATGTGTCTGATGTACTTGTTGTGTTGTTCACCACAATAATGGTGCGTGTGTGTTCTTAATATTATTGTCGCGACAATTATTATATCGCAAAGAGTCGATTTTCCTTCTTTTTTTTTTCTTTTTTTTCGATTCAGCGATTCGTCCTTCTTCTTCCACAAAAACAACAAACAACAACAAGAATTTTCTCGTTATTAAAATCCGCCCGCGAAAGAGAAAAGTGCATACTACATACGCAATAAAAAAGAGTTGTTGTTCTATTTTTACCACTCTACTCTGGAAGAAGGATATCATCGCCGCCATCCTCAAATGTTGGAGTAGGAGTAAAATACATTAAGAAGAAGAAGAACAAGAAGAAGAAGAAGACAACAAAGAAGAAGATATAAAAGAATAATGGCTGGACGCCTTTCAATTCCAGTCGGGATTAAGAAACTGACGAATGTCGCGGTGGTGAGATACAAAACGCACGGCATTCGGTTTGAAATCGCGTGCTATAAGAACACGGTCGTTTCTTTTCGAGCTGGCGCGGAGAAGGATGTAGATAACGTGTTACAAACGACCGCTATTTACTTGAACGTTTCCAAAGGCATCGTCGCCAAAGAGGCGGATTTGAAGAAGGCGTTCGGGACGACGGACGAGGAGAAGATATGTCGAGTGATTTTAGAAAAAGGCGAGTTACAGGTTGGAGAGAAAGAAAGAGAAGTTGGGCAAGAGTCGGTGACGAGAGATTGCGTGAACATATTGGTCGAGAAGACTATAAATCCAGAGACGAATAGGCCGTACCCGCACGGCATGATTGAAAGCGCGCTGAAGGAGTGTCACTTTTCGGTAGATCCGACCAAGTCGGCAAAGCAGCAAGCGCTGGCGATGATACCGAAATTAGCTAAGCTGTTCCCGATTAAACGAGCGCCGATGCGATTTAAGTTTACCGTGGCAGCAGAGAGCGAGGAAGAGGCGAAAATAAGGGAGGAGGAGACGTTGAATTTTCTTAAAGAACACGAAGCGAACGTAGAGACGAATAGTTTGAGCGAGGAGAAAAGTGATGATAGTAATAATAGCAAGTTCACGCGAACCATCGTGTGTACGATAGAATCTTCAATGTATAGACCGTGCGACGCGTACGCAAAAGCGAGTAAAGGGAGTGTGCGCTTAGACGTGTTATCGCTCTCGGTGACCGCAGAGGCGGAGAGTCGTTCGGCGTTTGACGAAAGTTCGTTACAAAACCAAAGTGGGAAACATAGAAAGCAAAAAGATATGGAAGACTCCTTGGAAGGAGGAATAGCGAGACTCCAGCTCGGGCAACGCTCAGATCCTTCTAGGATAAACACATCGCAAAGTAATAAAAGGAATGCGAAAGGTGCCGGAGCGGGCGGTAAAGCAGAGATGGTCGTGGACGAGAAGTTCATACTCGTTCCGAGAGGGTTCATTAGAGATTTACCCGAGGAACACAAATCGCGAAGGGAACGGTTCCAAGAGCTCGATACGATAGAAGAAGGTTGGCACGTTGAATTGAGAAAGAAAGAAAATTCATCTATCGTCGAAGCGGTGTTTTTTTCTCCAGACAACGAAGCTTTCAAATCGTACGCGGAGGCACGTCGCAAGGCGCTTGGAATATTTTAATTGACAATTTTTTTTGTACGCGGCTAACTATATATTAACAACAATAACAAAATCTTCTCTTATTCTTCTTCTTCTTCTTTCTCTTCCTCGTCGTCGTCGTCATCGTCGAAACCGATATCTTTCGCCTTCATCAACTTCTCTTCTCGCATCTCTTCCAAGCCGAGCTCTTCTTTTTGCTCCTCCTTGTCCAAGTCCAAATCGTCAAACTTTGGCGTTGGTTCGCCAGTCATTTCGATCCATTTTCGATCCTCCCACTCGTCATCTACGCACAATCTACCGATTTTATAAAGGAAGTCCAAGGTGTCTTCAGGCGGATCCGGGCACTCTCCGAAATCGTACGGAAATCGAGGGTCGTAAACCTCCACTGAAGACTGCATCATCCTCCTTCTCTCCTTCGGGTCAAAGTTTATCAACTCGACGATTTTCTCGTGGTCCCATTCGCTCTCGTCTACTGTTTTCTTATCTCTCAATCGAATGTCCCCATCTTGCGACAAGTATCGAAACTGTTGAATTTTCTCTTCCTTCTCTTTCATCGCTTGCGCTCTTTCTTTCTTCACGCGTTCTTTATACAACCGCGCCTTCTCCTCGAAGGCGTCGTATTTTTCCGGAGGTTTCTGAAACGAAACAAACTCTGGTTCCGGTTCGTACTCCTCCTCCGGTTTCGAAAAATCCCAACACGGCCAGTTTGCTTTCTTCCCCATGACTTCTTTCATGTGTTCTTCCCACGGAGTCGTTTCGTCGTCGTCGTCTTCCTCGACTCTTAACTCGTATTGCGACCACGGCGCGTGAAAACCGTTCGCGTCTTCGATAGTCTGCGCCTCAATTTCTCGTTGCGTCTTCTTCCGAGGGGTCGTCGTACTGCTCAAAGCATCGATCGATTTCACCCGTAAAGGGTAGGTGGAAGAAGAAGAAGAACTCGTCGCTGAACCGTCTCTTTCGAACGAGTCAATGAACGCCTGATCGTCGTCCTCGTCTTCTTTGCCGTCGTCAACATTGAACTCGTCCTCATCCTCATCCGCGAGGGCAAAAGTCGTTGTTGTCGTTTTCGATTTATATTTATTAGCATAAGCAGCCTTTTCCCTGATAGTCTTCTTCAGAGTTTTTATCGTCTTTTGGAAGGGTAGCGCGGTGCTTCTCGTCGTCGTAAACGCGAGCATAGTATTCTCGATGAATGTGTTGATTATGTGTGCGTGGTGTGCTTCGAATACTATGAAGTGATGAAATGAATGATTTGATTTCCGCCAATCCACCAGCCGCCGCCTGCCTGAAAAAAAAAACTGAAAAGGGAACCAAAAAAAGCTCTTTTCCACAAATATTAATTGTGAGCGCGCATTGAGTAGTATTCATCAATAATGAGAGCGGCGGCGACCTTTACCACGGGAAGATGTTTCTCCTCGCTGATGTCATCATCATCGTCGAAACACTACTCTCGCGGGGGACGATGCCACCACCACACGACGACACGGTTTTTGATGTTGTGTTTGTTCGGGGCTCGTAACAGAAAAAGTACGAATTTTAGGAGTTGTAGTAGTAATAATAATAGGAGTGGTAATAATAGGAGTGGTACGACGAGGGCGAGAGCATCGTCGTCTTCATCGGAGGAGGAGGAAATAGAGAAAACGACGACGATATCGTACGCGAAATCGGGCCCGAAACAAAGACTGGACGAACTGACGTTGCTCACCAATCCAGATTTGAGCAGAAACGTCGTTCAAAGTTGGATTCAACAAGGGAAAGTCTTGGTCGATGGAGAGAAAATAACGAAACCGGGGACAAAGCTGAAACCGAACGTAAAGATTGAAGTCTTAGCGGAGGAACCGAAATTCGTCTGTCGAGGAGGGTTGAAGTTAGAGAAGGCGCTGCAGTTTTTCGAGGTGGACGTTCGAGATAAGATTTGTTTAGACTCCGGGTTGAGCACCGGCGGGTTTACCGACTGTTTGTTGCAACAAGGCGCAAAGAAAGTGTACGGCGTGGACGTTGGATACGGACAAGTGCACGAGAAAATTAGAACAGACGAACGAGTTGTAGTCATGGAACGACAGAATTTGCGATATTTAGAGGCTTTGCCGGATTTAGTGGAGGTGGTGACTTTGGATTTGAGTTTTATATCGGTGTTGAAAGTTTTACCGAGCGTGGCGAAAGTGTCGAAACCAAACGGCGATTTGATTGTTTTGATTAAACCGCAATTTGAAGCGAGACGGGAACAGATAGGGAGTAAAGGAGTTGTTCGAGACACAAAAGTGCACGAAGAGGTGATTCAAAACGTTATTGAAGGGGCGAAAACGTTAGGTTACGAGTATATTAATCACACCGTGTCGCCGATTAAAGGCGCGAAAGAAGGGAACACGGAATTTTTAGGACACTTTCGCTATCAAGAATGAATACACACTGAAGTCACTTACGCGTTACGTGTACGCGCACTCGCTTAATAAATATGTAGTAATACATCATCTTCGTGGTCTTTTGTTTGTTGCTATAATAAGAAAAACTATACTGCTGCTATTATTGTTTACTTCTTTCGTTTTATTCATTGTCCCCTCTTCGAAAGCTGCTCGGAGACCATCACCAACTGTTTTCGCTTCTGTTGCACTACGTTCATAATCCTCTCCATGTTCACTCGCAACTCCTGCACTTTCTTTTTACAGTACTCCTCCGCCCCTTTCGGTGTTTTCTCTACGAAATACCCCGTACCTATGTCTACTAAAACTTTATCCGTCGCGCCTACTTTCCCGGGAACGTATAAACTCTCCGTCACAGGCACTAACATTGGCGTCCCTACTTCCTCTTCGTTCAAAGCCTCGCAGGCCATTCCAGAGGTGTGATATTTTCCCACCGCTTGCTGTAATTTTTGTACACTCTCCGCGCACATGTTTAAATCGTGTTTTAGTTGCTCTTGCAATACCTGATATTCAAAGATGGAGAAGACGAGGAAGAAAAAGTCGGTCAATCTTTGTTCGTGAAAAGAAAAACAGATCGGAGAAAGCGAGAGAGAGAGAGAATAAATTTCGTTTTAGAATCGAACACAGAGGAAGAAGAAGGAGAGAAAGAAGCTCCCACTGTACTCACCGAGAGTTGTTCGGTAGGTGCAGTTCGAATGTCGATGCTCGTCGCGGAGGACATGATGTGATACTACGAATACTGTGTGCGTGTGTTACACGTTTCCTTTTTTCTAAAGTGCTTGTGCTGATGAATATTGTTTTTTCCCTCTTTGAAGTCAAAGGGGACAACGATCGAGGTGTTTTTGGACAACAGTGGGTTTGAAATTTTCGCTGGTGCGAGTTACCTGTAGTATTATTTATAACCTATCATTTCTTGCCTACCGTTTTCGCCCGGGTATATTCTCCATATTTCTCCGTTATCTTTATATACGTCTTTGATTTCGCTCACGTATTCAACCTCCACCTCTTTCACGTCCATGTAGTGAAAGATGCTGTACTCGAATTTGGTCGCTCTCTCCTTCTCGCTCCGTCCGGACAAAAGTTTTCCTATTTTATAGTTCGACTGCCACGTTCGGACACCGGAATACCAGTATCGCACTATGTGCATACTCGCATCTGAAAGGGTTTCTTTCATGTCACCGTTGTCGTAATACATGATCAATGAGGAACCGCTTTCAACGCGAAAGGAATTTTGGTTGTAAAATTTTGTCACTCGGGTGCCGTCCGCATATTTTCGGGTGATTTTCCCATCCGCGTGAACGTCCTCGGAAACACCAATTTCTGCGACATCGTTCCAAGTTGGCGCTGGATCGATATTTGGAATGCGTAAGAGTTCATCCGGAACCTTTTCTTCCTCGTAAATATGATGTTCTTCTACTTCTTCTTCTTCTTCTTTCACGCACATATTCCTAGCTTCTTGCGCGGGAGCAGCGTTGATGTATACCGGAGGCGGAGACGCTTTTGCGAACATGGGCGACGACTTCACCGGTTTTGAAACGATTGGTTCCGTTTTAACCGGTGTCTGCGAGCTATTCTGACGTTGAGACATCTTCATGCGACGCATTTCTTCTGACATTCGCTCTTTCTCCAACTTCAATGCGGCCGCTTCCTGAGATAAATTTTCAACTTGTTTCCGCAAACGATCGACAGTCAACTTTGACTTTTGATCTCTATGCTTTTGATCTTCCTTCATTTTTTCTATTTCACCTCTCAAAAGCTTAATCTCTTCGCGCTCTGTTCGAGATTGTCCTAAAACTGAGCGTTCTTTTTGTTCCAGCGCCAATCTCTCTCGCTTCATGTGACTCGCGAAATCATCCTTTTGCTCTCTAAACTCCATCATTTGCTTCTTGAAATTTTTCATATCTTTCTCGAGTTCCGCTCGGTCCTTATCCAGAGTTTTTCGAGCGTTTTCTTGTCTTTTAATCGCAGAGCGGTTGACTGCGGCAGGCGACATGGAGCTTCGCGCCAACTCGTTGATTCGTTGGGACGAGGAGGGTGGCATAGGTGAACCTCGCACGGAACGTCGGAAAGCGGACGGAGGCGGAGTGCTCGTTGCCACGGGCGAAGTCGCTCGGTGTTTTGTCGATACAGGCTTTCTATCATCTTCACCCCCACTCGTTTGCGTAAACGACGCTACACCTGGACTACTCGTCGTCATCGTTGTTGTTGTTGTTCTTGTTGTTCTTGTCGCTGCTACTGCTTCATCATCACTCGCTAGGACTTGCTTCAGAGCGTACGGATACGAGAGCGGGTCTTCGGAAAGCATCTCCTCGGCGTTTCTTCTATTTTGCACAAACTCTTCAGCCGCGCGATCAATCGACGCTTGCGACGCTCTTCCTTTGATCGCATGCTCTAAAGATTCAAAATTCGCCACTTCCTGTTGCATTTCGTACTCCTCCACTTCCCACGCCGTCATTTTTGTCTTGTCTTTTACTGCCACTTGTTGTTCGGCTTTTCGTGAAGAAGACGCCAACGGCGACGGCGACGTGCGTTCTTTCGGAGGAGTATAAATACGTTTCACGCCCGTCCCCTTCTTCAAAAAAGTCCTCTTAGGTGAATCCGTGCTCGCGTTGTTCGCATTCACCGGTGATATCGAAGCAGGAATAGTCTTCGCCGCCATCGGACTGTCAACAGTCGCAGTGGTCGTGCCACCAGTCGTCGCAAAATTTTGTCCCCCACTCATCGCGTACACGTTTCCAGTCGTCTCCTTCAAAACGTCTTTGGCGATAGACTTAGGCGGCACGAGCAACTGCGGATCCCCTCCTTTCAAAGCCTCTTGGACGATGTCGTCGAACTTCTTCTCGTTCCGGACGACGGGAACATCGTCGAAATTCATTTTGACTTTTTTTTTTGAATTTTCCAAAAAGCAATACAACGTCTCTTTCTCTCGCCTGTAGTATCTGTACTTTCAACTATATATATATAGATAAGCGCAGACAAGTATTATAATAGTTCGCGCGTCGTGAGCAGCAGCGTGGGTGCGCGTGGGTGTTTTTTTGTGCTCTCTTTGTCCTCTTTGCCTTCACCAAAACGAGAGGAAGGAGGCTTGATGTTTCTGTTGAATCTCTTTTGAAGAATCGAAAAATAAATTGATTTCAAAAAAACGGGTGGAACCGGCAAGGCGAAAAAACAGAAAAGAAACTCGTTTAGAATGTCTCATTATCCTAAATGAAGACGACGCTCCTTCCCTCTCTCGCCTCCTCCTCCTCTTCTTCTTCTTCAAAGTCATCGTCGTCATCTCGTACGTATCACCAGTGTTCTTGTGCGCTCGTCGTTTGTGCTGCTTTTCTCCGAGGAAGAGGACATCATCATCGTTATCGCAGACGACCATCGCAAACGGCGGCAACCAACGCCTCCTCCTCCTCTTCTTTGTCTTCTTCTTTTCGTTTTCGACGGAGCAATAAAACGAGGCGAGGGAGTCAAAACGACAGTAGTAGTAGCAGTAGCACCAACAGCAGTATGCTCGTGAACGATGATGTGGACGATCCGACCATCCGCCCAACCGCTGAAGAAGCCATCTCGTGGGCGTTTCAACACGGTTTAGTCGTCGCCACTGGGAAGGAGACGGCTGGACAAGTGTTTCACGCGCCAGTCGCGCTGTATCCGACTCCGTTTCCGAAAGATGTGTTTGAGTTTGCGAAAGAAATAACGCCAAAATTTGCGGAGTTGTACGATAAAGTCTCCGAGGACGACGCATTCATGCGAGAGACTTTGAGAGAAGCCGCGCTGAGCGACCCGGAGTTTACCGGGAGACTCTGGAAAATTTACGAGGCATGCGGGAAACGCGGGAACGGGAGATTAGATAAAGAGCTAGGTATTTTACGGACGGATTATATGCTCGACACGCGATCGGGAATGCCTTTACAAGTCGAAGTGAACACAGTGAGCACGTCTTTTATGGGGTTAGGCTCGAAAGTGACGCTGTTGCATCAGCATTTAGCGGAGTATACGAAAGGGAACATCGATGACGATATGAAGTTGAAGAAAGAAAACATGCCGACGAACGACTCGCTCAATCAAGCGGCGAAAACCCTTTGCGAAGGTTGGAAGTGCATGGAATGCGAGAACGCTAGTATTTTAATGGTTGTTCAGGAAGGGGAAACGAACATATTCGATCAAAGATTGATATCTCAGAAAGTATTCGAAACAATCGGGGTGAAGACGATTCGTAAGACGCTTCGGGAAATCAACGAAAGCGGTAGATTAGATCTGAAAACAAACCTCTTCTCCATCGATGGTCAGTTATGTAGCGTCATATACTTTCGCGCTGGCTACTCACCGAGCGATTTTCCAAGTGAAGCGCAATGGGAAGCGAAGATGTTGTTGGAGAAATCGAGCTCTTTGAAGTCGCCTTCGGTGGCCATGCACCTGGCCGGTTCGAAGAAGATTCAACAAGCTTTAGCGGAAGAAGGCGTGCTCGAAAAGTTTATGCCAAACGATGCGACCGAGATGCGAAAAGTGTTTGCCGGTTTGTACTCTTTCGAAGGCGAAAAAAACATGCAAAAAACAATCCAACTAGGATTATCTAACCCGGCGGATTACGTGTTAAAGCCACAACGCGAAGGTGGCGGGAACAACTTGTACGGAAAAGAACTGAAAGAAAAATTAGAAAACGATACGAAAGATTTACCGGCGTACATCTTGATGCAAAGAATATTTCCTCCCAGTCATCAAGTGACCATGTTGAGGAAAGGTTTAGCGCACGAAATCGAAAGCTTGAGCGAGTTGGGAATTTACGGTTCGTATTTGCGCAAAGGCGACGTGAATAGTAATACCGCACGAGTCATGAACGAACATGGCGGGAGCTTGTTGAGAACGAAAGCGGCTTCGAGCGACGAAGGTGGCGTTGCGGCTGGCTACGCCGTTTTAGATAGTCCGTATTTAGTGTAAATGATTTGTAAACGAAACTGAATGATATTATGTGCCATGCAAAAAACGTAAATGCAGGAAAAATTTTCTTCAATAATTCGTCCTCCCGTTGTTATTATGCCCATCGCGGGAGGCGGAACGGCAGACGTCTGGGGCGACGACGACGACAACGACGACGACGATAATAATATTGGAGAAGAAGAGAAAGCGAACAATAAGTTCAATCTTCTCCAGCAAGAGTCAGAGACTCGACGAGAGAGGTTTTTCAACGCCGGTTATCGAGACGGTTTAGACGTCGGGAGAACCGCCACGGTGCAAAAAGGATTCAACGAAGGATATAAAACTGGTTTCAAAGAAGGGTTCGAGTTTGGACGAGTCAGAGGCGCAATAAGATCGCTAAAGATATTCAACAGTGGAAAAACGACGAAAGATGATGATTCGTTAATATCAAAGCACGGAATAGTTGGATTGTCCAGCACAGAAGCGAGGAGGTTACTATTCGCACACAGGACGAAAAGCGAGGACGACGAAGAAGAAAATGTGGAGGTGCATCCAATGTTAACGCGTGAAGCTCTAGAGACGCTGAAGAAGCGATTACTAGAGGAAGAAAATGTAAAGCTTTAGAATTAGAATATAGAATAGCACTTGTTTGTACAACACGTTTGTCATCA
>Ga0255773_10000402_pt1 | contig 46881 bp, 35 predicted proteins | sample 011ome_17_FD_179971 | JGI IMG/M metagenome (GOLD analysis project Ga0255773, IMG submission 179971) | Coastal salt marsh microbial communities from the Groves Creek Marsh, Skidaway Island, Georgia - 011502XT metaG (version 2) | ecosystem: Environmental > Aquatic > Marine > Intertidal zone >... | reverse complement strand
TAAAAAAAGAAAAAAAAAAAAATATAGTAGAAAAAAATATATAAAAAAAATTTTTCCAAATAAAAATTATAAATTTGTATCAAAATCAGATAATCCTGATATTGCAATTAGACGCGTAGGTTCAAAAAGTGGATATATTTATTATGATAATTTAAATAATAAAAATAAAAATACGCATTATTTTATTAAAATTTTTAAAAAATATAACAAAATAAAAAAATTAAATTTAAATACTGAAAAAAATAATACATTGGCAGCTTATAGTATATCAAAAATGGATATTATAAAAAAATTAAATATTATTATTCTTTAGAATGAAAACAAATAAAAAAAAAACAACAAAAGATGTAATAATATTAATACTATTTTTAATAATTGGCATTACTGCAATATACTATCATGGAATATATAGTGTATATTAAATTTACAAAATAATTAAAATATAATATATTAATAAAGTATAAATTACGTAATGAAAAAAGATAATATATTAAATATATTATTATTATTATTGTTAATAATAACAGTAATAATAATAATATATGAAAAATATAAATATAAAGAAAATTTTAGCAAACAAAAATATAATATTATTGATAATATACTAGCAATAGTATTTATAATTTTAATTGTAATATTAATACCATCTAATATATTTTTATCAAATAAACTAAATTTTAATGTCAAATTAATAAATTAATTCTAATAATTTATTTAATTCATTTTTATTATCTAATGATAAATTATTAAATTTATCAATATCAATATTTGTGTATAATATTTTAAATATTAAATTACCATTATTTATACCTTTTCCTTCAATTTCATAAAATTCTTTATTAAAAGGTGGTATGTATATATCTAATAAATTATTATCGATATATAATATTTTATTATGATATCCATATAAATAATTTACTAAATTTAATTTAATATTATATACTATATCTATTTTATTATTATAATCATATGTAATATGTGTTATATTTTCTTGATTTTTTAATTTTAAATTAATAATAATATTATGTTCTATATCATCATCATCAATATATATTTTAGTAATATTTGGATATGAATTAGCGCAATATATATCAATAAAAATTGGTTCACTAATTCTTTTCAATATTAATCTTAATTTTTTTTTACTATTATTATATACTTCATTATATGTAACAGATAATGTAATATTATGTGTAATAGGCAAATTAGTAAATTTGTATATATTTTTATTTTTTTTTCCAATAATATCTTTGTCAATAAATATTTTTGCTAAATTTTTAATAAAATCTTTTGTTTCATCTGTATTATTTATCATATCATACCATATATCTTTCCAACTTTTAATATTATCTTCTTCAAAAAATAACTCATTTTCAAATAAATTATTTTTTTTATTAATTAGATAATTATAAGCTTCAGTTGCTTGATTAAATTTATTAGAATATAATTTTTTTTCATCATCTGTTTTATTATAATGTTTATCAGGATGGTTTTCTAAAGCAATTTTTTTATATGCTTTTTTAATTTCATCAATAGAAGAATCTTTAGAAATTCCTAAAATTAAATATGGATTATTCATATTATATTAATTTAATATACTTAACATATTCTTTAAATATTATATTAATAATCATTTAAAAATTATATATGAATTTCATTAAATATTATAAATAAATGTATAATTAATCATTATTAATTTTAATGAACAATGAATTGCATTATGATATTATTCAAAAAAATTTTAAAAATATTATTTATGATAATGATGAATTATTAAAAATATTTAATTTTATTGTTAATTATGAAAATAATATTTTATTTTATTCAGTATATGGATTCCCTTTAGATTTTATCATTGATGAAATATTAAAAGAAAAATATAAATTAAAAACTTTAATAAAAACTGAAGTTATTTGGGAAAAATCAGTAACATATTTAGAAAATCAATATTTTTTTGAAATTAATTTAATGAATCCATCTATACCAAAAGATTATTCTTTTTTAACTAAATTTATTTTACATATTTTAAAAAATAAAAATTTAACATCTTCTAAACATTTAATTATAATAAAACATATTGATGTTATGAGAGAATATTTTTCTGTTTTAAAAATTTTATTAGAAAGTTTTTCTGATAACGCTTTTTTTATTTGTACGACATATTCTATATCTGGTATAGAAGATCCAATAATAAGTCGTTTTACACTATTTAAAATAAGACTATTTTTGAATTCAGAAATTCAAAATATTTTCAATAAATATTTAAATAAACCATTAAATAAACATTTAATTAATAATCATACAAGAAATTTAATTTTTTCATTATTTATAGCTGATGTAGAAATTAATGAACCGCATTTAATAAGTAAAGAATTTTGTAGTTTTAATTTTCCACCATTATACGATTTTATAAAAAATTTTAATAAAAAAAATTATAATTTAGAAAATATAAGAAATTTTTCATATAATTGTTTTCAATATAATATAAAATTAAGTGATATAGTGTTAGATGTTTTAAAAATACCTAATTTTAAAAAAAAAACTGAAATTATTCAAATAGGAGCAGATTTAGAACATAAATTAATTACAACTAATAAAGGTAGAGAACCTATTTATATTGAAACGCTATTGTGTTTTATATTATTATAAAATTTATTTTTACATATATATGATACATATTTATCTTTTTCTTCATTATATTTATCATCTTTTATAAAATAAAAGTTATCAAAAATTTTTTTTATTAATATATTAGAAGTACAAAAATGTTTTTCTTTTAATAAACTTAAATATATATAATCTATTTTATATTTTTCTAAAAATATATTATATATTTCTGCACCACCTATTATATAAATATTTTCTATTAATTTATTATTATTACAATATTTTAAAGCATCATCTATTTTATTAAATGTTATTATATCATCATTATTTAAATATTTTTTATTATTATTTGTTAATACAATATTAACACGATTTTTTAATTTTTTATGAGGTAATGAGTCATATGTTTTAGAACCCATTATTACTGCATTTTCTTTTAAATTATCATTAGTTTTTGTTGTAATATTTTTAAATTTTATTAAATCAGATTTAATATACCACGGTATTGTATTATTTAATCCTATACCACCTTCAAAAGTACATGCTAATATTAATGAAAGTATTTTCATAATAAATATATACTAAATGTTATTATATTTATAATATAATATATTATTTAAATAATTTATTTACAAATACATACTATGTAATTTTGTATCAGTATTATTATCTATATTTTTTTTACAATATTTATCATAATAACCGATTGATACTTTATATGGTAATTTTATTTCTATATTATCTGTTTTAATATATCTCATCATATTTATCCATGATATAATATTATTAATACATCTTTTTAAACTTCGTACTCCTTGTTCTTGTGATGATGATGTAGAAATTATATATTCTAATAAATTATCATCAAATATTATATCTCCTTTTTTCATATTAAATTTTGGCAATATTTCATCTATTAAATATTCTTTTGCTATTAATAATTTTTCTTTTGCTGTATAACCATTTACATTTATTGTTATCATTCTATCTTTTAAAATTGGATTAATATATTCTTCATTATTATATGTAAATATGATAATAGATTTTGATAAATCTAAATCTATTTCTTGAAAATATTTATCTGTATATTTTTCATTTTGAATAGGATCTGTTAAATGTATTAATGTATTAATTATTTCATCCCCTCTAGATGTAGCAGATACTTTATCTAATTCGTCAAATAAAAATACTGGATTCATAACTCCAGCTTTTATTAAACATTCTAATATTTTTCCATATCTTGAACCTTCATATGTATAATTAAAACCTGATAAATATGAAGAATCATCTATTCCACCTAATGATACAAATGCCAATGGAAAATTCATTGCTTTACATATACATTCTTTAACTAATTTTGTTTTACCTACACCAGGTGGTCCTTTAATACCAATTACATATCCAGTTTTTTCTGGATTACTAATCCATTGTGCTAAAATTCTAATAATTTGTTCTTTTGTTTCGTTATGACCAAATATATTATTATCAATATTATATTTAATTTTTTTTAGATATTCACATACATCATCTGATGATGATATTTCTATTTTTCTATATTTACCAATTGGTATTTTAGATAATGTTGTTATCCAATTATTTAATTTAAAATATTCACTTGATGAACTACACATACTATTTAATTGTTCTACATGATATAATAATGCTGTTTTTACACTTTCTACAATATCATATTCTAAAAATTTAAATCGATTTGGCATTGATATAGATTCATTATATTGAATCAATTCTAATTCTTTTAAATATATGCGTTCTTTTTCATCTTCAGATAAATTATTAAAATATTTTTTCTCTTCATAACTATATTTTGATATTACTTCTGAATATTTTTTTTTCTTACTACATTTATGTTCTTTTTCATCTTTATCATCTATAATTCTACCTCTTTTATTATTATTTTTTAAAATTAATATTATATTTTGTTTTATTATATTATCATCATCTTCATAATATTCATCTTCATATTCATCTTCATATTCATCTTCATATTCATCATTATTTATTATATGATTTACTGATGATTTATAATTATTATTTTCATATTCTTCGCTTTCATCGCTTTTTTCTTCACCTTTTTCACTTTCCTCATCTTCACTTTCTTTGTCTTCACTTTCTTCTTCATTTTCTATATTATATTCTTCGTCTGTATCATTATTAACCGAATTATCATCATTATCATCATTATCATCATTATCATCATCATCGTAAATATCGTTGTCACTATCTCCATTATCATTATTTATTTTTTTTTGATTTTTATTTTCATCCTTTTTATTTTCTTTAACAGATTTAGATTGTCGCGTAAGCATAAAAATAATAATATAACTTTCTTAATATAATATAATAATATTTTATATAATTTTATTTTTTTAATAATTCTAATAATAAATCAGGTTTACTCCAATATTTTTGATTAGCATTTTTTCTAGTAGGATGTAATATTTTTGTTGAATATATTAATATATTTAATAAAAGTATTACAAAACCAATTATTAAAATAATAATTATATTATCAGGAAAAATATTTAATAATAATAATATTATTATTATTGTCATATAAAATACTAGTGCCATATTTATAAAATTAGATTGTAATAATATACGATGTTTATATATATTATTTATATTTCTATTATATTTTTTTTTATATACATATTCTTTTTCATAATTATTATAAGTATCTTTTTCATTTTTTAAAACTTTATCAACATTATTATATAGATTATTTGCTTTTTCTAATTCTATACTATCTATTATTTTATTAATTTCTAAATATCTATTATTAATATATCTTAATAAATCATTTCGTATTGTATATAAATGTAATAATTTATACTTTTCTATTGCTGTTTGTATTACATTATCATTTTGATGTTGAAAATACATACTGCATTTTGAAATATCTTTCCATGTCATATATTCATTATGATTATTTATTAAACTTCTGAATACATCATCTTCTTTTTTTAATATAGTAATATCATCAATTAATGTATCAACAATAATATTTTTATTTGATAAAAATGTAATATGAGTAATTTTATTAAAATTTTCATCTTTTGTTGATATTTCAATATTAATAATTTTTAATATTTCATTATAATAAGAATTAGATCTCCATAATATTAAATTATTTATTAATTTTTCTTTTAATAAATCAATGTTATTAATTTTCTTTGATGGAAATTTTAAATTATTTGAATCTGTATTTCCTAACAGTATTTTTATTTCCCAATGTTGATTTATTTTTTTATTACTTATAACATTTGATTTATTAATTTTATAATAAGTAAAATCTTTTATACTATTATCTTCTTCACTATTTGAAAAACTTTCTACTATATCTTCATAATGAACTCTAGTTAAATAATTGATTACAATTAATATTATTATAACTGAAAATATTACTAATAAAATTATAGATTTTGTATTTGTAGTAATATTAAATAAATATATAAAAAATATTGATAATGTTATTATACTTAATGTAAAATAATATATATAATTTTTTGTTATAATTTTATCATATTTATTTTTAAATTTAGTATAATTTAAATCTATATTATCTAATTCTTTTTTATATTTATTAATCTTTGTATTATAATCCTCTATTTTTTCTACATCTGTTTGATATATATCTTTTATAAATGTTGAATCTTTAGGTAATATTAAAATATTACAAATTTTATTTTTATTTTTATCATATATGTTTTGATTTTCCATATCTACTTCATTTAACATACATGATTTATTAAGTTTTTTAATATATTCATTTTTACATATTTTATATAATCTATCTTCTATTTTTATTGATATTATATTTTCATCTATAAAATTAAATTTAATAATATTAAATCTTTTATTATCTATTTCTATTACAAAACTATCTATTAAATTATTATAATATTTTTCTTCTTTTTTATAATCTAATATTTCTTTATCATTAATACTTTCTCTAAAATATTTCTTTATTCTTTCACTATCATATGCTGAAAATTTTATTGTTATATAAGGACAACTATTTGATATTATGATACCATAATTAATTTTAAAATAATTAATATATTTATTAATAAATCCATAACCATTTAATGATTTTATATTTAATACAGTTCTATCTATATTACTTAATAAATCATATAAGCCATTTTTATATTTTTTCAATTGATTTTCTGATTTATCATTACCGCCACATATATTAAAAACTTCTTTTTCTGCTTCAACTTCATCATTACTGTTATATAAAATATTTCTAGAAATTAATATTTTTTCAGATTCTCTATATAATGTTTGTAAGATTAAAATCTGACTATAATATTGATATAGTGATATTAAATTTCTATTAAAATTATATTCTTTCACATTTAAAAAACTATATAAATATATTCTGATAAATTGATTTAGTTTATTTGCATCATTTAATTCATTTTTATCAATATATTCATCTATATTATGAATATTATACATTTCCTGGATATTATCAATTATAATTTTGTCTTCTTTAATATCTTGATCTGCACCAAATAATCCTTTCGATATTATTTTTACAAAATCATTTGACAAAAAATCTCTTACAATATAATTATTATTATCCGATATATATAGTATTAATTTATTTTCTTTTTTATTATAAGTATAGTATATATCATCCTTAGCATAATTTTTTATTTTTGAATTATTATCATTTTGTAACTTTTTTAATTCTATTATTTCATTTTGTAATTTTTTTATATTTTTATTATTTAAATTATTTAATACATTTTCTGTTTGTATTTTTGTTAATTTAGAATAATTTGGTATTTTTAATTTTATTATTTCATTTAATTGTAAATTTTTATTATCAATTAATACTTTCAATTTAAAATTCTCTTCTTTTATTTTTACATTATCTATATTAATATCTACATCAAACTCATTTATTCTTTCTTTTTCTATATATTTTATTTCAATTTCTTCTATTGTTTTTAATAATTTATAATAGTCTTTATATTCTCTTTTAAATACCATTATATCTTCAATTAAATCAACTATAATTATCAGAAGACGCTGATAATTGAATAAATTATTATTATCAATATATTTATTTGTATTATCTTTTTTAATATAAAATAGTATTGGATCATACTCAATTTTTAATTCTGATATTATCTTAATATATTCATGAAATTTACTATCATAAACTTTTCGATCATAATTAAATGGTATTGCAAAATCCGATTTTATTATAACATTTTCATATAATTTATCTATATATGAATAGAATTCTTTATTATCTTTAATATTATAATGATAAAATTTAGATATTTGTGTTCCAAATAATTCTTTATTTTTTTCAAATTTTGTTATTATTTCTTTCATTTCTTCATCATTATTATGATGAAATTTTTCTTCTTTCTCTTCTTCTTCCTCTTCTGTTTCTATTAATAATATTACTATTCCATCTCCTCCTTTTCCACCATAACCACCTACACCACCACCTCCTCCTCCAGAACCGGTATAATTAATACCATTTCCTCCTTTTGTTAATTTATACATATTTTCTTCATTTAATTCTTCAGATGATGATAATCCATTATTATTAACTTTTAATATACCTCTCCCACCTATACCTATTAAATTTTTATCAGGAAGTTTTAATATATTTTCATAATATCCTCCTCCACCTCCTCCTCCTTTTCCACCTTCGCCAGCACGTGTATTAAATGATCCACCTCCTCCACCTGCTCCCCAATAAATTTTTTTAGGATTATCTATTTTTGTACGTCTTTTATTTATTTTATTAAATTTATTATCTATACATTCTATATTAAATTTATCTAATATTAATATCGGACAGTATTTGTTTTCGTTACCACTACCCGCATTAATATCTTGTATTGCTATACCATCACCACCCTTTCCAGTTTGATTTCCTGTTATTGAATAACTATTTTCTCCTTGTTCAGATGCACCACCACCTCCACCTCCTCTTAAAACTAAATTTTCACTATTCTCTAATTTATTATTTATATCATATGAATTACCACCATTAAATCCGTAACTATGATATTCATATGTTTTTTCTAATTCTTTTGCCATACCTTTTGTATTTCCATCTTTTTCTTCTTTATATTGTAAACCACAACTCCCACCACCACTACCGCCATCTAATCCTTTTGCTTTTTGACCTCCATATTCTATATTATTTTTTTCATTATTAACAATATCTAATGGTCTTGTAAATACATGAGATGCCCCTCCTCCTCCTCCTATTGCTAATATTGAACTTAAACCACTATTATATCCAGATTCACCCGCTTCATATTCCTGTGTTCCTCCTTCTCCACCTCTTCCTACAAATATATTATAATTAGTATTTGTACTTAATAAAAAACTATCATAATATATTACACGTCCACCACCTCCACCGCCACCAATATTATAACCCCCCCCTCCCCCACCGGCAACAATTAATGCACTTGCTCTATAAAATTTTTTTTTATCTTTATTTTCATTCTTAATTTTAAATTTAAATTCTGATATTTCATTATTTTTTTCATTATAACTAAATACTATATTTATCAATTTTGTTTTTGGATCATTAGAATAATTAGAAAAAAAAACATTTTTTCTTGAATTTATATCACATTCTATTTCTAAATTTAAATTACCTAAATCTATAACTTTATTACCATTTTTTATACTTTCATTATTTATTATAGACATATTCTATTACTTATATATTATAAAATATAATTTAAATACAACATCTATAGTAATAATATAATCCACTATTATTATTATATCTCTCTATTTTTACAATATCACCCTGTGTTAATCCTAACCATTTAGCAATTATATCATTATGTAATATATATGGCAATTTTAATTTTGAAGTAATCATATATTCTTTTAATATATCATTTATTTCTTCTTGCGATTTAACTTTTATATGTTTTGGAACATATTCATGTTTAGTTGGATTAAATAATAACTGTTTTGCATAAAAATATTGTAGTATGCCATTATTTTTTTGAAATAATTTATCATATTTATTTATTAATTGTTGTATTGGTGCAGATATTACATCATTATTAAATATTAATATAACATTTTTTTTATTATTATACTTAAGTAAAAATTTTTTTATATCTTCACTCTCTATTTTTAATTCATCTAATATTGTTTTTCTTGATTTTTTTGTCATTGCGAATATTATTGTTGTATTAGATGTATTAAATTCTAATATTTTTCCATCATTATAAAATTCATCCCTTTCTATTTCCATTTCATGTTCTTCAAATTCATCTATATTATCACCTCTTTCTTTCAACATATCTTTAAGATTCATAACAATAGTATCTATATCCATTATAAACGTCCTTTAATATTAGTTAAATAAAATATTTATATCAATTTTTTATTTTTAAATTTTTTATTCTTGGAGAAATAAAAAAATGATTTTTACTATTTGTTATTAATTAATATGTCAACATTATATGAATTTGAAAAATATTTATGTAATAAAGAAAATATTAAAACAAAAATTGAAAAATATGGAGTTGCAATATCTCCTATTTTAAATGAAAATGAATGTAATGAAATGATAAATGATAAGTGGAATTTATTAGAATTTTTAACAAAAGATTTTGAAATTCCAATTAATAGAAATGATAAAACAACGTATAAACAAATTTTAGAATTATTTCCAAATCATAAAATGCTATTGCAACATTGGAAAGTAGGACATTCAGAATTAGTTTGGAAAGTTAGACAAAATCCTAAAGTAAAAGAAGTTTTTTCTAAAATATGGGATACAGATGATTTAATTGTTAGTTTTGATGGTGCTAGTATTTATATTTTAGATAAACCTATTAGAAATCAAAATTCTTGGTTTCATGTAGATCAAAGTTATACTAGAAATAATTTTGAATGCATTCAAAGTTGGATAAATGCTTATGATACTAATGAAGGTGATGCTACTTTAGTTATATTAGAAAATAGTAACAATTTTCACAAAGAATTTAGAGAAGAATTTGAAATTATAGATAAAAAGGATTGGTTTAAATTACAAAATAAAGAACAATATGACTTTTATATTAATAATGGTTGTTTAGAAAAAAGAATTAAATGTCCTAAAGGTTATGGTGTGTTTTGGGATAGTAGAACACTTCATTATGGTAATCCGGTTGATAAAACTTCACCTGATAATTTTAATTTTAGATGTGTTGTTTATATTTGTATGACTCCTAGAAATTTAGCTAATCAAAAAGAATTAGATAAAAGAAAAAAAATATTTAACGAATTAAGAATGACATCACATTGGCCTCATAAAGTTAGATTATTTCCTAAAAATCCTCAAACTTATGGAAAAAAAATCAAAGAAATCAGTGATATAACTAGTGATATGCTATCCAATTATATAACCGAAGATGGTTTAAAATTAATTTGAAACCAGGCATTATATATGCCACTCTTCTCCATCATAATTGTAGCCTCGTGCTAGCAGCTGTTTATAGACTTTATCCTGCAACGTAATGAGTCTATTAGAATTCATCTCATTACCGGTCGCCATTAGATTGCTTCTCATCCACCTGACCTGGTTATAAAGAGATTTTAAATCATTAGTCATAATGTTATCGATACTTTGCAGATCAATTCTTCTCAATTCTTCATATGACTTTAATTTGTCTCCTCCGTTATATATTTTAGTTTTTTTAAACTTTTTACTTTTTACTTTTTTAGAGGTTTTTTTTGTTTTAGTACTTTTTACTTTTTTAGAGGTTTTTTTTGTTTTAGTACTTTTAACTTTTTTGGTTTTTGGTTTTTTACATAATTCTTTATATTTTTTAATATCTATCATTTTGCCATTTAATTTACAGTATAATTTTATTGAACTTTCTTTTTTATAAATTCTTTTATTTTTACCATTAAAAAAAATTATTTTATAAAAAATATATTTCATATTTTCCTATATTATAATAATAAAATTAATTATTAAAACCTTTTATAAATTTTTATAAAAATAAAGAAATGATCTTTTTTTAATCTTTATAATTATTAAATGGATAAATACATTTTTATTTATAAAAAAATTATAAATGGTAAGAAACGTAATATTTATCAAAAAAATAATTCTAAAAAAGAATATTTAAAACATAAAGGTCGTATGATGAATCTTGTAAATTTTATTAAAATTATTAAAAAAAAAAATTCTAAAAAAGGAGGTGGTAAAGATTTAAATCTAGATATTATAGATGATTATATTGATAAAGCTTTTGAACAGAGAGAGCGAGAAAGAAATAAATTAAAACAATATGAAAAAACATATAAACTTCATTTAGAAAATCCATCAATGCGTAAATATAGTTTTAATGTTGGTAAAAAAATGATGGCGAGTCCAAGTATTAAATTACAAAGATATACTCAAAAGAGTCAAAAGAGTCAAAAGAAAAGTAAAAAATTAAAAACTATTCAAGAAGAAGAACAAAAAAATATTAAAAATATAGATTTTGGCGCAATACATTACAGATTAACACGTTTTTGATAAATATTTTAGTTTATAAAAACTATGACCTGTTAAATAAGCAAATAATGTACCATTAAAATATAGCATCATATTTACATATATTGTTATCCATAATGGATCATCTATATAACTATTATAATATGCTAGCATATTATAAACAGCACCTAATATACATAATGGTAATCTAAAGAATAAATATAAAATAGTATTCAATCTTTTTTGTCTATATTTTGTAATTATATCATGTTTATATAAAACTAATGAACCATATTCGATCATACCCGGTAATCCACCACATGCTATTTTATGAAAATATAATTGATTTGAATTTACAAAAATCATACCAGGAATAATTCCTAAAAATGCGAAAATAATATGATGGAAGTAATCCCAGAAATTTAAATTTTCAAAAGCAATTATATGATAAATATGTAAACAAAGATGATAATTACTTAAATAATTACTAGTATCATTTTTATCTATCAATTGATAATTATTTTTAGGATCAAATATTATATATAATAGATCAGGTAATATATTAATTACAATTATAAAATTAATTATAAAATGTATCTGATACCATCTTGCTTTATCTGTAAAAATTTCAGTAAGCGTTCTATCAAATAAATATATACTAGTTAAATTCATAAATGTATAATAAATTTGATTTGTTAGCATTATTATTTTTATTCTATTTATTGATAATATATAATATATATTTAAATATATATTTTATTTTTATTATTTATATATAATAGAAATATATACTTTTAATGCAATATATATTTTATAAAAAAAAACTTATAAATGGTAAAAAACGAAGAGTGTACAAGAAAAAAGGTTCTAAAAAATTATATTTAAAACACAAGGGTCGTATGGTAAATGTTGTTAAATATAAAAAATATTTAAAAAAAAAACAAAAAAAAAGAATTGGAGGAAATATTACTTGGGGACAGCGGTTAAGAGGGGTACAAAACGCGGCAGTTAATTTGAAAAACACAGCGACAACGAAGATTCATGATCATAATAGACAGCGAGCGAGAGAGAAGAGAGAGAAGGTAATGAGAAAAGAGCCTCTCAATCCATGGTTATTAAGAAATGAAAACCAAACAAGACAAGCTGCGCAAGTTGCTCTGGAAAAGAAAAGACAGAAGGCACGACAAGGACATACTGTATATGGAAATTTTGGCAATTTACGAGCACCAACAAAAAGATGGACCTTTCGGTAGATAATTAATTTATATTTTTTAATTTATCTATTAATATTGGATTGATATAACTTTTTAAACAAATATGATATGTATTATGTAATTTTTCAGCAACTTTTTCAATTGCTTTTTTAACAGGATTTTTTGAATTTTTAATTTCAGGTAATTTAATATATTTAAGTAATAAATTATTTGCATTCCAGGTTCTTAAATCTTTAGAAGTAATATTTGGGTTATATTCTTTTAAAAAATTATTTACATCACTAGAAGTATATTTAAATATTTTATCATCAATATTATTATTTTTTTTCTTTTTTTTTAAATAATTTATGATCTTATCATTACAACATTCAGATAAATTTCTAACACCTTTTTTACCAATAAAATCGATTATTAAATTTTTTTTATTAAATTTTAAATGATTGTATTGTAATGTTGTAATACCATATGAATTATTTTCACATTTATATTTTTCATTACCGATTCTAAAACCACAATAGATAATTAAATAAATTATAATAGAAATTTCATAATTTTTAATATCTAATTTATGACTTTCATTTATAGTTTTATTAATATCATCAATAATAATTTTAAATATTTTATTTAATTTTAAAATTTTTTTATATTTTTTTTGATGTTGTAACTTAACATATTCGGGATTATAAATAACTTGTTTTCTATTTTTATTATCAAACCCATATGCTAAAATTTTTTTATTTTTTCCATCTGGATAAATATAAACATTTTTGTATGCTGGAGGTATTCTAATAGTCATCTCTATTATATAAAAAAATATTATAATTATATTATATAAAAAAAAAATTAATCGGATAAATCATCGAAACAATCATCACTGCTATTAGATAAATCATTAAATAATGATTATTTACATGAGAAGGAGAATTAATAAATGATGAAAAAATTAATAATAATAATTCATATATTAATAATACAGTGCTTGGATTTGTTGGGTAATGAAATAAAAATAAAAAAATAAAAAATTTTAACTACAAGAGAAAAGAAAAACTTGAAAAAAAAAGAAAGAAAGACGCGATAAAGGATTACAAACTGATTCTAAAGAAGATTAATAATTATTTAAATGTAAATATTTATTAAAAAAAAATTTATGGAAATAATCTGTTTATCTAATTATATTAATTAATTTACACAATTTAATATAAAAGTTAAATAATGGATTTTTTTTATTAATATTATTATATAATAATTTATTAATTTTTAAAAAATTTTTATAATCTTTTGGATAAAATCTTTTAAAACATTTTAAATAATCTATATAAAATGATATGTATTTTTTCGAATTTAATAAAATTAATAATTTAGAAATTGTTATATTTTTTATTAAATTTTTTCATAAATTTTCTATATTCATTATATCTATTAATACATAAAGGGCAATTTGAATTAATTATTATTTCTTTAATAATTAACATATATTCTATCCTATAATAATAATATATTAAAGTAAAAATTAATTTAAACCAGATGGTTTTATCCAATATGGTACACATATATTATCATTTTTAACAGTATGTGAAAAAAAACAATCACATTTAAAATGACAAAATTTACTTTTTCTTGTTAAATATAATGGAATTGTATTATTTGTAATATTATTTTGTAGTGTAAATTGAAATAAAAATGTATAAATTATGATAAAAATTTTTTTCATTATTAAATATCAATATATATAATCTTTAAATAATATTTATATTTCGCCTTGTTCTGATGTACTATTATTATTTGAATTATAATTATCATTTAATATCATATTTAGTAAATATGTACCACATGGTCTATTCACAGGAAAATTTTTTGATTGATATAATTTTAAACGATTATTTAGAATTATATTTTCATCATATAATTTTTTATTATCATTTTTTAAAATAATATTTTCTTTTTTTAATTTAGATATTTCTTCATTAACTTCACATAATAATTTAATTAAGTTTTCTTCCATAGATTTAATTAATTCATTTGAATCTAATATTATTTTATCAATATTATTATTCATTTATCTAAATAATAAAAAATATATAATTTTATATATATTTTATTTATTATTTAAAAGTTCTCTCAAATATTCATTTTCTTCTTTAATTTTTGCATAAATATAACGATGTTCTTCCCTTTCTTCTTCTAATTTTTTTTTTAAATTTCCAACTTGTCTTTGTAAAATTTCAACAATTTTATCCAATGAATGATTAATTTCATTTGTAGATTCTTTGTTAATAGGAGAATTAGTATCCATATTAGTTAATATATTCTTTTAATAATTTAAATCATTTTTTTTATATCTAATATAAATTTTAAATAAATTTAAAAACGAATTACAAACAATGGATTTTTATTATTTTTAGCAGGAAATATATATTCTATTTCTTTATTAATTTCTTCAAATAACATTTTACCTTTAAATTCTTTTATAGGTTTATTATCATCTTGTTTAATATATTGATTTGTAATAAATTTAAATTCTTTAATAAAAGAACATAATTCTTCATTATATAAATTAATAATTGTATTATTCTTTGTTTTATAATTTTTTAAATTATTGATAATAACAAGAACTATTTGTAATCTTTCTTTTTGTGTGTAATAAGTCATAATTATTTATATAAATTATTTTTTAAATTAAAAATATCAATTAACATATTTGGTAATTCTATATCAACATTTGAATTCCAATTGCTACCACCTCTATAATGTAAAAAAACACTATCATATAATTCACAAGAAATTTTATTATTTTTATTTCTAACATCCGATACTAATAATTCAACAAATTTCTTATTATTATTAAGATTATCAGGTAGTTCATTTATTTCCCACGAAGAAGCCCATAAATGATTAATAAAATATATTTTATCATTATTATATATTTCATTGTTTTTTGCTGTTCTTAAAGATTTAGTTGTTGGAAAAGTATTAGAATTATTAATATCTAGTAACCATTTAAATGTCATACCACCAGTATCACATCCATTTGCTAAATTCCAATTTAATAAATTAATATTAGATATATTTTTATTAAAATAACATAATCCAGGCCAGATATAATTTATATCAATATTATTTATATTTCTATGTTGCAATACAATTGCAGTATCGTATTTTCTATATTTGTTAATATCTAAATGATCTATTAAAAATATATCATTATCAATATATAAATATTCATCTGGATTATTTTTTTGATATTCTAACATTAAATTAAGTACTGTAGCATGTCTAAAAGAAGCACTTTTCATATTAATATGAAAATCGTTATTATGATTTATACATTGGATATTTAATTCTTTACATGTATCAATAACTTTTTTTTTAATTGTTAAATCATTATTATTTGTTGAATCAATAAAATTTTTTGCATCATTAAAAATAATATATTCAAAATCATTTTTTAAAAATTTTTTTAAACTTAAATATTGTATTTCAATATAATTTGCATTTATAACAGAAGTAATTATTTTCATAATATCTATAAAAAATAATTTATTTTTAAATATATTTTATTTATCATCATCATTTTCTTCATCATCATCTGATTTAATGCGGACACCTTTCCAACCTTTATTATCAATTGGATAAGGACCAATAATTTTTTCAAAATATGCTCTTAATTGATTTCTATCAGGTTGTTTTTTATTCTTTGGCATATTACTGTAACACCATAATCTGAAATCATTATAAATAGTATTAAGACCTAATCTGTTAGTAGTATCTGATTTATCAATAATAAGTCTATCAGTTTTATATTGACCAATAATATCATTATTATTTTTATAACTTTCTGTTGCAATTCTTACTTCCATAGGTTCATGAATATTATTAGGATTAATATGTTTATGTCTTTGAATTAACATACTCATAAAATGTTCTGCCCATCTTTCAAATTTATCAGATAATTCTAAATCCATTGGAAATTCATTTGGTTTAGTAGGATTTTCACAAAATTTAGATAAAAATTCTATAACTCTAATACGCCTCCATGTACCACCATCATCACTTGGTACTTCCGGCAATTCATTACATGTTAGTATCATCTTAAATTGTGGTTTAAATTCAAATGGTTCTTTGTATAAACCTCTACATAAAATTCTATCATTTCCAGATAATTCTTTCATAAAACCAATATTAATTTTATCTTGTTCGCTAGGTTCTTGCATAACAGCAAATCTTCTACCTTTAGTTCTTTCTAATTCACCTTGTGCACTATTTGATGCTGCTCTTTTTTGAGTTAATAATGCAATTGGTAAAATACAATAATAATCACCTATAGTTTTTTGTATAAAATCTAATAAACGACTTTTACCATTACTACCATTTCCAGTAAATACATAAAATCTTTCTTGAGATATACTACCATCAATAATACAAGTAATAATATCTAGAACATAATTTTTAACAGCTTCGTTAATAAATATTTTAGAAAAGAAATCATTAATTTCTTCTATTTCTGGTGCATTAGGATCATATGGAATATAATTTATTTTTGTAGAATGAGATATATAATCATCTGGCATACCATCACGAAAAATATGCATTTTTAAATCATAAACACCATTAGCAAAACCCAATAAATGAGATCTACTATCTAATAATTCTTCGAATTTTTCATCAATAAATAGACTTTTACATTCTTTCATAACACTATCTTTAAACCCTGCATTTTTTAATTGACCTGCAATTTTTAAAGATTTTTTTGCTTTTTCTGTATTTGCTGTTTTTTGATCATCATCTTCTAAACCATAATGTAAATTTTGCCAATATGATGTTCTTTCTATAAATTTAGCACATATATCAGTACTTAATGTAATACGAAGTAGTAAACCTTCAGATGTAGATCTCCATTTATGTCTTTCCCTATCATAATAATACCATGCTATTTTACTAATAGCGCGTATATCATCTTTTTTAAGCGTTTGAACTACTTTAGCAACATCAAAATGTGCTCCATCACTTCTAATACATTTATCAATCCATGGAAATAAAGATTCATCCATAATTTTATCATATTTATTAGGATTATCAAGTTTTGCCCACCATCTTAAAGTACCCATACCCATATTATCCTTACGCATCTTATTCCATAATGTTTGACATTCACCTTCAATATATGCAGTACCAATTTTAGAAAATTCAATCCATGTATCAAGTAATCTATAATCAATATTTCTTAAAACCCAACCTAAATTAATCCAATCTTCATAATTTTCAGCACGATTATATGCCAAACATTCAATTACAAGTTTTCTAGCTAATATTAATTCGTCATCGCTACTATAATTTTTATTAATATTTAATGATTTAGCAAAAATATTATTATGCAATTTTGTTTTTTGTTTAATATCAATTGATGGTAAAACATGTTTTGTATATTCATCTATTTCTTTTATAGCATCATTTTTAATACTACATTTTTCAGTATCCAATTTATTATTTCTCATTGAAAATAATTTAATATAATGTAATTGTCTTTCGGCTGAAAATTTTTCATCTATTTTTTTACCAGATTTATAAACTTTTGTTACCGAATATGCTTCACATTCTGGTTTTCGACTTCCATACATTTGCCATGAATTAACATCAATAATAGCTTTATCGATAATATCTTCATAACTATTACATATTGCCAATCCACTAAACATTTCATCAGCATTATCAAGTATTTTTCTTCTAATAAAATGTTGTTCATTATATGTTAATAAAATATGAGGATAAACTATATGAATACCATCTTTTAGTTTATTTCTCCAAATTGATGGATTTGATTTTTCCATAACATATGCTATATTATAATCATCTGAAATATTAATATATTTGGTAATAATATTATTATAACATTGAATAATTTTTTCTATGTTATTTTCTGTATAAACTCTATTGTATTTTATAGAAGAATCTGTATCAATATATTGTGATTCTGGATTTAATATAAATCGAAAATCTAAATCTACTCTTAAAGGACTTGGATTTAATGGTTTTTCAGTAAAATATAAATGAATACCGTTTGTAATTGCTAAACTATATATATCAATAAATTCTTGATAGTTTTCATCTGGAATAAATAAAGATTTTTTTGGATGACCAATACTAGTATTGGTGTAGGGTTTTCCCTTTGTTACACTATATTTATGTATAAATGAATTTAAATCTTCTTGTATACCCATTAAGTGATTTATATTTATCTTAATATATAATATCAATTTTTATTTTATATAATTTACTTAATATATATATTTAAATATATAATTGTTATCATTATGATAGTAATTATAAGGAAAAAAAATAAAAAATCATATCTAATATATATATTTATTAATATTAAATTATAACTTAATTATAAATAATAAAAAATTATCTTCAAATAGAGAAATGACTGATTTAAATTTAGCCTATGGATTTCTAGATGAAACACAAATTGATAATAATAATTTTATGAATCAAATGCAAATAAATCAAATGGATAATATGGATAATAATATTCAAAGTGATAATAAAATTCAAGAAAATAATGTTAATGTAGAGAAGAAGAAGAAAAAAAAACCAATGAATATGGATTTAGATGACCGTCATTTATTACAGAGACAACATGAATCATATAAAATGCAAAATTCTGATAATATTCCAGAATATCCATATGCTAAAAAATTTCAACCAGTTCAGCAACAACAGGTACAACCGGCACAGCAATCATTTGAAATGGATAATACATTTTGGAATAGATTAACTTCTAAAAAAGGAGAAGTATTTAAATTAATTATGTTTTCATTTGTAATATTATTTGCCATTTCTATAGATAGAATTGGTACATATTATATTAGTAAATATGTTAATGAAAATGTTTTAACAGATAGACAGGAATTTATAATAAGATTAGCATATCCGGTTATTATAATATTATTATTATGGATTTTTAAAGCTTTATAATAATAGAAAATGAAAATAGATAAACAATATTGTAGTCCTAATTCTAAAGATAATGGACCTACGTGTTTATCAAAAGAATCATTGAAAACTTTAATAAAGACATATAATAATTCTAAAAAATTAAAAAAAGATAAAATTATATATTATGATAATAATACTCAATTAGAATTATTTAAAAAATTAGATAAAAAAATGAAAAAAAAGACTAAAGGTTCCGGTAAATATTGGTTCTGGCCAAATATTATAGAGAAATTAATTCCAATTAATGTAAATAGCAATTTATTAATAACAAATATTAAAAAAATTGAAAAATTTGAATTAAAACCAGAATTACCGAATGAATGGCTTAAAAATCCAAAAGAATGGTTATCTAATTATGATATAGATCATATAATGTTTCAATATAGTAATACAAAAAAATTTTCATACAGATATCTTGGTACCTTTTCTATAGATTTTGCTGTTAAAGATAATTCCGGACGCTGTTTATATAGTAATTTTTGCAATATAAATATAAAAGATGATTATATTTCTAAAAAAATAAAATATATTGGATTTATTACTAATTTAGATAAGCATAATGAACCTGGATCACATTGGACTTCTACATTTATTAATTTAGATCATACATCAAAATCATATGGTGCATATTATTATGATAGTGTAGCAAGAAAAACACCTGTATTAATTGATAACTTTTTAAAAAATATAAAAAAACAATGTGATATACAATATCCTAAAAATAAATTTCTAATTAAGTATAATACAAAACAACATCAATATGCAGATACTGAATGTGGTATGTTTTCTATAATATATCAAATAAGATGGATCAACTATTTGTTAAGAAATAAAAATACAGTTTTTAAGAAAGTTGTAAATACAAAAGATTTGAATGATAAAAATGTAAATATTTTGAGAAAAAGTTTATATAGACCAAATTTAAAACAACTATAAATATAATTCTAAAAATATTCTTTTTTTACTAATTATATATTTTATGTTTATCATGATAAGCTTTATTTATAAAAATTATATAAAGATTTATATATATTTTAATATATAATAAAGATAATGAAAAAGACTGTTACGAAAAAAGCTGTTACTACCCCTGTTGCTGAAAAATCAGCTGTTCCTGAAAAAAAAACAACCCCTGTAAAAACTACTAAAAAGACAACAACACCTGTAGAACAAGTTGTAAAAGAACCTGAAAAAGTCGACGAAGTAGATAAAGAATCAGATAATACTGTTGAAGAAAAAGCTCTAGGTGATACTCTAATTAATGAAATTACTGATAAAATTTCATCCGTTCAAATTGAAATGAAATCAATCCAGCAAACTCTCAAACTTCTTGTGAAAGAATATGAAAAACAAAAAAAAGTTATTGCAAAAGTTCAAAAAAAACGCGATAATGCCAAAAAATCTCCATCAGGTTTTGCTAAACCTTGTAAAATTTCAAATGAACTTTGTAAATTTGTAGGTATTCCTGAAGGTTCGGAAAGATCCAGGACAGATATTACTAGATATATTAATGCTTATGTTAAAGAAAAGAATCTAAATAATCCTGAAAATAGACGTGAATTTTTCCCCGATGATAAACTACGTGCTATTCTCGATGTTAAAGAAACTGATAAAGTAACTTACTTTATTCTTCAAAGACTCATCGCTCATCATTTCCCTCTAAGTATTAATAAACAAAATGCACTTGCAGCAGCTCAAGCAGCTCAAACAGCTCAAGTAGCAGCTGCTACTAAGTAAATATTAAATATTTTTTTTTATATAAATATTTTATAAATTAATATTTTTAATGGATGAATTTAAAAAACAAACAAATTTAAGTAAACTTATTATTGGATCTTTAAAAATGACTAAAGAAAAATTAAAATTTAATATTGATGATGATTCTATTAAAAATATAGTTGAAAAACAATGGAATAGTACACAAAACTTATATTTAAATTATAATTATGATATTAAAACATTAAATAATTATTGTTTAACATCTATTAAAAATAAAATTACTGAATTTAATAATCAAAATGAATCTTCTCATGATTTAAAAAATAATATTCATAATGATGAGATTAATACTAATGATGATATAAATAATAATATAAAAATTGATAGTGATTTTTTAGATTTAAAAGTTAAAGAATTAGAACAAAAAAGAAATTATATACCTGATTATGATAATATAATTATTAATAATAATATTTCGTCTGATGAATCTAATAAAAATAAAATTAATAATAATAAAATTAATAATAAAGATAATTTTACAACTATAAATTATAATACCACTAATAATATTATTACTTTTAAATCAATAATTCTTAATTCTTCTTTTAATTATTTAATAAATATTAATATTTATAAAGAATTAAATATTGATTATAAAAATTATAAATTTTTTCCAGAAAATTTATATTTACCAACTTTTTTTAATGAAATTACACCTTTTGTTAAACTTCAAATTTCTGATAATAATAATTCTTTATTTTATAATTTTACATCTGTTACCAATAATAAAAAATGGAATACATGGAAAACTATAGATAATTTTGATATTGATTTAAATTTAAACAATGCTATTATTAAATTATATGATTATAATAATAAATTATTAAATTTAACTAATAATCCTATTTTAATTAATAAAGTATTAGCAATAACTAAAAATAATTTAACATTTTATAAATTATGGTGTCCTAAAGATTATTTATATAATTTTAATAATAATTTTGAAATTAATGATATTATTATGATTAAAAATAATAATGGATTTAATTATGTTAAAAAAATAATTGAAATTATAAATTCAGATAATGATCATAATATTTTTATTATACATGATGATAATAATGATTTTAACTTAGATAATTTTAAAAATTCATGTATTATTTTATTAAAAAATCAATTCTCTTTGCAAATTAAATATTACATTAAATAATCAACTAATGATGTAAATATAAATATTATAAGTGTTATTATATCTAATTTATATTTAATTTCTATTTTTTCTAGTTCACTTAATTTTTCATAATTAGTTTCTTTGACTTTTGAATCTGTAGAATATATATAATAATAAATTATTCCTGTAAATAATAATAATGTAAATATATGATTGTATACGCCTAAATTATTAATATGAAAATTTAAAAAATTAAATAAAATTCTCATTTTATAATTATCCATATTTACCCAAATTATCATTATTACTAATAATCCTATATATGTACCTAAATAACAACATAATATCATAAATAAAGATTTTATGTTATTATTATTTATTAATGTTTCTGTTATTAGTAAACTTATTTGACGAATTACAAATATTAATACAATAAATACAATTTTATCTGTTTGCGTTAATTCTAATATTTTATCTGGATTTAAATCATTTCGTTTAACAGCATTATAAAAATTGTCTTCTATTTCATCATTTAATGCATTATCTTTCTTTTTTGCATTATGATATTTATTCCATATAGTACTAAATATATTTTCTATTTTATCTTTTGCATCTGTTATTATATTTCCTTCTTCTGTTATTGCTGATAATTCTTGATTTAATTCTTTTTTATCTGATGATATCATTTTTTCTGTGTCAACTAATTTACTATATAATTTACCATATATCTGGTATTTATATTCATCATATACATCATTATTATTTAATATATCTAATATTTTTAATGAATTTTGATATTTATTTATATCAATTTCATTAAATTTATTATAATATCTTTCTAATAATTCTGTCTTCTTTTTTTCTCTTTCCTCTCTTGCTTTTTCTCTCTCTTTTTGTTCTACTTCCATTTGTCTTCTCATATTCATATTTTCATCTTCATCATCATCATCGCCACCTTGCATATATCCCCTATTATTATAAAAATTACCCATCATTCCCATATTATTAGAATCATTTGAAGAAGACAATTTTGAATATTCTTTTTCAAGATCTGTTTTTATATCTTCAATATTATCTTTATATTCTTTCATATTATTTTTTATATCAGTAATGCCATCATAAATTGATGATAATAAATTTTTAAATTTTTTATTTAGTGATTCTAAAAGTTTATCAATATATTGTGTTGTATTTACTCTTTCAGAATTATTTTTTTTAAAAAATATTTCCAATGCTCTACGACTATCATCTCTTATTATTTTTTTATATTCTTCAAATGAATCTTCAATACCATTAATTGATATTAATAAACCATCGCTATTATTAAATATACTATCATTGTTGTTTATAATATTATTTGATATTATTTTTTCTATTTCTTCTATATTTTTTATTCTATCATCTAATAAAACTATTAAGTCACTTGCTCTTTTTGGTTTTTTAATTTTATCTATATCCAATTTTTCTGTTAATTGTTTTAATTCTTTTAATTTATATACTAATGATTTTTCTTTATCATCAATATACCATTTATAAATATTTTTAGAATATTTTGTTGAATTTGACATAACATTATGTAATTCTGTTATTAAACGTGCTCTAAAATTATTCAATTCATTTATTTCTTTAAAATCTGTGGGATACTCATTCTTCTTTTTATCTTTTAATTTAGCATCTTTTATTTCTTTCTTTTTCTCTTTTTCTTTCTCTTTTTCTTTCTCTTTTTCTTTCTCTTTTTCTTTCTCTTTTTCTTTCTCTTTTTCTTTCTCTTTTTCTTTCTCTTTTTCTTTCTCTCTATCTTCAATTATTTCTTCTTTTTCATTATCAGAATCTAATGAAGAATCCGATAATTCTTTATCAAATGATTTATCAAAATCAAAAATTTTTTCATCATCTGTTTTATTTCCTCCAAACATTTTAATTACTTCTTTATACATTTTTCTTTCTTTTTTTGTTAATTTATTACCGCCAAAAAAATCCATATTTTCTCTTTTCTGTATTGGTTCTTGTTGTCTTATATCTCTTAATTGATTTATTTCTAAATTTGCATTTTCTAATTCATTTCGTAAATCTTCTATTTCTTGTTTGTAATTATTTTCTTCAGGATTTTTTGCTCTTGCTTTTATTAAATCATTCATTTGTTCTTCTAAATCTTTTTTATTTTTTTCTAGTTCTTTAATTCTTTCGTCTTTTATTTTATCATCTAATTCTTGGTTTTCTTTACTTGTTTTTTTAAACTCATTTAATTCTTCTATATGATCCTTTGTAATTTTTTTACTATTTATTTTTTCATCTTTTAATTGTTTTTGTAATCTTTCATTATCATCGGTCATTCTTTTTTTAAAATCTTTTAAATCAGCTGATAAATTTTCAGAAGTTTCACTATTTGAATCAGAATCATTACTACTATAATTAGATTCCATATCTGAATTACTTTTATTTTTAATTTCAGCAATTTTAACTTTTAATTTACTTACAAATGATTTTAAATCTTCATCTGTACTAGATTTAATATTATCATTAATACGTTCTAATTCCGAATTATATAAATCTAATTCTTCATCAGAAATTCCCGATGTTTGAGTACTTAATAAATTTAATTTTTTTTCTAATTCTAATAAACTTTGTTTATAGGAATCAAAATTTAGTTTCTCATTTTCTGAAGTATCTGTAGGTATGACACTAATATATGTACGTAATTTATTTCGTATATGTTCTAATTGTTTAGTTAGTAATGCTGGATTTTTAGAAACTTGATTAGAATCAATTAAAGCCAAATAAGTATTTATTAAATCTTCAAAATTTTTTTTATTTTCATTAATGATTTTTTTTATTTTAGTTAAATTGCCGTAAAATCTTTTATAAAGAATTACATTATATTTTGCATTTTTATTAGTTTTTAAAATACTTATATCTTCTGTTAATAATTTTAATTCTTTCAAATATTTATTTCTTTTTTTTGTTGTTAATTCATGTCTTAATTTTTTTTCAATATTATCTTTATCTCTAACTAATCCAATATATATTAAATTTTTTAACATTTCATTTATTAAATATTCTCTTATTGGATCTGGCTCTTGAATTTCCATTATTTATTATACTCTATCTAAATTAAATATAACTTTTTCTAATAATTAATTGCTACAATTGATGTAAAAATCCATACAACAAATGTATATCTATTAACTAAATTAATAACCTCTCTTTTTTTTTTAAAATCATAATCTATTTTATTATCTTGTTTAGGTTTTAAAACAAGTGGTATTAATGAAAATATAATTAAAAATAAACTATGTATAAATATTCTACCATTTCTTTTAAAATCTCCTCCTGGAATTAAATAAAAGTAATATAACGAATTTGCTAAAAATGAAAAACCTGTATTACCATACATTACATCATTTGTTCCATATTTATAAGTTATATTTACAATCATTACAATAATAAAAATTAATAATAAATATATAAATGAGTATAATATAATTGCATTTTCAAAAGTATTAATATTATTATTATTAATAGTCCAATTAACAATTGTTAATGTAATTATTCTAATTATAAATGTTAATATAATAAATAAAATTTTATCCTCTTTAGTAATATTTAGTGTTTTTATAGGATCAACTACATTATCTATTTCATTTAAAATATCTTTATATTTTGATATTTTTGTTTCTTCTTTATCAGTTTTATTATTTAAAATATTTTCTATTTTTCTTGAATATTTATCTAAATAATCATTACTATCATCTATTGTATTATCTGTATTTATAGCACCACCTACTTTTTCATTATTATTAAGAAATGAAGTTGTTATATCTTCTATTAATTCATCTTTATTATCAGTATCAGAATATTTATTAGTTTTATCTTTTAAAATTCTTAAAACTCTATCACTAATTAATTTTAATTTTTCTTTTTTTGCAGAATTATAATTAGGTGTATCTAAATTTATTTTAGCTAATTGATCTGTTAAATTAACAATTTTTTTATACAATTTATCATTACTATCTTTATTATCTTTTATTTTTTTTAAAGTATACATAAATCTTCTTAAACCTTCTTTATCATTTAATGAATTAATAAATTTTTGATAATATATATATCTTCTTGGACTTATATTTCTTATAAATTTATCATCCAATAATCCACTTAAAATATTTATGCTTTTTTTTACAGTAGCATCTTCTGGTTCTAAATCTGATGTTCTAGACATATAAATATCCCACATTGAATAATTTACTCCTCTTTTATGTAATAATAAAAAAAAAATTAAAAGTTATTTGCTGTTATAAATAAACTATAAATAATTGAAATAATTAGTAACATACCAATAAGAAATATAATGAATTTTGAATATGATGTGTCTAAATAAAAATGTAATATTTTTAATATTACAAAAAATATTACTATCCAAATTATTGTTATTATTATTAATATTACATTTATATTATTATTATTATACGGTTGCCAATCAGTTTCCAAATTTGATATTGAATTAAAGAGTTTTAATAAATTAGAACATTTCACAGATTTATTATCATTATCACAATTATAATTACTATCGTCTGTATTATCAAAAATTATATTATTTTTTTCAATTATTTTTGAAAAATATTTCATATTATCTTCATTACTATTTTTTTTATTATATTGAAATGGAAAATAAACTACTGGCAAACTATTTAATGGTAATAAATTAACATTATCTATATTCTCTAAATAATTTTGACAATTATTTGTATTTCCAATTAAATATATATTTTTCATTATTATTATATTCTTCTATTATTATTATCTAATATAATTAATTAAAATTATACTAATTATATATACTATTAATAATATTAATAAAGATTTATTAACATCACCTATATTATTATTTATTTCTATTGATTTATTTTTATCGTATTTAATATTATTATTATTATTATTATTATTATTATTATTATTATCTATTGTATTTTTAATTATATCATAATATTTTATATTTTCATTATATATTTTATAATTTGTAAATAAATCTCTTTTAATATTTATTTTAATACTATTTAATTTATTATCTGTATCTATCATACTGTTATCATTTAAAGTTTTTAATATTCTTTCATATATAATTCTTAATCCAATATCATCATCATCATTTAATTTATTGTAATTATATTGAATTTTATTTAATATATTAACTATATAATCATTTTCATAATTTACTGTTTTTATATTTAAATTTGTTAAATAATTTAAAAATTCATCATTTTGTTTATATTTACTATATTCATCTTCAAATTTTTTAATGTTATGTATATTTTCTATTAAATCTTTTTTAATATTGTTTATATCTAATTTATAAGTATTTAAATTACATTCATTTGTTAATGTAAATTCTTTATCACATACATATTTTCTTAAATTATTATAATTTGTATTATTTAATTCTATTATTTTTAATAAATTTTCTATATTTTTATGATATATATTATTATTTTCTTCTTTTTCAAAATAAGGTACTATTATATCTTTAGTATATATATTATTATCATTTATATTATTATAGTTATTAATTATATAATTATTTAATATATTTTTAAAATTATTATCTTTTAATTTAAAATTTTTATTAATTTCATCAAAAAATATTGTTATTTCTTTTACTATATTATTTATATATACTATAATATTATTTTTTAAATTTTGTGATATATAATTTGTTTTATTTTTATCTATTATATTCGGTTTATTAATCATTTTATTATATAATTGACCTAATTCAATTATATTTTCATCTGCATTCAGTAATTTTGATAATAAATATATATTTTTTATTAATAATTCTATATATCTATTTACAATATTATTAACTATTTTATTATATTTTTTTAAACTAATATGATTTTCATATTCATTTACAATATATGAATTAATATTTTTTTCATTAACAATATATTCAGCTCTTGAACTATTTTCTTCTAATACTATTGAATTATATAACGATGTATATATAATATTTTTTAAATTTCTTTTAACAAATTCTATTCGTAATTTAAATTTATTATATATATTATTTTTATTTATTATTTCATATATTATATAATCTGATATATTTTTAATATCTATATCATTTGTTTTAATATATATTTCTCTTAATAATTTATTAAATATTTCATCATCTTTTAATCTATAATAATTATCATTTAATTTTAAATAATATGAATAGTAATTATTATTAGTTATATTATTTTTTTTAACAATATTTAACCATTCATATGATCTTATATTTAATTTCTTTCCACTATTTACATTATTTAATATATCACCAGTATTTAATTCAAAATTTGTTTCGGATATATTTCCTTTTATATTAACAAATTCAATATTATCACTAAAATTAATATTATCAAATAATAATAAATTTTTAATTATTTTTTTTATATTTACATAATTTAATAAATTACAATTATTAATATCTTCATCTCTACCAAAAAATATATTCGTCGAAGTACAATCATTTCTAATTATACAACTATCAAACATGAATTCTTCGTAATTATTTTCATTATCAGAACATTTTATATTATTATTTTTGATATTATTAACGTCTGGTAATTTTTTCCAATCAATTATAGTATTTATATTATTATAATTATTTAATAAATTAAAATATAATATATTACTTAATATCACTTGTATTATATTATTTCTAACATTTTTACATATAGTAAATTTTTTATTCAAATATTTATAATATTCTTCCTCTAAAAGAATATTAAAAGAATTATTTATATTATTTAAATTATTTTTATATATTTCAATAGGACTTTTTAATATATATTTGTTTATTAAAGTATTATATTCAATTGTACTATTTATTATAAATAAAAATATAAATAATGAAATTAATGGTATTAGTATATAATATTTAATTCTTTTATGTAAATATTCTAAATTAAATTTTTTCAATATTAATAGTATTATTGTTAATATAACTAAAAATATTATTAATATAAATATTAAACCTGATAAATTTTTTCGAAATATAGTTTTTTTATTATATGTTATTTTTTTTTCATTATTTATATTCTTCTCTAAATTATTGTTATTTTTAATTTCTTTTACTAAATTATCTATTTCTAAAATTATTTTTTGTAATATTATACTAGCAATATAATCAATATCATTATTTGGAAATTTTTCTTTTAATTCTATTTTAATTTTTTTTATTAATTCTAATTCCAACTCTTTTATTTTATTGTAATCTGTTTTTTTTACTAATTCATTATCATATAAATTTTTTATATATAAAATAATAATATTATTAATTAAGTATTTTAATTTATTTTCATCTAAATTTTTATTTAAATCAATTATACTTTTATATATATTTTCTTTATTATCATATGGTATATCATCTATATTATTTAATGAAGTAGGTAATATTTTTTTATTATTTTCTGTTTCTTTTAATGTATTATCTTTTTTTACAACTGCTGCTATTTTATTTATATATTTTTCATGTTCTTTGAATCCTATTACTTTATTTAAATAATATGATATTATATCGTTATTTTTATCATCGTCATCATTATCATCGTTATTTATTATAAAATCATCATTATAATAATTATATAATAATATATAATTTGTTATATAATATATTATTACAATATATACAAGTCCATATATACAAAAAATTATTAACTCATTAATATTATTAATATCATCTTTAATTTCAAAATTAGGTACTTTATATTTAAAATATATTATTATTGATTTTAATATTATTAATCCAATAAATGTATATATAAATGGTAACATTCTATTTATATTACCACTACTATCAAATAAACTGATATCAATTCTATTTTTTAATTCTTTTAAGTTATAGAATATTAATACAATAGGATATAATACAGTTACTACACATATTGATAATATAATTAAGATATATATTTTATGATGTATTTTATAATTATTAAATTCGTTTAAATTTATATTACAAAATATATTATATATTATTATCGAAAATATTAATGATATTATACATGTAAAAAATATTGATATTATTAATAATAATCTAAAATAATTTTTTTTATTTTTTTCTGTATTTGATATTTCGATATCATTTTCATTTAATGCAATATGAAATCTACTTGTTTCTCTTTCAATATATTCATTATTACATATATTTTGTAAAATTTTTCCATAATCAAATAATTTATTATATTTATATATAAAATATGTTAATCTAAAAATTTCTTCAAATATTAATATAAATGATATTAAATATATAATAACACTAAGTGTTTTAAGCATTTATTATAATTCTTTACTAAATTAAAATATAAAAAAAACATTTATTTTATACTCGCTATCCAAATATATGATATTATATATATTAATAATAATATTGTTGCTGTTAGTGATGTTTTTTCAGCATCACGTTTTGATATTTTTGAATTATTTATATTTATATTAAAAGATCTTTCTACTATATTTTCTATTTCTTCTTCTTCTTTATTATTGTTATATATGTAAGTATAATGTTCTTTATATTCAGAAATATATTCATTAAATTTATCTTCGTAATTTAATTTTTTTAAGAATTTATTATAATTTAATTTTAATAAATCAGAATTTTTAAGTTCATTAAATATTTCTTTTTGTAAAATTAATATATTATTAATTAATTCTTTAGTTTTATCATTTAATTTTGTATTTATTTTTAATTTATTTTTTTCCATATATTTTATATAAATTTCTATTTTATTATCAATACCCATTACATTTTTAATATTATCTTTTGTTATATTATCAGCATTTATTACTACATTTTTTTTAAATGTTTTGATTTCTGATATAACAGTATTTAAATAATATTTATTTTCTTTATTTTTATTATTAAATTCAATCATTTTTTCAATTATTTCTTCATTTAATGATAAATCTAATAAATTATCATCATCATATATTATTAATTCGGTTAATTGATCATTATTTATAGTTTTATCTAATATTAATTTTAATTTATTTAGTGTTGCAACATATTCAACTTTAATATCATTCATATTATTTTTATCTTCATTAGATTTATATATGCCTTCTATATTTTTAATTAATGCATCTAAATGTAATTCACCATATAAATTATAAACTTTTAATATTAAATAATTATTTAAATAAAATGATAATAAAATATCATTTATTAATATATCTAATTTATTATAATATTCTATATTATCATCATTTATTATTATATTTTCAACATTTTTAATATTTTTTTCTATAGGACAATTTAATTTATTTATTAAAACAATTTCTTTATTTAAATAATTATCTTGTTCATTTAAAGAATTATAATTATCAATTATATATTTTGATATTTTATTTTTATTTTCATTTACATATTTTATATCATTATTTCCATTAACTTTTTTATTAAATTCTTTTAATTCATTATTTATGTTATCAAATAATATTGTAATATCATTTTTAAATATATTTATAAATCTAAACATATTTTGCGTGTTTTTGTTATTATTTGTTGTATCACTTTTGTATATTTTTATTAATTCATTGTCATCTATATTACAATCTTCATTTTTACATAAATTTAAATAATATGATTTTTGAGTTTTAATTATAAATTCTATGTAATAATCTATAATTGTTTCTATCTTATTTATTAATTCATTTGATATTGTATTATTATTATCTAATATATTTTGTATTCTTTTTCTTATTATTTTTGATAAAATACTATTATTCATTAATTCTTCATATTTAGAATCATTTAAAATATTTAATAATTCATCTATATTATTTAAATCTATATTTTTTTCATTTATTTCGTTTATAAATTCATTTTTTAATATTATTATATAACTTTTGTCATCAGGATTTATTGCATATAATTTTTTTATTTCATCTAAATTTAATTTAGGATCAGTATTTTTTATTGAAATTGTATTATTAATATTATGATTATTATTTATGTCTAATTTACTATTACCTAAATAATTTTTATTATTTTTAATATTTTCTATTGCTTTTAATATTTTATATTTTAATATATCTTTATAATAATAATATTTTACATCTGATACTTTATATTCTTTTAATTCATTTGCTATTGGACTATATAAGAATATTTTTCTTATTATATAATATAATAAATATGTATTAATTGTATTACATTGTTTATTAACATTTTTACAATATTCATTTAATTTAAAAATGTCATTTTTCTTATATTTATTATTTAAATAATATTTTATATCATATTCTTTTATATTTTTATAATCTATTACTGATTCTTCAACATTTCTAAATGTAAAATGAAATTCAGGTGTTATATTTAATTCATTTATAAATGCTGTGTCATTTGTTATATTTTTAACTGGTTTATAATAAGTTCCACCAACTTTAATATAATGATTTGAATTTAAATTATTAATATTAAAATTTTTCCATTCATTTTTTGTAAATTCTCTTTTAATTGATAAACTATTTGATAATTCCTCATTTATTAATTCTATACCATTTTTAATATCATTTGCTCTTTGCCATTTTAAACCATTTATACTATTACTATCGCTATCTAAAGATAAAAAATCACTAAATATTTCATTATAAAGTACTAATAATATTGCATTGGCTGTATTTTTTTCGATACTTTTCAAATATGTATAATCTAATTTATCATTATTTATTAAATTTTTAAAATTATTATTTATTTGTTCTAATTCTCTTTTATAAATTATTAATGGTTTTATTATTATATTTTCATTTAAATTACTATTAAAATTTATTGTTGAATTTATTATTATATATATTACTAATATTATACACAATGGTATAAATATTAAATTATATAATATATTTACTTCATAATTTTTATACAATAAATTATCACAATCTTTTATTTTATATAATATACAATCTAATAAATTTTTCAAAGTGAAATTTTTATCTTTATATAATTTATTTAATCCTTTTAATCTATTTATAAAAAATAACACTAATAATATTATTAATATTATTTGTATAATATATATATATAGATTAATGTTATTTAAATCAATGTTTTCTATATTTTTTTTATAATATTTTAATCCAAATATTTCAATTATATAATCTGATATAATATTTTTTTTTTCATCAAATATATCATCATTATTATATTTTTTTAATATTAATTCTTTCTTATCTTCTATACTTTTTATATTTTCATATTTATAATTTATTTTTACTATATTATTTTTATAAAAATATATTATTTTTTTTGTATAATGCGCTACACCCATAAAAAATCCTATTAATGTTATTATAAATATATTACCATAACTATATTGTCTGAAATTATTATATACATTAAAACGTATTATTAATATTATGGCACATAATATCGCAAATCCATATAATATTTTTTTCATTATATTTTCAAAATTATTTATATTCCAATTATTATTCTTATCAAAATATGTACCTATATATATCGGAATATAACTTATTGATATAACACATGTTAATAATATTAATATATTGCATAAAAATTTAAATTCATTTGAATTATCTAAATTTATATTTTTTATTTCATCTATTATCTTGTATAATATATATGTTGTTATTACACTAAATGTTATTGCAAATATTAAAAATATTATTAATATTATTAAATAATTGCTTTTACTATCTTTATCATTATATTGTAAATAATTTAATATATTATTATATATTTGATATCTACTTGTCTCATATTCTATATTATCATTATTACATCTTTTTTTTAAATTTTCTCCATATTTTTCTAATTTTACATAATTATATGAAAAATTACTTATAGATATTAATTCTAAAAATATATATATTGTTATTATTCCAAATATTATAAAATATATTATTTTTTTAGTTATATTTTCTATTAAAGCAATATTTTCTGCATTTAACATCTCCCTTATTAGAACATAATATAAAAATAACTATCTTTATTATATACTATATATTAACTTATCTATAGGACAAGACTTGCTATACCAATCGTATATCTTTTTATTATTATTATCAATTTCATCATATTTTTCACTAAATTTTTTATTAATAACTTCATCTATTATATTTTTAATATCATATATTGATTTTTCAAAATATATTGTTGTTCTTATTAATCTAAATAATTCCTTTATATTATATTTTTTTAAACTTTCATATTCTTCTTTATAATTTTCATTATTTATTATTTTTTCTTTCAATTTATTTATATCTACTTCATTAATATTGATATTAAATCTTATAAATGTATTATTAAACTCAATATGATCTAAATCATTTAATATTAATTTAATTTCTTTATGACTTTTATTAAAATATTCTGCTGTTTTTATTAATGCAATTTCATGTTTAAGATAATTATAATTAAAACATTCTATACATATTTTTTTTCCCCAATTATAAAATTTTTCTTTATTCTTAATTATATCACAATTATAACATTTACTATTCATATTATATTTTTAATTAAATTTATATAAAATATATAATTCTATTTTTATATTATATTAAAAAAAGTACATTTCATATAAAAATTAAAATTTTTTTTTAAACTTTTTAAAAATTTATAAAAATAATGAAATGTACTTTTTTATAGAAAATTTTTCATTTTAATTTAAACCAAAATAATAATAAAAATATTATTATCGCTATTAATACTGTAATTATATATATTTGTTTATTTATTATAATATATAATATATGAAATATTATTAATACGAATAATATATATAAAATTAATAATATATATATCATTCCATTATTATTTATTTTATCTGATATTTCGTTTTTAATTTTATTTAAATCAAATAATAAATCCTTATTTTCATTATAGTATTTTATATAATCAATATTATCAATATCTTCTATTTTTTCGCCACTATTTAATAATTGTGTTCTTATTAAATCATTTATTCTTGTATTATCTGATATCTCATTCAAATATATTTTTTGATCATCAAGTATTATATATATATTATCAAAATATTCCTTAAAATAAAATGGAGATATTTCATCTAAATTTAAATATTTTACAAAATCTAATTTTTTATAACCTTGCATTTTAAGATAATTTAATTCATTTTTATTACTTGTATCATATATTTGTGATATATTTGATTCTAAATATTTATCGAATGTTTTATTATTTTCTATTTTATTTATTTTAAATTTTAATATTTCATTTTTAATATTATTATTTTCATCTAAATACATTAAAGAATTTAATATTTTATAAATTAATCGATATTTATTTAGATAATTTTCTCGTTTTTTTCTCTCATTTTCAATTATTTCATGATCTGTTGATATTTTATTACCAACATAAAAATATATTACTAAAACTATTAATAATAACAAACTTATTAATATTTTTTTAGATTTATAATTTATATATATATCTTTAATACTTAATAATAATAATATTATTATTATTATAGTTATTACTTTAAATGTTATATTATTAGTATTTACTGTATTTTCATAATTTTTATTATCTATATTATATATATATCTATATAATTTATGTCTATAAGTTTCTAATTCATATAATGATTTATTATTTAATTTATAACATTGATTATAATTTTCTTTAAAATAATCATTATTCCATTTAATTTCAATTAAATTTATTAAATTAATTGTTAAAACTATTAATAATATTAATATTAAAGTTTTTTCAATCATTATTTTTACTTAACTAATGTTATTATTATTTTTTATTAAATATTCATTTTTACAAACTGATTAAAATTTTTATCTGCCTTATTCCATCCTTTTACAAATATTAATATCAAAATACCTATAAATATAGTTGATATTATTAAATTTATTAAAAAATACCATCCTAAATTTACTATATAATTATCATCATCAAATTCTCTATTTATACTTGATATATAATCATTTAAAATTGATAGTTTAGAATTTACTTCTTTTCTTATTTGCTCCCCACTTTCTATATTTTTTGTTAGTTTTTTAATATTATTAAATTTAAAATATTGTAATGGTACTTTTCTATATTTATTTGGTATCAATGAAAAATATGTTGTATTAATATCATGTAATATTCCATTTGATATTTTTGCTTCATGTTCTGAATTTATAAAATAATTATATGCATTTAAGTGACTTAATTTTTCTTTATTTTTACCATCATATATGTGTTTTATTAAAATATAATACAATATATATTTAACTATCTTATTTTTATCAAAATCAGGATCTTCAATATATTGCATTATTTTCTCTTCTATTTCTTCATAATTATCAATCTTATCGTGTAATAATGCAGCATAACTAATATCAATATTATCTAACTTATCTTGATCTTGATTATCTTTTTTTATTTTATTTAATTCAAAATCTATTGCTATTATATGTAAATATGTTTCTAAATATTTATTATATTGTTTTATAAATATAAATTTATAAGATATAAATGATATTATTATATACATAAAACATATACCTGATGCTTGTAATAATGTCATAAATGATATTTGTTTTGCAAATGGATTCATTTTTAATGTTGTCATATTTGTTAATGCAGCAACCTTAGTCAATAATATATATATAATAAATACTATTATTACTATCATAAAAAATGCTAAATAAAGTTTAATTGACATAAATAAAAATCTCATTATCATAAATATATTAAATAATGGCTCTTTTTGAGAATTATTGGCATTTATTTCATTTCTATCTCTTATTTCTTTACATATTCTTTCTTTTTCTGAAGGTTGACCTTTGTTTGGATTTGTTTTTAACCATTCATTCCATGCGGTTTCACATTCACTTTCTATTTTTGCATTATTTTGATCTAAATCCATATCACTTAACATATCTTTATACGCTGCTGCACCATGATTTTTTGCATCTTCTGATTTCTTAAAAAAATCATTCACAATCTTTGATAATTTTATAATTGTTTGACTTGTAGTTTCTTTTGAATTAAATGATGAAAATATTGAAGGTAAATTACAATTATTTATATATGTTATATATTGTAATAATTTATATCTAAATGTTTCTCCTGTTTCTAAATTATTATGTTGTACCCTTCCTATTTCTAAAAATGTTTGATATAAAAATTTAATAATATTAAATATATGAAGAAAAATTGTAAATATACATAAAATTACTATTAATCCTAATATTATATTATATATTATCATTGTTGATTTTGTTAAGATTTCCGCATTTCCTGATTCTGTTCCTGATGGATCTAAATTTTCTGCTCTTATTTGTGACATTAATCCTGTTATTGTCTTATTTGGATCTTCATTATCATTTGTTATTTCATTATTATCATCTCTAATATTATCATTAGATGGTTTTATACCTAATGTTTCACGTATTGTATTTAATAATTCAATAATATCATTTATTATTTTTTTTATTTCATTACAATCATCTTCGTCAATTAATTTTACTGGTATACAATTATATTCATCATCACCACCGCCTGTTACTTGACTTTGTGAATCATTTGAATCCGTTTTACTAGTTTCTTGTAATGATTCAATATCATTTTGTTCTTTACATTTAATAAAAATTTTTTTATCACCTAGTAATAATAATTTATCTAATATTTCTTTATTTTCTAATAAACTTATTTTAATATAATCCTTTTTCGGATTTTTATTGATCTGTTCATATAATAAATCTTTTAATTCTTTTATATTATCATTAAATTCTTCTCTATCATCTAAATCTAGTTTTGATACAACTTTCCAATCTTCATAACTTAATTTTGTATTAAGATACTTTTCATATATTTTATTAAACTTCTCGTTGTATTCATCTAGTTTTTTAAAATTATTATTAATTTCTTTATTATTCATTTCACTTGATAATTTCTTTTTAAGTTCATCTGTTTCTTGTAAAATACTTGAATATTGTTCTGTTTTTATATTTTCTAATGTATCAAAATCCATTCTTTCTTTTTTACCACCTCCTGTCTTCCCCCTTTTTTTCCCTCTTTTATTTCCTCCATATGTATTATCTAAACAATTAGGCATTTCAATTTTTCCTCTTAATCTCTTTAAAAATACTTTATATTCTTTTTGATTATATTTAAATACAATTTCTAATGGTTTCCCTATTTCTCCTCTTGCTAATTTCATAAATTTTTTTTGTGCTTCTTCGCTATCTTTAGTACTAAATTTAATACCTACATTTCCTGTACTATCAATACTTGGCGCAAGTATTTTTCCGTTGATACTTTTAAGATATACATAATCATCAACTGTTTTAGGATTATGTTTACTAGTCCATCTTTTAATATCTTCCATTCTTCTTATATTTTCTTTATCATTTGGATCAAATGGTTTCCAAAACCAACAATGTGGTCTGGATGCTATAATTGCCAATGCTAATGGTTGGCCTACTACAGGTGATATTATATTATTTTCTATTTTAATACGATCTTTTGGAAATGAAACTTTAATACCTACATATGGTGCTTCTAATATTTCTGATGGTATTAAAGTTGGTGATGATTGAGATGACGGTGATGATGGAGATGATGGAGATGATGGAGATGATGGAGATGATGGAGATGATATATTACTACCTTGTGCCGAAACAGATAATGATGATGTTTTTCTTAATTTATCATTTAACTCAGTAATTTTAAGTTGTAATCTTTTTATTTCTTCAGCTGATGTATGTTTTTTATTTTCAGCTTCTTGCAATTGTTTATTCAACTCATCTATTTTAGTTTTATCAATTCCTTTTACTTGTAAATCATTTTGTAATCTTTTTATTATTGCTTCTTGATCTTCTGTTTTTTTCTTGTTACTTTCAATTAATAATCTTAATTTATTTTGTTCTTCATTTAATCTCTTTTGATATGATGATTCTAATTCTAATATTTTTTGATTATGTTGCTTTTCTAATTCATTATGTTTATTTTGTAATTCTTGTATTTTTTGTTTATGTTTTTCAGCTAATTCTTTATTTCCTTGATTTTTATGTATTTCTTCTTCTAATCCTTTAATTTTTAATTCATATTCTTCTTTATTTTTTTGATATTCTAATAATTCTTCTTTATTTTTTGCTATTACTAATTCTTTTTCATTTAAATCATTTTTAGCTTTTGCTAATACTTTTTCTTGTTCTCCTGCTTTTTGTTTTAATTGTGCTAATTCTAATTCAATTTCATCAGATAATTTTCCTTTTTTTTGAAGTTCACTTAATTCATTATTTCTAGCATCTAAATCACTTTTTAATTTATTTATTTCCTCTTTATAACCATTTATTTTAATTTCGTTTTCTTTATTTAGTTCATCATATTCACTTTGTTTTTTTTCTAATAAAGCTTTTAATTCTATTTCTTTTTCTTGTAATTCTTCTAATCGCTTTTCTCTTTCCTCTAATTCATTTTGTTTTATTTTTTGTAACTTATTATATTCACTTTCTAAAACATTAAAATCTTCATTCCTTTTATCTATTTCATTTTGTGCTGATTTTAATTCCGCATCTACTTTTTCTTTTTCCCCTTTTAATCTATTCATTTCCTCTTTTACTTGTTCGTCTGCACCATTATCATTTCCAACTTGTTTCTTTAATTCTTCTTCTAAAATATTATTACGATCACGTAGATTTTGTTCTTCTAATTTAAAAGCATTTATTTCTTTATTTAATGATTCTATACGTTCTTTTAAATTTCTTTTTTCTTCAGATGAATCTTGTGATGTAATATCACTTTCTGTATTTGATATATCAACTTGTATACCGCTTAATTCTGTTTTTAAAGTATCTTCTTCTCTCTTTTTTTTTTTTAATTCTAAACTTAATTCTGTATCATCATAATCGTTGATATTACTATTTAAATTATCTGCTTTAGTATCAAATTCACTTTCACTACAATAAAGTTCTTCTAAACGTTTTTTTAAAGCTATATATAAATTCCTTAATTCATTTAATGATGATTCCTGTTCTGTTTTATCTCCGTCATCACTTTCATCACTTTCATCATCACTTCCACTATCATTACCACTACCACTTCCACTATCATTACCACTACCACTTCCACTATCATTATAACTACCACTTCCACTATCATTACCACTACCACTTCCAGTATCATTACCACTACCACTTCCACTATCATTACCACTACCACTTCCACTATCATTACCTCTACCACTACCACTTCCACTATCATTACCACTACCACTTCCACTATCACTTCCACTATCACTTTTTGTATAATTTCCATCATCTATATCTCCAAGTTGATTGCTTACACCATCTTTAGTAACCGTAGCCATTATTTTAGGAGATGAAGATAATTCTATTGGACTATTTTGATTAATATTTATTTCATCATTAAAACTAACATTTGATTTAATATCAGAATTTTTTAATTTACTTTCACTTTCTTCACTACCTAATTGATTTTTCTTAGTACTTAAATTTGTAGCACTTTTTTTAGTATTAGTTTGATCGTTTAAACTAGCAGCACTTGAAATATCATTACTTCTAGATTGACCTTTAGTAGAATTACTCATAATTTATTAAAGTTTCCTTAATATGTACTAATATATTTTAATTAATATTATAAACAAAAAAATTAATTAGAATCGGATAATAGAAACAATCCAATGGTATAGAATATTAAAATTATGAATATTATTATTAATAAATTAATTTCATTTATATCTTCTTTTTTAATATTACTAATATTTATACTCATTTCGTTATTAATACTTAAATATTTATCTATAATTTTCATATAAACTTTATAATTATCACCAGTAAATGAACTTGATGAAAAATCTTTCATTCTAAGTATTTTATCTTCAATATTACTTTCAAATGGATGTTGTATTGTTTCTGAATAACAATAAAATATATTGTACATTTTATCATTCATTATAGTATCTAGTTTAAATTGTCTACACATCTTATTTTCTTTTGTTTCAGGATAAGATTGATTTTCATATATAAAAATTAACCATTGATGTGTTATTAATGCAGATAAAAATTGATTACTTATTTTATTATCCGTAGTATTATTTTCATTATCATTTAAATCTACATTATAATTATTAACAGAACTAATATTTAAAGTATTTAAATAATTACGTAAATCTTCACTTGTTGGTAATTTTTTAATATTACATATATTTGTTAATATATTATTTTCATCAACAAAATTATTACAAATAATTTTAAGATAATCTTTATTTAAATATTTTAAATATTTTTCATTAATACTTTTATTAAATTTGTAAACACGATTATATTTTCTAAAATTTATTATTAAATATATTATTATAATAAAAAATATTATAATAAAAATAGCAGTTGTATAAATTAAATATTTTTTATATTTATAACTTATATCACCTCCTGATATTAAATCTGAAAATTTAAATTTAATAAGTCCTAACATTATTATTAAAGATAAAGATGTTACTGTATATATAGTTATTCTTTGTGAAAGTACTACATTTTCAATAATTTTAAATAATTGTTTTATATAATCATATTTACTATTATGATAATAAAATCTGTCTTCTTTCCACCAATATTGTTTATTTTTATTAATAATATTTTTTATCATCAATATTGTATATATTACTAGCGATATTGGCATAATAATTGTAATAGCAATACATAATATTTTAAATATATATAATAATATAATATTAACAGGTTTAATAGGTTCATAATTAAATATAAATATCATAAATATAAATAATTTATATAATGGCGTATTTTGTATATTAGTAATTAATTCTTTATATTTTTGGATAAATTGTTGTATTTGTAAATAAATATTCATTAATATTATAGTTAAACTCTATTAAATATATGGAATATAAAAATAACTATAAATTATATTTTTTTAATTTATATATAGGTTTAATACTACAATAATTATCCATATATATATAATAAAACCAATATAGAGGTCCAAAAAATATAGATGCTAACAATAAGCCTAAAATTTTACTTAATTTATTACCATTATATATTAAACAAGTTAAAGAAATTAAAAAACCTAATATACCACTAGTTATCCATAAAAATATAAATATTTTAACAATATAATTAATATTTTTTTTAAAACTATAATTAATGTTATTTTCTTGATCTGTTCCAACTATATTTAAATTATTAAGTATATTTGAATTATTATTCATTACTTAATATATTAATATATTATTAATTATTAATTATTAATCTATATTTGATTCTATATTTGATGGTACTACTACATTATTATTTACTACATCTTGATCCCCTTTATTATTAAATACAAATGCAAATAAAATAAATATTAAAATACATATTATTGTTATTATTCCAATAGTCCATAAACCTATTTTAATTAAAGTTTCTTTCCAAGTATTTTCATGAATACTATTATTCGTTTTTATATCTAAATTATTATCTTTTGAATCATTATCATCTAAATTATTATCTTTTGAATCATTATCATCTAAATTATTATCTTTTGAATTATTATTATCTATATTATTATCTTTTGAATTATTATCTTTCGAATTATTATCATCTAAATTATTATCATCTATATTTCCAATATCACTATCTGTTTTTTGTGATGATTCTTCTTCCATAATTTTAATTTTGTCATTTAAATCCTTAATTAAAATTGCATTAATACTTTTATTATAATTTAAAGTTTTATCAAAATCCATAGATTTTATGTATGATAATATAACACTATTAATATAATTTTTTTTATTAATACTATTACTATTATTATTATCTAAATGAATATTATCATTTATTAATTTATCATTAATTATATCATGATTATTAGTTGAATCAATAATATTTACAAAACTTTCTATAATATCTTCATTATTATTCTGTAAATTCATATATAATTTTTGTAATTGATTAAAATTAATTATATTATCTCCATCTGTATCTAATAAATAAAAATTTTGTTCAGCAATTTTTTTTAATTTTCTAATATTCACGATAACTGAAAAATTATCAACATTATCATTAATATACTCTTTAATTTCATTATCAATTTCAGTATATTTATTATTTATTGCATTTATTTTATCATATAATTCAGTTCTATCATCAATTTCTTTATTTTTTTTATTTATATTTAATATATTTTTATCAAATGGTGGTATAATATAACCTCTTGGTATATAACTTTTTAATATTTCTTTATTAGCAATATAATGTTTTTCATTACTTCTATTAATTTCACTATAATCAAAATTATTCCATAGATCTTTTTTATCAATCTTTTTTAAACTTTCTAATACATCTTCATATAGTCTAAAATCATAATGCCATGGTATTTCATCTAATTCATTTAATTGATAAACATTATTTATATCGTATTTATCATTATTTAACCAAAAATAAGGAACAGTTCTAATATAATTATTATAAATTTTTTTATTATAAATATCACTATTCCAAAAATTTTTACTAAATTTATTTTCGTTATTTTTTAACTTATTTAAAAAATCTATACCCTTTTTAATATTTAGATGTGTAGATATTGTTTCATAATCAACATACATATTAGTCCTTACTTTATTAAACGAAAAAAATAAATTGAATTTATAGAGGCCATATATATGAACCCTTATATACCTATAAAAGTATATAGATGGTATACTAATAATAAATATAAATTATATATATTTGATAAATTTAGTGAAAAAGATAATAGTGATGATATTATTATTATAAAAGAATATATTTATATTGATGATAATTTAGATGATGCTCTGAATAAAATTGCATTATATATTTTAAATTATCACAAAACTGATTTAAAATCTAATTTATTTTATTGTTGGAATAATAATAAAGCATTATCACATGATATAAATAATAAAAAATGGCAAGGATATAATATTAATCCATTCTTATCCACAAATAGAATTTCAAAAGAATTAGATGAAGATATATCATATACATTTAATACAAATTCTTTATTTAATTTATCAAAAATAAATATTGTATTTAATTCAGATATAAGTGAAGATTTAAAAAAAAATAAATATTATTTTGTTGAAAAAAAAATACCTACATATAATAATTATAAATTAAAAGATAATAAATTATATGAATTAGTGGACCAAAATATTGAATTTATAAAAAAATCTAATGATAGATTTCATAGAGTTGATTTATATTCTAAATTATCTAAAAAAGTAATTTTATCTAATTTATTTGATAATATTCATACTAAAAAAAATATTGCACTTATACAATGGATAAATGATAATTCTAAAATTTTATATAAAATGCAAAAAAAACATTTTATAAAAAAAGAACAACTTTTAAATTGGTGTAATATTGATAAAATTACTAAAATTAATTGTATAAATATTTATTATATTATAACAAAAGGTTGTTATTGTAAAATAACAATTAATCATTTAGGTGAAATAATATTTTCATATATATTTGATATACGAAAGAATATTAATTGGGAAATTATTAATAAAACTAAAATTATTTTAACTAATTATTTAAAAAAATATATTAAACAAAATTTTAAAATGAGAGAAGAATCTTTAAAACTTAACACATCTTTCAGTATTGATAATACTACATTTACTAATATATCAAATAAAATTACAAAATTTATTGATATTTTTAGTGTAAAATTAGTTACAACTAAAGATAAAAATCAATTAATTTGTATTTATAAAAGATCTAGTAAATATAATGATAATTTAAATATAAATGATTATATTTTATCTAGATTTAATTTAGGTATATCTAAAGATGATATTATTAATGAATTAATTAATTTTGGATTTAATATTGCAGTAGCAAAAGATGAAGTTGATAATACTATTGATAATATTGATATTCAAATAAAACAACAAAATAAAATAAAAGACAATGGAACAATTATTATTATATCTAAATCAAATGATAGTTTCGAGTTAGAAATCACAAATTCTGCAAATTATAATGAATTAAAATATTTATTATATTGGCTTTCAAGAATAATTGCATCATCTAGAGTTGTTACTAAAAAAGATAAAAAAAAAATTGATACTGAAATTAAAAAAGAAAAAGAAGAAATTAAACAGGTTCACGATGATAATTTAGATGATATAATTGATTCGGATGATGAAAAATTAGGTGAATTAGATTATAATTTAGACGACGATGATGATGAACTATTGGGTGGTGCATTAGGGAAAGAAAAACATAGTTATTTAATAGATTTAATAAGAAATCTTGATAAGGATTTAGTAAGCGATAATTATGCCCGTGATAAATGCCAATCTGATTTTCAACCTATTGTATTAACAAAAGAAAAAATGGAAAAATTAGTTAAAAATAAACAAGATTATTATGATAATATAATACCATATGGTAGTAGTTCTTCTAAAATTAATTATTATACTTGTCCTAGAGTATGGTGTCCTGTAAGTAAAATACCTTTAGATCCAAATAGCGATAATTATGAATGTCCTTTAGAAAATGAAGAACCAATGACTTTTTTTTGGGGAATAGATAAAAAAAAAAAGAGATATATAAAATTAATAAAACCAAACGAAAAAGGTTTATGTGCTCCATGTTGTGGAAAAAAAGAACAAAAAAAACAAGATTTGGATAAATGTATTATTCCAAATAATGATATT